>Ga0302184_10001952_pt1 | contig 13250 bp, 15 predicted proteins | sample I_Palsa_N3_3_FD_200233 | JGI IMG/M metagenome (GOLD analysis project Ga0302184, IMG submission 200233) | Peat permafrost microbial communities from Stordalen Mire near Abisko, Sweden - I_Palsa_N3_3 | ecosystem: Environmental > Terrestrial > Soil > Palsa > Peat permafrost | place: Sweden...
CTGCACGGCCCGGCGCACCGCGTCCAGGTCCTCCAGCGATCCGCCGAACCGCCGCGATTCTGTCAGCACACTGATGATTTTCGCGCCGCCAGCTTCATAGTCCGAGGCCAGCGCAGCCGGATCAGCGATGGTCGCCAGCTGGCCCCGAGACGGGCTGGCCCGTTTGACTTCGGCGATAACGCTGACGCCTTCCGCCTTCAGCGCGGCCATCGCGTCCCGCGGGGACGGCGCACGCCGCGCCATCTCCTTCAGGTGGTCTAGAGAGACACGTCGCTGCCGTTCGGCGAGATCGGCCCGTACGCCGTCTAGGATCTCGTCGAGCACACTCACGCGGTTAGATCGTCCCCTCAAAATCGGTACTGTTGCGCCACTGATCGTAGCCCGGCCGCTCTTGTGCCCTTGTTACTGACCCCCCTGTACGAGGTCCATCGCGTACCCTGCGCCGCGGACGGTCCTGATCATCGCGGCAGGCCCGAGTTTAGCCCGGAGCTGGACGATATACACGTCGGCGGCCCGGTCGCCTGCGGCCTGACGGCCCGCGGCGGCGAGCAGCTCCCGCCGGGAAAGGACCCGGCCCGGGTGGTCCATCATGGTGGCCAGGACCGCGAACTCGGTCGCGGTCAGCGGCACCGGCCGTCCGCCCGTGATCACGGTCCGGCTCCGGCCATCCAGTCGCAGCCGACCTGCGCTGCGTCCGCGGGGCGCCAGAGCAATGGGGCCCGATGCCGGGGCCGGCGCGCCGCCGGCCGCCGCGTCGCGGACCATCGCGACCAGCTGCCGGGGGCTGAAGGGTCGGCCTAGCCACTGGCGTGCGCCCGCCCGGGCCAGCCCGCGCGGCCTGGGGCCGGCCACCAGGAAGATGACCGGCGTCCGCAGGGCCCGGCGAATGCGCCTGGGGTCCAGGCCGGGCATGGTCAGGTCGAGCACGGCCACGGCATCGGGACCACAGGTCAGCTCGGCGAGGGCCAGCTCCGGAGTGGTCACCAGCCGAACGGCAAACCCGTCCCGGCGCAGATAGCGAGCCGACATCTCGGCGACTTCTGGCTCGTGCTCAGCCAGCAGTACCGAAGGCCCTTGGGCGCGCCGCACGGAAACGCAGGAGTCCGCACCCGCGGGCGCCAGCCTGTCCGCGGGGCCGACGTCAGCTGCGGGTCCCGCCATCAAGCTGGTCCGCCGGGGTTCTCGAGTCCGCCGGGTCCCGCGAAGCGTTCAGGTCGTGCGGGTCTGGAGGTTCTTGCGGTTCGTTCGGGTCCACGCCGCTCTCAACCGTCGGGTCGATGTCCCGGCTCAGCGACTCCCACATCGTCGCGGAGTCGGCCCGCTTTCGCGGCTGGGCGGCCTGCTGCCCGGGTCGGTCGAACCGGGCCGACATGACCGGCCAGCGCGGGCCTCGTCCCATGGTGGCCAGGCCCGTCAGGATGATCGCGACGGCACCGGCGACGGCGACCGCCCGCCACGGCGCGCCGGTCATGATCGCATGGCCGGACGAGCCCGCGATGACGATCGGGTGGGTCGCATTTCCTGGTGAGCTGCCACTCGTCGTCGACCCGCCGACGGTGCCGTTCGAGGCGTTCGCCCTGGCGACCGCGAGGACGGCCGACGCCCGCACCCCGGTGGTCGCGGCGACGCCCGCGCTGGCCCCGAGGACGGCCAGGAGGGCGCCGACGACGCGCCTGGCCACGGACCTGGTGGCGATTACGGCCGCCAGGCAGGCCAGCGCCGCCAGCGCGAGCGCGCTCGCGAGCGGGACAAGCTCCTGGCCGGTGACGGAGAAGTCCTGTGCAGGCAGCGGCCGCGGCGCGACGAAGACGGCCTGCGCCCACGCCTGCCGGGTGGCGAGCAGGACGAGCCCGGCTCCCACGGCGCCGAGCAGCAGCACCAGCGCGAATTCCCTGCGCATCACGGACATCTCAGGTCACTGGATCTTTCAGGTAGCCCACGCTCTGGGCCGGTTCGCCGGCCACCGCCTCGAGCACGTCGGCGTCGAAGCAGGTCCGGTCGCCGGTGTGGCAGGCCGCGCCGACCTGGTCGACCTTGACCAGCAGGGCGTCGCCATCGCAGTCCAGCGCCACCGACTTCACCCACTGCTGGTGCCCGGATGTGTCACCCTTCACCCAGTACTCCTGGCGGCTGCGTGACCAGTAGGTACAGCGGCCGGTGGTGAGCGTGCGATGCAGTGCCTCGTCGTCCATCCAGCCGAGCATCAGCACTTCGCCGGTGTCGTACTGCTGGGCGACCGCCGCGATCAGGCCAGAGGCGTCTCGCTTCAGCCGGGCGGCGATGGCAGGGTCAAGCATCGCTTCCTCATTTCGCCGTAACCGAACGGCCGGGCGCAAGCCCGTCGTTCGGGGTGTCAATTCAGCCAGAGTAGCAATCACGCCTACCATCAGCGGGTGAGCTACTCGCGAGAAGAGCGCCTCGCGCTATGCGCGTTGCTTGAAAAGACAGGCCCGGACGCCCCGACGCTATGCGAAGGCTGGAACACCGGTGACCTGGCCGCGCACCTCGTGCTGCGTGAGCGCAGGCCTGATGCGGCCGGCGGCATCCTCGGCGGTCCGCTGGCCGGGTACACGACGCGGGTCCAGAACCGGATCAAGGAACGGACGCCCTTTCCTGACCTGGTGCGGACGATCAGGTCGGGCCCGCCGCGGCTGTCGGTGATGGGGCTCCCCGGCATGGATGAGCGCGCCAACGCGGTGGAGTTCTTCGTGCACCACGAGGACGTGCGCCGCGCCGTACCTGGCTGGGAGCCGAGGGACATCAGCAGCGGGGAATCCGGCATGCTGTGGCAGCGGCTGCGGCTGGCCAGGTTCATGCTCCGCAAGGCACCGGTCGGGGTCGAGCTGGCCCGGGACGACATCGATACAGGCGAAGTGAGCCCAGGCGGCCCGGCGTATCGCATCACGGCCAAGAACGCGACCCCTGCAGTCACCGTCATCGGCAGTCCGGCCGAGCTCACCATGTGGGCGATGGGCCGGACGACCGGAACCAGGGTCCGATTCGACGGGATTGAGGCCGCAGTGAACAAGCTCGCCGTGGCGAACTGGCGGTAAGCGAGGCCGGGCTAGGCGCCCATCTCGCGCTTGAGCCTGGCCAGCTCCTCGTCGATGTCTGGCGCGCTCTGCCGTGGTGGCTGGGAAGAGTACGACGTGATGACGGGCTCGACGTCAGCCCGGGGCAGCGGCTGGCTGTGGCGGGGCTCGCGGGGTTCGCGGACCTCGCGCTTGGCGCGCTTGGCGGAAAGCTGCTTACCTGAGCGGGCCACCTTAATGGCGACGGCGACTGCGCCCACCACCAGCGCGGCGATCACCAGGAACTCCACCGCGTGCAAGACGAAACCGACCACGGCCCAGCCGATGATAAGCGCGATCAGAACGCCGACTCCGACAGCGGCCACCTTGAACCCGCGCATCCGCAGCTTCCTCTCTCGACAAGGAGCCGCCTCAGGCCCCAGCCCCCCCGGGTCCTAGCACCTGAGGATCTGTCCTCTCTCGCGATATTACCCGACTTTCTCGCGCGCCGGCCGGCGAGCGAGCGTCAGATAAGGCGGGCATTACGCTAGGGGCCATGCATGCACTCGGCATTGACATTGGCGGCACCGGAATCAAGGCAGCGCCCGTCGACGTGGCCACGGGAAAGCTTCTCGCCGATCGGCAGAAGATCGCTACACCCCGCCCGGCTCTGCCCGCCGCGATCGCGGATGTGGTGAAGCAGCTCACCACCTCGTTCAAGTGGTCAGGACCGGTCGGCATCACCTTCCCGGGGGTGGTGATCGACGGCGTGATCAGGACCGCCGCCAACCTCGACCCAGCCTGGATCGGACTGGACGCGGGCGCGCTGTTCGGCAAGGCCACCGGCAACCCGGTCCGGGTGCTGAACGACGCCGACGCGGCCGGCGTCGCCGAGATGACGTTCGGTGCGGGGGTGGGCAACGAGGGCACCGTGCTGATGCTGACGTTCGGGACTGGGATCGGCAGCGCCCTGTTTACCAAGGGCGTGCTGGTGCCGAACACGGAGTTCGGGCACGTCGAGATCCACGGTCAAGACGCCGAGAGCCGCGCGTCCGAGCATGCGAAAGAGTTGCACGATCTGAGCTGGGGCAAGTGGGCCGGGCGCGTCGATGAGTATCTCCAGCACGTAGAGGCGGTGATGTCGCCGCAGTTGATCATCGTCGGCGGCGGCATCAGCAAGCAGGCGGAGAAGTGGGTGCCGCGGCTGACCGGCATCAGCGCCCGCATCGTGCCCGCGGCTCTGCTCAACGACGCGGGCATCGTGGGCGCCGCGATGGCGACCGCCAGCACCGCCGCCCCCGACACCTCCGGCACAGGCAGCTAGCGGCATTCCTTGATTACGACGAAGACTTCACAGTCCGCCACTGTGAAGTCTTCGGGATCATGTGGCTGAAGGTTAGCGGACGGGGTGGCCGGCGCTGCGGAGGGCGGTTTTGACTTCGGTGATGCGCAGGGTGCCGAAGTGAAACACGCTCGCGGCCAGGACCGCGTCCGCTCCGGCATCGACGGCTGGTGCGAAGTGCGCCAGGGTCCCGGCGCCGCCGCTAGCAATGACCGGGACGGTGACCACGTCGCGCACGGCCCGGATCAGCTCGGTGTCGAAGCCGACGGTGGTGCCGTCCGCGTCCATCGAGTTCAGCAGGATCTCGCCCGCGCCGAGCTCGGTGGCCCGCCGCGCCCAGCTAACCGCGTCGATGCCGGTGCCGACCCGCCCGCCATGCGTGGTCACCTCAAAGCCGCTGTGCTGGCCCGGGGGGGCGACCCCCCGGAATCCCCCGATCACGGGGGGGCTCCCGCCCCCCCGTTCCCCCCTGGGGGCCCCTTCGGGGCCCGGCGACCGGCGTACGTCGAGGGACAGCACGATGCATTGCGACCCGAACCGCTCCGCCGCTTCGGCCAGCAGGTCGGGCCGGGCGATGGCGGCGGTGTTGAGCGAGACCTTGTCCGCCCCGGCCCGCAGCAGCCGGTCCACGTCAGCCACGCTGCGCACGCCGCCGCCAACGGTCAGCGGGATGAATACCTGCTCGGCGGTGCGCCGGACCACGTCGTACATCGTGTCCCGGCCGCCGCTTGAGGCCGTGATATCGAGGAAGGTCAGCTCGTCGGCGCCTTCGGCGTCGTAGAAGGCGGCCAGCTCCACCGGGTCCCCCGCGTCCCGCAGCTCGCGGAAGTTCACCCCCTTGACCACCCGGCCGCCGTCCACATCCAGGCAGGGGATAACCCGGACCGCGACCGTCATCTCCCGACCTCGGCCAGGGCTTCCTCCAGGGTGAACGCGCCTTCGTAGAGGGCGGTGCCGACGATCGCGCCCTCAACGCCCAGCGGGACGAGCGACGCGATCGCGCGCAGGTCGGCCAGGCTAGACACTCCCCCGCTGGCCACCACCGGTGCCGACGTGCGCGCGCACACGTCACGGAGCAGGGCCAGGTTGGGACCGCGCAGCATGCCGTCCTTGAGTACGTCGGTGACCACGTACCTGGCGCAGCCTTCGGCGTTCAGCCGGTCGAGGGTCTCGAAGAGCTCGCCGCCTTCGGCGGTCCAGCCGCGGGCGGCGAGCCGGGTTCCCCTGACGTCGAGGCCTACCGCGACCCGTTCTCCGTGTCGGGCGATCACCGAACGCACCCAATCCGGGTTCTCCAGCGCCGCAGTGCCGATGTTGACCCTGGTGCATCCGGTGCCGAGCGCGCGAGCCAGCGACTCATCGTCCCTGATGCCGCCGGACAACTCGACGCAGACGTCCACGCGGCGCACCACGTCCGCGAGCAGGTCCGCGTTCGACCCGCGGCCGAACGCGGCATCCAGGTCCACGAGGTGGATCCACGAAGCACCGGCCCGCTGCCAGGCAAGGGCCGCTTCCATCGGGTCGCCGTAGCTGCTCCCGCTGCCCGCCACGCCCTGGACGAGCTGGACCGCATGCCCGTCGGTGACGTCGACCGCGGGCAGCAACGTCAGGGCGGCCAGATCAGTCACGAGATCTCCAGGAGGTCACAGGTTCTCCAGCCAGTTGGACAGCAGCGCGGCGCCGGCGTCGCCGGACTTCTCCGGGTGGAACTGGGTCGCGGACAGCACCCCGCGCTCAGCCGCAGCGGCAAACGGCTCGCCGTGCTCGGCCCAGGTGACAAGGGTGCCCGCGTCGGCGAGCTCGCGGGCGCCGGGCGACCGGAGCGCGTAGGAGTGCACGAAGTAGAACCGGGTCCCCGGCGAGATCCCGGCGAACAGGACCGAACCTGGCGGCGGCGAGACCGTGTTCCAGCCCATATGTGGCAGCACATCGGCGTCGAGCCGCTCCACCGTCCCCGGCCACGCCCCGCAGCCTTCGGTCCAGACACCATGCTCCACCCCCGCGCCGAACAGGACCTGCATGCCCACGCAGATGCCGAGCACCGGGCGGCCGAGCTCGATCCGCCGGGTGATCAGCTTGTCGCCGCCGACCGCCCGCAACCCGGACATGCAGGCCGCGAACGCACCGACGCCGGGAACGACGAGCCCGTCACACTCCAGCGCCGCGTCGGGGTCGGCCCCAGGACCCCCAGGAGCGGTCACCTCGACGCTGGCGCCGACCCGCTCAAGCGCGCGCTGCGCCGAGCGCAGGTTCCCCGACCCGTAGTCGAGCACGACCACCCGCGGCATTGCTAGAGCACGCCCTTCGTGCTCGGGATGCCGCCGGCCCGCGGATCCGGGGCCGCCGCCGTGCGCAGCGCCCGCGCGACCGCCTTGAACTGAGCCTCCACGATGTGGTGCGGGTTCCGGCCCTCGATCACCCGAACGTGCAGGCAGATCCCGGCGGAGAACGCCAACGACTCGAAGATGTGCCTGGTCAGCGTGGTGTCATAGCTGCCGATCAGCGGGGCCATGCCATCCGGCTCGTGGTGCACCACGTAGGGCCGCCCGGACAGGTCCACGGCCGCCTGCACCAGTGTCTCGTCCAGCGGGATGAGGGCGTCACCGAACCGGGTGATGCCGCTCTTGTCGCCGAGCGCTTCCTTCAGCGCCTGGCCGAGCGTGATCGCGGTGTCCTCCACCGTGTGATGCGAGTCGATCTCGGTGTCGCCCTTGGCCCGTACGGTCAGGTCGAGGCCGCCGTGCTTGCCCAGCTGAGCGAGCATGTGATCGAAGAACGGGACGCCGGTGCTGACCTCGACCACCCCGATGCCGTCCAGGTCGAGTTCCACCATGATCTGCGTCTCGTGGGTGAGCCGCTCCACCCGTGCCATCCGGTTCAAGAGTTGAGCACCTCATCAAGCGCCGAACGGAACGCCGCCATTTCTTCCGACGTCCCTACCGTGACCCGCAGCCAGCGCGGCGGGCCGACCTCACGAACGAGCACGCCCCGGTCGAGCAGGCCCTGCCAGACGTCCCGCCGCGAGTCGAACTGGCCGAACAGCACGAAGTTCGCGTCGGAATCGGCCACGTCCAGCCCTCGCTGCCTGAGCCAGCGCACGAGGCCGTCCCGTTCCGCCCGAAGATGTGTCACGGTGGCCAGCGGCTCGTCGGCTAGGGCGAGGGCGGCGCGGGCGACCGCCTGGGTGACGGCGGACAGGTGATACGGCAGCCGCACGACGAGCAGCTTTTCCACCAGCTCGGGCGCGGCGGCCAGGTACCCGATCCTGGCGCCCGCCATGGCGAACGCCTTGGACATCGTCCGGGTGACGACCAGCCCCGGGTAGCGCGGCAGCAGGCTCAGCGCGCTGAGCGTGCCCGCGCGGGCGAACTCCGCGTACGCCTCGTCTATGACCACGATGCCGGGCGCGGCGTCACACACCGCCTCGATCACGTCCATCGGGGCAGCCGTACCCGTCGGGTTGTTCGGCGAGGTGAGGAAGACCAGGCTGGGCTGCGCGCCGGCGACGGCGCGCGCGGCCCGGTCCGGGTCCAGGCCGAAGTCCTCGTCCCGGTCCGCGGCTACCCATTCGGTGCAGGTCACCCGGGCGATCAGGGAGTGCATGGAGTAGCCGGGGTCAAAGCCTAGCGCTCGCCGGCCCGGCCCGCCGAAGGCCTGCAGCAGCTGCTGGATGACCTCATTCGACCCGTTGGCGGCCCACAGGTGACGGCCGGTCAGGCCGTGCCCGAGGTAGTCAGCCAGATCCTTGCGCAGCTCGACCGCGTCCCGGTCGGGGTACCTGTTCAGGGTCGCGGCCGCCTGCGCCACCGCGTCTGCGATCGCCCGGACCAGGCGTGGACTGGGCGGATAGGGGTTCTCGTTGGTGTTCAGCCGGACCGGCACGTCGATCTGCGGCGCGCCGTACGGATGCAGGTCTTTCAGGTCATCCCGAACGGGCAGCGGGACAGCGGCCATCAACCCTCCCCGCCAGCCCGGGGTACCCGGATGCGGACCGCCGCCACGTGCGCGGCCAGGTCTTCCGCGCCACCCAGCGCGTCGATCAGCGGCGCGGTAGCGGCGAGGGCCTCGCGATCGCACTCGACCACGTTCACCAGCCGCAGGAAGGGGAACACGGAAAGGCCGCTGGTGTGCCGGGCGGTCCCCCCGGTCGGCAGCACGTGGTTCGATCCGGCCAGGTAATCCCCGAGCGATACCGGGGAGTACGGGCCGACGAAGACGGCGCCCGCGTTGGTGATCCGGGCCGCCAGCTTGCCTGCATCACGCGCCTGGATCTCCAGGTGCTCGGGCGCCCACGCGTCGCTCACGGCCAGCGCGGCATCCATGTCATCGACGACGACGCACGCGGACTGGCCCGCGAGGGCCTTTTCCACGCGTTCTGCATGCCGGGTGGCCGGCACCTGGCGGCCGAGTTCGGCGTCGACGCGTCCGGCCAGGTCGGCGTCTGAGGTGATGAGCAGGCAGGCCGCGAGCTCGTCATGCTCGGCCTGCGCGACCAGGTCCGCGGCGACGTGGGCCGGGTTCGCGGTGTCATCGGCGATGATCGCCACCTCGGTGGGCCCGGCCTCGCCGTCGGTGCCGACGACACCGCGCAGCACTCGCTTGGCGGCGGCCACGTAGACGTTGCCCGGCCCGGTGATGACGTCTACGGGCGGGCAGTCCGACGTACCGTAGGCGAACATCGCCAGCGCCTGCGCACCGCCCGCCGCGTGCACCTCCGTCACCCCGAGCAACGCGCAGGCGGCCAGCACCGACGGGTGCGGCAGCCCGCCGTAACGGACCTGCGGCGGCGACGCCACGGCGATCGAGCTGACGCCCGCGACCTGGGCTGGGACGATGTTCATCACCACTGACGACGGGTAAGCCACCAGCCCGCCCGGGACGTAGACCCCGGCCCGCCCGACTGGGATGAAGCGCCCGGTGACGGTGAGTCCGTCCGTGACCTGGGTGACGGTCTCACCGGGAAGCTGCGCATCGTGTACTCGCCTGGTCCGTCTGACAGCTTCGGTCAGGGCGGCTCTGACCCGGGGGTCGAGCCCGGCGAGCGCGGCGTCCAGGGCGGCGCGGGGTACCCGGGTGTTGGCCAGGTCCACGCCGTCGAAACGGGCGGTGTATTCGCGGACGGCGGCGGCGCCGCGGCGCCTGACGTCGTCGCAGACGGGGCGGACCTGGGCGAGGGCGGCCTCGACATCGGTCGCGGCGCGGGGCAGGACGCCGGCCAAGGCGGTTCGGCTGAGGCTGCCCGGTTCGCGTCCGCGCAAGTCGATACGGGAAATCACTGGCCCAGTCTACGGAGAGTGCTCTCCCGCCGGACCGCTTGTCCACATGCCGGACGCATCGGCGTGGTCTGGCCCGGTGGCGGCGGCGGGCGCGGCGGGTCGGCGGGCGCCGCTTTCGGCGAGCAGGATGACGGCGGAGGTGAACAGCGGCCAGAACGCGAGGGCGCTCTTGGCGCCGAGCGCGAGCGACTCGTGAAAAAACGTGCCATTCGGGCTCGTCGCAAGCAGGTGGTTGTAGGTCCCCAGCCCGATATTCTCACCGATCCAGAGCGCGAGCAGAGCGGCCGCGACCGCGCCGAGGACGAGTCCGGCCGCCGCCGTCCAGCCTGCCCGGCGGACGAGAAAGCGGTAGCCGAGGATGCCGGTAGTAATTCCCCCTACCGCCGCGATCAGGCAGAACCAGGCGTCGGCGACGATATACGCGCTGCTCTCGGCGTTCACGACCCCAGCTTCGCCGCGCGCGACCTCCTGCAACACTGCCCGCGGCGCCACCGCCGCCCAGATGAGGCCGGCCACGATACCGAGCAGCGCGCTGCTCGCAAGCGCCACCGCGAAGGCGGTAAGTCGCTCCTTCGTCTGTCCTCACCCCTTAGCCCCGTCGCCGGATCGCTTCCGCACGATCGTACCTGGCGGACCTCGGGGCGAACCGATGGCCGGGACCGTAGCGGCTCACCGGGCGGGGCGGCTCGCCGGAGGAAGTCATCGTCGCCGAGACCGCCAAGCTCACCGAACTGGCGCTGGCGACGTTCGAGCCGGACGAACGCAAGACGGTCATCTAGGCGCTGCGCGCGATCGAGCGCAACCTCACCGGGTAGCCGGCCTGACCGCGTCACCAGGCGAAGCCATCTGGGGCGTGGGTCGCTACCTAAATGTCTGGGCGGTCTGGACGGTCTGGGCGGTGACACCTATGCGCACTGTGATGCGCGAGTGACCCCAGGTACGTTCCGTCCCGAAAAGATGGCGGTGGATCCGGGCTTCGTGGTGGATCGGGGGTAACCCCGCGCACCAGATCCACCGCCAAGCCCGGATCCGCCACGAACTTCCTTAACGGATGTGAACGAGGATTGGGATGGGATTAGCAGGTCCTATGAGATAGGTGAGGTCGGAGCCGGAAGAGGCGGATGCCGCGGACGGCTCCGGTACCGGGCATGTGGCAGTGCGGGGTGGCGCGAGCGGCGGTGCCAGGGGTCGGGGGTCCGGCGGGGCGAGATTCCCGAGGGCGGGGACCACATCGCCGGCGGGATGGGGGTTATGTGTCGTTTAGGGCGGCCTGACGAGGGGAGTCGGGTGTGCGGTTCCGACACCTCACGGAGGTCATCATGTCGACCGGAGCAATCATAGGCATCATCATCGCCGTCATCGTCGTGGTGGCGGCAATAGTGGTCGCCTCGGGCGAAGTAAGGCGGGCACGGATGCGCCGCCAGTTCGGCCCTGAATATGACCGCCTGGCTCAGGAGCTGGGCAGCAAGAAGAAGGCGGACGCGGAGCTGGCCGCCAGGCAGCGGCGAGTTGAGGCCCTTAACATTCACGAGCTCTCGCCCGACGAGCAAGCCAGCTACAGCGGCGACTGGACCGTGGTGCAAGAGCGGTTCGTCGACGCCCCGGCCGAGGCGGTTTCCGCCGCCGAGGCGCTGATCTGGGAAGTTATGCGGGACCGCGGGTACCCCGCCGACGACAGGAGCGCCAGCATGGAGGCCCTGACGGTCTACCACGCGGGCTCGCTTGACGGTTACCGGCGGACGGCCGAACTCCGGACCGAGGCGGCCACCACTGAGGAACTCAGGGAAGCCCTGATCCGCTACCGGGCCCTGTTCGAGGACCTGACCGGCCTGCGGAACGGCCAGGCAGACCCTGAGCGCGACCGCGTCACGAAGATCCGCGAACGTTCACTGGAGAACAGCGAGGTGACCACAGGGAACCGCGACCTCATCGAGGAGGACCGCGACCAGACCGCGGAGACCAGCGACCAGACCGCTGATACGCCGCGATAGCACTGAGGGAAGGTAACTCGTTATGACTCAGGATCAGTATGGCCAGGCGCAGGGCGCCGGCTACGGCGTCCGCGGCGACGTGGTCGAGGACGAGAACGACGAGTACGAAGACGGCCAAGCCAAGCCGATGACCCCCTTCCAGAAGGTAGCCTCGGCCCTTCGCGGGGACAGAGCGGACCGGGACGAGATGGACAACGGCCAGGCGCCGGCGGAGCAGGCAGACACAGCCTCGCCCGCTGCCACCAGCCCGGATCTGGTCACCAGCCCGGATGTGGCACCCGACTCGGTAACGCCTCCGGGTCAGGAATACCCGCCGACTCAGCCGAACGCGGTCGTCGCGGCGGGCAGCCTGGATTCCCGGGACGCTCTCGACGCCCAAGAGGCCGGTGGCGGGACCGCGGTCGGCCCGAACGGGGGCGCGGGGACAGGTCCCGGTGCCCGGCAAGGCGACTACTGGGACGATTCCGACACCGTAGTGGCCAGCGAAGTCGAGGCAGTTGTGGTGACGACTCCCGACGTGCCCGTGGCCGACACGGACGCCGCGGTCGCGGAGGCACCCGCCGGCACCGGACGGCACGCCGGCGCTCCCGCGCAGGAGCTGCGCCCGGGCGAGGCGACCGACACGCTGGACAACCTCGGCGACCTGGCGTACGGGAACCTGCTGCCCGACGCGGCGGATTTCACCGCGCAATGGCAGCAGATCCAGTTCAGGTTCGTCGACGACCCCCAGTCCTCGGTGACCGAGGCCGCCGAGGTCGTCGAGCAGGTGACCGCCAAGCTGGAAGCCGCCATCGCCGAGCGGCAACGGGCTATCCAGGAGCGGCAGCAGGCCATCCAGGAGCGGCAGCGCTCGCTGCGCGGCCGCTGGGGCGAGGGCGCCGAGGCTGACACGGAGACCCTGCGCGAGACGCTGCGCATGTACCGTGCCTTCCTCGACCAGCTCATCGGCCCGAAGGTCTAGTCGGGAGCCCGCCCAAAGCGGGCTAGCTCACGCAGGCAGGTCCGAGTAGTTGCTTCAGATCGCCGATCAGGGCGGGCGAGGCGGCTACTCGGAGCTTGTCGTCTAGGCGTACTACCGTCGTGCGCTCGTGGCCGCGCAGCTTGAGGTGAACCTCGGTCGGCCCAGGATGGGTGCACAGCACCTCCCTCAGCCGCTCCACCACCGGCGGGACGCACCTGGCCACCGGCATCGAGACCACGAACGGGCCCGAGTCGTCGACCGACAGGTCGGGGATGGTCAAGTCCATCGCGATCAGCTTGGGCGCGTCGTCCCTGCGGTCCACTTTGCCCTTCACCACCACCACCGCATCCTCGGCGATGGAGGTGGCGTACAACTGATACGTCTGCGGGAAGAACAGCACCTCGATGGCTCCGGCCAGGTCCTCGAGGGTGGCTGCGGCCCACTGGTTACCCTGCTTGGTCACCTTGCGCTGCACCCCGGACAAGATGCCGCCGATCTTGACGATCTGCGCGTCTGACGCTCCGGGGCGCTCGCCGGCGCGGGGCCGCTCGGTGTCGTCGGCCATCAGTTCGGCCAGCGAGCAGTCGCTTTCCCTGGCGATGATGTGCTCGACGCCGAACAGCGGGTGGTCGGAGACGTAGAGCCCGAGCATCTCGCGCTCGAAGTTCA
>Ga0302184_10001956_pt1 | contig 13242 bp, 13 predicted proteins | sample I_Palsa_N3_3_FD_200233 | JGI IMG/M metagenome (GOLD analysis project Ga0302184, IMG submission 200233) | Peat permafrost microbial communities from Stordalen Mire near Abisko, Sweden - I_Palsa_N3_3 | ecosystem: Environmental > Terrestrial > Soil > Palsa > Peat permafrost | place: Sweden...
CCGTGCCGCCGGGTCCGAGCGCGAAGTAGGTGAGCCAGAAGTATGAGCGCCGCGTCGCTGGGAAGGAGTAGCCGGGGATAACTCGGTTGCCGTGCACCTTCAGAAGCGTCGACGCCGACTCGCCGTAGACCACGCCGTCGGGGGCCCGTTCCAGCACCGAGAAACTGCCGCCGCTGCGCCGGGCCTCTAGTGGCACGCTGTCGTCGACCACTGTGGCAATGCCGTCGGGCGCCACCTGCCAGATCGCCCAGCCGTTGCCACCCGAGACGACGACGTTGCCCTGCGCATCGACCGCGATCTGGCCCAGATTGTTCAGTGGCTGGCCGTCATACGGGGGGTCGATCGCTCTGGTGGTGATGACATCGAGCGCGCCGGCGTCCAGGCGGAGGAGCTGTATCCCGGTCGAGATGTAGAGCACGCCCTGTTCACTCAACGCGATCGCCGCAAAGTTGAGCTGGTCGATCGACACGGAGCGGGCCGGCGTGCCGTTCACGATCAGTGGCGGACTAGCGAAGCCGGAGCAACAAGGCGGCGGCATGCGCATGCCGGGGATGCCGGCCACGGTCGAGATCACGCCGTTCGGGCTGATCATCCTGACACGGTCTCCGTCGACGACGTACAGGCTGCCGTCGGGCCCGACGGCCAGGTCGGCGATGTCCAGGAACTCGGCGTCAACGGCGGGCCCGCCGTCGCCCGAGATCCCCTTCGTCCCGTCGCCGGCGATGACGCGGAAGCGGCCGTCGGGAAGACGCACCAACACCTGTTGGCGGTCCACATCGGCGACGTACAGGGCGCCGCTGGGCGCCACGGCGAGCGGACCGGCGACCTTGAGGTTGGCGTAGGCGCCTTCGGGTAGTCCGCCCCTGATGGATTCGCGATGCACCACCCGCCTCGCCGGCCGCGACCCGTGAGGCGAGCGCGCCGCCACAGCCCAGCCGGTGCCCGCTCCCACCACGGCGGCGATCAGAAGGCCCACGGTCCAGCGCCGTCTCCGAAGATGGCGCGCTTCTCTGATGAGCGCTTCGGCCTCTCGCGCTTCCACCGGATCCCGTTCAGTCCTCGGGTGGAGCAGCGTCATGACACGGCCTCGATCATGGCGATGACCTCATCGGGTCGGTAACCCTGCTGACGGGCGAAGCCGACGAGCTCCTTCACGCGCGCCATGACGACGCCGCGCTCGGGCGTGCCGGCGACGGTTATGCCGCGGCCACGTCTGAACTCGAGCATTCCCTCATCGCGTAATTCCCGGAGCGCCCGCAGCACCGTGTTGGTGTTCACCCCGAGCACCTGGGCCAGGTCCTTGGCCAAGGGCATGCGCTCGCCGGGGCGCACTTCGCCCTCGGCGATGGCCCGACGAATTTCGGCTGCGACCTGCTGGTAGAGGGGTGTGCCCTCGGCGAAGTTGACCCTGACGTCGTCCATAGTGCTAGTTGTCTTAGTTCTATTGTTCGGAGCCGTCAAGCGACGGGCCGCGGGGCCGCTCGGCGCCGCCCCACGCCGCTCAATCAGGAGCGCGGCTCAGGTCAGACCAGCTGCTCAGGCGCCTTCATAATCGAAGCCCAGGTCGGGCGCGGTCAGGATGGCCCGGAAGGCCAGACCCTCGGCCGCCGCCATGGCCTCGGCGGTGCCCCCGCGATCGACCACGGCCACCAGCAGGATCGGATCGGCCCCGGCCTCTCGAATGGCCAGCGCCGCCTCGAGCAACGACGTGCCGCGGGTCACGGTGTCCTCGGTCACGATCACCTTGTCACCGGGGTCCAACGCCCCGGCGATGCGACCGCCGCCGCCGTGGTCCTTCACTTCCTTGCGCACGCTGAATGCTTTGAGCAATCGGCCCCGGGTGGCCGCCACGCCGGCCGTCACGAAGGCCACCGGATCGGCCCCCATGGTCAGGCCTCCGATGGCGGTGGCCTCGGGCGGGGTGACCGAGAGCACGGCGTCGGCCACCAGCAGCATGGCCTCGGGCCGGCAGACCGTCTGCTTGGAGTCGATGAACCAGCTGCTGCGCCGGCCGGACTTGAGCACGAAATCGCCCCGCCGCACCGAGTGGGCCAACAGGTGCTCCCGCAACGCGGGAAAGTCGTCGGCCCCACTCATCGGATGGCCACGCCCCCGTGCGTGCCGACCACCGTGCCGATCACCGTCGACGCCAGGTCACGCGCCGCCAGCACCCCCAGGGCCGTATCGGCGCTCGCCGCCGCCACCACGAGCGCCATGCCGACGCCGCGGTTGAAGACCCGATCCATCTCGGCCTCCTCGACCGATCCCAGCCGCTGGATCTCCTCGAAGATACGCGGCTCGACCCAGGCCGACCGGTCTAGTTCGGCGCCCAAACCGTCGGGCAGGACGCGGGGCAGGTTGCCCACGATGCCGCCCCCGGTGATGTGCGCGCACGCATGCAGCCCGCCATCCAAGGCCGAAAGTACGGCCAGCACGGCCGGCGCGTAGATGACCGACGGTCGCAGGAGCTCGTCGGCCAGCGAGTGCCCCGCTCCCGACCACGCCGCCTCGCTCAAGTTCCGCCCCGCCCGTTCGAGCAACACGTGCCGGGCCAAGGTGTAGCCGTTGGAACGCAGGCCGGGAGAGGGCAGGCCGATGATGACGTCGCCCGACACGACCCGCTCGGGCCCCAGCTCATGCCCCTGCTCGACCGCACCCACGGCGAAGCCGGCGATGTCCAGGTCGTCGGGTGCCATGACCCCGGGGTGCTCGGCCGTCTCGCCGCCGATCAGGGCGCACCCGGCGAGCCGGCACCCTTCGTGGACGCCCGACACAACCATCGCCACCTGGTCGGGATCGACCTTGCCGGTGGCGATGTAGTCCAGCATGAAGAGGGGCTCAGCCCCGAGGCAGACCAGGTCGTCGACGCACATGGCCACCAGGTCGATGCCGACGGTGTCATAACGCCCGGTGGTCTGGGCCACCACCAGCTTGGTGCCCACACCGTCGGTCGACGAGACCAGAACCGGGTGGGTGAATCGGGTCATATCGAGGGGGAACCGGGCCCCGAAGCCGCCGATGCCGGCCACCAGACCCTTCATCTTTTCGACCGCCAGATCGCCGGCGCCGATGTCCACGCCGGCCCCGGCGTAGGTCGCCCCTTCAGGCATGCGGGTCAGAGCCCGGGGAGCGCCGCTTGGTACGCCACCGGCTCTTCGGTAATCCTGAACATCACGGGCGTCGAGGTCGGCACGGCCGTCGGATAGTCACCGGTGAAGCAGGCGTCGCAGAACCCGCCGTCGGTCCCGATGGCCTCCTTCAAGTTCTCGACGCTGATGTAGGCCAGCGAGTCCGCGCCGAGGATCTCGGTTATCTCCTCGATGCTGTGGTTCGCCGCCAGCAACTCATCGGTCGACGGCGTGTCGATGCCGTAGAAGCACGGCCAGCGCCAGGGCGGCGACGAGATCCGCAGATGCACCTCGGTGGCGCCGGCCTCACGGAGCATGCGTACGACGGAGCGCTGCGTGGTACCGCGCACGATCGAGTCGTCGACCACCACCAGGCGCTTGCCGGCGATGGTCTCGGGCAACGGGTTGAGCTTGCGCCGCACCGCATCGCCGCGCGCCTGTTGATCGGGCGCGATGAACGTGCGCCCGATGTAGCGGTTCTTCACCAGCCCCTGCCCGTAGGGGATGCCGCTGGCCCGGGCGAAACCCTCGGCCGCCGGGACGCCCGACTCGGGCACGCCCATGACGAGATCCGCCTCCACGGGGGCCTGCTCCGCCAGAATCTCGCCCATGCGACACCGCGTCTCGTGCACCTCGCGCCCGTAGAGCTTGCTGTCGGGGCGGGCGATGTAGGCGAACTCGAAGATGCACAGGCGGGGCGCCACCTCTTTGAGCCACGGGATCTGCACGCTGCGCAGGCCGTCCTCGTCGATGACCACCGCCTCGCCCGGTTCTATCTCGCGCACGAAGGCGGCGCCGATGACACTGAGCGCCGGCGTCTCCGAAGCGAGGACCCAACCTTCGGGCGCCTCGGCCGGGCCCAGCCGGCCCAGGCACAGCGGACGAAAGCCGTAGGGGTCGCGCACGCCGAACAACTTCTGCGTATTCATCAGCACGAAGGAGAACGCGCCTTCGACGATGGGCAGCACCGCCTGCAGCGCCGCCGCCAGCTCACCCGTCTCGGGGAAGGCCTGCGCCAGCAACTCGGCCACGACATCGCTGTCGGTGGCGATCGACCCGGGCAGCATGCCGGCCTTCTCGGCCAGCTCGGTGGTGTTGGTCAGGTTGCCGTTGTGCCCGAGGGCGAATCCGGCCCGCCCCACGGGCCGGTACACCGGTTGCGCCCCGTCCCAATCCGACGCCCCATGGGTCGAGTAGCGGGTATGGCCGATGGCCAGATGACCGTGCAGGCCCGACAGCTTGCGCTCGTCGAACACGGTGGCCACGAGTCCCATGTCCTTGACCACCGTCACCGTGTCGCCATCGCTGACCGCCATGCCGGCCGACTCCTGGCCCCGATGCTGCAGGGCGAAGAGCCCGTCGTAGGTGAGGTTGGCCACCTGACGCCCGGGGGCGTAGACACCGAAGACACCGCAGGCTTCCTTCACGGTGTCACCATTGTCGCACAGGGCACCATGCCCTCACGATTCGCCCAGCAAACGGGCCAAATTCCCCTCGTGCGCCTCGCACAGGGCGGACAGCGGGAGGTCGGCCAGTTCACCGGCTACCAAACGCTCCCCCCCGGCCCGCCCCAGGACGAAGGTGTCGATGCCCAGGGTCTGCGCCCGGCCGCACAGGTCGTCGGGCATGGTGGTGGCGACCACGAAGCGCGACGGCAATTCGGTGAACAGCTCTGCGGCTTCGGCGAGCGCCACCGAGCAGCCGATACCGGCGGCGACCGCCATCTCACCGAGGGCGACGGCCAATCCGCCCGACGACACGTCGTGCACGGCCGTGAGCAGTGGGGGCTGGTGATCACCGGCGACGATGCCGCTGACGACGCCGGCCACGAACGCACACACGCTCCCGTGCGCCTGCAGGTCGATGGCCGGGAGCGTCCCGCCCCGGTGCTGGCGGCGCTCGGTGGCCCAGCGCGTCCCGTCCAGCGGCAGCGATCCGTCGGCCGCCGTGCGCGGGCCGAGCAGGACGAGCGTGTCTCCCTCCTGCCACGCCAGCCCGGGCGGCGGGGCGTGCAGCGCGTCGACCAGACCCAGCAGTCCGAGAACTGGTGTCGGGTCGATGTCGGCCCCTCCGCTCTCGTTGTAGAAGCTGACGTTGCCCCCGATCACCGGAAGCGACAGGGCGCGGCACGCCTCGGCCATGCCGTCGATGCACTCGGACAGCTGCCACATCACCTCGGGGTGCTCGGGATTGCCGAAGTTCAGGCAGTTGACCACGGCGACCGGCGTGGCGCCCACGCAGGCCAGGTTGGCCACGCCCTCGGCCAGCGTCAGCTCCGTACCGAGACGGGGATCGAGGGCGCAGTAGCGCGGATTGGAATCGGTGGTCACCGCCACGCCGCGCTCGGAGACGGGAAGGCCGGGACCCGCCAGGCGCAGGAGCGCGGCGTCGCCGCCGGGTCCGACCACGGTGTTCAAGAAGAGTTGGTGGTCATACTGGCGGAAAACCCAGCGCGGCGAGCGCAGCAGAGCCAGCAGGTCCGCCGCGCAGTCCTCGGGCGGAGCGAGCACCACGGCCGGGCCCGGCACCGGCGCCAGCCGCGGCCGGTCGTAGAGCGGGGCGTCGTCGGAGAGGGAGGCGGCGGGCACGTCGGCCAGGATCGGACCGTCGAAACCGTCGCGGATGCGCAGGCGACCGCCGGCGGCGGGATCGGGCACGGTGACCTTGCCCACGACCGCGGCGCGCACCTCCCACTTCGCACAGATGGCGGCCACGGCCGGCCACGATTCCGGCGTGACGATGGCCAGCATGCGCTCCTGGCTCTCGCTGGTCATGACCTCCCACGGCTCCATGCCGACTTCGCGCCGCGGCACGGCCGAGACGTCGACGTCCATACCCACGCCGCCGCGACCCGCCGTCTCGCTCGTGGCGCACGCCAGGCCGGCTCCACCGAGGTCCTGAATGCCCACCACGAGCTTGGTGTCGAGGAGCTCCAGGCACGCTTCGATCAGTCGCTTCTCCTCGAAGGGATCGCCGACCTGCACGCTCGGCCGCTTCGTGTCGTCCGCCGCCGCACCGTCGTCCCCGGCGAAGCCGGCCGATGCGAGCACGCTGACGCCGCCGATCCCGTCGCGTCCCGTGCTGCTGCCGAGCAGGACGGCCAGGTTGCCCGGGCCCGAGGCGATGCCGAGCACGAGGCGATCGGTCGGCAGTGCGCCCATGCACAGGACGTTGACCAACGGGTTCTGGGCGTAACAGGGATCGAAGGTGAGCTCACCGCCGACCGTGGGCACGCCGACCGAGTTGCCGTAGCCCGAGATACCACTCACCACGCCCTCCATCAGCCAGCGCTGGCGGGCGTCGTCGGGCGAGCCGAAGAAGAGGGGGTCCATGATGGCGAGCGGGCGAGCCCCCATGGTGAAGATGTCGCGCAGGATCCCGCCCACCCCGGTGGCGGCCCCTTGATACGGCTCGATCGCCGACGGATGGTTATGGCTCTCGATGCGGATGGCGACGGCGATGCCGTCGCCGGCGTCGATCACCCCGGCGTTCTCACCGGGGCCCACCAGCACCTTGGGCCCCTCGGTCGGCAGTCGCTTGAGATGCATGCGCGACGATTTGTAGGAGCAGTGCTCGCTCCACATGACGGCGTAGAGGGCCAGCTCGAGGTGGTTGGGCGACCGGCCGAGGATCTTCTCCACGGCTTCGAACTCGTCGTCGGTCAGACCGAGTGCCCGGTGGAGCAACGGCTCCTCGGCGGCGGGAGTCATGGTGCCCTCCAACTTAGTGGGCGGGACCGGATCGATCAGCCAACCGGGCGGACTAATTCAGTGGCCGATCAGCGACGAAGAGGGCCAGGTCGTCCTCCCGCCACGCCACGTTGACCTCCAGACCGGCACCTTCGAGCCAGCCGACCTGCTCGGCCACGGTGCTCGGCTTATCCCAGCCGTCGCTGAGGGGGATCACCGCCGCCGCAGCATCCTCGGGCAGGATCACGTCCCCCAGGATGAACCGCCCGCCCGGTCGCAGTACCGCGGCCACCCGCTCGAACAGCGTCTCCTTGCCCGTCCCATCGAGGTGGTGCACCGCCAGGGCCGAGACGACGAGGTCGAACGGGCCCGCCGGGAGCTCGTCGAGCAGGTCGGCCACCCGCAGCTCGACGTCGTAGCCCGCCAATCGGGTGCGGGCGACGTCGAGCATGCCGTCGCTCTCGTCCATCCCGATCACCCGGGCCGAGGGATGCCGCGCCAGGACCCGGGCCAAGGTCTCGCCCGTCCCCGAACCCAGGTCGAGAACGGACGCCGCCACGACCGATGACGAGGCTTGGGCGATCGAATCCTGCAAGAAGTCGTACTGCGGGATCTCCTGGCGGATGAAATCCTGGTACGTCGCCGGATCGAAATGGAGTTGACTCACCCGGACAGCATTTCCGCTATTGCGGCCGGCGTCCACCCTCGACAACCATCACGCGGGATATGTGCATGAAGGCCGGACAGAGACCGTCACCGAGTGCTCCTCGGCGTCAGCGGACCGTCAGGCGTTGACCGGGGTGCCCGAGCCGTCGACCTCTCGTCCGAGAAAGTAGACCCCGTCACCCATCTCGTTCCCGAAGACGCCGAAGGTCCGGCCCCAACACGAAACGACCGAGAGGGCGCGCACGGGCCAGCTCGGCTGCGAAGCGGTCGCCGCTCCGGCCTCAGCCGCCGGCGAGCCGTGGGCGGCATGCACGGCGTGTGCCATCAGCTGGCATCCTCGCTTTCGCGGCTTTCACACTCACGTCGCTCGATGGCCACGACTTCACCGTTTTTGAAGATCCAGCCGACTTCTCGGGCGGGCCTTAAGGGGGCGACAGGCTCGGCGTCGGCGTTTTTCGCCTTGCCCTTTTTTGTCGGACTGGTGACCATGCCTCCACAGTGATCCCCGGCCGTCGCAGGTCTGGTGTCAACTGGTTGCAATCTGGGTGCCCCATTCCGGCCCGGTTCCCAGATGGTCATCGACACGCGCTGAACGTAGTCAATGGGCGTGCCCAAGGCGCGGATATGGAGCGTTGGTTTTATCGAAATGACCAACCCGGGTTTTGCCCTCAATCCTGGGGAGAAATCTGCGCCCAAATGAGTGCGTTTCTGATCGGCGCGGGGCACAATGGATGCATGGCAAAAACAAAGACGCCGGCTCCGCGCAAGCCCATGAGCAACGGCCACAAGGCCGCGTTGGCCCGGGGACGCGCCGAGAGCGCGTCGGTCCGCCACTATCTCGAAGCGCTGGAGACCTCGAAGCCAAAACGCGGCCGGAAACGGACGCCGGCCTCCATCGACAAGCGCCTGGCCACCATCGAGATCCAACTCGCAACAGCCGATGCCCTGTCGAAGCTGCACCTCTTACAGGAGCAGAAGGATCTGACGGACGAGCGGTTGCGGGTCGACTCGGTCAAGGACCTGAGCGCGCTGGAGAAGCAGTTCGTCAAGGTGGCCCAGGCCTACGGCAAGCGCAAGGGCATCTCCTACGGCACCTGGCGGGCGGCGGGAGTCAGCGCCAACGTGTTGCAGGCGGCCGGCATCTCCCGCGCCCGCCTCTAACCCGACCCCGCTCTCGGTTCGCCCCGCTTCCGATCGCGCCCCGTTCAGGCGGCAACGCCCGTAGCCGCCGCACTGAGCAGCGACCGCAGGAGGACAAGACCGTCTTCGGAGCCCAAGAGGGCGTGCGACGCGCGTTCGGGGTGGGGCATCAACCCCACGACGTTGCCGGCTTCGTTGGCGATGCCGGCGATGTCGTCCACCGATCCGTTGGGATTGTCCAGGTAGCGCAGCACGATGCGATCGCCGTCCCTGAGCTGGTGCAGGGTCTGCTCATCGCAGGTGAAGCTGCCCGAGAAGTGGTTGATGGGGATGACCAGCTCCTGCCCCACCTCGGCCAATCCCGTGAGCACGGACGCGGTCGAGGTGACCTCGAGACGCGTCGGTTGGCACAAGAAGCGTAGGCGGCCGTTCTTCTGCAGAGCTCCGGGGAGGAGCCCGGCCTCGGTCAGCACCTGGAATCCGTTGCAGATGCCGATCACCGGGCCACCGGCGCGGGCGAAGCGGGTGACCGCATCCATGATGGGAGAGAACCGAGCCAGGGCGCCGGGACGCAGGTAGTCGCCGTGAGCGAACCCGCCCGGGAGCACCACCGCGTCGACCGACCCGATCCCGGTGTCACCGTGCCACAGCAGTTCGCCCCGGCCCCCCAACCGCTCGACCGCCTGAACGACGTCGTGCTCGCAGTTGGTACCGGGAAAGACGACGACCCCGATCCGTGCCGCCACTCAGCCCCCGAGCGCTTCGAGCTCGAGCGTGCTCTCCTCGATCACGGGGTTGGCCAGCAACCGGTCGGCCAACTCGGTGGCCCTGGTCCGCGCCGCCGCCTCGTCGGGGGCGTCCACCTCGAAGCTGAAGGACCGCCCGGCCCGCATGTGGTCCACGCCCTCGAAGCCGAGGGCGGGCAGGGCGCGTTCGATGGTGGCGCCCTCGGGGTCGGCGATGCCGGGCCGCAATTGCACCTCGACCCGCGCCTGGAACCTCATGATCTCGCACCGTACCAGTCGTCCAAGGAGAGGCCGGTGACCCGCTCGTACGCAGCCACGTAGCGCTCCGACAGGGCGCCGGTCACCTCGGGCGGGAGTGCCGGCGGTGGTGGGGTGCGATCCCAGGGCTGGGCCGCCAGCCAGTCCCGCAGGGGCTGCTTGTCGAAGGCGGGCGGGGTGTGGCCGGGGATCACGTGCTCGGCCGGCCACAGGCGCGACGAGTCGGGCGTGCACACCTCGTCACAGAGGCAGAGCACACCGTCGACGTAGCCGAGCTCGAATTTGGTGTCGGCCAGAATGAACCCGACGTCGGCAGCGCGGGCGGCGGCGCGGGTGTAGAGCTCGAGGCAGATGTCGCGCGCCGCCCCGGCCGCTTCGGCGCCCACCAGATCGACGGCCTGGGCGAAGTCGATGTTGACGTCGTGCCCGGCCGCCGCCTTGGTCGACGGGGTGAACATGGGCTCGGCCAGGCGGTCAGCCAGTTTCAGACCGGGCGGCATGCCCGTCCCGTGCACGGTGCCCGACTTCTCGTACTCCTCATGGGCCTGACCGGCCAGGTAGCCGCGCACGATGCACTCGATTTGCAGCATCTCGGCCCGGCGCACCAACAGGGCCCGGCCTCCCCATTCGGGCGGGAGGGCCACCTCGGGGAGAGCCGCCTCAATCTCCTCGGGATCGGCGGCCAGCAGGGTGCCCGGGACGACGTCGGCCATCTCGTCGCACCAGAAGACGGTCATGGCCGTGAGCACGCGGCCCTTGTGGCGGATCGGCTCCTCCATGATCACGTCGAAGGCGCTGACCCGGTCCGAGGCCACCATCAACAGACGGTCTTCTCCGGCGTCATAGAGCTCGCGCACCTTGCCCGAGTGGATCTGGGGCAGTGCGATCGTCATGCCAGCTTCGCCAGGGCATCGGCGAGACGATCGGTGTGACGCAGGGTGCGGCTGAGATCGAAGGCCTCGTCGAGCTGCGCATCGGTCAGGTGGACGTCGGGATCCGCAACCAAAATCTCGAGCAGCGGTCGGCGCTCGGACCAGGCGGCGCGGGCATCGCGCTGCACGATGCGGTAGGCCTCGTCGCGGGTCAGCCCGGACGAGACGAGCGCCAGCAGGACCGGCTGGCTGAACACGAGGCCGAAGCTGCCGCCGGTCAGGTTCTCCAGGGCCCGGTCGGCGTGGATGACCAGACCCGAGGCCAGGCCCGTGGCCTTGCGCAGCATGTAACAGGTCAAAAGCGACGCATCGGGGAGGGCGACCCGTTCCACCGAGCTGTGGGAGATGTCCCGCTCGTGCCAGAGCGCGACGTCCTCCAGTCCGGCGCCGAGATAGCCCCGCAGCAGGCGGGCCAATCCGCACAGGCGCTCCGAGAGGATCGGATTGCGCTTGTGGGGCATGGCCGAGCTCCCCTTCTGCCCGGCGGCGAACGGCTCTTCGGCTTCCCCGAGCTCGCTGCGGGCCAGATGGCGGATCTCGGTGCACATCAGCTCCACCGTGGAACCCACCGCGGCACAGGCGTAGAGGAACTCGGCGTGGCGGTCGCGGGCGATGACCTGTGTCGCCGGCACCGGTTGGAGTCCCAGCGCCTTGCAGACGCTGGCCTCGACGGAGGGATCGATGTTGGAGTAGGTGCCGACGGCCCCCGAGAGCTTGCCCACGGCGATGCCGTCGCGGGCGAGGCGCATGCGCGTGCGGTCGCGGTCGGCCTGCAGGGCCCACAGGGCGAACTTGGCCCCGAAGGTCGTGGGCTCGGCGTGCATGCCGTGGGTGCGCCCGGTGACCGGGACGTCCAGCAGTTCGAGGGCACGCGTGCGCAACGCGTGCACGAACTTGTCGAGGTCGGCCAGCAGCAGATCGGCGGCCCGGGTCAACGTGGCGCTGAGCGCGGTGTCCACCACGTCCGACGAGGTCAACCCGAAGTGGATGTACGAGCCGGCCGGCGCGCCGATCCGGTCCTGGACCACGTCGACGAAGGCCGCCACATCGTGATCGGTGATCCGTTCCCGTTCGAGCACGTCGGACACGAAGACGTCATCGACGGTGGGCGCCTTGTCCCGGCACGTTGCCGCATCCTCGGCCGGTACCACCCCGATGGCGGCTTGGGCCTCGGTGGCCAGCAGCTCGACCTCGAGCCAGAGGCCGAAGCGGGCGGCGTCGGTGAAGAGCGCAGCCATGTCGGGCGGCGAGTAGCGGGGGATCATCGAATGACCTCTTTCACGAAAGACTCCCTCACGCCGTGGCGAACGACACGAACTGCTCGCGGCCCGGGCCGACCCCGACCAGGCGCACCGGGACACCGATCTGCTCGGAGAGGAAGCTGACGTAGTTGCGGGCGGCCTCGGGCACGTCGGCCAGCGCGGTGGCCGCGGTCAGGTCGGTGCGCCACCCCGGAAGCTCCTCGTAGATCGGCTTCACGTTGTGGAAGGTCGACTGGTGGTAGGGCAGGTGGGTGTAGCGGACACCGTCCGCCTCGTAGGCGACGCAGACCTTGACCGTCTCGAACGTATCGAGGACGTCCAGCTTGGTCAGCGCCACCTCGGTCAACGAATTGAGACGCACCGCCTGACGCAGCATGACGGCATCGAACCAACCGCACCGGCGACGACGGCCGGTGTTGGTCCCGAACTCGTGGCCCCGCTCTACCAGCAGGTTGCCGGTGTCGTTGTCCTGCTCTGTCGGAAACGGGCCGGCGCCGACCCGGGTGACGTAGGCCTTGGCGATGCCGATGACCCGGTCGATGTCGCGGGGCCCGAGACCCGAGCCGGTGCACGCACCCCCGGCCACCGGGTTGGATGAGGTGACGAAGGGGTACGTGCCGTGGTCGAGGTCGAGGAACGTCGCCTGCGCTCCCTCGAGTAGGACGGAGCGACCGGCATCGAGCGCGTCGTGCACCAGCCCGACCGTGTCGCCCACCATCGGCTCGATCCGCGGGGCGTACTCGTTGAGATAGCGGTTGGCGATGTCCTCGGCCGAGAGCGGCAGCCGGTTGTACACCTTGGCCAGGATGGCGTTCTTCTCCTTGAGCACCACGTCGAGCTTCTGGCGGAAGATCTTGGGGTCGAAGAGGTCCTGCACGCGCAGGCCGACCCGGGTCGCCTTGTCGGCGTAGGCCGGGCCGATGCCCCGCTTGGTCGTGCCCAGGGCGTTCTTGCCCAGGAAGCGCTCCGTCACCCGGTCCAGCTCCTGGTGGTACGGCATGATCAGGTGGGCGTTGCCGCTCACGACCATGCGGCTCGTGTCGACCCCCTTGGAGATCAGGCTGTCGAGCTCGGCCAGCAGCACGCCCGGGTCCACCACCACGCCGTTGCCGATCATCGGCGTGATGTGGTCGTAGAGGATCCCGCTCGGCACCAGCTGGAGGGCGAAGGCCTCGCCGTTCACCACAATGCGATGGCCGGCGTTGTGACCGCCCTGGTAGCGCACCACCATGTCCATCTCGCGGGCGAGAAGGTCGGTGAGCTTTCCCTTCCCCTCGTCGCCCCACTGGGTCCCCACCACCACGGTTGCGGGCACGCGTCATCTCCGTTCGCTGGATCGGATTACGCACCAGTGTAGCGTCCCTGACCAGGGCGGCGGAAAGATCCGTCCGGCCCCCGGCCCGACGCCAGCGCCCGGCTCG
>Ga0302184_10001961_pt1 | contig 13232 bp, 10 predicted proteins | sample I_Palsa_N3_3_FD_200233 | JGI IMG/M metagenome (GOLD analysis project Ga0302184, IMG submission 200233) | Peat permafrost microbial communities from Stordalen Mire near Abisko, Sweden - I_Palsa_N3_3 | ecosystem: Environmental > Terrestrial > Soil > Palsa > Peat permafrost | place: Sweden...
GGCCGGCGGGCAGCTTGCCGTTCAGGCCGAGGCCGGCGCTGGCGTAGGCAGCCAGCACCACGCCCACCGCGAAGACCAGCATGAGCAGCTCGGTGCTGCGCCTGCCGCGGGGCATCGGGGCCGCAGCGGCGGGATCCGCCGCTGCCCCGGCGCCGGAATGAGTCGCGACGGCGGTCATCCGGACGCCCCTTGCGGCGGGCAGTAGCCGGGAACGGAGGGCTTCGGGCGGTAATGCGGGACGATCGTGTGCACGACCGTCTTGCCGTGCACCTTCTTCTTGACCTTGCGCGGCTTGGGCTTTCCGGCCGCCCACTTCTGCACCGCGGTGAAGGCCTGCTGGCACAGGTAGCCATGCCTGATATTCAGCACGATGCGGCGGGCATCAGCCAGCCCGGTCGCGGTGATCGTGGCCTCGACCTTCGGCGCATCGTTGGCGGGAACCCCGGACATCGGGATGCCGGTCCTGACGTACACGCTGGACAGGCTCATCCCGGCAACCCGCTCGTTGACGCCGCGGAAGATGGCGACCTGGCCGTCGGCCGCGCCGACGTAATACTGGCCCTGGGTGTAGCGCCAGGCCGCGTAGCCGCCGCCGGCGATCAGCAGCAGCAGGACCACGAGGATGGATGTGACGACGGGCCAGCGCCGCGCCCACCTCCCGTCGTCCTCGTCGTCCTCGAGAAAGTCGTCATCGTCCAGCACCGCCGGCCGCCGGCCGTCGCCCCGCTGGCCGTCGCCCCGCTGGCCGTCGCCCCGCTGGCCGTCGCCGAAGTCGGCCGCCGGCCCTGGCAAAGGTGAGACCTGCGTGAGCTGGTGCGCGCGCCCGGCCGGGCTGTCGGTGCGCACCGGGTGGCCGCCGTCGCCGTTCGATGCGGCGCCCACGATGACCGCGGCCTGGCCGGGCGCCGCCGGATCGGTGGCGGTATCGACCACGTCAGCGACAATGCAGGTGATGTTGTCCGGGCCGCCGCCGCGGATGGCGAGCTCGATCAGCTGGATGACCGCGTCGTCCCGGTCGGCAAAGGTGACCAGGGTCTTGTGCAGGGTCTGCTCGGTGACGACATCGGACAGCCCGTCGGAGCAGAGCATGTACCGGTCGCCCAGCCTGACCTCGAGGATCGACAGGTCAGGCTCAGCCTCGGTCCGGCCGTCAAGCGCCCGCAGCAGCAGCGACCGCTGCGGATGGGCGGCGGCCGCCTCCGGGGTCAGCCTGCCGTCGTCCACCAGCGACTGGACCAGCGTGTGGTCGCGGGTGATCTGATGGAAATCGCCGTCGCGTAGCAGGTAGGCCCGTGAGTCGCCGATATGGCAGAGCGCGACGCTCGCGCCGCGCCACAGCATGGCGGTGAGCGTGGTGCCCATGCCCTCGACCGCCGGGTCGGCCGCGCTCATCTCGTGCAGCGTGGTGTTGGCCGCGGCGACCGCGGTGGCCAGCGGATCAATCAGGTCGGTACCTGGCATCTCATGATCGAGCCCGGCGAGGGCGGAGATGGCCACGGCACTAGCCACCTCACCGGCGGCATGGCCGCCCATGCCATCGGCGATGGCGAGCAGGCGCGGGCCGGCGTACGCCGAGTCCTCGTTGCCTTCCCGGAGGAGCCCGACGTCTGAGCGGACCGAGTAGCGGAGTGCAAGCGTCATCTGCGCAGTTCCAGAACGGTTTTGCCGATGCGGATCGGCACGCCGACCGGCACCGGGGTCGGCTGGGTTACCTTCTGGCGATCAAGGTAGGTGCCGTTGGTCGAGCCGAGGTCCTCGACAATCCACTGACCATCCTGCGGGAACAGCCGGGCATGTCGGCTTGAAGCGTAGTCATCGGTCAGCACGAGTGTTGCGTCATTCGCGCGACCGATAGTGATTTGCTGATCTGCGAGGCCCATGCGTGTTCCGGCCAGGTCGCCTCCGGTCACCAGCAGCTGCTGCGGTGCCCCCCGCCCGGCCCGCCCGGCCCGGGACGGCTTTGCGGGCTTCGCAGGCTGGGCCGGCCTGGACCGCGACGGCTGCCGCTTCCGGCCCTGCCTGCGGCCGCTAGCGGAAGAGCCGGACAGGTCAGTGCGCACGACCCCCACGGCGGCGATGACGAAGAGCCAGAGGACGGCGAGGAACGCCAGCCTGATGAGGATGAGGGTAAGCGCATTCATCTGGTCATATGTCCTCGGTGGCCGTTGCTGCCCCTGCTGCTGCGTAGGCGCCGCGGCGCGGATGGGTCGTCGATGGGCGAGGTGTCAGTAAATTCCATCCCGGCGGAAGACAAGGGTGGTGCGGCCCAGGGTGACGCGCGTGCCGTCCGTCAGGGAGACGCGCCGCACCGGCTGCCCGTTGACGAAAGTGCCGTTGGTGGATCCTAGGTCGACGAGCACGACCTCGCCGTCCTCGACGCGCAGCTCGGCGTGGTGGCGTGACACACCCGGATCAACCAGGCGCAGGTCACAGTCCGTGCCGCGGCCGAGTATGGTCAGCGGCGCGCTGAGTTCGTAGGTGCGTTGCGTGTTCCCGTCCGCCCCGGGCTCCGGGCCGGAGACCAGCAGCCTCGGCGCGCCGGTGAAGCTGCCCGGCGGGTGCGGAAGATCGCTCGCGGGCCTGCGGATCTCGCCGTCCTCGACGGTCGTGCCGCGGATCACGCCCGAGCGGATCCTGAAGGTGCCGGTGGTCAGGTCCGGCACCCCTTCGAATCGCATCCGCACCGGCCCCACGAAGGAGTACCCCTGCTCTCTGGCGTGCTCGCGGGCCAATGTGGCCAGCTCGATACCGAGGCTGTCGGCATAGACCTCAAGGCGCTCGTGATCGGTATCCGCCAGTTCGACAACGAAATCGTTCGGCACCAGCGTCCGGCCCTGCGCGACGATCGCTGCGCGGTCATCCATCTCGCGCTGCACCGCGCTGGCAACCTCCACAGGCTGCAGCTCGGATTTGAACGCCCGCGCGAAGGCACCCTCGACCATCCCCTCGAGCCTGTGCTCGAAGCGTTGCAGAACTCCCACCGGGGCACCTCCTTCCGTGCTTCCATCCGATCGTATCGGCGACGTAGGGCAGTTTGAGGACGTGCTAACCTGACTGCCTCGCCCAGGGCGGGTGGCGGAACGGCAGACGCGCACGGTTCAGGTCCGTGTGTCCGAAAGGACGTGAGGGTTCAAATCCCTCCTCGCCCACACCTCCTGGCCTCGTATTTCCCCCCTTCCTGCCCGCATGGTGCGCTGGCCCGCAGCCTAAGCGCCGGCGGGTTCCCTGTCACGGCACCCAGATCACTGCCCTGGCACCATTGTCTCGTGACCGGGGCAGCTGCGATGCAGGATCAGGCCAGGCGGATCGCCGCCGATGTGCTCTTCCCGGCGGCGATGGATACCGATGCAGGCGACCGGGTGCCCGCCAGTCATCTGGACCTGCTGGCCGCCGAGGGCTTCTACGGCCTGGCCGGCCCCCCGGCCGAGGCCGGGGCGGGCATCGACGCCGCGGCCGCGTGCCGGGTGATCGAGATCCTGGCCGGCGGGTGCCTGGCCACGACCTTCGTCTGGCTGCAGCATCACAGCGCAGTGCGGGCTGCCAGCGCGGCAGGCACCCGGCTGCGCGAGGAATGGCTCGGCCCGCTATGCCGTGGCGTCCGCCGCTGCGGGATAGCACTCGGCGGCGCGCTGCCGGGTCCGCCGTTGCTCCGGGCCCGCCCGGTCGCGGGCGGCTACCTGCTGGACGGCACCTCGCCATGGGTAACCGGCTGGGGCCTGGTGGACACGCTCTATACCGCCGCCAGGGACGAGCGGGACAACGTCGTGACGGCCCTGGTGTCCGCTACGCCGGGCACGACCCTGTCCGCAGAGCCGCTCCGGATGGTGGCCGTCAATGCAAGCTGCACCGCCGCGGTGCGGTTTGACGGTCACTTCGTGACCGGCGACCGGGTCACCGCCGTGCTGCCGTATCGCGAATGGCTGGCGCGGGATGCGATGAACCTGCGGGCCAATGGCTCACTGGCGCTGGGGGTGGCAGGCCGCTGCTGTGCGCTTATCGGCCCGAGCCCGCTGGACGGCGAGCTCGCCATGCGGCGCGCCGCCCTCGACGCGGCAGCGCCTGCGCAGATGGCCGCTGCCCGGGCGGCCGCATCGGACCTTGCCATGCGCGCGGCCGCCGCCCTCGTCACGGTCCAGGGCAGCCGCGCGATCCTGGCCGGGCAGCATGCCCAGCGGCTAGCACGCGAAGCCCTCTTCCTGCTCGTCTTCGCCTCTCGTCCCGCCATCAAGGAGTGCCTTTCCGGGCGCCTCACCAGGGCCGTGAGCTAGCGCCAGGCACGGTGCGGGCGCCCCGGGCGCCAGGTGGTCCCGCGCTGGTGGCGCGGGTGATCCCGGGCCGGTAATGCCGCGCATCCGCTTTCGCAAGGCAGAATTGAGGCGTGCCGGAACTTCCAGAGGTAGAGGCACTCGCAGCCGATCTGCGGGAGCGTGCCGTGGGCCGCGTCATCGACCGCGGCGATGTCGCGGAGATCGCCGTGCTGAAGACCTACGATCCGCCGCTGACCGCACTGCGCGGCCGGACGATCACGGCGACCGGGCGCTACGGCAAGTTCCTTGACCTGGTGACGGAGCAGGAACCGGGCGGCGGGCCTGTACTGCATCTCATCACCCACCTGGCCCGGGCAGGCTGGCTGCGGTGGCGGGGAAAACTGCCGCCGCAGCCGCCCCGGCCCGGCCGGGGACCGCTGGCGTTCCGGCTCCGGTTCACCGACGGGGCCGGCTTCGATCTCACCGAGGCGGGCACCCGCAAGCGCCTGGCGGTATACCTGGTCACCGACCCGGCAGCCATTCCTGGCATCGCGGCACTCGGGCCTGATCCGCTCGATCCGTCCTTCACGGCCGGCACGCTGGCCGGGATACTTGCCGGGCGCAGGACGCAGATCAAGGGCGTCCTGCGGGACCAGAAGATCATCGCCGGCATCGGCAACGCATACTCCGACGAGGTCCTGCACGCCGCGAAGATGTCGCCCTTCCGGCTGGCCGCCAGCCTGACCGGCGATGACGTCGCCGCCTTGCATGCCGTGATCGTCGGCACCTTGCGGGACGCGATCGCGCGGTCCGACGGCCTGGCCGCCGGGGACCTGAAGAAGGAGAAGAAGGCCGGGCTGCGCGTGCACGGCCGGGCCGGCCAGCCGTGCACGGTGTGCGGAGACACGATCCGCGAGGTGTCGTTCGCCGACTCTGCGCTGCAGTACTGCCCGACCTGCCAGACCGGCGGCAAGCCGCTGGCGGACCGCCGGATGTCGCGGCTGCTCAAGTAGCGGCGCCCGGATCCGCCCGGACCCGCGTGGCTCCGGCCGCGGCCTTGCTTCCCGTTAAGCCACCGGAGATTAAGCCACCGGAGATTGCGCTACCGGAGATTGCGCTACCGGAGATTAAGCCACTGGAGATTGCGCTACTGGAGATTGAGAGGACCGACGAATGCCCGACGCTCCCTTCCGCGGATACAAGTCCTACTCCTACCTGACCCCGGCGCAGGACTACGAGGTCTTCGACCTCGACGACGAGCTCCGGCGAGTACCGGATTACGACTCCGGTCTCAGCGAGGAGGAGGCCCAGCGTGCCGGGCGGCTGCTGCGCGACAGCGTGGTGATCAGCCTGCACGACCACCCCGTGGTCTTCCCGCGCGACATCACCCGCGTGCGCGACTACATCAGGACCGGCCGGCAGCACACCGGTTACGAAGGCCTGTCCCGTTCCGGCCTCACGGCCGTGTTCGACAACATGATGGACGGCACCGGCTGCGTGACGAGCAAATCAGCCTGGAAATGGGATGACACCATCTACGACCTCGGGATGCGGCTCTGCGATATCGCGCATCAGGATTACGTGCGGGTGGCGCGCACGGTGGCCGACATCAGGGACGCGCGCGCCAGCGGCCGCCTTGCCATCGTGCTGGGGATGGAGGCGGCGACGCCGATCGAGAACGAGGTCGACCGGCTGGACATCCTCTACGGCCTCGGGATACGCCAGATCGGCATCGCCTACTCGGAATCCAACGCGCTCGGCAGCGGGCTGAGGGAGCCGGGCGACGGCGGGCTGACCGTCTTCGGCCGCCGGGCCGTGGAGCGGATGAACAAGCTCGGCCTGGCGATCGACGTCTCCCACTCCAGCGACCGGACCTGCCTGGATACCTTCGAGGTGTCGAGCAAGCCGGTTTTCATCACGCACGCGGGCGCGCGGTCGGTATGGCAGACGCAGCGGATGAAGCCGGACGATGTGCTGCTCGCCTGCGCCCGCAGCGGCGGGGTCGTCGGCATCGAGGCCGCCCCGCATACCACTCTCTCGGCGGACCACCCGCTGCATTCGATCGAGTCGGTGATGGACCACTTCACCTACTGCGCCGATCTGCTGGGAATCGATCACGTTGCTTTCGGGCCGGATACCTTGTACGGCGATCACGTCGGTTTCCATGCGGTGTTCGCTGCCCAGCTTGGCGTGCACTCGATGACCGGTCCTGCGTTCGACAAGGTGCCGTACGTGGCCGGGCTGGAGAATCCGACGGAGAATTTCCGCAATATCATCGGCTGGCTTGTCAAGCACGGCTACGCGGACGCCGACATCGAGGCCGTCGTCGGCGGAAACATCCTGAGGATACTGGAGCAGGTCTGGTAAGCGGCCGACGCCACTGCGGCCGGATGCGGGCCGCTGCGGGCGCGGTGGCTGGCCACGTGGCATCGGGTTTTCGCTGACCCCGGGCTGCGCCGTGGTGCGATCATGAGGTCGTGGGGCTGAGATCCGCGGTAACTGGCGGGCGGGACCAGGCGGACGCGACAGCGCGCGCCGTCATCGAGTCCGCCGCTGACGCGATCATGGCCTTCGGCGCCGACCGCACCGTGCTGCTATGGAATCCGGCAGCCGAGCGGCTCTTCGGGTGGACCGCCGCCGAGGTCATCGGCCAGCAGCCGCAGATCATCCCGGAAGAGCTGAAAGCCGAGCACAACGCGGTCCTGGAGCGGGTCAGCGGCGGCGGCCAGATCTCGTTCGCCACCCGCCGGATCCGCAAGGACGGCGGCGTGCTCGACCTGCGGATCGACGCCAGCGCGCTGGTCAGCAATGGTGCGACGGCCGGCTGGGTGAACGTCTGCCATCAGGCCGTCGGGGACGAGGCGGTCAGGCATTACATGGCCGAACGTGCCCGGGTGGTGCGCAGGCTCGGTGACGTGGTTGCCGACATGAACGCCCATCTCGAGCTGGAGGCGGTACTTGACCGGATCGCGGCCAGCCTGCGCGAGCTGACCCGGGCCGACGCCGGCGGGTTCGTGCTCATCGAAGGCGGCAAGCTCCGGCTGGTGAGCATGGACGGGCTGCCGGCCGGGCTCCGCGGCCGTACCGCCGACCTGGCGACCAGCACGGTCGGTGATCTCATGCGCTCCGGCAAGACGGTGATGATGGCCACCGGCGAGTCGGGCGGCTTCGACGAGCTGATCTGGTCCGCGCTGCCCGGGCTGCACACGATCACGCTCAGCCTGTCGCACGTGGCCGGGCGCCCCTTCGGCGCGCTCTACGCGCTCTACAGCAGGCGCCAGGTCGGCCATGTCGAGCTGGAACTGCTGGAGCTGCTGGCCGGCCACGCCAGCGTGGCGCTGTCCAACGTGACGGCCTTCGAGGAGGTCGTCAAGCAGCGCGCGCACGAGCGGGCGGTGATTGACGCCAGCGCCGACGGCATCGCGGTGCTGGACGGCGACGGCCTAGTCCGCCAGTGGAACCCGGCCGCGCACCGGCTGACCGGCGTCTCCGCCGCGGACGCGACCGGCAGGCCGCTGCCATTCCCGCTGCCCGAGTCCGGTGCGAAGCTGACTCATAAGCTCGGGAACGGCAGCTGGCTCGATGTCCTGTGCACCAGGCTGGCCGGGCGCGACGAGAAGGTTGTCGACTTCCGTGACGTCACTGCCACCAAGGAGCTTGAGGAGGCCAAGGACCTGTTCCTGGCCACGACCAGCCATGAGCTGCGGACGCCGATCACCGTGGTGCAGGGCTTCGCCAGCACGCTGGCGAGCCGCTGGGACAAGCTGGCCGATGCCGACCGCCGCAGCGCCGTCCAGACGATTGCCGAGCGCGCCGGGTCCCTCGCCCGGCTGGTGGAGCAGCTGCTGCTCGGCTCCCGGGCCGGCGCGGAGCAGCTGACCGTCAGCAACGGGCCGTTTGACCTGGCCGGCCTGCTGCGGGGGGCCGCGGTCGCGTTCCGCCCGCTGTCGGACAGTCATACCCTCGCGGCTGATATTCCGGCGGAGCTTCCGGCGGCCTACGGCGACGCGATGGCGACCGACATCATCGTCGGCCAGCTACTGGAGAACGCGTTCAAGTACTCCCCGGATGGCGGGACAGTCACCGTGCGGGCCGCGCTGGCGGGGGACTGGATCGAGGTGACGGTCGAGGACGAGGGGATCGGCATCGCCCCGGCTGACCGCGAGCGGGTATTCGAGAGGTTCGTCCAGGGCGAGACCGGCGACCGGCGGAGATTCGGCGGGATCGGGCTCGGGCTGTACATCGTGCGCCAGCTGGCGCTGGCACAGGACGGCGAGGTTGCCGCGAGCGCGCGCCCGGGCGGCGGCACCCTCATGCGGGTCCAGCTCCGATGTGCCAGCGCGGCGGGCTGACCCGGCCGCCAGTTCCGCCGCCGCCCGGCCGCTAGTTCCGCCGCCGCCGGGCCGCTAGTTCCGCCGCCGCCGGGCCGCTAGTTCCGTTAGCGCGGAAATTCAGGCGGGTCCTGGCACGTCTTTATTTCCGCGCTAACGGGCATTGCCGCGGTAATGGCCGGGCCTGCCTGGCCGGCCGCGGCGCTGCGGTGTCCTGCCCGGCTGCCGGTCAGGTTTTCGCGGGCACCCGGCTGCCGCCGATCCGTTCCCTGGTGACCGGGTCGCGGATGACTTCCGCGCCGCCGGAGGCCTCGATGTAGCGGTCGATGATGCCGATCACGTCCTCGCCCTGCATCACCATCTGGCCGCGTTCCATCCAGATCACCCGGTTGCAGGTCTGCTCGACCTCCTCCAGGTTGTGCGCGACCAGGAAGACGGTGCCGGCCTCCTGCCGCAATTCCTCGATCCTGGCGTGGCTCTTGACCCGGAACTCGGCGTCGCCGGTGGCCAGCGCCTCGTCCACGAGCAGCACGTCGTGACTCTTCGACGCGGCGATCGCGAACCGCAGCCGCGAGCCCATGCCGGAGGAGTAGGTCTTCATCGGCAGGTCGATGAACTCGCCGACGCCGGAGAAATCCACGATGCTCTGGTACTTGTCCTTGGCCTCCTGCTTGGTCATGCCCATGGCCAGGCAGCCGAGGATCACGTTGCGCTCGCCGGTGAGATCGTCGAGCAGCGCGGCGTTGACGCCGAGCAGAGACGCCTCGCCGGTGGTATAGACATTGCCTTCCTCGGGCGGCAGCAGCCCGGCTATCGCCCGCAGCAGTGTCGACTTCCCCGACCCGTTCCGGCCGATGACCCCGACGGCGTCGCCGCGGTAGGCGACGAAGGACATGCCGCGGATCGCGTGCACCTCACGGATCGACCCGCGGGTCTTGCGGCCCATGATCCGGAGCAGGGCGGTCGCCGCCGTGCCCCGGTCGCCGCCCGCGCCGTAGACGCGGTACACGATGTGCAGGTCATCAACGACCACCATCGGATCAGCCACGGCCGTACTTCGCCTCCGCCCGCCAGAAGAAGAAGAATCCGACCACCACGGCGAACACTGCCCAGCCTACGGCGTAGTACCAGTAGTGCGACGGGTTGGCGACTGAATGACAGTAGGCGCTGTCGTACAGGTACTTCGGGTTCGTCGTTGCGAGGTGCCGCCACAGACCACATTTCACGACGTTGTAGGGCTTAGCGCCGGGTTCGCTCAGCCGCTGCGATTTGATCATCGAGAGCCGGATCAGCGTGATGTACAGGGCAGCCGGGTTGATCTGCAGCAGCGCGACGATCTCCCGCGCGTGCCGTCCGAACGTATGGCTGTCCAGCAGCGTGGCGATGCTGAACAGCACCCCGGAGAGATACATCCAGGTGCGCAGCAGGAACGGCAGCAGCTGGCTGAAGTCGTTGACCTGAGAGCCGATGCGCGCGACGAACAGGCCGACGCCAACGTTGAAGATCGTCTGCAGCAGCAACGCGGGGATGGCCAGCAGCCAGTACCAGGTGATCGGCTCGCCGAGGCCGAGCAGGATGATCGCGAGCACCGTCATCGTCAGCAGCATCTGCTGCAGCTCGATCATCACGTAGGCCAGCGGCAGGCTCGCGCGCGGGAATTGCAGCGCCCGGATCAGCGGCAGGCTGCCGGTGATCACGCTCGATGTCGAGATGAACGCCCGCTGGGTGAAATTAAAGACGAACACGCCGGTGACCAGGAACGCCGGGTAGTCAGGGATGCCCTTGGTGAGGCCCAGGATCACGCCGAAGATCAGCAGATAGACGCCCGCGTTGAGCAGCGGCGTGAGTACCTGCCAGAGCTGGCCAAGCCTGGCCTCGGTGTACATCGCGATGTTGCGCGCGGTAGCGAAGGCCATGATGAACTGGCGTCGCCGCCAGAGCTGGCGCAGGTAGGCCAGCACCGGGGGGCGCGCTGCGCTGGGCCGCAGGCCATGCTCGATGGCCAGCTCGGCCAGTGATCCGGCCGGCATCATCGCGGTGGCGACCCCGCCACTGGCCTCGGGAATGTTGCCGGCGTTGCTCAGCTCGCCCGGCGCGCTCAGGCGCCTGTCGTCGCTCATGCGGTAGCGCCAGCATCAACGGACCAGCGCGCCGGGGCGGGGCGCCCGCCCTGCCGCAGCATCCGGCCGGAGGGCGGCAGCGGGCACGCGAGCCGCCGCCACGAGTTGTACGGAGCAACTGTCACGTCGCGACTGTATCCCTGTCTGGTTGTGCGATACAACTGATGTTGTGGAAGAGCCCCTGAACGATACAGAGCTTGAGCGGCTTCTCGCTCAGCTACTCCGATTGGTAAGCCCGGCTGTCGCGGCGGGCGGGCCAGGGCCGGGGAGCCCGGCCGAAGATATCGGGACCCACGAGCACCAGATCCGGCCGGCCGGGGCGGCGAACGGTAGCTCGGCTGGCGAGGCTGCCAACGAGGGCCGGCCAGCGGGAATCCCGGCGGTCTCCGCCTCCGAGGCACGGGCGCTCATCGAGCTGGTCGCGGCGCGCGGGATCGCCCAGGGCGAGCTGGGCAGTCTGCTGGGCCTGGAGAAGAGCACGGTCAGCCGGCTAGCCGCGGGGCTGGAACGCAAGGGATGGGTCAGGCGCGGCAGGGACGAGGGCAATCAGCGCTATGTCCGGCTGTACCTGACGCCGGAGGGCGGCGTCATCGCGGCCCGGCTGTGGCAGGCATGGCATTCGCGGCAGGAGCGCATCCTGACCTCGCTCTCGCCCGAGGAGCGGACCGGCCTGTCCGCCGGCCTGCGCGGCCTGGTGCGCGGGCTCGCCGCGGAGGGCATCCTCGGCGAGACGAGGCCAGCCTCCGCTGACCAGGGCGGCAGCTGACACCAGGCAGGGGCGGCAGCCGGCGCCAGGTGTAGCTGGCGGCAGGCGGGCACGGTGCGGTCAGCAGCCTGGCGCTTACTTGCGGGTGAACCGGAACACGAAGGCGCCGTCTATCTGGTAGTCGAACCGGAAGCCGGCCGCCTTCAGGTAGACGGCCACCGGCGGGTGCGGACGCCGGGTCCAGATCAGCGCCCAGCCGATGTCAAGGCCGCGCAGGTCGCGGCGGGCCGCGGCGAGCTCGGCCGGCGTCACCTGGTTTCCTGCCGCGTTCCGCTGCGGCGCGAGCGGGATGCCGGATTCCGCCCGGACGAGCTGCGCATAGAACGGGTGCCCGGCGATCTCATTGCGCGTCGTGGCCGGCACCCAGGACGTGTAAGCGATCGCCCGGGGATGACCGTCTTCGGTGGCGAGGACCAGGGCTGGCGGCCTGAGTTCCGGGCCGTACTCCGGTATCCCGCCGCGCAGCCCGAACGGCACGTCGAGCACGATCGAGCCGGAATGGTCGGCCGCGATCGGGCGGTCCAGGGCCGGCAAGGTGGCCGGCATGTTCCCTGTCTTCTGGTACTGGCCGATGGCCGAGCCCGCCTCCAGCAGGCCAAGCGCGGCCACCACGATGATCAGCGGCCGGGCGTGATAGCGGAGCCAGTCCACGGCAGCCCCGGCCAGCAGGGCGGCGCCGACCAGGCCGAGAATCGCGAACCGGTCCGCCTCCCGGAACGCGGACAGCACCGGCAGCCGCATCACCCAGGTGTAGGGCATCACCGGCGATACCCGCACCCCGTTCCACCACTGCTGGAACGGCACGTGCTGGACCTTCAGGACGTACAGCGACGCGCCGAGCGCGAGCCATGCGCAGCCCAGCCACAAGGCGGCGAGCTGCCAGGCGCTGCGCCGCCGCCAGGAGACGGCCAGGCCGAGCAGCGCGACGACGGTCAGTATCAGGCCGAACATCGGCATGCCCTCAGCGGTCGGCCCGTGGTCCGGGGCCGACGCGGAGGCCGCTGCTAGCTGGTGCAGGCCGTAATAGCCGACCCGCTGGGCGGGCGCGAACAGGTCGCCGATCCCCACGCCGTATTTCTTGCTAGTGACCGCGAGTAGGTGTGGGTCGACTCCGGTGCCGCCGGACCTTGCCTGCTGGACCATGGCGATGAGCTGCGGGCTCGCCACGACGACGGCGATCACCCCGCCCAGCATCAGTGCTGTCACCCGCTGCCTGCCCGGGTGGCGAACGAGCCACGGGATGAGCAGCAGGGCGGCGAGGATCGCGGCCATGACCGCGGATTCCTGGTTGACCAGGAAGCTAGCACCGAGAACCAGGCCGAGGATGATGGCCTGCCGCCGGCCCGGACTGCGGCGCAGCCGGACTGCGGCCTCCACGGTCATCGGCAGGAACAAGGTGCCAGCCACGATGTTGAGGTGCGCCCAGTCCTGCTCCGCCAGCATCGAGGACAGGCCGAAGAACGCGCCGGCCGCGATCGCGCCGGCCTGCGACGGCAGCCACAGCCGGGCGACCCGGTACATCACGTAGCAGAGCAATCCGGGCATGACGATGGTCAGCAGATTGAACGCGGCCCCGGGACCGAAGAGCAGCGTGACCGGCGACATGATGAGCCCGGCGAGCGGCATGGTCGTATCGAAGCCGAGCTGGATCCCGACCGGCGCGGCCATCTGCGTGGTGAACCACGGGTTGCCCAGGTGGACGAGCTGATGCGCTATCCACCACAGGTCCCAGACGTAGCTCGCCACGTCCGTCGTCGCCGGCAGCTGC
>Ga0302184_10001973_pt1 | contig 13190 bp, 16 predicted proteins | sample I_Palsa_N3_3_FD_200233 | JGI IMG/M metagenome (GOLD analysis project Ga0302184, IMG submission 200233) | Peat permafrost microbial communities from Stordalen Mire near Abisko, Sweden - I_Palsa_N3_3 | ecosystem: Environmental > Terrestrial > Soil > Palsa > Peat permafrost | place: Sweden...
AGGATAGCAACGACTCCGAAGGCAGCCATACCGCCGCCGCCGCGTTCGCTTACAATAACTGGATCACTCATGACCAGGGTTTTCCCAGCCAATGCGCCGGCCAATCAGCAAGCAAGGCCCGGGAGCCGCTTTTAGATCTTGTCGTCGAACGCTCGCAACCGCTCGGTCATAACCGTCATGACCTCGATCGCGAAGTACGGATTCCTGGTGAGAAGGAAGAGAAAGCGCTTGCGATCGATTACCGCGACCTTGACGTCGGTCTTGGCAACCACGTCGGCGCTGCGCTTCAAGCGATCGATCAACGCCATCTCGCCAAAGATCCCGCCGGCTTGCACGGTTTCGAGAATCTTGCCGCGCAAGCTAATCTCGACCTCACCGCTCAAGACGACGTACATTTCCTCGCCGCTCTCGCCGGCGGCAAAGAAGCGATGCCCCGCCGGAAGCCTTGTCGTTTCGGAATCATTGGCAAAAATAGAAAGATCGGGCATTAGCGAATAGTTTGGGGTCCATGCTTGCAAGCCTCCAGCGTCACCGCAACTATCGCCTCTATTTTGCGGGCCAATTCGTTTCACAAATCGGTACTTGGCTGCAAACCGCCGCGCAAGCGTGGCTGATACTGGAGCTCACGCATTCCGCGCAGGCCGTCGGCGTTCTCGGATTTTTCTTCTACGGACCTTACGCCGTGCTCGGGCTCGTCGGCGGGGCGCTGGCCGATCGCTGGGACCGACGCAAAACGCTGCTCGTTACGCAGGTTGCTATGGCTCTGTGCGCCTTGCTGCTGGCACTTGCCGTGTACGAGCGCTTCGCAACGGTGTGGTTCATCGATGCCGTCGCTTTCGTGCGCGGCGTCATCCTGGTCTTCAACAGCCCGAGCCGTCAAGCGCTGATGGTCCAGTTGGTCGGCCGTTCGGAACTCGGCAACGCAATTGCGCTCAATTCGAGTGTGAACAATGCAACGCGCATCATCGGCCCCGCCTTGGCCGGCGTCCTGATCGCGCGGACGGGCCTTGGCATGTGTTTCTTGCTCAATGCAATCAGCTTTATTCCGATCATTTGGGCTGTTGCAGCCATGCGTCCTAGCGAATTTCATCCGCAGGCTGAGATGAAGCGCAGCGGAACCTTGCTCGAATCGATTCGCGCCGGATTGCGCTATGCCCGGCATACCAAGACCGTCGCGGTTGTCCTCTCGATGATGTTCGTTGTCTCGTTTTTCGCAATCAACTTCAACGTGCTGCTGCCGGTGCTGGCACAACAAACGCTGCACGGCGGCGCCCAGACCTACGGTTGGATCGCGGCCGTCTTTGGCCTTGGCGCGCTAATCGGCGCCCTGATAGCCGCGACGCGAACGCGCGCGTCGCGCACGTTGCTGCTGGTCGCGTGCGCCGTCTTCGGCATTGCGCAGTGCGTGCTCGCCGCACAGCAGCGGGTTTTTCCGGTCGCGCTCGCGTTACTCGTCACCGGTATCGCCTACACGATCTACACCGCGGGAACCAACGCATTCGCGCAACTCGCGACGCCCGGCTTCTTACAAGGGCGCGTCGGCGGACTCTACAACTATGCGTTCATTGCGAGTGGGCCGATCGGATCGCTCCTGGCGGGCTGGCTTTGCGAACGCGGCGGCACGACGCTCGCGTTCACGGTTGGAGGGGTTGCGACGCTCGCGATGGCGTGCTTCGGATTGGTAACGCGTCCCTGGCCGATGCCGACCGGAACTGCGCGCCGCCGTTAGGCATAATGCATCAGTGACGCGCGGCCGCCCAAGAGCTAGACTAAAGTCATTACATTCTAGCAACTGAGGTGTGCGATGGCAGATGGCGATGATCCAAAGATCCCAACAAAGCCGGGCGACAAGGAGCAGGCCGAGAAAGATCTCGCAGCGCTGCGAATCGAGACGTTCAAGCTCAAGCTAAAGACGAAAAAAGATCTTAAGAAGGCAATCGACGCTGAGGAGAGTCGGATGGCAGCCGGCCTCGCGCCGGGGGCCTCCGAAAAACTCGCCGACCTCGAGCTGAAACTCGTCGATCTCGACGAGAAGATCATCAAGGAGCTGATGCAGTTCCTGTCCCTGATTCTTTGACCAGCGATTGAGCAATTACGTGGCGGAGTCGAGCGCAGGCACGGCATCGCCGTCGAGAAACACGCGCAGTTCCGAGGCCGAGAATTGCACGCCGCTCCAGAAGGGGCCAAATTCGCCGAAGCGGGCGCTGGCCTCATCGAAGCGCATGTCGTAAACGAGTTTCTTAAACACCAGCGGATCGTCCGCGTACAAATCGACGCCCCACTCGTAATCGTCGAAACCGATCGAGCCGGAGATCACTTGCGTGACGGCTCCGTGGTAACTGCGACCAACTTTGCCATGCTCGGTCATCATTTTGGCACGTTCGTCGAAGGGGAGCATGAACCAATTGTCCGCTCCGTCGCGCTTCTTATTCATCGGATAGAAACACGCGTACCGGCGGCGCGGGATCTTCGCCCATAACCGCGGCCCAACGTACGGGCTCTCCGCTTGCTTGCGTACGAGTTCATCGAACGCGGCGATCCACTCCGGCGACTGGGCGACAAGCCCGCGCGATTCAAGTTCGGCATGGATCTTGCCGGTGGCATCGTACATGCCAAGCTCCAGCACCGAGACGTACGATCCAAGTGCAGTCAAGTACTCACGCGCTTCGAGTTTATCGACCAAGGTTTGAGCGTAGGCCAGGGCGTCATAGGTGCGCGCGTAGTGGGTGAGCATCAAATCACCCTTGTGACCGACGATCTGCGCGAGGCCCACGTCGCCATCTTTGCCCGATTGCAAATGCTCCACGAGATCGGTCGCGTGCGCGGCGTATTTCGCGCGGCGTTTTTCCGGCAACCCGTCCCAGGATCGGCGGTCGAACGCGAACATGCGGTGGAGAATCCACCAGCCCTCGAGCGACTCGGGTACGTTCGGATCGCGCACTCGCTATACTCCTTTGGCGAGCGCTTTGACGCGGCGCATCTCGGCTTCGACTTCGGCAACCAGAGCTTCGGGCCGCTCGCGGTACTTGGCCCAGAGCTGGGGCATGTGCGCGATATCGTTGAGCACCCGCGTGTAGACGCTATTGACCGGCGTCGGAACGCCGTTCGCGTGCCCGGCCCCCGCGACCGCCCCGTTGAGCCAATCCACCTCGCTATGTGTCTTGCCGGCACGTAGATCGAGCAAGAGTGAGGGCGGTTTGCTGCCGCGACCGCCGGCGATTCGCCGCGCCATCACGGCGCGCGCGAGCGGGCTCGGCAAGGCAGCGGAAGCGATTAACGCGCGCACGGGATACCGCGGCAAATCGATCGGCCGCAGCTTCATCGCCGCCATCACCGCGCTCACCTCGCGAATCATGCGAATCTCCAGCGTGTAAATGTTTTCGAAGTGCACCATGCGGGCCGGCAGGACGTTGAGAATCGCGCAGCTCGCATTGGCGACGACGTTGAGTGCAAGCTTGCTCCACTTGAGCGCACGCCAATCGTCCACAACACTTACCCGCAAACCGCTGCTGGCAAAGGTCGCGACCAGCCAGTTGTACGCGCTCTCTCCGACCGGCGCAAACGCAAGGCCACCGCCTTCCTTAGCGGCGCGGACATGGCCGTCGCGATCGAGATCGACCGGCACGGTTAGAGCAGCGGCGACAACGTTATTGGCACCAAACGCTTCAGCGAGTTTCTCTTCGTTACCGACGCCGTTCTGAGGCGAAACGAAGACGCACTTCTCCGGAAACGCGATCGCCTTGCGCAGCGTCGTGATCGCACCGTCGGTGTCGTAGGCTTTGGTCGCGACGATCGCGACGTCGGCGTCGTACGGTGTAACCGCGTCAATTGCGCGCGGTGCGTACGCAACCTCGACACCGATCGACGCGAGCCGGTCGCCGAGAAAACTCCCGACCGCGCCGCGCCCGACGACATAGACCTTCATCGCGCGACTCCCGTGCTGCCGAAACCGCCCACGCCACGCGTGCTCTCGGGCAATTCATCGACCAGCTCGAACTGCGCGCGCGACACCGGAGCGACGACGAGTTGCGCGATCCGGTCGCCCCGTCGAATCGTTACCGGCGCGGAGCCAAGGTTGGCCAAGATGACGCCGATCGGCCCGCGGTAATCCGCATCGATTGTCCCGGGCGCGTTCAGAGTGGTGACGCCGTCGCGCAGCGCAAGACCGCTGCGCGGCCGGATCTGCGCTTCGAAGCCCGCGGGCAACGCAATCGAGAGACCCGTCGGTACCAGCGCGCGTTCGCCTGGAGCAAGAGTAAGTTCGCGTTCCACCGCGGCGCACAAATCCGCGCCCGCCGCGTGCTCGCTCATGTAGGAAGGGAGCGGCAAATCAGCCGCCTCGGGAAGCCGTTTGAGCGCGACCCGCACGAGCGTTTCCATGATAGGGGTCATTTAGAAAGAAGCTGCGTTAACTCTTCCCGGAAACTCTCGATGTCGCGGAACGAACGATAGACGCTGGCAAAGCGGATATACGCAACCGGATCGAGCGCGCGCAGCGCTTCCATCAGCTTCTCACCGACCATCGTCGAAGGGACCTCGCTTTCCCCACGCGCGAACAGATCGCGCTCGAGATCGGCGGCAACGGCTTCCATTTGACTCTCGGAGATCGGCCGCTTCTCGCAGGCCTTGCGCAACCCGCTCAGGATCTTCTCGCGGCTGTACTGCTCGCGGCGTCCGTCCTTCTTGACCACGAAGAGACGCGGCGCTTCCATACGCTCGTACGTGGTAAAGCGATGCTTGCAGCGTGGGTCCAAGCACTCGCGCCGGCGACGGACAACGGTTTCATCGTCGCGAGAGTCGACCACGCGGGTCTCGCTCTTGCGACAAGTCGGACAGATCAGTTCAACACCTCGAGGGACTACATATAGTGGGTGCCTGTATTATACGGCACTACCCCTAGTAAACGCAAAAAGGCCGCGCGGCGTCCCCGCCGTTCGACCCTTCTGGAAAGCACTTCGATGCGACTAAGGGCTTTGTTCGGCTTAGGCGCCGGAGGGCGAAGTGGCCAAGGGGCCATGAGCCCTTTGGCAACGACAGCCGGGCAAAGCCCTTAGCTCGCAGCGCCGATCTTGAACATCTTGGTTCCGCACTCGGGGCACTTGCCTTCGGTCGCGGGCCGGCCGTTCTTCATCGTGATCTGCACGGCGTCTTTGATCTGACGTTTGGTCTTACATTTGACGCAATAGGCTTCTGCTGCCACCTGAGGATCCTCCAGAGCTTCGGGCTAGGTGCGGCTCCCCGTATTCGGGTACGCCACGGGGCCTCCTACCGTGAGCGCCCCCTTGCCGCCACGGGGGCCGTGAGGGAAGGCTGCACCATGGATGCTCCGGAGTATACCACCCGAGCGGCCTTCGAGGCCGTGCGGGGCGAGCGCGGCCTTGCCTGGGAGGGCCTGGGACTGTGGCGCAGCGGCCCCCTCGAGGGTCTGGCTCGGCCGAGCGTGGCCCTCGTGGGAACGCGCGCGGCCACCCCGTACGGGCGCCGGCTGGCGCGAAGCTTCGCTCGTGACCTCGGGGCGGCTGGGTGCTGCATTGTCTCGGGTCTAGCGCTCGGTATTGATGCCGCTGCCCACGAAGGCGCCCTCGATTCGGGAGCTCCGACGATCGGCGTCTTGGGCAGCGGGCACCAGCGCTTCTTTCCGCCGCGCAATTTGGATCTGGCCGAGCGCATGATTGCGGCAAACGGAGCGGTGCTCTCCCCCTTTCCGCCCGAGCAAGAGGCTGCGCCATGGCACTTTCTTGCCCGCAACGCCATCGTGGCTGCGCTTGCTGATGCGGTGGTCGTGATCGAAGCGCCCGCGCGCAGCGGCGCGCTCAACACCGCGGGATGGGCCGCACCCCGGATTCCCGTGCTCGCGGTTCCAGGTGATGTCGACCGGGCGCACGTCGCGGGCTGCCACGCATTGATTCGCGACGGCGCGATCCTCGCTCGCAGCGCCGGCGACGTTTTGGAAGTGCTCTGCCTTGCGCGTGCGCCCACGTGCGAACGGCCACAGCGCGACGGGGTCGCCGGTGTACTGCTAGCTGCGCTTGCGGCCGGCGAGCGCGATCTCGACGGGCTGATCGACGCAACGGGGCTTCCGGCCGCGCAAGCACTGGCCGAACTTGCGATGCTCGAACTCGAAGGCGTGGTCGAACGGCGTGGCGCAACGCGTTTCGCATGCAGCTCCGGCTAATTGCCGTCGACAAAATTCGCACCGCGTATATTGCCGACGCGTGCGCGGACTTTAGCAAGCGGCTCGAGCCATATTTCAACTTCGATGAAATCGAAGTGCGTGCAGCGCATGGCGGCGACCCCGCCGGCGGCATGCGCGAGGAAGCCGAACGCATCCTCAAGCACGTGCGTCCGGACGATCGGCTCTGGCTGCTGGAACGCTCGGGAACCGCGTTTTCCAGCCCGCAGCTTGCAAGTGAGATCGACAAGGTGGCGCATCAAGGCATTTCGCGACTGACCTTTGTCGTAGCCGGAACTTATGGCGCCGATGCGTCGCTGCTCGAACGCGCCGACATGCGCTGGTCGCTCTCGCCGCTGACGTTTTTGCACGAGTGGGCGCGCGCGATCGTGCTGGAACAACTCTACCGCGCGGCGAAGATTTCGCGTAATGAACCCTATCACCACTGAAGCGATGCTTCCCGACGACGCGCTCGATGCGTTTGCGCGCGCGGTCGAAGGCATCGTGGCACGCACGTATCCGGACGCATTGCCGGCACCGGTGACGTTCGAAGCGCCGCGCCGTCCGGAATTCGGCGATTTTGCGACCAACATCGCCTTCACGCTCGCGAAAGCGGCGCGCCGGTCGCCAAACGACGTCGCGAATGTCTTGATCGCTGCGCTGCGCAAGGAGTCACCCGGCGTCGTGGCGCGCTTCGCGTCGATCGACGCGGTGGCCGGCTTCATCAACGTGCGTCTTGCGGCGACCGTGTGGCAGGCTTCGGTCGCACGCGTCTTGCGCGATGGCGCGAACTTCGGGCGCGCTCTTCCGCGCGGCGAGCGCATCTCGCTCGAGTTCGGCAGCGCTAATCCGACGGGACCGCTTGTCGTCGTGCAGGGCCGCACGCTCTCGATCGGCGATACGCTCGTGCGCGCGTTCCGCTACTGCGGGTACGAGGTCTTTGTCGAGTGGATCATCAACGACGCGGGCTCGCAGATGGAAACGCTCGGCCACTCGCTCTTCGCGCGCTACATGCAGCACTACGATCCCTCGTACGCGTTTCCCGAGGAAGGCTATCCGGGCGACTACCTCGTTACGATCGCGCAAGCGATCGTCCGGCGCGACGGCGAGAAGTGGCGCAACCTTCCCGAGGCGCCGATCGGGCAGTTCGCCCAGTTTGGGCGCGATGCGATCCTGGCCGAACAGCGCGCGACCGCGGAGCGGTTCGACGTGCACTACGATTTGTGGCAGAGCGAGGCGGAACTGCGCGCGAGCGGCCGCATGGATGAGGATCTGCAAAAGCTGCGCGCGATGGGACTCATCTACGAAGCGGACGGCGCGCAGTATTTCCGCACCTCGGAATTCGGCGATGACAAGGATCGCGTCATCATCCGCAGCGACGGCAGCCCGACCTACTTTGCGCCGGACATCGCCTACCACTACGAAAAACTCAGCCGCGCCAATCGCGCGATCGACATTTTAGGCCCGGATCATCACGGATACATCGGGCGCTTGAAAGCCGCCGCGGTAGCAATGGGTTTTCCGGGTAAGCTCGACATCCTGATCGCGCAGCAGATCACCCTCATGCGCGGCGGCGAGCAGGTCAGCATGAGCAAGCGTGAGGGCAACATCGTCACGCTCGATGAGATTCTGGATGAAGTCGGGGTCGATGCAGCGCGCTTCTTCTTTACCATGCTCGCAACCGATTCGCCGCTTACCTTCGACTTGAGGCTCGCGGTCGAGAAGAGCAACGACAACCCGGTCTACTACGTGCAGTACGGCCACGCGCGTATCGCCTCGGTGCTGCGCCGCGCCGATCCGGCCGACGTCGATGCCGCGCGCACCGCGCCGGCGCTCGCCGCGCTTACGCACGCCTCTGAGCTCACGCTGGCGCGGCGCCTCGCCGAACTCCCGCGCGTCGTGCAGGGCGTGATCGACAATTTGGCGCCACACCGACTCACCAAGTACGCGCGCGACGTCGCGACCGAGTTTCACCAGTTCTATACCGAGTGCACGATCCTGGTGGATGAGCGCGAGCAGCGGCTCGCACGTCTTGCACTCTGCATCGCGACGAAGTCCGTCCTCGCCGAGGTCCTCGAGCTGATCGGCATCAGCGCTCCGGAGACAATGTAAGCTAACTGAGCGCTTTCTCTAAGCGCGCGCCGTCCGGACTGCCCAGACCCGTGACCGGATCCCAACCCACGCTCGCGTCGTAGGCACCGTTGCTTCCGCTGGTAATGTCGCGTATCGGTCCGGGCGAACTCGGATACCCATTCAATGCGTACAACTTCGGATTGATGAAGCCGGCGGTCGTTCCGAGCTGCTGGTTCATCAGCGCGATCAAGGCGGCCCAAAGCGGAGCCACCGCGCTCGTGCCGCCGACGACAACGCTCTTGGCGTCGACGCGCACGCTATAGCCCGAGTTCGGATCGGCGTCTGCGCAGACATCAGGCACGCCACGCCCGCCGTTTGGATTCGACGGCGCGGGAACGTGCGCACTCGATTGCCACGATGGAAGCGTGAACGTGTCGCTCACACCGCCGCCGGAATCGCTCCAGGCGGTTTCGGATGCAATCGTCGCGTTTGACGCGCGCAGCGTCGTGCCGCCGCAACCGAGTGCATGCGGGCTCGAAGCGGGGAAATCCGCATGCGGAGAGCCGTCGCTTTGCCCATCGCTCGATCCGCCGTCGCCCGACGCCACGCAGACGGTCACACCCATCGCCGCGGCGGCCGCACAGGCCTGATCGAGCGAATTCATCGCGGCACTCGTCCAGTTCGACTCGGCGTCGCCCCAACTAATCGAAACGACCGAGGCCGCATGGGTCGCGTCGTGAACCGCGGTCGTCACCGCGTCAATGAATCCCTGATCGGTATTCGGCGCAAAGTACACGACGATGGTTGCGCCATGGGCGATTGTACCGGCGACTTCTACGTCGAGCATCACCTCGGTGTCGGAATCCGGATCGGTTCCCGGAGAATTCGTCGCCCCGTCGACTGTGACCACGCTTACCGAGGGCTCCGGCACACCAAGTTGCTTGCAATAGGCGGAAAAATCGCTCGCGCTATAACCGCCGCCAAGCTCGATGATGGCGATCGTTTCGCCGCTTCCGTCAACGCCGGTCGGGAAATCGTAGAGCGCCGCGATTTGCGGCGGCGTAAACGATGCCGCGGCGCTCACGGCAACGCGGCTGCGCGGACGGGCTTGCGGGCGCGTGTCCAAGCCGAGCACGGCTTCGACGACGTTGCTCAGACCGGCGGGTAGCGAGATCGTTCCGGTGCGTCCGCGAAACGTCGTCGCTCCAAGACTATAGGTTCCGAGCGTGACACCGAACGCCGCGGACATCTGGGCAACGGTGCCTTCCAACCGAACGGAGCGCCGAGCGGGATCACGCTCGACCACGGTCAGCCCATACTCCTGCGCAAACGCGTCGACGCGCTCGAGGTCGCCTTCGCCCGCGCCATAGGCGGCTGCGAATTCCTCACGCGAGAGATGACCCGGCAGCGGCGGGCTCGCATGCTTCGAGCGCACGCGAAGGGTAACCGATAAGCGTTCGTTCGGGTCGGCGACGGCAACAAATTCTCCGGGCGGGCGACTACGCGTGCTCCCCGGTACGATCCAACGGTCGTCCGAATTGGCCATGACCAGATTCTACCCCGTTTTGCTAGGTTCGATCCAATCGGGTAGTCAGCCACGGCGCTACGAAGTAGCGCCACAGAATCTTCACCAGCGCGGCCGCCGGAATACCCAGCAATAAGCCGGGAATACCGAATAGCTCACCGCCCGCAAACACCGCGAACATCACGCCGATCGGCGAAACTCCGACCGATTGCCCCATGATCTTCGGCACGAGGACATTGTCGCTAACGCGCGCGATCAAGAACATGATCACTTGCACCCAAAGAATCATCCAGCCGCCCTGCGGCGCGCAGAGTACAACCGCGATGGCTTGCGCGATGAGCATCCCGATAACCGGGACCGCGTACGCGACCGCGGTGATGATGCCGAGAATCAGCGAGAATTTGAAACCGATCAGCGCGGAGAGAACCGCCACCGCAATACCGGTAATCGCACTCACTAACACTTGACCGGAGATAAAGCTGCCGAACGTCTCGGTGATTTCTGTCGCCAGTTTGCGCGCGGTCGCGCGCCGCTTGGCCGGAAAGAGCGACGTGAACGCTTCGACGATTTGCCCATCGTTGAGCAGAAAGAAAAACGACAGCACGATCGACGAGAAGGCCACAAAGAACGCTGTTGCCGTGCCGATCAGAATCGCCCCGAGCGAGGCCAGCGAGCCGGTCACGAGCGAGGAGAAACGCTGGCTCCCGAGTTGCCCGGCGTCAAACGCGTTTTGCGGGACGTTCAAGCCGGGCACGTGGCTCTGCAGCCAGGCTTCGGCGGACTGCGTCCAAATCTGAATCGATGCGACGAATGCGGGAGCGTTTGCGGCCAGAGCTTGCAGCTGCGCGATGGTTAGCGGCACGATCACCAGCAGACCAACGACGATAATGATAGTCAGCACGAGAAAAACAATCGTGATGGCAAGTGCCTTCGGAACGCCGCGCCGCACCAGGGCGCGGCACACCGGGTTCACGCCGAACGCAATAAACGCTGCGATCAAGAAGATCGAAATTGTGCGCGGGATGTGCTCGGCAAAAATGTAGAGCACGATGAGGATCGCGATGCCCGCGAGCACCAGGAGCACGCGGCGCCAGCCGCCCGGGCTTATAGCGTTTTGCACAGCAGCCGGCGTTCGGTGCGGTAGCCGGCCCGCTCGTACAGCGCCCGCGCCGCGGCGTTCTCCTCGGTCACCATCAACGCCATGTACGGCGCTCCGCGCTTGCGGGCTTCATCTTCGGCCCGTTCCAGCAGCGCCGATCCGATCCCCGCTTCGCGCGAGCGTGGCTCAACCGCCATGTATACGATGAACGCTTGATCATCGCCGGTCACTTCGTCGGGAAGCGAGTCCAAGGCCAGCATGAATCCGACGCGCACGCCGTCGACCTCGGCAATCAACGCGACGTGTTCGCGGCGATCGACGATCGCGAGCAGGCGTTCGAAGTTCGAAAGCACGGCCGCCGGTTCAACCCGACGCAGCGATGAAACGCTATCCATCGCCGTGCGCTTTCCGAGCGTTTCCACGAACGCGCGGTCGTCAACCGTCGCCGCGCGGATGTGCAGATTCAATTGCGGCGCGAGCCGGGATCGTCGATCGGTGCACCGGCCGTACATTGCGGACACTGAGCCGGATCGTGCGATTCGAGCGGCATGTTGAGCAGCGCGTGGGTCGGCACGCCGAAGTCGGCGGCGCCGCGCTGCACGATGACCCCGACGCCGGCAACCTGTGCGCCCGCTTTACGTACGACGTCGATCACCTCGCGCACCGAAAGGCCCGTCGTAACCACGTCTTCGACGACGAGCGCGTGATCCTGCGGCGTCAACATGAAGCTGCGGCGCAGCGTCGCGACACCGTTCTCCTTTTCCACGAAGATTGCGTCGGTGCCAAGCTGGCGCGCGACCTCGTAGCCGAGCACGATGCCGCCGACCGCCGCACTGACGACGATGGTGGGCTTCACCGCCGCAAACGCTCGGGCGATCTCTTTCGCCACCGCTTCGACCAGCGGCGGGCTTTCGAGGATGCGGAACTTTTGAATGAAGGCGTCACTATGGCGCCCCGAACTCAAACGAAAATGCCCGCGCAAGAGCGCGCCGCGCTCGCGAAGCGCGCGTTCGAGATCGAACTCAGGCAAGAGCGTGAATGTCTTCGAGAACCGCGCGTGCTGCCGCGAGTGGATCGGCAGACTGAACGATGGGTCGCCCAACGACGAGATAGTCGGCGCCGGCGGCGACCGCTTGTGCCGGAGTCATCACGCGCTTTTGATCGCCATGCGCCTCTCCCGCCGGCCGAATGCCGGGCGTGAGTGCGAGGAAGTCGTGGCCGAAGAAACTCTTGAGATCGGCAACCTCGTGCGCGCTGCACACTACACCCGAGCAACCGGCGTCGCGTGCCAGCGCAGCCAACCGCGTCGTGTTCTCGCCCGGACCGCCCTGAAAGCCCAGTTCGGCCAAGTCTTCCGCACCGTGACTCGTGAGAATCGTGACCGCGAAGATGAGCGGAACCGAAATCCCCAGTTCCTCTGCGCGCTCGCTCGCCGATTCGACCGCCGAGCGCATCATCTCGACGCCGCCCAGTGCGTGCACGTTGATGATGTGTGCGCCGGGGCGCACGAGCTGCGTCATCGCCGCGCCGACGGTTCTCGGGATATCGTGCAGCTTCGCGTCGACGAAGTAGCGCACGTCGCGCGCTTCGCAGTACGAGAAAATGCGCTCGGGATATCCGCATAGCGACTCGAGGCCGATCTTGAAGATCACGTCGAGCGGAAAGAGCTGATCGATCAGCCGTTCCGCGTCATCCGCGGAGGGCACATCGAGCGCCACGATCAGCTGGGCCATTAGCCTTCGTCTCCTTCGTATTGGTAGGGATTGCTGAATCCCACGTTGGCTTTTCCTACTATCTGCGCGAGCGAGCGTAGGTTTCGCTCTCGCAAGTATAACATGAGCTCCTGCGCGATCCGGACGGGAATTTGCGGGTCGGTAAAGTTCGCCGTGCCGATCGAGATCGCGCTCGCGCCGGCAAGAAAGAATTCGAGCGCGTCGCTCGTCGTCTCGATTCCCCCCTGACCGACGATCGGAATCTTCACCGCGCGCGAGACCTCATACACCGCGAGCACCGCGATCGGCCGAATCGCTGCGCCCGAAAGGCCGCCGGTCACGTTGCCCAGACGCGGACTCCAGCGTTCGACGTCGATCGACATCCCGCGCACCGTATTGATTACGGCGAGCGCATCCGCGCCTGCGCCTTCAGCCTCTCGCGCAATCGACGCGATGTCGGTGACGTTGGGCGAAAGCTTGACGATCAGCGTCTTATCGGTCGTTGCGCGCACCGCGCGCACGACCTTTGCGGTCAAGTTCGGATCGCACGCAAAAGTCTCGCCTTCGCTCGCGACGTTGGGGCATGAGATGTTCACCTCGAGCGCATGG
>Ga0302184_10001974_pt1 | contig 13184 bp, 13 predicted proteins | sample I_Palsa_N3_3_FD_200233 | JGI IMG/M metagenome (GOLD analysis project Ga0302184, IMG submission 200233) | Peat permafrost microbial communities from Stordalen Mire near Abisko, Sweden - I_Palsa_N3_3 | ecosystem: Environmental > Terrestrial > Soil > Palsa > Peat permafrost | place: Sweden...
GGATCAGCTGGCCCGGTCCCGGCGCGCGCACTTCGCCCGGCGGCTCCTCGACGACACCGACCTCACCGTCACCGACATCGCTTTCGCCGCCGGGTTCGGCAGCCTGCGCCAGTTCAACCGGACCATGCAGGAGGTGTTCCGCGCGCCGCCGACCGACCTGCGCCATCGCGGGCACCGCGCCGGCCGGCTCGCCGCCGACGGCGGGCTTGCCCTGCGGCTGCCAGTCGTGCCCGGCTATGACTGGGACGCGATGCGGGCCTTCCTCGCCGCGCGCCTGGTGCCGGGGGTCGAGGCGGTCGACGGTGACACCTACCGGCGGACCATCACCATGGCGGGCGCGCCCGGCCTGCTGGAGGTCTCCCCGGGCCGCGAGGACTGCCTGGTGCTGCGCGCTCACCTGCCCTACTGGGAGGGCCTGATCCATCTGGTGGACCGGGTCGGGCTGCTGCTCGGCGTCGAGTTCGACCACTCCGCCGGAGTCGCCGCGCTCAGCGGCGACCCGGTGCTCGGCCCCCTGGTAGCCAAGCGCCCGGGCCTGGCCGTACCGGGGGCGTGGAGCCCATTCGAAGTAGGAGTCTCGGCGATCCTGTCCGGCCAGCCGGACCGTGACCGCCTGCTCGAGGCTTTCGCCGCCCGGCTGGGCATCCCGGTGCCCGGCCTGCAGGAGGGCCTTACCCATACGTTTCCTGACCCCGCGACGGTGACATCGGCCAGCCTCGCACGGATCGGGCTCGACCCGGCCGAAACGAGCGCGATAGCAGCACTCGCCGCCGGCCGCGAGCTACCCGGGGTGAGCGACTACGTCGCCTTCCGACTCGGACAGCGCGACGCGTTCCCGTCCGCCGATCCGTCACTCCAGGCAGCCCTCGTCCACCTCGGCCTGCGAGCACCGGCCGCCAACTGGCGCCCCTGGCTGGCCCTCGCCGCAGCCCACCTGATGGCCTACGGCGACACGCTCGTCCCGGGCCCGGTGCCGGCATGACACTCCGGATCGAGCTTCGGGCTTCACCACGCCCGGCCAGCACGGCGTGCGCGGCCTGCGCCGTCGCCATGCCAGCTGTGACACCATGACGTCCCTGCCGCGATCGAATTCCTGCTGGCCAAAGCTGGCCGCCAGGTGCTTGCTGAGAGCGCACCACGCGTGTATGTTACCTTCTGTAAGTATCCGATTACGCAGAGTGACAAGCGGGGATGGCGATGAGCAAGATCAGGATCATGGCGACCGCGGCCGTCGGTGTGCTCGGGCTCGGCATTGGCCTAGGGACAGCCACCCCAGCCAGCGCCGCTGACGTAAGTCAGCCCCTTGCGGCCGGCGCGGTCGTCGAGGGCGTTTCTGGAGGCAACTGGGACGTGCAGTTCGCCATCGCCAGTCAGGGATCGGTCGTAGCTGTCGAGGACCCGGTTGAGGCCTTCTCCTTCACCGGATCGTTGTGCGACGGCACATACACCGATCCGGTGCTCGGCGGGACGACGGTGTACACCGTTGGCCAGCAGACTTCGTATAAAGGGTCCGGCGCCGACAACGAGCCCTATTACGCGTTCAAGGTCCACGAGGGCGGCGCTCACGGCGCCGACTATTCCTGGGTCAATGTCGGCCTCACGTCTCTAAGCGCCGCGCAAAGCGCTTGCGCAAGCCCGGCCGCAACCCTGTCGAGCTCGTATTTCCCGGTGGTCGCAGGTTCCGCGCTTTTCTTCCACTGACCTCGAAGGTCGGCCTCCTCCACCTCCTGCAGGCCGGCTTGCGGTCGGCGTCGCGTTAGCGAGGTCAGGAGAACGCGGCGGCGTTGTCGGCGGCGAACTGGGCGAAGGGGCGGGCCGGGCGGCCGAGGATGGCCGGGACGTCGTCGGTGACCCATTCAGCGTCGCCGTCGGCGGTGAGGCTGAATGCCTGGGCGTTCATCTCGGCGATCTGCTCGGGGACTCCGGCGCGGATCATCGCGTCCTTGTTCTCCTCGAAGGTGAGTTCCCGGTAGGTGACGGTCCTGCCGAGGAGCTTCGACAGCACGGCGGCTACGTCGTAGTTGGACAGGAGCTCCGGTCCGGTGAGCCAGTAGGCCTGGCCGGCGTGCGGGGCGGGGGAGGCGGCGATGGCCGCGGCTACGGCGCCGACGTCGCGGGCGTCGACCATCCCGGCACGGCCCTTGCCTGCCGCGGAGCCGAAGCTGCTGGTCGCGGCGATGGCCGGGGCCAGGGCGAGGACGTTCTGCATGTAGGCGTTGGAGCGCAGCAGCGTGTGGGGTATCCCGGCGGCGGCCAGCCCCTCCTCGATCTGGGTCTGCCCGCGCCGCCGGGCGATCGGCGAGTCGGCCGACGCTTTGCTGGTCGCCTTGACGACGTGGGCTGCGCCGGCCCGGGCGGCGCTGGCGACGACGTTCAGTTCCTGGGCCGGGACGGCGGGGCTGACCAGCACCACCGCGCTGACGTCAGCCATAGCGGCGTCGATGCTCGCGGGCACGTCCAGGTCCCCGGCGGCGATCTGCGCCCCGGCGGCGGCGAGCGCCTTGGGCGTCGCCTTGTCCGGGTCCCGCACCAGCACTCGCACGGGCACGTCCTGCTCGCGCAGCAGTCGGGCCGCCTCGGCGCCGACCTTTCCCGCAGTCGTCACAAGAATCACGGTGGACCTCCCAGGTATCGGAAAATGAGTTGCACGACTCATTATTATGACTCTAAAGTGGGTTGTCAAACTCAGAATCTGGTACGGTGGGGACCATGGGAAGCGAGGAGCAGGGTCGGCCGAGGCTCACCGCCAAGGGGGAGCGGACCCGTGCGCGGATCGTGGAGGCGGCTGCGCGGCTGATCCACGAGCGGGGCGTGGCGGGTACCACTCTCGATGACGTCAAGGCCGCGGCAGGGGTGAGCGGGTCGCAGCTGTACCACTACTTCCCGGACAAGGACGAACTCGTGGAGGCGGTCATCAGCTACCAGGCCGACGTCATCGCCGGGAATCAGCGGCAGGCGGACCTCGGCAGCGCCGAGGGACTGCGAGCCTGGCGCGACATGGTGATCGCCGAGGCCAGGAGCGGCGAGGGCAAGGGGGGCTGCCCCCTCGGCTCACTCGCCGGCCAGCTCGCGGAGACCGACCCGCACGCCCGGACCCTGCTGGCCGACGGCTTCGGGCAGTGGCAGGCCGCCATCGCCGAAGACCTGCGCCGCCTGCACCGGGCCGGGCGGCTCCCGGACGGCACCGACCCGGACGCCCTCGCCGTCACCCTTCTCGCCACGCTCCAGGGAGGCCTTCTCCTGGCCCAGGTTCAGCGGGACACCCGCGTCCTGGAAACGGCCGTCGACACCCTCCTCCAACTCGCCCGAAGCAGCCGCCCGGATGTTCCCGCAGGCAGCGGAGTGTCCGCGTCCTAGATCTCACCGGACTGCATCCCCCGGGTTCGTCTGGCACGATCGGAGGTTAGTTCCCGCCAGCTGGCTGCCAGGCGGGATCGCGGCCGCGAACGCGTAGGCCGCCTGCACCAGTTCGGTTTCACAGACGTAGTCGTGCCCCAGGCCGCCTCGTCCTGCCACGCGCTGGTCAGCTGATCGAGGCGACCGGATATGCGCATTCTCCAGTCCGGTCCCAGGCGCGACCCGTCAGCCGACGGTCGTTCTGCGTTCAGTCGTCGGTTGCGACCCGGCGCATCAGCGTTATGAACTGCCGGCGTTCACCCTCCGACAGCGGCGCGAGCAAGCGCTCCTGAACCTCGTCGACGACACTGTCGAGCATCTCAAGGTGCGTTACCCCGGCGGCGGTAATCGAGACGACGTTGCGCCGACGATCTGCCTGGTTGACGTCGCGCAGCACCAGGCCGCGTCCTTCCAGGTCCACTAGTGCGGCGCTGACATCGCTGCGATCGATCCCAGTACCGCGCCCGAGCGCCGCCTGGCTGGCGGGGCCCCCCTCGTCGAGGGCGGCCAGGAGACGGTAGTGATAGCCGCGCAGCCCGTCGCCGCCCTGGGCGAAGCCTTCCTTAAGAAGCCCGCTCGCGCGGGCGAACGCCCGGCTGATCAGCCACGTCGGCCGGTCGCGCATCCGCTCGGGTCCTCCGTCGACCAACGGCACGTGCTCAGGCATGAAGTCAACTTAACGGTTGTGGGTGCGGCCAACCAACTGATACGTTGGTCTTGCCAACGTTGGATGTGCCAACGTTTGTGGATCCAAGCATCTGGAGGTACGGCAATGACGGCCGGTTCCGCGTCTTTGACGCTGGGCACGTGGCGAGGCAGGCGAATCCTGGTCTTGCTCTGCGCGGTGGCGTTCCTGGACTTCGTCGACGCATCCATCACCAACGTGGCGTTGCCACACATCCGCACCGCGCTTCACTTCAGCGCCCAGGACCTGCAGTGGGTACCGTCGGCCTACCTGCTGACTTACGGCGGGTTCATGCTGCTCGGCGGACGTCTCGCCGACCTGATCGGCCGTCGGACCATCATCTTGTGCGGCACTTCCCTGGTAGCGGTCTCTTCGCTCACCGGAGGACTCGCCGGCAACTCCGCCGTGTTCGTCGGTGCCCGCCTCGCTCAGGGGCTCGGGGCCGCGCTCATGCTTCCCGCCGCCCTGTCGACGCTGACCACCACGTTCCGCAAAATCGAAGACCGGAACAAGGCCCTGGGCGTATGGGGAGCGGTCGCCGGGCTGTCGTCCGCGGCGGGCATCATGCTTGGCGGGGTGCTCACCGAAGGGCCCGGGTGGCGCTGGGTCATGTTCGTGAACCCGATCGCCTGTGCTGTGATCATCCCTGCCGCGCTCGCGGTGCTCCCGCACGACCGGCCATCAGCCGCCAGCGCGAAGTTCGATCTCCTCGGCGGCCTGCTGGCGACCGGCGGCATGCTGGCGCTGGTGTTCGCGCTCGTGAAGGCCCCCGATCAGGGCTGGGGAGCGGCCAGGACCTGGTGGGAGCTCGCCGCCGCCGCCGTACTGCTCGCGGCGTTCGGTGTGAACGAGCGGATGACGCGGGACCCGCTGCTGCCCCTGGGCATCTTCCGGACGCGCGGCCTGCTGGCCGCCAACGTCACGGGCTTCGTCGGCTTCTCCGGGCTCCTTGCGATGTTCTTCTTCCTCACCCTGTACATGCAGAACGTCCTTGGCTATTCCCCGATCGAAGCCGGCGCGGCCTACCTGCCGCTGACCTTCGCCGTCGGCATCTCCGCCGGCATAGGCGCCAAACTCGCGACGAAGATCGGCAGCCGTCCCGTGATCGCGGCCGGCGCCCTCATCGCCGCGGTCGGCATGTTCCTCCTCGGCCACGTTCCCGTCCACGGCACCTACGCGCCGGACATCCTGCCCGGCCTGCTCCTGATCGCCCTCGGCATAGGACCGGTGTTCGTCGGCGTCACGTCCGCGGCCAACGCCGGCGTCCCCGCCGACAAGGCGGGCGTCGCCGCGGCCATCATGAATTCGTTCCAGCAGACCGGCGGCGCGCTTGGCCTGGCGATCATGTCGGCCGTCGCCACCAGCCAGACCACGCACTCGATCGCGCGCGGCCTGGGCCTGGCGCAGGCGGCGACGAGCGGCTACCAGCACGCGCTGCTGACCGGGTGCTGGCTCACCGCCGGCGCCGCCGTGCTCGCGCTGCGAACCGCCAACAGCCGCGAAGATCCCATGACCGCGGGATACGCGGCGCCCGCCGAAGAGGACATCCGAGACATCGACCTCACGGCGGCCAGTGCCAACGACTGACCGGCCGTCGACCGTATCCACCCTTCATCCCCCCTGAGAGGACACCATGCTCACGCTGCCCATCGAAGCCGCTCCAGAAGGCCGCCCGGAATCACGGGTGCTGATCATCGGCCGAAGCGAAAATGTCTTGTCCGAGACGGTGCAGATCCTGCGCAGCAAAGGCCAAGCCGCGGGTGCGAGCAACGACTTCGCCGACGTCATGGACCTGTTCGACATGACCGGGGTCGATATCGTGGTCTTCGGCGGAATGGTGCCGCCCGACACGAAGGAACTCCTCCGCAAGCAGATCTCTGACCGTAATCCCGCGATGACCTTCATCCAGGGACTCGCCGGAATAGCGGGCCTCCTCGTCGCTCAGGTCCAGGCTTCCCTCACCGGGGACGCGAGGGCGCAGACCGGGCTGGCCGTCAGGTACGACCCCCGAACCCGCACCGTGGACGTGCACCTGGACAGGCCGGAGGACGTGCAGGTCGCCGCGTGGTGGGCCACGTCCTTCACCCCGCCCGAGCCCAGGAGCACCTCCCGGGTGCTCCTCGACGCGAGGCTCCCGGCAGGTAAGCACACCGTGACGCTTCCCGAGGAGGTCCCCTCGCAGGCGTCCTTCGTCACCGTGGCCGCCGGGGACGCGGTGCAGGCGCTCATCGTCGGCCCCATGCCCGCGGGGACGACCATGGCATCCTTCCCGCAATCGCCGACCGCACCCTGAAACGCTCCGGTGCTTCACCGGTACTACAGTCCGGGTTCGTGATCTAGGGGCAGGCCGAACCCCGGTGTGACCGGCGTTGGCTTTGCGATGCGTTACGGCCGCCCCATGATCATGCTTCGTGACAAAACAGGACAACGAGGTGGCCGCCGCGGCCATCGTAGGAGACCGGGCATGGCTGGAGAAGCTTCACGGTGAGCTGCGCGGCCTGCTCGCGCCGGTGTTCGCGTAGGCCAGGTCGCGGCTGACGGCGTTCGCGTACGTCGGCGCGCTGCTGGCCGAGCAGGGGGACCGGAGGTCGTGCTGGCAGCAGCCGGTGCTGCCCGGTACTACAGTCCCGGTTTGTTACATAAATAGCTCCTGATCCCACAGTCGTACTTTGTTGTAAGGCTGGCCGGTGGTACGGATGACCTGTCACGCCTGCTGGGTCTTTGTCGTGCCCAGGCTGGCACTGAAACTCGTTCGCGATTGAGTCGGCGTCGCCGTCGTGGCGCTCGCCGGGTATGCCGTCCGACTTCGCCGCTCAGCCGAACAGCGCCAGGTCGATGTCGTCCGCCATGTGCCGGTAGCCGAGGTCGTTCGGGTGGAGGTGGTCGCCGGAGTCCCACCGGGGCAGCGTGCGGGTGGGGTGACCGGGGTCGCGCAGCGCCGCTTCGAAGTCGATCACCCCGTCGAAGACGCCGTTGTCACGGATCCAGGCGTTCAGGGCCCGCCGCTTGGCTTCACCCTCGGGCGTGTAATGGCCGCCGTTGAACGTCTCGTTCTCCCACGTCATCACCGTCCCGACGAAGGCTGCGAGCCCGGCGGCGTGTGCCCGCACGGCGAGCTGGTGCAGCCCCCCGATCAGATCATCGGCGGTGACGATCTCGTCGGCCCTGCCCTGGCTGTTTCGCAGGTCGTTGACACCGAGCAGGACGACGACGTGCGTCACGCCCGGCCGCGCGACGAGCCGCCGCGCGAGTTGGTCGGGCCAGCGGTTGTTCGCGTCGAGCCGTGAGATGTTGCCCTCGGTGAGTGAGTCGCCGAACGCCACGATGCCGCCGGCCTGCCGCGGAGCCAGCACCTCGATCCCGGTCACGAACAGGAAGACTTCGGTCTGCTCCTGGACGGGCATGTCAGTCGCGGCGGCGAAGTCGCCGCCCGGCGAGATGTAGTTCGTCTGGTGAGCGGGGTCGTGGCCGGTCAATTGGAAGCTCTCAGGCACCTGGCCCGGGAGGTAGACGCTCACGGCCAGATCGACGAGCGGCGCCACGTCCAGGTTCAACGGATCGCTCACGACGAGTGCGCCGGCCGGGATGGTGGTGGACGGTGATCCGTTGAACGTCAGCGGACGGCCTGAGCCGTCGACGATGCCCGCGCCTTACCTCCGCAGCCCCAGGTGCGCCGCGCCGACAGCCAGGTCGCGCGTCCCGTAGGCGTTGGAAATGCGCACCCGAACGCGGGAGCCGCCGATGCTGATCCGGGAGATCATGCGCAGCGTCTGGCCGGCCAGGGCTGTTCCGTCCACCGGCACGGGCGCCGTCGTCCAGGTGCCTACCCAGCGGTTGTCGTCTCGCTCGTCCATGATCCCTCCTTCGGGTTCTTCAAGTGTCGGCGAGCGACCACCCAAAGATGACTTGGAATCGTTCGCGCTCTGCAGATCGATCCGCGGGTCCCGTTCGCGACTGTGGCGTCCGTAGTCGGCCTCAGTGAGCCGACCGTGTCCCGCCGGTACGGGCGCATGCGACGCATGGGCGCGGTACGCGTAGCCGGAGTCGTCGACCCGGGCGCCCTCGGCCAGAGCCAATGGATGGTGCGCCTTCGGTGCCGCCCCGGCAGCGTCGCCGCCATCGCCGAAGCTCTTTCGCATCGCGATGACGTCAGCTGGGTTACCCTGAGCGCGGCCGGCGCCGAGATCACCTGCGCGGTTCGATCACGATCGCAAGAGGAACGCGACGACCTGCTCGGTCACAAGCTCCCTCGTGCGGCCGCAGTGCTCGACCTCGAAGCATCCGTCATGCTCCGTCAGTTCCTCGGCGGACGAGGCCACTACTGGGCCGCCCTCGCCGGCGTGCTGACGCCCGAGCAGGAAACGGGGCTTGGGTCGACCGGAAGCCCGTTCGCCGAGTCCGTCGTGATCGTCGACCGAGCGCCATATCTGGAGGGCCACGATGAGAAGTTGCTATCGGCGCTAGCCGCCGACGGGCGCGCCAGCCTCGCCGCCCTCGCCTCCGGCGCTGACCTCACCCCGAGCCGAGTGTCCCGGCGACTGCAGAAGCTCATCGCGGACCGCGTCGTCCACATCGACGTGGAGCTCGCTCCGGCCGCGCTGGGATACCACTCCCGCGCCAATCTGTGGCTGCGGGTGCATCCGTCCGAGACGAAGGCCGTGGGACGCGCACTAGCCCGGATGCCCGAAGTGGGCTTCGCCGCAGCCATCACTGGACGGAACAACCTCCACGCGGTCATCCACTGTCGCGACCTGGACGAACTGTTCGAGTTCAGCTCCGACCGCGTCGGCGCCCTGCCCGGCGTGGAGTCTGCCGAAGTGAGCCCCATCCACCGGCAGGTCAAGCAGGCCAGCACCCTCGTGGCAGGTAACCGCCTGGAGGAACGAGCAAAGGTCCGCGGGCCGAGTGCTTCCGGTGGCTGAAATTCAACGCGCAATACCGGACCGATTCTGTCCGGTATTAATTCTAGCGTCGGAAGCGGAACGAAACACCGGCTAAGGAGATGACCATGAACTTCGTCTCGATCCGCATCATCACCGGCGACATCAAGCGCCTCGTCGGGTTCTACGAGCGCGCGACGGCAGTGCCCGCAACCTGGTACACCGAGGACTTCGCGGAGATCACCACCCCGCGCGCGACCCTTGCGATCGGCAGCACCCGGACTGTGCCGCTGTTCGGGCCCGGCGTCGCCCGCCCCGCCGACAACCACACCGTGATCATCGAGTTCCTCGTCGACGACGTGGACAAGGCGCGCCAAGAACTGGCCGGCCTGGTCGATGACGTCGTTCAGGAGCCCACCACCATGCCCTGGGGCAACCGGTCGCTGCTATTCCGTGACCCCGACGGCAACCTCGTCAACTTCTTCACGCCGGTCACCCCGGCCGCTATCGAGAAGTTCGCCCAGGCGGGACACGTGAGCCTCGGCTGATTCGCTCAGTCTGCTCTCGGATGACATCGAGGAGCCTTTCCTCTCCGATCAGCGCACATCGCTCCCCGCTTATTGTCGCACGGCTTGCCTATACACAGGCGGCCCGCCTGGGATTGAATACTGATTTGTAGAATGATAAGAACGCGCGCGGCGGTGCATTGTCAACCTTCTTTCTATCGATCCGCACAAGCGTTGCCACCAGAATGCTGGTGACGGGACACCACGAAGACAGATAAGGCATCAGTCGTCCAGGACCGCCGTATCTGTCACATGATGCTGGCGCTGTAGCCGACATCACGCCGGAGGGTCCGGGGTGTTGTATGGCTTGTCCAGGAGGCCTTGGCGGAGGACCGCGCACCGACCCTGTCGGTGGCCAGCGAGCCCGGGTCAGCGGCGTGCAAGCATAGCTTCACTTTTGCGTCGTAATTTTGCGCAGCACTGCGCGTGGCTGGCCGTCGTCGCGTCTAACAGCGTTAAGGGTCTCTGACGAGTTCGTCGAGCATCTTCCTCATAAGGGTCGGGTCGCCGCGCATGATGGCGGCAGAAGCTGCGATGTTGCGGTCGGCGTCGAGATGCTGCCAGTCGAGGATGACGCCAGCATCGCTGGCGAGCTGCTCGAAGAACGCGCGCTGGGCCCGGCCGTTACCCTCGCGGAACGGATGGACGGCGTTGATCTCACCGAGGTAGTAGGTGAGCCGTTCCGTGAACATGTCCCGGGAAAGGCCGCGCAGGAGGTTGTCGCCATGCAGCGCCCGGAAGATCTCTGCCGCCGCGGACTCGATGTACTGCGGCAGGCAGAACCAGGTTCCCTTCGCGATGGCGACAGTCCGAAGCTGCCCGGCCCAGTCGTAGATGTCACCGAAGATTCTGCGATGGATCGCGCACAGGTGCCTGAGGTCGTAGTTTGGCTGGACCGGTGACTCCTTGAGGAAAATCAGCGCGGCGTGGGTAATCTCCCGCTCCGCAGCCCCTAGTTCCCCTGTAGCGCTCAGGCCGAGCTTGTTGCGCAGCACTCCCGTCACCGGGTCGGCATACGGGTCATCGGGCATCTAGGGGTGCCGGTACCGGGAAACGGTCCTGCGGTACAGCTCGGCGGCGCTTATCTCCCCGTCCACGTAGGCCGAGACCTCCCGGTCATGCTCGGGGCTGAAGGCTCCCGGCAGTTCCACCTGCACTGACTGCGCGGCAGAAAGGGCGTCATCCAGGCGGGCACGCTGACGGGCCAGCGCCTCGTACCGCTCGTAGGCCTCATACGGTATGAGAATCGCCTCGGGCTTGCGGTGCGACCCGAAGGCGACCGGCTCGGCCGCCGCGCCCTCACGCCGAAACCGGGCAAGGATGCCCGACAGCCGTGCCCTTACCTCCGACAGCGGGTGCACCTGGACCACCGCAGGATTAGTCATACCAATAGTGTACCAAAACTTGTACACATTTCGGGACGCGTGGTCGCCTCGATGTCAGAGCCAACCCGATCGGGCCACAGGCGCGGCACAGTGGCCCGCAGGACACGCTGCTGTTCGGCCGCATCCCGGTCGGGTCTATGACTATCTCATCGGCGGCCAGAACAATTTCGCCGCCGACCGGGAGACGGCCGCCAAGGTGCTGCTCAAGTCGCCAACGCGCGCATCGCCCCGCGCGAGAACCGGGCCTTCATTGGCCGCGCAGTCAGGTTCCTGGCCGGCGGCGTCGGCCTGCGGCAGTTCCTCGACATCGGCGCGGGCCTGCCGACGGCGAACAACGTCCATGAGGTCGCGCAGGCGGTCGAGCCCTCGTCCCGGGTCGTCTACGCCGACAATGACCGTTTCAAGTCGGGTTGTGCATACGCACGATGGGCCGGTCAGCAGGTTGCCGAAGCGAACGCGTGAGGGAAAGCGCTCAGTGCGGCCCTGAGCGCTCCGCCGGGGGAACCACCCGCGCCACTTACGGTTGAGGTTCTCGACCTGGCCGCGTGGCCAGGGCGAGAGCGGGTCGCAGAACCAGGCATCGAACCTTGACCACCAGAGCCCACCGCCATCTACGCTGCCCTCACGGTGCAGTGACCGCTAGAGCTGGCCGTCTTCCTCGGTGACGACAGGCTGGCCGCCGAGTCGCAGTACGTCGGAGTCGCCGCGAAACAGTTCTGAGTCGGCTTGGATGCGCTCAGCGGTGGCGCCTTCCGGGTAGGCGTGGCCATGTCGCCGACGATCTCGATGCAGGTGAATGTGACCATATTGCTCGTGACGCCTTCGTGCCCACGCCGCGAGCGTTGCGATCGAAGCAGCTACGCCGCCGAGGGCTTTCGTGCGCCTCATAGTCCCCCATTCTGGGAATATGTCTTATGTCCCGCGCACGTTACCCGGCAGGAGTGCGTTCTCGCAAGCCGTCAGCGGCCTGCCACAGATCGCGCAGTGTCCATTCACGGGGTCCCGTAGATTGGCGTCAGGTGACGGCGGGGAGTGGCGGTAGCCCAGGCGTTCTCGCGAGTGCGTGCGTGCGCTCGGAGACGTTGTTCGTCCAGTCGACAACGAACGCGGCCAGCGGCGGCTCATCGCGGAACAGAACGCGGGCTGTTATCGCAACCGCGCTCAGGACCCGATCAACCCGATATCACCTAGCCGCGTTCGGGTCCGCAAGTATGATTACCAACCCAATACATGAATACTATCCGGGCGGCAAGGACAACTGCGCCGCCGACCGGGCCGCCGCCGATGTCGGCATCCTGACGGAGGGCAATAGCCAGCAGGTTGCCCAGGCATCGCTCCGAGTCTCGCATGGTCTACGCGGACTATGACCGTAGCAAGTCGGGTTGTGCACACGACTCTAGTCTCTCCTGCGCCTGGTCCGTGTGGAACGTCCATACAGTCACGACTACGGCAGCGAGACCGATGGCGGGTCTCATAAAGGTGAAGTAACGCATGGACTATGACCATTGCAAGTTGGGTTGTGCACACGCGCGCTGGGCCGGTCAGGCTTCCTGAGGCGAACGCGGGAGCGGATCGACTCACCTCCCGTGCTACCTAGCCACGCGCCCATCGCTCTTAAAGTGATGGGACTTGTCTGCAGCCCGGCTATCACCAGTCCGGATACGAGGGACATCGACGCCCCGAGCAGCGCGGTGCCAGCGTAGAAGGAGCGGCGGGTGCAAAAGCGCGACTCCGGCGTTTTCGCGGAGATCGCCTTCAACGGCCTGGACCTCGTTCCGCATGGTGCTGGTGTCGGAATGCCGGCCGACAGGCAACCAGCCCCGCCCCTCGCCTGCCGAGGTGAGCGTCTACGGCGGGGTCGCGCGCAAGCCATTACAAGGCGGCCGACCCAGGGTCGCGCAGCCTGGCCAGCTCGGCCTGCAGCTGCCGGGTCTCCTCCTGCAGCTGCAGGACGCGGCGGATGCCGGCCAGGTTCAGGCCGTCCGCGGTCAGCGCGCAGATCTGCTCCAGCCGGTCGATGTCCCGCCGGGAGTACCGGCGGGTCCCGCCCGCGCTGCGCGCCGGGTCCAGCAGCCCTTCCCGCTCGTAGATCCGCAGCGTCTGCGGGTGCAGCCCGGCCAGCTCGGCGGCCACCGAGATGGGGAATAGCCCGCGGTCCAGGTCCGCCCACCCGGGGCTCACCATGGCCGGTTCCGCTGCCCGGCCAGGTACCACAGGGCCAGCACGGCCAGCCTGGCCTCCTCCTCATCCCAGCCGCCCGCGCCCGGCGCCC
>Ga0302184_10001982_pt1 | contig 13153 bp, 13 predicted proteins | sample I_Palsa_N3_3_FD_200233 | JGI IMG/M metagenome (GOLD analysis project Ga0302184, IMG submission 200233) | Peat permafrost microbial communities from Stordalen Mire near Abisko, Sweden - I_Palsa_N3_3 | ecosystem: Environmental > Terrestrial > Soil > Palsa > Peat permafrost | place: Sweden...
GGACAGGTCGGTGCCGTGGGTGTTCCTGAAGTCCTGGGCCAGCCAGTCCGCGATCCGCTGATCCCAGTCGTTCCCGCCCAGGTCGTCGTCCCGGCGCGTCGCCTTGATTTGCACGTCACCACCCCTGACTTCGAGCAGGGATACCTCGAGGGCGCTGCCGCCCAGGTCGAAAACCAAGATGGTGGCACCCTCCTGCTTGTCCAGGTGATAAGCGAACGCCGCAGCGGCCGGTTCCTTGATGATTTCCAGTACGCCCAGGCCCGCGATCCGGGCCGCTTCCCTGATGGCCTGCTGCTGTACGTCATCGAAGTAAGCGGGCACGGTGATCACCGCGCTGGCGATGATCTCGATGAGGTAGTCCTCGGCGTCCCATATGAGCTTCTCCAGGACGTGCGCGCTGACCTGCTGCGGCGTGAAGTCCCGGCCGTCGTCGGCGAATGTCCGCAGGGTGCCCATGGGGTACTTCACCGAGCGGATCGTCCGGCCCGTCATCGCCCAGTCCTTGGCGGCCTCGCCAACGTACAGACGGCCTTGCTCGTGGAAAGCAACGACAGACGGCGTGGTCCGTGACCCCTCGGAATTAGGGATGACCGCGGGGGCGCCACCATCAAGGATGGCGATGACGGAATTGGTCGTCCCGAGGGAGATGCCGACCGCCTGCCGGGCCCTTGGCCCTCGCAGTTCGGGTGGCTCGGGAACCGGCTCTCCCCCGCCGAGCTCCGGGTACAGGTCGGGTCCCGGTACCCGCCTTCCCCTGCGGAGAAGCGCTTCGAGGAAGGGCTCGTATTCGTCGAGCTGCAGCGTCAGGTCGCACATTCGGGTGAGCAGCTCCCGGGCGGCGGCCGCTGCGGGCTCGCCGGCCGGGTCGGCGAGCACGTAGCCCGTGAACGTACTCACCTGCGTGGATCCCGGCACGGCCTCCAGCTGTGCGGCGTCTACCAGCTCGGGCATCCCCGGCTGCGTGGCGGTCAGCCAGAGCCCGGCCTGCGCGGGCGGGTCGTCGAGCGTGGCAAGTCCGATGTCGCGGGCCAGGAACCCGGCCAGGGCAGCCGGCACGGCGAGCGCCAAGGTGAACCGCCTGAGCCAGGCTGCAAGGCTGGCGGCCGGGGCGGGTCCGCCGTCAGGGGATCGCGGTTCTACATACAGCACGAACTCGGCGTATTGCGCGTCGTACCCGGGCCCGGCCGCGCCGGACGCGGGCAGATTCAGCAGCGCTGCCGCAGCCGGGGCTGCCTCGTGGTCATCGCCGGACAGGATGGCCTGAAGGGTCATCCGGCCCTCGCCGGCGTACGTCTTCCACGTGAGGCCGCCCGCGCTCGTGAGGGCGCCCACCAGGTCGCTGACCGGCTGCCCGGCGAGAAATTCCAGGAAACGCGACCGCAGCTCCGAGGTCCCGGGCGTGCCGGGGCCGAGCGGGGCACACCCCACCAGCCCCCCGACCCGGATCGATGCCTGCCCGTCCCGCCACGGCGGCGGGCTCACCGCAAGGGGATGCGAGAAGCCGGCATCCGCGAGAGCCGTCAGCCTCCCCGCCTCAGGGCCCTCTGCCATGCGGCGCCAGCGCCCGGTGCATGCCGGTTGCCTGAGCCGGTGCTTATCAGCGCGGTTCCAGGCCTCCCACCACTCCGCAGAGTTGAAGGCTTCGGCTTCACCGCGAACCTTATAACACGCCTTAACGACAGCCTCAAAGGTAAGCCAGTGGGGGAAGGACTTTCCCTTGATCGTTTCGTGGACAGTTGCCGCACCAACTCCCGCCTCCTTCGCCAGCGCCTCATGGCTAAGGCCCGTGCGCTTGCGGAGCTGGCCGAGCTTCTCCATCAGGCCAGCCTGGTCCCTGATCTCTTCCGGATCGAACATGGTGGCCCCCCGGCATTCGGTTTCCTTCGGAACATAGCCCTTCCGGAGCGCTCCGACCAGCGGCAGCACACAACTTGCTCCCGGTGCCTTATAGCCGAACGAATGATTGGTTCACGCTGTGGCCAGGCACTTCAAAGCGGATCGCAGCAAGGAGGACCCCGTGAGCAACCTGCCTCAGACGGCCACCCCGAACGGCCCCCGGCGCAACCACTGGCCCACCATGGTGGGCGCAGTCCTCACCGTCACAATCCAGGCAGGCTGGTCCCCGGCGGAGGTCCGGAGCCTGGCCATCGAACTGCTGGTGCTGATCGCGCTCATCGTCACCTCGCGGGCTGGCTAGACAATCGGCCCGGTCTCAAGACCGGTGACCAGCCCGAAGAAACAGAGCAGTGACGAATCTTGCCTTTCCTGGAGCAGGCCGGGTCTGTTTCATAGGCGGTCACCTGTGAAACAGGGCACCGGGCGTCTGCCACCTGGAGCACTGCCGTTTCATGAGTCGTTGCAAATGACTGGACGAATGAAACACCCACATGAAACGATCTTGGGGTGAGTGACGACGACTTCCTGAGCGTTGAGGCAAACGACTGCCCGATGTCCTCCTGCGCCGCCCCGGCCGGGTCGCCGTGCCGGACCGGCCGGGGGAAAGTGGCAGCCCAGTACCACACCGCCCGGTTCCGGCTCGTTCCACGCCTGGCGAAGGCCCTCAGCGTCCCGGTCCCGCCGCTACGCAGGCCGGGATCGGCCTGGGCCGAGCTGTCCCGCCCTGCGGCGGCCGCCGCGACGGCGGGGCACGTGCGGATCGGGTACGCCCGTGCCTCCACTGCCCGCCAGTCGCTCGACACCCAGGCCGACTCGCTGCGCGCGGCCGGCGTCACGAGGATCTTCGCCGAGAAGGTCTCCACCCGCGCGCTCACCCGCCCCGAGCTCGACAAGGCCGTCGCCCTGGCCCGGGAGATCAGGGCGTCCGGGGCCGCGGTCACGATCGTCGTACACGAGCACAAGCGGCTCGGCCGCGGCATCGAGCTCGCCGCGCTCGCCGAGCGGCTGCGCGCCGACGGCATCGGCCTGGAGTTCCTCACCGGCGAGCTCCAGGGCTCGCACGACCCGTCCGGCATGGTGTTCACCGTGCTCGCCGCCCTTTCAGGGATGGAACGCGAATACATCCGCGACCGCACCCTGGAGGGCCACGAGTCAGCCCGCGCCCGCGGCAAGGCCATCGGCGGTGCCGCCGTCACCGACGAGGCGATGCTCGCCGCCGCGCTGCACCTGCGCGGCCAGGAGATGAGCCTGCGCGACATCGCCGGCCGCCTTGTCATCGCCACCGGGAAGAAGAAAGGCCAGCACCCGTCGCCAGCCACCGTGATGCGCATGCTGCGCGAGCACGACGAGAAGACCACCTCAGCGTCCGTGGTCGCCTGACTCATCGTGCACACGAGTACGGAACAGAAGCGACCGTTGCGCAGGCGACTTCGGTACACACCGAATCCCGAAGCCGTCTGCACGCGTGCCTGAGATCCCAGGTCGCTCGTGCAGGCGAGTTCGGACATTGACACGGCGGCGCCCGGCAGGGTGTCCGGTGGACGATCCCCTAACGGACGGCGACATCTGAATCCGGTGGACCGCTTGCCCGGGTTAGCGGCATCTATCAGGTTGCCGCTCGAATATTTGTAGCGCTAACCAAAAAGTAGCGCTATGATTAATTTAGCGCCGCTTCCTTCGAAGCGGACTGCTGTAGCTGATTCATCCTTGTACAGGAAGTAGGAGACGATGGCCAAGCCAGAAACGCCCGCGCTGGGCACGCCCGCGCGAGACCTCGCTACCGCCAGGGCGAGCTGGAGCATGCGGCAGGAGACGGTGGGTGAGTACCTCGCCAGGTTCGGTGTCTACGATCCCGCCAGCAGGTCAATCACTCCAGAGAAGATCCCGGACTCGGCCTTCCAGCGGGCGAAGATCGAGATTAGTAAGAACGCGATCAAGAAGCGCATGCTGCGTGATCTGCTGAGGGGCGGCACTCTGCCCGCCATCGTGACCGTCGAGAGCTCTGACGGCGCGTACGAAATCGCGGATGGGCTTCAGCGCACGCATGTACTCACTGTTGCTGCCGAAGGGCTGCTTGCGCTGGAGCACGGCGAGAAGCCGTCTCGTGAGGTCCAGGCCCAACTGAAGGAGATGGACGGCCAGGGCCAGACGCCCCTAGACCTGGACCGCTTTCTCAGCCAGCCCCTGGTGGAGCAGGTATGGCGCGGCCTGGACAGCGACGAGAAGCTCCGCTTGTTCATGGTGCTCAACGTCGGGCAGCAGAAGGTCAGCCCTAGGCACCTGCTGGAAGTCGCGCGAAGTGACGTTCGAGCCACGTTCGAGCAGTGGGGCATCACGTTGCTCACGGAGCGCGAGGAGAAGGAGATGCCGCGCACTCGTGGACGGCGCCCCAAGGACGGCCCCACCTCTCCCAGCGCGCCGGCGCACTACCGGTATGAGCTCCTCATCGACAGCATCACGGCGTACGTGAGCGGCGATCCCCACGTCAAGACTCGCAATCTGGTACTTGAGGAGGGGGATGGCTCCAGCGACAAGTTCGGCACCCGGATTACCGAGGTCGGCAGCGAAGCATGCCGCGACGACTTCAAGTGGACCTGCCTGGAACTGAACCGCCGGATCCAGGAGCGGTACGAGGACACCAAGTGGGAGATGGCCGTGAATGAGATGGATGTCTTCCTCATCCCGCTCTTCGCCGCCCTCGGCAAGGCCCGGGAAGAAGCCGACACCGGGTCGACCGTCCAGCACCACCAGCAAGAGCTGCTCGAACTGCTCGACGAGCCCGGCGACGACCCGCTGAACCTGTTCTCCGGACCGGACAGTCTTGACTCGATCTACGAGACGGTGCGGTCCAACATCGGCCGCCGGAAGCGGGCCATCGCCTACTTCGCTTGGCGGAGCTTCTTCCTGAAGGGCCCGTCCCGTATCGACTACCCACTCAACTGGCGTGACGCCGAGATCGGATCCTGAGAAGCAGCTGGGGCAGGCCCTTCTGAGGGCTTGCCCCAGCGCCATCCTGGACGGCGGGGACGATAGCTACGGAAGATGGCCGGGTTCTCGCGCACCGCGCGAGCCCGGCCATCTTCGCCTTGGCGGCGTCAAGGCCGACGCGCTAGTGGTCGCGATCAGCACCCGCCCGCCCAACGCGCATAATCGCTGGTCAGCAGACCTCGGCCACGTCGAAACCACGATGCTCAAACCCCCAACGGCAGCATCTGTCAGCCAGGCTCGACCCGCAGGCCTGGGCGAACCTCGAGAGCTGGATGCGTGAAACGGGCTTGCCCGTCGACGAGTAAGGAGCGCTGCCGGGCGGGGCCCGGTCAAGGCGGCGGGCTAAAGAACAGCCGCTGACCAGCCATTGCCCCTTTCGGGCTTACTTGGTCTGCCCCCCCTGATCGCGGTCTCCCATCACCGGCTGGAGATCCCGCGCGGCCTGCCCGCCGAGGCGGTGTCCGTCTTCGGCGGCAACGCCCGGCGCGCCGTCCTGCTGTGCCTGCCCGCCGGGCGGCGTTACCGGCGGGAGATGTACCAGCGGCACGCGGCACGGCCCCCGATGCCGGTCAAGGACCCGCAGCTGTCCCTCCGGCAGGTCCGCGCCCAGGCCGCGGCCGCTCTGCCCGGATCCCGGGTCCGGTGGCTGGTCCACTGGCGCTACGAGCTCACCTGGCGCAAGCCAGGCCGGTAAGCGCGGGCGGCCGCGAAGGGGCGAGGATGCCTCAGCCGCCGGAGCGCAGGGTGTCCAGGCGCCTCTGGATCAGCTGTCATCCAGGCGGCGGAAGGCGATCTCCTGCAGCAGCAGCCGGGCCGCAGCGGCCACCGGGATGGCCACCAGCGCGCCGATGATGCCGAGCAGGGTGCCGCCGATCAGCACGGCCACCAGGGTGACCGTGGCCGGCACCTGCACCGTGCGGCCCATCACCCTCGGCACGATGAAGTAATCCTCGGCCAGCTTGTACAGGACCATGAAGGCGAGCGTGGCGATGGCCACCGGCAGCGATACGGTCAGCGCGGTCAGCACCACCGCCGCCCCGCCGATGTAGGAGCCGATGACCGGGATGAGGTCCACCAACGCCACGAACATGGCCAGCAGGAACGGGTACGGGATACCCAAGGCCAGCATCCACACCGCCGTGCCAACTCCGATGATGAGCGAGGTCAGCACGTTGCCCAGGACGTATCCGCCGACCCGGCTGAAGATCTCATCAGTCAGCAGGATCGTCCGGGGCCGCCGGGAGGCGGGAACCAGCCGGTAGGCGAAGAGTTTGATCCGGGGCAGCCCGCCCAGGAAGTACACGGTGAGTACGAACACGAGAAGGAAGGAGGAGACCGCGCTCACGACCACCTCGCCGACGCTGAGCACTCCCCCGACCAGCGAACTGCCGTGACTGGAGATCAGTGTGGACAGCTTCGATTCGATGCCGTACTTAGCGTTCAGCTTGCCGAGCTCGGAGTTGTGGTTCTGCAATTCCTTCGCGTAGGTCGGCAGCTGGTTGACCAGCGCGGTCGCCTCCGCCGTTACCCGCGGGATGGCCAGCGCCAGGAACAACGCCAGGATGCCGATCAGGCCGAGCAGCGTGATAACCACGCCCAGCCAGCGTGGCACCCGGTGCCGGGTCAGCCAGCTGACGATGGGGTCCAGGCCCGCCGCGATGAACAGCGCCATGCCCACCAGGATGAGGATCGAGCCCGCCTTGATCAGCAGCTCGATAACCCCGACGGTGACGGCCACACCCGCCGCGGCGGTCATCCCGATGAAGAACGGTGACCGCCGGTTCAGCGGCCGCCCCGGGCGCCCGAGGCCGCCCGTCTCCTCGGCCATCTGCTCGGCCTGCCGCACCGCTTCCCTGATCGGCGGGTCAGCCAGCGCGTCCGCCTCCGCCTGGACGGGTTCCACGCGGTTCTCAACGACAGACCCGGCCTGGCCGCTGCGGCTCGCCGGTTCCCCGCCTGCTGGTCTATCAGATGAGTTATCCATACGACTTTTCGTACTCTCCAGCCTCGCGCCGCGCGCTGTCCCGGACAGGGCGATCATGCGGATCCGTGCGTGGAAATTCAGGGTCCCCAGCCGACTGGCGGCTACCCGGGAAACCGGCCGCTAACCTCTCCTCGGGCCGCGCGCTGTTACGCCCGTACCCCGGCTTGCCCAGCTGAGCGGCCGGCGACGGCGCAGTGACGCTGCCCGGATCACGCGCGACGTCCTGTGGTGTGCCCCGGGCGACGATAGACCCCCCGTCGGGTGCTGGCACGCGGCCGCGAACTTGACGCAACCAGAAGGTTGCTATAGATTTATGGCAACTCAATGGTTGCTATAAGCGGAGGTTCTCTCATGCCTATCCCGGATCGCATTGAGCGCACTATCGATCTCGCTCAGCCGCCGCCGCGGGTGTGGGAGGCGCTGACCAGCGCAAAAGGACTCGGCGGCTGGTTCGGCGACCGCGCCAGCGTCGACCTGCGCCCCGGCGGCACCGCCTACGTCGAGTGGGATCAAGACGACGACAATCTCAAGGTCGCGCTGACGATCGTCGTCGTGGAACCGCCCGCCAGGTTCGCCTGGACGTGGGGCATCCAGGGGCTGCCCGCCACCGATCCGCGCCGCACCTACGTCGAGTTCACCCTCGCGCCGAGCGGCGGCGGAACGCGGCTGACCGTGGTGGAGACCGGATTCGCTCAGGTGCCCGATGAGCTGCTCGACACCGCCTATCACGGCAATGTCGAGGGCTGGCGCAAGGAACTGGCCGAGCTCGCCGACTACCTCGATGCCGCGGCCTGACCCAGAGGCAGTCGCGGAGGCGGTCTTCGCCGCGCTCGCCGAGCCCACCCGGCGCAGCATCCTCAGTGCCCTCGCTGCCCACGGCCCGACGACGGCGACCGACCTGGCCAGTCAGCTGCCGATCACGCGGCAGGCGATCACCAAGCACCTCGAGCTGCTCGCCGCCGCGGGCCTCGTACTCGCCGACCCTGGCGAACGCCGCCGGATCCGCTACCGCGTCAACGCGGCGCCGATGGCGATGGCCCAGTCCTACCTCGCGGCGCTGGCCCGGGACTGGGACAGCAAGCTGACCCAGCTGCAGCGTTCGCTGGACGCCTTGGCTCCCGGGCCCGAGGCCGCTGCTCCGGACCCGGAACTACCCGGGAGGACGTAGCGCCAGCTTTCAGCGCTCGTACCAGGACAATCTGTGCTGACATGAGCACAATGCGCGATGAATGGAGGACCCGATGGAGCTTCTGCGGGTAGTGCGGGAGCGCTACGCCGCCGTGACGGGCGCTAGCGCAGCCATGACGGGGGCTAGCGCAGCCATGACGGGGGCTAGCGCAGCCGCGACAGCAGGCGCGCTGACGGCGACACTGGGGCTCGCCGCCGCATCCTGGGTCGTCGCGGTCCGGGAGATGAACGGGATGGACATGGGGATGGCGACCCGGCTCGGCTCGTTCGCGTTCTTTGCCGCCGTGTGGGTGTCGATGATGGCGGCGATGATGCTGCCGGGCGCGGCTCCGGCGGTCGTGAGACGTGTTCAGGCGAGCGGCCGGTTGGTCTCCGCTCCGTCATTCGTCGGGTCCTACCTGGCCGTCTGGGCCCTCGTCGGCGTCGCCGTGTACGCGCTTTACCGCCCGCACGGGTCCAGCGAGGCCGCCGCAGTCGTCATCGCGGCCGGCGTCTACGAGCTCACCCCGATCAAGCGGCACTTTCGCCGGCGCTGCCGCGAGAGCGCCCGCTCGGGCTTCGGATTCGGGCTCTACTGCGTCGGATCGAGCATCGGGCTGATGGTGGTGCTGGTGGCGGTGAGCGTGATGAGTATTACCTGGATGTCCGCGATCGCCGTGCTCGTCCTGGCCCAGAAGCTGCTGCCCGCGAAGGCCGCCCTCGATGTGCCGCTGGCGCTGGTGATCATCGGATTTGGAGTCCTGATCGTCGTCGCGCCCTCGCTGGCTCCCGGACTCACGCCGCCGATGTGAGATGTCATCGGCGCGGGCCGCACTTAGCTGTTGTGTCGACTCAAAGGAGGCAAACAATGACCGCTCACAAGACCGGAACTCGCGAAGAGTGGCTGACGGCCCGGCTGGAACTGCTCGAGGCCGAGAAAGCGCTGACGCGGCGTAGCGACGAACTAGCGCGCCGGCGGCAGGAGCTGCCCTGGGTCCGGATCGACAAGGAGTACCGCTTCGAGACCGACGAGGGCACGGCGTCCCTCGCCGATCTCTTTGCAGGGCGCTCGCAACTGCTCATCTATCACTTCATGTTCGGGTCCGAGTACACGGCAGGGTGTCCGTCCTGCTCGGCGATCGCGGACGGCTTCGACGGCTCCGTCGTCCACCTCGCGAACCACGACGTCACGCTCTGCGCAGTGTCGCGGGCCCCGCTCGCGACACTGCAGGCGTACAAGCGGCGGATGGGCTGGAGCTTCCCCTGGGCGTCCTCGTCCGGCAGCGACTTCAACTACGACTACCAAGCGGCGGTCACCACGGAGCAATGGCAGTCCGGAGCCGTCGAGTACAACTTCCGCCAGACCGACTTCCGCCAGGACAGCTCTGGGCTCGACGAGTTCGCATCGAGCATCGTCGGAACGGACTGGGAGACCTACCGGCGAGAAGGGCCCGGCGTGAGCGCATTCGCGCTCGAAGACGGTGCCGTCTACCACACCTACTCGGCGTACGCGCGCGGACTGGATGGCCTGTGGGGCATGTACCAGTGGCTCGACCGCACACCACTCGGCCGCAACGAGACCGGCTTCTGGTGGCGCCGCCACGACGAATACGACAGCCAGTGACAGGAAACGAAACCGGAAGGTGGGAATCTCGCCATGAAGACACGCCCGATCGTGTCAACGCAGGAGTGGGAGGCCGCGCGCCAGCAGTTGCTCGTGAGGGAAAAGGAACTGACCCGCACCCGTGACACGCTGGCCGCCGAACGGCGGCGCATGCCGTGGCTGGCCGTGGACAAGGAGTATCAGTTCGAGGGACCCGCTGGCAAAGCGAGCCTGCTCGACCTGTTCGAGGGCCGCCGTCAGCTGATCGTCTACCGCGCCTTCTTCGAACCCGGGGTATATGGCTGGCCCGACCATGCCTGTCCCGGCTGCTCTCTGGTCGCCGACCAGGTCGCCCATGTCGCCCACCTGAACGCCCGCGACACCACTCTCGCCTTCGCCTCGCGCGCGCCGCAGCCAGACATCGAGCGGGTAAAGGCGCGAATGGACTGGAAAATCCCCTGGTACACCATCACCGGCGGCTTCGATACCGACTTCGGCGTGGACGAATGGCACGGCACAAACGCGTTCATCCGCGACGGCGACAGCGTGTTCCGCACCTACTTCGTCAACAACCGCGGCGACGAGACGATGGGCAGCACCTGGAGCTACCTCGACCTGACCGCGCTCGGGCGCCAGGAGGAGTGGGAGGACTCCCCCGAGGGCTATCCCCAGACCCCGCCGTACACGTGGTGGAACTGGCACGACGAATACGGCGACGCCAAGGCTCCCAGCGGGGAGGCCTAACCCTTTAAGAACCAATGCTGTTCAGTTCATTATCGCAAGTCAGCACGGCGTCACAGAAGCGGTCAGCCGACTGTTGTCCCGCCCAGCAGATTCGCCGGTACCTGCTGATTGTTCTTCAGGTCGTTGAAGAGCTGAAGGGCCTCGGTGCGATTCCACTCCACCGCGTCACCCGCGTTCGGCGTCTCGTAGTTGGCGTCGGCGACCGGGACCGTCCCGGTCTGCGGGTTACGCAGCGCCAGCGCTACTTTGATCAAGTCGGACAGATGTGCGCCCTGGTCGACCGAGATCGAGCTGGCCGCGGCGGAGCCGAACGGCAGGGCCACGAACGGGTTGAGGTACACGCCCGGGCTCGTGGCCTTGTCGAGCAGGGCCTTGAGGAACGCCCGCTGATCCTCTATCCGCTGCAGGTCCTCGTCGGCGAACGAATGACGGTCTCGGACGAAAGCCAGCGCCTGGGCGCCGTCCAGGTTATGGCAGCCCGCGGGGATGTTGGCACCGGAGTCGTAGTCGTGCAGCGCCTTGGGCAGGCACATCGTCACCCCGCCAACCTGGTTCACCACGCTGACCAGCCCGCCGAACCCGATCCCCATGTAGTGGTTGATCTGCAGTCCGGTGACCTTTTCCACGGTCTCGATGAGCAGCGACGGGCCTCCGAACCCGAGGGCCGCGTTGATCTTGTTGTAGCCGTGACCGGGGATCGGCACGTAGGAGTCGCGCGGGATGCTGATCAGGACCGGCGTGCCGCTGCCGATGTGCAGCAGCATCAGGGAGTCGGAGTTCTCGGTCCCGGTGACGTCGCCGACATGCAGGCTGACTATCTGCTGCTGGGAAAGTCCCTGCCGGCTGTCGGCACCGGCGATCAGCCAGTTCTGCCCTGCGGACTGGCCGGAAAAGGCCGGAAGCGTGACCGACCGGTTCAGCTTGGAGTCCACGTAGAAGTACGAGCCCACGAGCGCCACCACCAGGACCACCACGATCAGACCAGCGATCAGGGCGATCCGCCGCCCGTGGCGGCCCGGCTGCCCCCAGAATCTCCGCCGACGGCCGGCTCCGCGTCGGGGCCGCCCTGGAGGCCGCGTCGCGGGCAGGCCCGGTGCCCGCCGCGCCGGCGGCTGCTCGGGCCATGCGGCGCGACCGCCGCCTGCTCCACCGGCCGGTACCTGACCCGCCCCAGGCTGTCCGGGTTCCGGCCGGTACCAGCCGTCCTGCCAATCACTCATTATCTGGCACCCTCACCCGCCCGCACCTTGCCTGGTCGTCCATACCTTAGGCCAGATCAGGCCCCACTCGGGCCAGTCGTCCGAGTTATCCAGGAAGATGGAAATTCTGGCCCGCGAGGCTGCACCACCTCGAAATGGATCAGGCGCCAGCAGGTTCTGCACCGGGACGCCTGGCCCGGGCGATGCACCGGCCTGAATGACAGCTATGTCATTCAGGCAGGCCGATCGGCTCCCCCAGGTCGGCTTCCTGGCGTGGGTCTGCTCCGGCTTCGGCGTGAGAAGCCGGGCCAGGCTGATAGCTCAGCAGCTCACCGGGCTGACATCCCAGCGCCTCGCACAGCCGGGCCAGGGTGCTGAACCGGATCGCCCGCGCTCGGCCGTTTTTGAGTATCGACAGGTTGACAATCGTGGTACCGACCTTCGCCGACAGCTCGGTAAGCGTCATCCCGCGCCGGCCGAGCAGTTCGTCAAGGTGCAGCCGGATGGCGGTGCCCTCCTCCTCCCCCGCCTTCTGCTCACTGCCGCCGGGACCAGCATCGGTTCGCCGCCTGGTCACACCGTGCCCTTGATCTCTTCGTCCATGGCCGCGCCGACCCGGATGATGCGCGCGAAGGTCAGCAGCGCCGCTCCCGCCAGGGCGGCGACAGGCAGCAAGGCGTGGAACGGCACGGTGACCATGTTGTAGAAGCTGGTCGGCGCGAGCATGGTGTGAAGCAGCTCGTCCAGGGCGAATCCCTGGATCAGGCCGGCGGCCGCGCTACCCACGATGATCAGCCAGCCAAGGCGCCGCATGGCCGCGGCGGTCGGGAGTGTGAACGGACCGGTCCGGCGGGCAGCCCCGATAACGCGCCAGAGCAGGAACAGCAGGCATCCCCACACCAGCCAGCCCGGCAGGCTGGTCAGCGTGTACAGGACCCGCTGACCGATATCGGGATGGTTAGCACACGCCTGAAGGGCGCCGTTGACATTGATCGAGGCGCCGGGGCGGGCGGCGACTCCTAGACCGGCAGCGGTCCAATCGCCGGACCCATAGGTACCGGGCTGGGTCGCGCAGATCGACGCGTGGCCGAAACCCCAAAAGGAACCTGAACCGGACAGAGCGAACACGATCCCGATCAGCATGAAGGCCACGAGCAGGCCGCCGAAGATCTCCGTGACGCTCCCCAACGGCTCGGTCAGCTTCCGTCGCTCTGTCGTTAGCATCGACCCACGTCCTTCGCCGCGCTCGTCCGCTCGCTTGTCCGCGCGTCGAGCAACTTATTGATATTCGATAATAACGATAAACGATATGTTTTGGCAACTCGCAGAACTCAGGTCACGAGCCGCGCTGTCCCCCCGCTTAGTTCCCGTGGCGCGGGTAATTGAGGAACGATCGCGGCGAATAGCGCAGTGACACCGGGAGGATGCGTACCATGGCCCGTCGCAGTGCCCTAGCCTCCGTCTCCGCCGTCCTCGGCCTGGCGGCCGGGATGCTTGCCGTGGCCGGCTGCAAGGTTGAGGCGCCGGCTGCCGCTCAGGGCACCGCCTCGGCCGCGGTCCAGCCACAGTCCG
>Ga0302184_10001984_pt1 | contig 13145 bp, 9 predicted proteins | sample I_Palsa_N3_3_FD_200233 | JGI IMG/M metagenome (GOLD analysis project Ga0302184, IMG submission 200233) | Peat permafrost microbial communities from Stordalen Mire near Abisko, Sweden - I_Palsa_N3_3 | ecosystem: Environmental > Terrestrial > Soil > Palsa > Peat permafrost | place: Sweden: Abisko...
AACTGCTCGGCCATCACGGCGGGCAGATGGACCGTGCCGCCGTCGCCGTCGAAGGTGGCCTCCTCGATCGCCTCTGGCGCCTCGCGTTCGACGAACACCCGATCGAAGTGCCGCTCCGCGGCGACGGCGTCCTCGGGAGAGTGAAGCCACGCCACGAGCTCGCGGGCCAGCGCGCGCTTGGCGTCCCGCGGCGAGAACTCGGAGATCTGGCCGGGAACCGAGCGGTCGGCGGCCAGCGATCCCGGGTCCAGGAGCAGCCGCCGGTACTCGTCGATGAGCTCGTCGGGGATGTTCATCGTCTTGCCGTACATCTCCTGCGGGGAGTCGGTGACACCGATGTGGTTGCCCAGCGACTTGGACATCTTCCTGCGGCCGTCGGTGCCCGCCAGGATCGGCATCGTCATGATCGCCTGCGCCGGCTGGCCGTAGGCGCGCTGGACGTCGCGGCCCAGCAGCAGGTTGAACTTCTGGTCGGTTCCGCCCAGCTCGACGTCCGAGCGCACGGCGACCGAGTCATACGCCTGAAGCAGCGGATACAGCAGCTCAAGCATGGAGATCGGCTCGCCGGCCGCCCAGCGTTTGGCGAAGTCATCGCGCTCGAGCAGCTGGGCGGCGGTGGCCGTGCGCAGGAGCGCCAGCAGCTCGGTCATCGCCATGTCCAGCCATTCGCTGTTGCGCCTGAGCTCAAGGCGCCCGGGGTCGCCGTCGAGGATCTTCAGCGCCTGCTCCTTGAAGGTCTCGGCGTTGGCCTCGATCTCCTCCTCGGACAGCATCGGACGCAGGCTCGAGCGCCCGGAGGGATCACCCACGCGGGCGGTGTAGTCGCCCACGATCAGCACCACGAGGTGGCCGGCGTCCTGGAACTCGCGCAGCTTGCGAAGCACCACAGCATGGCCGAGATGGATGTCGGGCGCGGTGGGATCGATGCCCAGCTTCACGCGCAGCGGCCGCTCCTCGCCGCGCGCCAGCCGAAGCTTGTCCGCGAGCGCCCCCTCCGGCAGGCTGTCGACGGCGTTGGCAGTGAGTCGGCCGGCGAGCTGGACAGCGTCCTCGGCGGCTGCGTCGCTGACGTTCGGCATTCCGGGCCAATGCTAGACTCTCGCCCTCCGGTGGGTCCCGCCAGTGTCGGCGTGCGCGGCATTCAGGGCCATCGGCCCCGGACTCTCCGGCCCTCGCGTAGGCTCTGTTCGGCAGCTGCTGATGAGCGACGACGACCGGCCCGACATTACGCCCGCGCCCAAGCCGCGCCTGAAAAGGCTGCGGTTCCTGGCGATTCTGTTTGCGGTCCTGCTGCTCGGCTGCGTGTCGTTCGTGTTCGGCATGTTCGTCGCCGTCGCCTCGGATCTGCCGTCGCTGACGAGGTTCTCGCAGTTCGAGAACGCACAGAGCTCGGTCCTGCTCGACGACCTCGGCCACCCGATCGGCGTCGTCAGCCAGCAGAACCGGGTGATCGTGACCGCGTCTCAGATTCCCCCGATCGTGAAGCAGGCCGTGATCTCGATCGAGGACAAGCGGTTCATGACCAACAGCGGTGTCGACCTCCGCGCGATCGCCCGGGCGTTCGTACAGGACATCCGCCACAGCGGGACCGTCCAGGGCGCGTCGACGATCGAGCAGCAGTTCATCAAGAACGCACTGCAGGCGCAGTCCCACCGGACGATCTTCGAGAAGCTCCGCGAGACGGCGCTCGCCTATCAGCTGTCGCACAAGTGGTCGAAGGAAAAGATCATCACCGCCTACCTCAACACGATCTACTTCGGCAACGGCGCCTACGGGATCGAGTCGGCGGCACAGACCTACTTCGGCGAGGACGTCAACCACGTCGGCTGCGGCACGCCCAGCCACGTGCTGTGCGTACAGCAGCTCAAACCATGGGAGGCGGCGCTGCTCGCGGGCATCATCCAGTCGCCCACGGCCTATGACCCGGTGAACCATCCCGCGGCCGCCGAAGGGCGTCGCGACGTCGTTCTGCGCCAGATGCTCGAGCAGGGCTACCTGACCAGGGCGATCTACGACGAAAGCATCAAGCAGTCGCTGCCGGCGCCCTCCCAGATCCAGGCACCCCAGGCGCAGCCGGTCGAAGGAGTCGATGTCGGCTACTTCACGAGCTGGGTGGAGCAGCAGGTGATCGAACGCTACGGCGCCCCGCGCGCCTTCGACGGCGGCCTGCGCATAAAGACCTCGCTGGACTTGGAACTTCAGCGTGCCGCCGAACAGGCGATCAACAACTACCTGGCCTATCCCGCCGGCCCGAGCGCCTCGCTGGTGGCGATCGAAAACTCCACCGGCGAGGTGCGCGCGATGGTGGGCGGGCGAAACTACGACGAAAGCCCCTTCAACCTCGCCACCGAGGGCGAGCGCCAGCCTGGCTCCTCGTTCAAGGCATTCGACCTGGCCGCGGCCCTGGAGAAGGGCATCTCGCCGTACTCGGAGTGGGCCTCGAAGGAAAAGGTGTTCATCGTCCCGGACACGGGCGGCCATGAAAAGTTCGTGGTCCACAACGACGAAGGCAACTACACGGGCGTGAACACGCTCATCAACGCCACCGCCTACTCGGACAACTCGATCTATGCCGAAGTGGGCCTCGACGTGGGCACCAAACGGATCGCCCGCCTGGCCCACCGGATGGGCATCACGACCCCGCTCTCCACCAACCCGGCGATGACGATCGGGGGCCTCACGGTTGGAGTCACTCCATTGGACATGGCGCACTCCTACGAGACGATCGCCCACGGCGGGCGGCGGGTGAGCGGAACGCTCGCCGAAGACGACGCGCCCGTGGGCATCCAGGAAGTGGCCTCGCCCAACAGCCGGCTCCCCGACGGCTCCTACCGGGACATCAACCGCGTCACCAGCACGCCCGTGCTGCCCGCCGGCGTGGCTCAGACCGAGACCTCGATGCTTGAAACGGTGCTGCAGTACGGCACCGGGCGTGCAGCGGCGATCGGCCAGTTCGCGGCCGGCAAGACCGGCACCACATCCAACTACGGCGACGCCTGGTTCGTGGGCTGGGACTCGAAGTACACCGTCGCCGTGTGGGTCGGCTATCCGAACAAGCTGATCCCGATGACCACGGACTTCAACGGCACCCCCGTGCTCGGTGGCACCTTCCCGGCGCTGATCTGGCACGACTTTATGGTCTCGGCGTTGCAGGTCGACAAGGCCCGCGCCGAAGCCGCCGCCGCCGGCAAGGGCAGCACCGGCAGCACGGGTAGCCAGGCGACGACGGGCGCCCCGGAAGGCGCGCCGCCCTCCTCGGGCTCCACGTCCGGCCAGGGCGCCTCCTCGAATGGCACCGGCAAGGCGAACGGCAAGAGCTCCACCCCGGGCACTCAGGGCAGCGGCGCAGGCGGCGGGGCTCCCGGAGTGACCCCCGAACACGCCGCCGCGCCGGCCACGCCGGCGCCGGCGCCCGTACACGAAACGCCGGCCGCCTCACCGCCGGCCTCCTCCCCGCCGGCGCCGTCCTCACCATCACAGACCGGCGGCGTCAGCCCCGGCGGCTGACCGGCGGCGTCAGCCCCGGCGGCTGGCTCCGCGGCGGTCGCGGTTGCGGTCGCGAGACGTGGCGGCTGTGAGAGGCGCAGAAGCGCCAGGGGAGATCCACCGCGCGGCTTATGCCGATGCGGGTCCCCTCGACGATCGCAGGGTCTCGCCAGTCGCCGGCGCGAGCGTGGATGCGGATGGGGCCGGTGGAGAGGCTCGAGGCGTTCTGCGCCAGCGAAATGCCGAGCGCCTGAGTGAGCTTGCCGGGGCCTGAGCAGAGGTCCTCTTCGCGCGGCGGGCGGCCGCCGATCAGGCCACGACGCAGGCGCATGCGCTCGATGCCGGACACGGGAAGCAGTGCGCGGATGAGCACGCCTGAGCCGATCCCCGCGGGCTCGCAGACCGCATTGAGCAGCGCGTGGATGCCGTAGGAGCGGTAGATGTAGGCGCGACCCGGCTCACCGAACAGGGTCGTCGTCCGCGGGGTCAGGCCGGCGAACGCGTGCGAGGCGGGCTCGCTTTCGTGATAGGCCTCGGTCTCGACGATCACACCGGCGCTGCCGCCGTGGACGACCGAGCAGCCGATCAGATCCGGGGCGACCTCGAGCACCGGGCGCGCATAGAACTCACGCCGAAGTGCTGTCATCGAGCACCGTTCTTGCGAGCGTCAGCTGCTCCTTCACCCGCGCCAGTGAGGTGCCGCCCTCGGAGACCTTGGACTCGAGCCAGGAGCTCTGCGCGAGCACCCGGCTGAACTCCTCGGCGTGATCGGCCAGGTCCTCGCTGTGGTCGGCCAGCTCATCCGGGGTGAGCTCGGACAGCTGCCTGCCGCTGTCGAGGGCTGTGCGCACGAGCCCGGCGACGACGCCGTGGGCCTCGCGGAAGGGGACGCCGAGGCGCACGAGCAGGTCGGCCAGGTCCGTCGCGGCGATCAGCTCATCAGAGGCGGCGTCGAGCAGGCGCTCGCGCCGGAAGCTGACGCCCGAGATCATGGCGGTGGCGGCCGCGAGCGTCAGCTCGAGCGTGTCGACCGCGTCGAACAGGTGCTCCTTGTCCTCCTGCAGGTCCTTGTTGTAGGTCAGCACCAGCGCGTGCATCACCCCATGGAACGCCGCCAGGTGAGCGACCACTCGGGGGGCCTTGGCGCGCAGCAGCTCGGCCGCGTCGGGGTTCTTCTTCTGGGGCATGATCGAGGAGCCCGAGCTCCACGAGTCGGGCAGCTCGCAGAAGCCGAACTCCGAGCTCGACCACAGCACGAGCTCGGCTCCCAGCCGCGACAGGTGGGTGGCGCAGGTGGCGGCCGCGTTGAGGTAGTCGAGGACGAAGTCCCGCCCCGACACCGCATCGATCGAGTTGGGGGAGACACCGTGGAAGCCCAGCTCGCGCGCCACCGCACGCCGGTCGGTGTCGAAGTTGACCCCGGCCAGGGCGCCGGCGCCGAGCGGGAGAATGCCCGCCTGGCGCTCGGCGAACGCGAAGCGCTCCCGGTCGCGCGCGAGCATCCAGAGGTAGGCGAGCAGATGGTGGCCGAGATACACCGGCTGGGCGCGCTGCAGGTGCGTGTAACCGGGCATCGGCCAGTCGAGGTGCTCCTCGGCGCGCGCGAGCAGAGCGCCCATCAGCTCCTCGATCGCCGTCTGGGCGGCGCCAGCGCGCTCGCGCGTGTACATCGCCAGGTCGGTCACCACCTGGTCGTTGCGCGAGCGGGCGGTGTGCAGCCGTCCGCCCACCGGCCCCGAGATCTCGATCAGGCGACGCTCGATCGCCATGTGAATGTCCTCGTCGCCGTCGCTGAACGGGAAGCGGCCCTCGCTCAGCTCGAGCTCCACCGCGTCGAGCCCAGCGAGCAGCGCCTCGAGGTCCTCCGCGCTGATCACGCCGCGGTCGGCAAGCATTCTCGCGTGAGCCCTCGAGGCCGCCACGTCCTGCGGCCACAGGCGCCGGTCGAATCCGATCGAGGCGTTCAGGCGCTGGAAATCGGGGTGCGGGGGCTCGTGGAAGCGGGACACGCGCGGTCAGTCTAGGCGGGCCTACCGAGCGCCGCGCCCAGCCCCTCGGCGACGCGCGCGACCTGGCTCTCGCTCATCTGCGGGAAGAACGGCAGCGCGAGCGAACGCGCCGCCACGTCCTCGCAGACGGGGAATTCTCCCGGGCGATGGCCGAAGCGCTCGCGGTAGAAGCTCATCAGGTGGATCGCCGGCAGGTAGGGCTTGCTCTGGATGCCCGCCGCCGCCAGCGTGCGGACGGTGTCATCGCGATCGGCGCCCCGCGGGAGCTGCACCACGAACACGAACCAGCCGCGGACGTCTCCCGCCCGGTCGGGGCAGGGCAGCTCGAGGCCGTCGATGCCGGCAAGCGCGGAGCGGTAGCGGTCCGCCAGCGCAGAGCGTGCGTCGAGCATCTCCTCCAGTCGCTCGAGCTGCGCGATGCCGAGCGCGCAGGCGATGTCGGACAGGCGGTAGTTGAAGCCCAGCCGGTCGTGATCGAGCCAGCCCATGTCGGGCGCCCGTCCCTGGTTTCGCTCGGAGTCCAGGCGCTCCTTCATCGCGGCGTCGCCAAGCGTGATCATCCCGCCCTCGCCCGTGGTCAGCTGCTTGTTGGCGTAGAAGCCGAACACCGCCGGATGGCCGCGCCCGCCCACCGCGGTCCCGTCGGCGTGCACCGCCCCGAGCGCCTCGCAGGCGTCCTCCACGATCGCCAGGCCGTGCTCGCGGGCGAGCTCCTCGAAGCGGGGCATCGCCGCCGGGTAGCCGAAGATGTGGACCGGCAGGAGCGCAGTGGTGCGCTCGCTCACGGCGGCCGCGGCGGCCTGCGGGTCGAGGTTGAGCGTGACGGGATCGATGTCGGCGAACACCGGCCGCGCACGCTCGTACACCGCCGCGTTGGCCGAGGCCACGAACGAGAACGGGCTGGTGATGACCTCATCCCCGTCCTTCACGCCGGCGGCGCGCAGGGACAGATGGAGCCCGGCCGTTCCGCTCGAGACCGCGCACGCCAGCGGGGCTCCGACGCGCGCCGCAAATGCGCTCTCGAACGCGGGCACGCGCGGGCCGAGGGACAGCTGCCCGGAGCGCAGCACCTCCAGCACGGCCCGCTCCTCCTGCTCGCCCAGCACGGGTCGAGCGAGCGGGATCGGCTCAGCGCTCACGTACCGATCCGGCCTCCTGCGCCGCGGGCCCCTGCTCAGAGGAGTGCGGCAGCTTGCCGGGTTGCATGCCGAACTCGAGGGAGTCCACCAGCGCATCCCAGGAGGCCTCGATGAGGTTCTCCGAGACCCCGATCGAGCCCCACACCTGCTGGCCGTCGGAGGCGTCTATGAGCACCCGCGTGACGGCGCCCGTCCCCTTCGTCTCATCGAGGATGCGCACCTTGAAGTTGACGAGCTCGATGTCGCGCAGATGCGGGTGAATCTCGCCGATGGCCTCGCGCAGCGCGTTGTCGAGCGCATTCACCGGGCCGTTGCCCTCGGCGGTGCGCACGTAGCGCTCGCCGCCGAGCCAGATCTTGATGGTGGCCTCGGTGACGACCTTGCCGTCGGCTCGCTTCTCGACCAGCACGCGCCAGGACTCCAGGCGGAACAGGGGCTCATACGAGCCTGCCTCCTTGCGCATGAGCAGCTCGAAGGACCCGTCCGCTGCCTCGAACTGAAAGCCCCGATGCTCGAGATCCTTGACCCGCTCGAGCACCCGCTCGGCGAACGCGTCCTGAGCTTCGCCCGCCTGCAGCCTGATCTGGGCCTCCGCCGCCTTGCCGGAGATCGTGCCCTTACCCGAGAGCTCGGAGATGAGCACGTCTCGGCGGTTCCCGACGGAGACGGGATCGGTGTGCTCGAAGGTCTGAGCGTCCGCACGGATGCCGGCGGCATGCAGGCCCGCCTTGTGCGCGAACGCGTGCTTTCCGACATACGGCTGCCCGGGGTCCGGCGCGCGGTTGAGCAGCTCGTCGACGAAGTGGGCGGTCTCGGTGAGCCGAGCCAGGCGCTCTGAGGGAAGCAGCTCGACCCCCATCTTCAGCTGCAGGTCGGCGATGATCGTGATCAGGTTGGCGTTGCCGGTGCGCTCGCCGATGCCGTTGACGGTTCCCTGCACCTGTGTGGCTCCGGCTTCGACGGCGGTCAGCGTGTTGGCCACGGCGCAGCCCGAGTCATCGTGCGTGTGGATGCCGAGCGGGACGCCGGGAAGCCCTTCGGAGACGACCGCGAAGGCCGTGCGGATCTGCGGGGGCAGCGAGCCCCCGTTGGTGTCGCACAGCACCACCCGCTCGGCGCCCGCGCCGGCGGCCGCCCGCAGGCAGTCCAGCGAGTAGCCGGGATCGAGGGCGAAGCCGTCGAAGAAGTGCTCGGCGTCGAACAGCACGCGCTTGCCCGCGCCGACGAGGAACGCGACCGAGTCGGCGATCATCTCGAGGTTCTGCTCGCGCGAGACGCGTACCACCTTCTCGACGTGCAGCACCGAGGCCTTGCCCACCAGCGTGCAGGCCGGCGTGAACACCTCGGCCAGTATGCGCAGCCCCTCGTCGGCCTCTGCCGCCACGTCGCGGCGGCGGGTCATCCCGAATGCCACGATCTCCGAGACCTCGAGCGACTCGCCGGCGAGCAGCTCGAACAGCTCCTGCTCCTTGGGGTTCGAAGCGGGGAAGCCGGCCTCGATCAGGTGCACGCCCAGCGCATCCAGGGCGCGCACCACGCGCACCTTCTCCTCGGCGGTGAGGCTCAGGCCGCCCCCGCCCATGCCGTCGCGCAGGGTGGCGTCATATAGCTGTATGTCGGGCACCGGGGACCTAGCCCGCGGCGGTCGTCTGAGAGCCGACCACCGACTCCGGGCCAGCCGCGCCGCCCGTGGCAGCGGCTGGCGGCGAGGACTCGCCGGTGGGCGTCTGAAGCGCCGGCGCCCGCACGACGTCCAGCCACTCCCGGTAGCGCTCGGAGCGCCCGTGGATGGCGTCGTCGAAGGCTGTCTGGAGGACGCGTGTGATCTCGCCGGGCTTGCCGGTGCCGATGCGGTGGTCGTCGACCTCGCGTACCGGCACGAGCTCGGCGGCGGTTCCGGACATGAACATCTCCTCGGCCAGGTACATCTCGGCGCGCGAGATGTTGCGCTCGACCACCGTGTAGCCGAGGTCGCGGGCGATCTGGAAGATCGAGCGGCGGGTGATGCCGTCGAGGATCGAGTTGTGCTGGCCGGGTGTTGCGATCTCGCCGTCGCGCACGATGTACAGGTTCTCGCCGGTTCCCTCGCACACGTGGCCGTGGTCGTCGAGCAGGATCGCCTCGTCGTAGCCGGCCTTCACCGACTCGACCTTCGCCAGGACGCTGTTGAGGTACTGACCCGAGGCCTTCGCGTGGGGGATGAGCGAGTCGGGGCTTATCCGCCGCCACGAGGACACCTTCGCGCGAATGCCGTTCTTCATGCCCTCCTCACCGAGGTAGGCGCCCCACTCCCAGCAGGCGATCGTCACGTCGACGGGCGCCTCGAGGGGGTTGAGGCCCATCTGGCCGTAGCCGCGGTTGACGATCGGGCGGATGTAGCAGTTGCGCAGGCCGTTGCGGGCCACGAGCTCGAGCGTTGCGGCGCGGAGCTGCTCGGCGGAGTAGGGCACCGGCATGTAGTACAGCTCGGCGGAGTTGAGCAGTCGCTCGATGTGCTCGGCGTTGCGGAACACCGCGGGACCGAGCTCGCCGTCGTAGCAGCGCATGCTGTCGAACACACCGGTGCCGTAGTGCAGGCCGTGCGTCAGGACGTGGATCTTGGCGTCCTCCCAGGCGACGAAGTCTCCGTTCATCCAGATGAGGTCGGTGGGCTCCACGTTCATTGCACTCCTATTCGAGGTTGTCGAGCACTGCCTTGGCGGCCTGCTCCGTGCGCGCCGCCCCTCCCAGGTCGGGCGTGCGCAGGCCCCCGGCGAGCGCGCGTTCAACCCCCGATTCTACAGCCGCCGCCTCGCTTTCCAAGCCCAGGCCGTGCCTGAGCATCATCGCGGCGGACAGGAACATGGCAAGCGGGTTGGCGATGCCCTGCCCGGCGATGTCGGGCGCGGAGCCGTGCACCGGCTCGAACATCCCGGGGGCCGAGCCGCTCGGATCCCCCAGCGAGGCGCTCGGCAGCATGCCGATCGAGCCCGTCAGCATCGCCGCCTCATCGGAGAGGATGTCCCCGAACATGTTCTCGGTGAGGATCGTGTCGAAGTCGCGCGGCGAGGAGACGAGCTGCATGGCGGCGTTGTCCACCAGCACGTGCTCGAGCTCGACGCCTGAGAACTCGCGCGAGTGCAGGTCCGTCACGGTCTCCCTCCACAGCCGCGAGGTCTCGAGCACGTTGGCCTTGTCGACGCTCGCGACCTTGGGCTGCGCCGATCTGCGTTCGGCGGCCGTGAACGCCGTCCGCGCGATGCGCTCGATCTCATCCGTCGTGTAGGAGCAGACATCCGAGGCCGACGTGGCGGTGCGCGTCTTCTCGCCGAAGTAGATGCCGCCGGTGAGCTCGCGCACGACCAGCAGATCGGTCCCCTCGATCCGCTCGCGCCGCAGCGGCGAGGCGTCATACAGCGCCGGCAGCGGCTTGACCGGCCGCAGGTTGGCATACAGCCCGAGGCCCTTGCGCAGGCCCAGCAGGCCCTGCTCCGGCCGGGGCTTCCCGGGATCGGTGGTGTCCCACTTCGGCCCGCCCACGGCCGCCAGCAGAACCGCGTCCGAGCGCCGGCAGTCCGCGAGCACCTCGTCGGTGAGCGCGACGCCGTGTACGTCGATCGAGGCCCCGCCGAACAGGTGCTCGTCGAACTCGAAGTCACCGAGCGCTTCGAGCAGCTCGAGCGTGGGCTCCATGATCTCGGGGCCGATCCCGTCGCCGGGCAGCGTTGCGATGTGATGAGTTGGCATGACCCTCCCCTACAGCGCCGTCGTCACGGGACCGCTGCGTTCGCGATTGCTCTCGTAGTCGGCGATCTCATCGGACTGCTGCAGCGTGAGCGCGATGTCGTCGAGACCGCCCAGCAGCCGGTGGCGGATCTCGTGGTCGATCTCGAAGGCGACCTGGCGGCCGGCGAAGCGGACCTCCTGCTCGCGCAGGTCAACCTGGCCGTGGCCGGCACGGGCAAGCGCCTGGCAGTCCTCCTCGGAGAGCACCACCGGGAGCAGCCCGATCTTGGTGCAGTTGGAGTAGAAGATGTCGGCGAAGGACGGCGCGACGATCGCCTGGAAGCCGTAGTCCTGAAGGCCCCAGGGAGCGTGCTCGCGCGAGGAGCCGCAGCCGAAGTTCTCGCCGGCGACGAGGATCGGGTTGGGCGGCAACTCCCAGCCGGGCTCCTTGGCCCAGTCGTAGAACAGGAACTGCCCGAAGCCCGAGCGCTCGACGCGCTTGAGGAACTGCTTCGGCATGATCTGGTCGGTGTCGACGTCGGCGCGGTCGAGGTGGCTGACCGGCCCTGAGATCGTCTCGATCGCCTTCATCGCTCAGCGCTCCAGGCCCGAATATCGACGAAGCGACCCTCGATGGCCGCCGCTGCCGCCATCTGGGGAGAGACGAGGTGGGTGCGCCCGCCGCGGCCCTGACGGCCCTCGAAGTTGCGGTTGGACGTCGATGCGCAGCGCTCGCCCGGTTGCAGGATGTCGGGGTTCATGCCCAGGCACATCGAGCAGCCGGCCACGCGCCAATCGAAGCCGGCGTCGCGGAAGATGACATCGAGGCCCTCGGCCTCGGCCTGGGCCTTGACCTGCTGGGACCCCGGCACGACCATCGCTGAGACGCTGGGAGACACGCTCCTGCCCGCCACGACCTCGGCGGCCGCACGCAGGTCGCCGATGCGCGAGTTGGTGCACGAGCCGATGAACACGCGGTCGATCGCGATCTGCTCGATCGGCGTGCCGGGCTCGAGCGCCATGTACTGGAGCGCCCGCTCGGTCGCCTCGCGATCAGCCGGGCTGTCGAAGTCGCCCGGCGAGGGCACGCTGTCGGTGACCGACCGGACCATTCCCGGGTTGGTGCCCCAGGTGACCTGCGGGGAGACGGCGGCCGCGTCGATCATCACGTCGGTGTCGAACTCGGCGCCGTCGTCGCTGCGCAGGGCGCGCCAGCCCTCGATCGCATCCTTCAGGGCGGCGCCGTGGGGCGCGCCGGGCCGCTCCCGGCCGTTCCCCGAGCGATCGGCGAACCAGGCGAACGTGGTCTCGTCGGGGGCGATCATGCCGGCGCGGCCGCCGCCCTCGATGGTCATGTTGCAGACCGTCATGCGACCCTCCATGGAGAGCGCCTCGATGGCCGGGCCGGAGTACTCGACGACATGGCCGGTCAGCCCGCCCACGCCGAGCTCACCGAGCGTTGCGAGGATGAGGTCCTTGGCGGTAACGCCGAAGCCGAGCTCGCCCTCATAGCGGATGCGCATCGAGCGGGGCTTGTTCTGGACCATGCACTGGGTGGCGAGAACGTGCTCGACCTCGCTCGTGCCAATCCCGAACGCGAGTGCGCCGAAGGCGCCGTGGGTGGAGGTGTGCGAGTCCCCGCACACGATCGTCATGCCGGGCTGGGTGACGCCGAGCTCGGGGCCGATCACGTGCACGATGCCCTGGCGGTCCGATCCGAGCGAGTAGACCGGAATAGCGAACTCCTCGCAGTTGCGCTCGAGCGTCTGCACCTGCACGCGTGAGAGCTCGTCCTTGATGCGCGCCGCGACGGGCGTTCCGTCGGTGGGCGTGTTGTGGTCGGCGGTCGCGAGCGTGCGATCGGGCCGGCGCACGCCGCGGCCAGCCAGCCGCAGCCCGTCGAACGCCTGCGGGCTGGTCACCTCGTGGACGAGATGCAGGTCCACATAGAGCAGGCCGGGCGCCACCTCGTGGGCTTCCCAGATCTTGTCGAACATGGTCCTTGGCGTCATCTCAGCTGCGCATCAGTCCTGCCGAGACCACGGCGAGGAACTCCGCGTCGCGCTCTCCCGGGTTCTCGAAGTGATGGGGCAGGTCGGCGTCGAAGGTGACGCAGTCCCCCTCGGAGAGCTCGTGGCGCTCCGTGTCGCACACGAGCACCACCGAGCCGCGCTCGACGAGAGCCGTCTCGCGACTGCCCGGCTCGTGCATCGGGGGATCGTCCGCGGCGCCCGTTGCGCCTCCCGGCGCAAGCGTGTGACGCGACAGCTCGGCGCGCTGTCCCGGCTGTGAGGAGGTGAGCACGTCGAACTGGTGACCGCGCCTCTTGTTGCCTCCGCGCTGGCGCTGACCCGCGCGCACGATCGTCACCGATCCCTCCTCGTCCAGCCGAAGCAGCTGTGACAGCCGCAGCTCGAGCCCGGAGGCGATGCGCGTCGCGACGGTGAGCGTGGGGCTCGTCTCCCCCCGCTCCACCTGGGAGAGCATCGGCGCGCTCACGCCGCTGCGGACGGCCAGGTCGCGCAGTGACAGCGAGGAGGCCTCGCGCAATGCCTTCACGCGAGCGCCGATGACAACCGGGTCCAGCGGATCGGGCCGAGCGGCGGTTTGCGCCGCATCACGCGACAGGGCCGCCCCCGCGGCGGTCTTGTTGCGCCTCTTCCGGCCCTCAGTGCTCTCGACCGTCACCATACAGCCGTACGCTATCACAGACAGAATGCTGCTCTGGATTCGCGGCCGCCCGCCCGCTGTCCGGGCGGGGCGGCCACGCCAGCCGCCGCAAGGCGGCGCAATCAAACAATCAGGG
>Ga0302184_10001987_pt1 | contig 13139 bp, 9 predicted proteins | sample I_Palsa_N3_3_FD_200233 | JGI IMG/M metagenome (GOLD analysis project Ga0302184, IMG submission 200233) | Peat permafrost microbial communities from Stordalen Mire near Abisko, Sweden - I_Palsa_N3_3 | ecosystem: Environmental > Terrestrial > Soil > Palsa > Peat permafrost | place: Sweden: Abisko...
CCAGCACCGCGTCCAGGTTGGCCAGCAGCGCCTCCGGCCCCTGCTGCTCCACCTGCTCGCTGTCGATGTACTCGAGCTCCACGCGGCAATCGCTGGAAAGACCGCCGTGGACCAGCGCCTCGTGCAGCGACTTGTAGGAGTCCTTGAGGTGCACGTACTTGCCGACGATGCCGATCTTGACGGTGCCGCGCGACGGGTTCTTGAAGCGGTTGACGATGCGCTGCCAGGGGGTGAGGTCCGGCGCCCGGCTCCAGATGTTGAGGCGCTCGGTGATGAGCTCGTCGAGCCCTTCGGCGTGGAGCATGAGCGGCACCTCGTAGATGCATCCCACGTCGAGCGCGCCGATGACCGCCTCGATGGCCACGTTGGAGAAGAGGGCGATCTTCTCCTTCACCGCGCGCGACAGGGGCATCTGCGAGCGGCAGAGGAGCACGTCCGGCTGGATGCCGATCTCCCGCATCTCCTTCACGGCGTGCTGGGTGGGCTTGGTCTTCAGCTCGCCGGCGGTGGCGATGTAGGGGACCAGCGTCACGTGGATGCTGAGGGCGTTCTGCCAGCCGGCCTCGAGCTTCATCTGGCGAATGGCCTCGAGGAAGGGAAGCGACTCGATGTCCCCGGCGGTCCCGCCGATCTCGATGATGGCGACGTCGACCCCCTCGGCTGCGTCGCGCACGCGCGCCTTGATCTCGTCGGTGATGTGCGGGATGACCTGCACCGTGGCGCCCAGGTATTCGCCGCGCCGCTCCTTGGAGATGACCGCCTCGTAGATGCGGCCGGTGGTGAAGTTGTTGGTGCGCGTCATGCGCGCGGTGGTGAAGCGCTCGTAGTGCCCGAGATCGAGGTCGGTCTCCGCCCCGTCGTCGGTGACGAACACCTCGCCGTGCTGGTACGGGCTCATCGTGCCCGGGTCCACGTTGATGTACGGGTCGAGCTTCACGTGGGTGACGCGCAGGCCCCGCGCCTCGAGCAATGCGCCCACCGAGGCACTGGCCAGGCCCTTTCCGATCGAGGAGACGACCCCGCCGGTGACGAACACATACTTGGTTGGTTTCCGGCTCATCGGGGCGCGCCTCCCTTCCAAATCAAGTGGGCGAAGTAGCACACGGACGGCCCATCTACGAGGCAGCGCGTGGAGCGCGAATCGTGCTAGTTTTCGAAGCTCACACTCCAGCGGAGACTCCGCCGCCCCACTTCGCCCGCCGCTCGCTCCCGGCCCCCGCCGCTCCGGTGTCCCTTTTCCTGCGGGAAGACAAGGTGGAACGCGCTCAGTGGAGGGTCGCCAGCCCCAGCCAGCGCCCCTCTGCGCTGGGCAGAAAGCCTCGCGCCCGGAGGCTGGTGATGGCGACCTGGTCCTCGTACCAGAGCGGAAGCCAGTGCATGCCCGCGCGCGCGCGCGCCTCGACGCGCGCGTAGAGAGCCCGCCGCACCTCGGGATCGCTTTCGCGGTCGCCCTGGTCGAGCAGCGCGTCGAGCTCCGCGTCGTGCACCCGACCGCGGTTGGCGCCCGCCGGCGGCACGGAGGCTCCCGCGAGAAAGCGCCGGAGCACGTTCGGCTCGGTCATCTCCGGAAGCTGGAGGATGGCCAGATCGAAGTCGCCGCCGTCGAGGCGCGCGATCAGGGTCCCCAGCTCCAGGGGAACGACGTCTACCTCCACGCCCACGTCGCCGAGCTCCTGCGCGACGAAGCGCGCCACGTCGCCGCGCAGGCGCTCGGTGGAGGTGAGCAGCGTCAGGTGCGGGTGCAGCGGCGCGGCGGCGGCGAGGAGCGCGCGCGCCGCGGCGGGGTCGAAGGGTAAGGGCGGCGTGTTCGCGTGGGCCCAGTGCGCCGGCGCCACCAGGCCGGAAGCGGGATGCGCGCGGCCGTCGAACAGCGTCGCGCAGAGGGTCGCGCGGTCGATGGCCAGGGAGAGCGCCAGCCGAACGCGGGCGTCGTCCAGCGGCGGGTGCTGCTCCTCGATCACCACGTAGGTGAGGTTCGCGCCCGGTCGCGATGCCACCTCCAGGCCGGGCTGCGCGGCCAGCGCGGGGAGCAGCGTCGGCGAGACCAGGTTCACCGCCACGTCGGCGCGCCCCGCCTCGAGGCGCAGGGCGCGCGCGTTCTCGTCGTGCACCGTCCGGAGCTCGACGGCGTGTCCTGGGCGCGGCAGAGCGCCTCCGTCGGCGGGTGCGAGCAGCAGATCGCCGCGCTCGACGCGCGACACGCGGTACGGACCGAGGCCGTCGAGCGTTCCGTTCGGGGCGGGCGGCGACGCTGCCTGGTCTGCACGAAGGATGGGGAGCTCGAGATCGGTGAGCAGCGTCCCGTGGGGCCGCGCCAGGCGAACGACGACGCCGTGGTCGCCGGATTCGTGGGCCTCGGCGATGGCGGCGACGACGCCGGCGTGCCGGGAAGCCACCGCCGGCGACGCGAAGGCGCGGAGCGTCGCCACCACGTCGGCCGGACGCAGCGGCGCGCCGGAGTGAAATCGCACGTCGTCGCGCAGGGTGATCTCCAGCGTCAGCGGGTCGAGCCAGCGCCAGCCCCGCGCCAGGTAGGGATCCGGCGCCAGCGTGTCCGGGTCGAGCCGCACCAGGCCCGCGTGCACCAGGCGCGTCGCGCGCATGCCCACCGAGTCGGTGACGTAGCGCGGATCGAGCGTCTCCGCGTCGTTGGCGACCAGCATCTCGATGGGTCGATCGGCGGCCTCGGCGGCACGGTCCCCACCGCACCCCGTCGACGCCCCGGCCGTGGCGACCGCTAGTAAGATGGCGCTCGCCGATCTAAAGCGTTCTCCCATGAAGCGCGCCGCCCTCCCCCTGCTCGCGGCGCTCCTCGCCTTCGCGCCCGACGTGCGTCCCGATCCGGCGCCGACGCCACGAGCCCCGGTCTCGTGGCCGGCCGACCGCGTCCCCGAGCTTGACGCGGCAGTGCATGCCATCGCCTCGGACCGGGCGCTGGAAGGGGGGGCGGTGGGCATCGCCGTGCTGGACGTGGACTCGGGCCGGCTGCTGGCGTCGGTGAACGAGCACCTGGCGCTGAACCCCGCGTCCAACGCCAAGCTATACACGGCGGCGGCGGCCCTCGCGACCTTGCACGGCGAGCACCGATACGAGACCACCCTGACGGGAAAGCTCGACGGGGAGGCGGTATCGGGACCGCTGTCCATCCGTGGCTTCGGCGACCCCTCGCTGACCACGGCCGATCTGTGGGCGATGGTGCAGGAAGTGAAGGGCTTCGGGGTCAAACGCGTCGAGGGAGACGTGGTGGTGGACCAGCGCTTCTTCGACGAGCAGACCACGCCGCCGGCCTTCGAGCAGCAGCCGAACGAGTGGGCGGGCTTCCGTGCGCCGGTCAGCGCGGTGGCCCTCGACGAGAACTGCATCACCATGACGGTGCGCCCGGGGCCGGCCGGCGCGAGCGCGCGCGTCGAGTTCGCGCCGCCGGGCTTCGTGGACATGGAGGGGGCCATTCGCACCGCGGAGGCCGGCGGGGCGGACACCGTCGATCTCGAGCTCGCCGGAAACGGCTCGCGCATGACCGCCAAGGTGAGCGGCGCCGTCGCGGGGGATGCGCGCGTGGTGCGCTACACCCGCCGCGCCGAGGACCCCCGGCTGCTCGCCGGCTACGCGTTGAAGGCGCTCCTGGAGAAGGCCGGCGTGGAAGTGAAGGGGGAGGTGAAGCTCGGCACGGCGCGCGGGCATACGCTGGCCAAGCACGAGTCGGAGCCGCTGTCCTCGCTGCTCTATGCGCTCGGAAAGCAGAGCGACAACTTCTACGCCGAGATGATCTATAAGACGCTGGGCGGCGAGGGAAAGGCGCACCCGGCGAAGAGCGCCGACTCCGCAGAGGTGGTGACCCGGTTCCTCGAGCGCGCGGGCGCCCTCGACACGGGCGTGGTCATCAAGAACGGATCGGGGCTCTTCGACGCCAACCGCGTGACGGCCTTCAGCACGACCATGCTGCTGCGATGGGCGTGGCGCGATCCCGGCGTGCAGCCCGAGTACACGGCGCAGCTCTCGGTGGGGGGCGTCGACGGGACGCTGCACAAGCGCTTCCGGCAAGAGCTCACGCGGCGCCGCGTGCGTGCCAAGACCGGCACGCTGGACGACGTCATCAGCTTGTCCGGCTACGTCCTTCGGGACGGTGGCCGCGGACCGCTCGCCTTCTCCGTCCTCTTCAACCACGTCGGCGGAAAGCAGGACGGCGCCCGCCACGCCGCGGACCAGCTGGTCGAGCTGGTCGCGCGCTACGCGACGCGGCGCTGACGCCTTTGTCCCCGGGGTCGCCGATAGACCGAGCGTCGCGAGCCGCGAGCCGCTCCTACTCGCGCATGTGCTTGCGGATCTTGCCCAGCGCCTGCTCCTGGAGCTGGCGGATGCGCTCGCGCGACAGGTTGTACTTGTCGCCGATCTCTTTCAGCGTGAGCTCGTCCTCGTCGTCGAGGCCGAAGCGCCAGCGGATGATGCGCGACTCGATGGGCGTCAGCGTGGTGAGCAACCGGCGCACTTCGGCGTTCCACTTCTGGCCGGCAAGGGCGTCGTAGGGGGAGAGCGCATTGTCGTCCTGCAGGAAATCGATGAACTTGCGCCCGTCCTCGTCGCCCACCGGGCGGTCGAGCGAGAACGGCGTCTCTGCCCAGGAGCCCTTCACCTTGTCCAGCTTTTCCTGGGGAATGCCGGTCTCCCGCTCCAGCTCGGGCAGCGTGGGCTCACGGCCCATGCGCGCGAGGACCGCCTGCGTCGCGCGCTGGATGCGGTTGTGCGTGTCGAGCATGTGCACCGGGATGCGGACCGCGCGGCCTTTGTCGGCGAGCGCGCGGCTGATGGCGTGCCGGATCCACCACGACGCGTAGGTCGAGAACCGGTAGCCGCGCGTGTGATCGAAGCGCTCGACCGCCTTCATCAGTCCGATGTTGCCCTCCTGGATGAGGTCGATGAGCGGCAGCCGTCCACGGTTGTAGCGGCGCGCGATGCTCACCACGAGGCGCAGGTTGGCCTTCACGAACTTGTTCTTCACCAGGCGCGATCGCGCCGCGGCCTCGCTCATCTTGTCGAGGCACTTCTTGTAGGCGAAGGTCGGCGCGATGTGCGGCTTGCCCGGGATCGCCGGCTGCCCCTCGTCCTGATCGAGCGCCTCGTCGCGCTCCGCGTCGTCCGGCTCTTCGCCCAGCTTTCGCACCACGTCCTCGGAGTGGGCGATCCACAGGCGGTCGCTGTCGGCCAGGCGGATGGCTTTGGCCAGCGACGCGCACCCCTCCCGGTAACGCTTCTCCTGCGGGCGCGTCAGCTTGTTGCGCTGCTTCTTGAAGGTCTTGAGGAGCTTGCGAAGCTCGGCGATCTGCGGAAGATCGATGGCCTCTTCGCCCGTGGGAAGGTCCTTCTCCAGCGAGTCGAGGGCGTAGTCCGCGGCGGGCTGGAAGGCGAGGATGGCGACCCAGTGGTCGATCTCCGCGCGCTCCACCTCCATCGCCGTCTGCAGCTCTTCCTCCGGTCCCATCACCGGATGGGTCGCCATCTCCCGGAAGTAGCGGGCAAGCATGGAGTCGCCGCCGCCTTCTTCGATCTCCTTGTCGGAGGGCGCCTTCGCTCGGGCGGGGGCGTCGGCATCGACCGCCGCCACCTCGCTGCGAGCCGCGTCGAGATCCAGCTCTTCTTCGACCAGCTCAATCTCCGCGCTGGGATTGTTGGCATTCAGACGCGGAATCTCCGCGTCGAAGTCCTCGTCGATCGGCGTGTCGAGCGACGGAGGCGCCTGCTCCACCGGTGAGCTCTTCGCGGCTGCACTGCTCTTGCTCTTGCTCATGACCCGTGTCCCCTCGCTCGCCGGCGGGTGTGAATGTAAGGATGGGCTAAGGACGTCGTCGTCGTTCTTCTTCGTGCTTTCGGTCGAGGACGGCGTGACTCGCCGCGGCGGTGGGGTCGGGCTTGCTGGGCGCTGCCAGTCGGGCGCCGCAGAGGCTGGCTCGGAGTTTCGAGATGCAGTTTCCGTACCTTTGCCGCCGTCGCTGGACTTGCGCGAGCTCGCGAGCGACGTCGTGTTCGAGCGGTTGCGACTTCGAGAGGCACTGGGTTCCGTTTTCGTCATGCTGCTTGGTTCGCCGCATTTCGCCGATGAGACCGAGCTCCTTCTCGTCGTGCCTGGTCTCCCATGGTCGGTCCTGTTCGAAGCCGTCGATACGGCCTCCACCCATGAGATGATGCGTCCTCCGCGCGTCCCCGTCCGCCGTCTCCGATGCGAGAAACCTCCATCCTTCGATACTACGCTAAGGAGCTCCGGCTGGTATTGCGACGGCCGGCGACGCTCTTCCGCTTCGGCCTGGCGTCTGCGATGCACGCCATCGGCCATGCGCTCCTCGCGCTCCTGGCTGGTAGCCTCGTAGTGGCTCTGGCCCGGGCTTGGGGACCACACGAATTTCGATCCGGTCCTCTCGGTTCCGCATCCTCGCTTTCGGACAGGGCTTTTCTCCTGACGGGGATTGGGCTGGCCGTGGTCATGGTCAAGGGAGCGGCGGGGGTCTACGCCACGTACGTTCAGGGGCGTGTGGCGGGTGAGGTGGGTGGTTCTCTGAGGCTCGCCCTCCTCGATGCTCTGTTAGCTATTCACCGCTTGCGTCGTCCGCGACACGACGATCATGGTGGCCTGGGGGGCGGGCCCCCGGCTCATGCGGTGGCTGCGCTGACCGAGCGCGTGCACGAGGTCGAGCTGGGGCTGAAGCTGGGGCTGCTGGGCGGCGCACGGGCGGCGGCGCAGCTCGCGCCGCTGGCGGTGGTGCTGGTCGCACTTTCGCCGCGCATGGCGGCCGTCGCGGTGGTCGTTCTGGGCGGATTCGGCGCGCTGCTGGGGCGGCTGCGGGCAGGCTACCAGCGTGCCACGGGGAAGGCCGCGCGCGAACGCGAGGCGCTCATGCAGGCGGCGGACGAGGCGGTGCGCCACGCCGACCTGTGGGTCAGCTACGGGGCCGAGGCCAAGGCGCGAGCGACCGTGCGCCGCCTCGGCGAAGGGTTGTCGCGTGGGACGGCGCGCCTGGAAGGACGGGCGGCGGCTCTCAGCGGCGCCAACGAGGCGCTGGGGGCGGCGGCGCTGGTCCTGTCGGTGATGGCGTCTCGCGCCGGGTGGCTCGGGGCGGTGCCGAGCGGGGAGACGCTGCTGGCCTTTGCGGTGGCGTTCTTCCTGGCCTATCGCCCGCTGCGTGAGCTTGCCGACGCGCGCCTCGCGCTGGTCCGGGCCCAGGGCGCCTACGGCGAGCTCCGGCGAGCCATCGGGCACGAGGCCGCGCCGGCTCCGGACCTTCCCGCGCGCGACTGGCCCTCGGGCATCCTCGAGCTTCGCGAGCTGCGCCTGGCGCGCGGCCCCTGCGCTCCCCTGTCCCTGCGCGTGACCCCCGGGTCCATCGTGGCCATCGCCGGTCCCACCGGCATCGGGAAGACGACGCTGCTGCGCACGCTGCTGGGGCTCGACCGCCCCGAGGGAGGCGCGATCCTCTTCGACGGCGTGCCCCTCGACGACGCCCCCGCCGGTCCCGCGGCGCGGCCCTTCGCGTGGGTGCCTCAGGATGCCCCGCTCCTCGCCGACACGCTGGAGGTCAACGTCGCCCTCGGCCTCGCCGCGGGCGTCGCGGGGGATGCGCGCGCGGCCCTCGATCGGCTGGGGGCGTCGCACCTCGCGGGGGAGCTGAACGGCGCCCGCCTCGGCGCGGGGGGGCGCGTGGTCTCGGGAGGGGAGAGACAGTGGATTGCCCTCGCGCGCGCCATCGCCACGCGGCAGCCGGTGCTCTTGCTCGACGAACCCACCAGCGGGCTCGACCCCGACGCGCAGCGGCAGGTCCTCGAGGCCATCGTTCGCCTCCGGGGACTGCGCACGGTGCTCATCGTCACCCATCGCCCCGAGCCGCTGGAGGTCGCCGACCAGGTCGTGCGGCTCGAGGCGGCGTGACGCGGGCGTGGGGGCTGCTGCTCCTCTTGGCGGCGTGCGCTGGCGCGTCGAGGACGGCGACGACACCGCCCTGGAGCCCCATCCCGGTCAGGCCGCCACGCGTCCGCGAGCCTCCCGCATCCGCGTCGGCACAGGCACCCTCGGTACCGGCGACCGAGCCGCCGAGGGTCGACGGCTGCGCCGCGGACATGGTGCCCATCGGGGGCTACTGCATCGACCGCTACGAGGCGCCGGGCGCCAAAGGCGAGGTCCCCTTTGCGCTGGTGACCGCCTACGACGGCGAGGCCTGGTGCACGGAGCGCGGCAAGCGCCTCTGCACGCAGGAAGAGTGGGTGCGCGCTTGCCAGGGACCGCACCACAGGCGCTACCCCTACGGGAACGAACACCGCGAAGGGGTGTGCAACGACGACAAGGACTGGCTCCTGGTCCACTGGAAGGCGCTGGCGAAGTGGCCGCGCGACCCCGCGCTGGAAGAAGCGACTCGGCTCTTTCAGGCGGACATGAGCGGGGCGCGCGCAGAGTGCGTCTCCGAGGAGGGCGTGGCCGATCTGACCGGCAACGTCGCGGAGTGGGTCCGGCGCTCGACCCCCTCCGGGCGGACTGGCTACGACCATGTGCTCAAGGGCTGCTACTGGGCGGGTTGTTACAAGGACCCCCATCCGAGCTGCGAGTTCACCAACGCGGCGCACCCGGGGACCTTTCGCACCTACGAGGCCGGCTTCCGCTGCTGCAGCAAGAGAGCAACTGCGGTACCGTCGCCCCCGTGAGACGCGCGTCCGTGGTGGGCTTTCTGCCGGGCGTGGCGGTCCTCTCGCTGGGCGGCTGCGCGGCGACGGCAACAGCGCCGGCAACGTGGGCGCAGCCCGCGGAGAGTGCCGCGGTCGAGGTTCCCGTCCCGGTCCCGCCGCTGCCGGTGGCGGCCGAGGTCGACGTCGAGCTGCGCGACCCGCGCGTGGCCGTGGTGCATGGACACTCGGTGCCCTTCGACGGCATCGACGACGGGTTGATGTGGCCGGCGCTGGCCACGGCCCTCGGCCCACGGAAGGCGGGCGACGTGGTCACCCTGGACGTGGCGCGCCACGTCCCGATGAGCGACCTCCTGCGCGCGGCGTGGACGGTGCGGGCCGCCGACGTGCACGTGCAGACGCTCGACGCTTCGGGGGCCGTGCGCGCGGTGGAGCTTCGCGCCCGTCGCGAGGGCGCGCCGAGCTCGGGGTGCCATCTGGCGGTGTTCCTTCGTGCCGACGGGACGCTGCGCATCGCTGCCCCGGGCGGTCCGCGCGAGGTCGGGGGCGAGCACCCGGCGGAGAGCCTCGCCCTCTCGCTGGCAGAGGAGCGCGGCAAGTGCCCCATCAAGTACGTGGCCTTCGGCGCGGAGTCCGACGCCGCGCCCTGGGGTCCGGTGTTCGACGTCGTCGTCGCCGTGGACCAGGCGAAGTCCGCGGGCGAGGCGCGCTATGTGCTCGGCCAGGCGGTTCGCGCCCCCGCGGTGAGCGGGGCATCTACGGCGCGATGAAGCGCACCGTCGGACCGACGTCGATCCGGGCCTCCATCGCCGCCATCACGTCGCCGTCCAGAACGTAGGTCGCGGGCTGGTCGAAGGTCAGGACGAGGGACCGGACCACGGCGTCGAGCCGCGGCTCCCCGCGCAGGGCAAGACCGGCCAGGACGCGCGGCGCCTGCAAGGCCAGCTCCCGTGGAGGCAGCCCACTGGCGACGACGTGGAACATCCCCGGGGCCTCGCGCGCGCGGTACGTCGCGCGCAGACGAAGGCCCAGGTCCGGCACCACGCTCGCGAGCACGAGGTTCCAGGCGCGCGCCGGGTGGCGCTCGCCGTCCACGTCCAGCGTGCACGCCGCTGGTCCCAGCACGCGACGAGAGAGCGCCGAGCCCACCAGCGATCCCGCGAAGACGAGGCCGGCGATGCCCGCGGCCCGGAGGAGCCCAGGCGCGCCCCCGCCGTAGTACTCGTCGAAGAACCTGGCCACCAGGCCGGCGCCGAAGATGAAGCCCACGCGGTCGCCGCCGCGGTCGTCGCGCACCCGCAGCGTGGCGTGCTCCTCGACGTGGCCGCTTCCCGTGCAGGCCGCAGCCACGATGCGCTCCGCCCACCTCGGCGTCCGTCCGCGCATCCCGAGGTTACGCGCCACGGTGCAGACCGTCCCACCCGGCGCCAACGCCACGGGAGGCATGGCGCTGCCGAAGGCTCGGGCCAGCGCCGAGATACCGCCCATGTGCGACCCGTCGCCGCCGGCGAGCACCACGGCGTCCGATCCGCGCGCCGCCATCGCGCGCGCCGCGCTGTCGAGCTCGTCGAGGGTCTGGGTCTCGTGCAAGCGTGCCCCTCCGCGCCATGCCGCCCGCACCAGCGCCTTGCGTAACGGGCTGTTCTCGCCCAGCCGGCGTGCCCGACGATTGAGGACGAGGTCGACGTTCACGCGGGCGGAGGATTGCACTATTAAGACCGTGAGCGCGATGCAACGTTCCTGGCGCGCTCTCTTTCTCGCCGGTCTTCTTGCCGGATGCTCGTCGTCGCCGGCCATGCGCGCGGCGGAGCGGGGCGACCGCGCCGGGTTGAAGAGCGCGGTGGATGAGCGCGAGAAGGCGGCCAGTCTCTCGAACCACGAGGCGGCTTCGCTCGCCCTGGTGGTGGCCAGTCGCGAGGTGCGGACGGCCCGCGGTCCCGACGCGCTCGATCGCGTGCACGATGCCTGGTCGTGCGCCCACGAGCTCGATGCTGCGCTGGCGGAGCGCATGCGGACGCACGACGAGGCCGGGGCCGAGGCAGCCCTCGCGCGCATCGACGGCCGAGGGCTCGACGTCGGCGCGGTCCGCCGCTACCTGGCCGATCCCGATTCCCGGTGGCGCGCGGTGGGGACGCGTGCCCTGGTGCGCTCGGGGGATCACGACGCCCGCCTGCAGGCCCTGCTGGATCCCGATCCCCACGTGCGCCGTCAGGCGGCGCGCGCGGCCCGCGATGCAGCCGACGCCGGTGATCTCGCGTCCCTGGCCGATACCGCGCGCGTCGATCCCGAGCCACTGGTGCGCACCGAGGCCGTGCGTGCCATCGCCACCCTGTCGCCGCTGCCGGGGGAGGACGCGGCGAATGCCTTGCGCGACCTTTGGACGGCCGGCGACGACGGTCTGCGGGAGGACATCGCCCTGGCGTGGGCGAGCGCCGCGGTGTGGGGCGCGGGGGGCCGCGAGGCGCTCCGCGTGGTGGTGGCTTCGGGCCACGGGGCGGGTGCGGTCGAGGCCGCGGCGGCGGTGCTGCGTCACAGCGACGCCGGGGGGGACGTGTCCGTGGCGGCGCTGGCCCAGCTCGTTCGCTCCATCGAGCAAGGCGCCCCGGCGACGCGGCAGCAGGCCATCGCGCAGGCCCCCCTCGATCGCCGCGAGATACTGGCGGCGGTGGAAGCGGCGGCCGCGGACGACGACGACGAGGTGCGCGTCGCCGCGCTATCGCGTCTGCTGGAGGAGAAGCTGGCGGGAACAGTGGAGAAGCTGGAAGCCTTCGCCCGGCCGGGATCACCCATGGTGCGGCGTGCGCGCCTGGCCCTCGCATCCGCCGGCGATCGCCGCGTCGAGGCCTGGATCGAACAGGATCTCTCTTCCCAGCAACCCTTCGAACGCCTCTCGGCGGCGACCGCCCTGGCGTCGCTCGACGCCGCGGCGCGCGCTGCACCGCTCCTCGCCGATGGGGACCCGTCGGTGCGCGTACGCGCCGCCTGCACGCTGCTCATGGCCGCGCGAGTGCGGTGAGCCCACGCCCATCGCGGCCGGGTGAGTGGCTTCCGAGCGCAGGGGAATCGGAAACGGCAGAGGCGGAGCGGGTGAACGTGTGGGTAGGCGGAGCGGGTGAGCGTGTGGGTTTTTGCCAAGTGCGAAATCCTTCGCGGGCGTCTCCTTCCAATCCAGTCGAGCCGTATCCAGGTTTTCGGCTCCCCTTCGTTCTTGCGTCAAATCGTGCGGTCGGTCGCGTCATCGGCAATGGCGGAGCGGGACGGGTGGACCTCGCGTGTTCCACCCTGAATCTGGCGCGTGACCGACCCGAGACGAGACCGCGACCGTCAAGAAGGTAGGCTTCCGGAGGGGTGCGCACCGCGGGAGGTATCTTCGATGAGAGCGATCAAAGTCCTAATTCTCGTTTCCATGTCAATCGGTGGCTTTGCCGTGCTGGCCCCCGCGTGCGGCGGGAGCACGAGCGCGGGCCCCATCACCGGAGATGACGCCAGCGCCAGCAGCAGCGGAAGCAGCAGCGGCACCGCCAGCAGCAGCGGTACGGCCAGCAGCAGCGGAAGCAGCAGCGGCACCGCCAGCAGCAGCGGCACGACCAGCAGCAGCGGGAGCAGCAGCGGTACGGCCAGCAGCAGCGGGAGCAGCAGCGGTACGGCCAGCAGCAGCGGGAGCAGCAGTGGTACGGCCAGCAGCAGCGGGAGCAGCAGTGGTACGGCCAGCAGCAGCGGGAGCAGCAGCGGCGGAAACCCGGCCACGTGCCCCGCGGCCCCTCCGGACAACGCGAGCATGTGCACCGCGGGCGAGGCCCCCTGCACCTACACCACCGCGACCGGCGACACCGTCTGCGACTGCCGGCCCGGGATGACTCCCGTCTGGGCCTGCACGGCCTGTCCCGCCTGTCCCGCGACGCAGCCGACGGGCGTATGCACGGCCGCGCCGGCGACCTGCGGAGCCGCCGCGACGTGCACCTACGGAGCGACGGACTGCACCTGCGCGATCGTAGCCGCGGGGGGCGGCGGCGCCGGCGGAAGAATGTGGGCGTGTGGCGCCTGCCCTGCCACGGAACCGGCGCCGGCGCCGGCCGCGGCGACGACGTGCACCACGGTCGGCCTCGCGTGCGACTATGGCACCACCAGGTGCACCTGTCGTCCCGCCGGCGGCGGAGCGGCCGGGGGCGACGCCTTCGTGTGCCTGACGCCGCCTCCGACCCCCATGTGCCCGGCCACGCAGCCGACCGCCGGAGCCATGTGCACCGCGGCCGACATTCCCTTCGCGGGATGCCCGTACGGGACCGCGATGCCCCCCACCCGGTGCCGCTGCCGTCCGGCCGCCGAGGGCGGGGCGGGCGACGAGTGGGCGTGCGACTGACCTAGGAAACTGTCCGTCAAAGCCCCGACAGACTCCGTCGTGACGGTCTCGTTCGAGGGGAGCGCCGCTCTCCTCGATCTCCCCAACCGCAAATGGCCGTCGTCGCGCCATGTCTCCTGGG
>Ga0302184_10001990_pt1 | contig 13133 bp, 16 predicted proteins | sample I_Palsa_N3_3_FD_200233 | JGI IMG/M metagenome (GOLD analysis project Ga0302184, IMG submission 200233) | Peat permafrost microbial communities from Stordalen Mire near Abisko, Sweden - I_Palsa_N3_3 | ecosystem: Environmental > Terrestrial > Soil > Palsa > Peat permafrost | place: Sweden...
CGGCCGCAAACTCCGGCACCTGATCGCCGCCCGCAACGCGACGTGCACAGCGCCGGGCTGCGGGCAGCCCGCCGCCCGCTGCGACCTGGACCACACCACTCCCTGGCATCTCGGTGGCCTCACCTGTCCCTGTAATATCGCTCCGTTGTGCCGTCATCACCATCGGTGTAAACAGGCCCAGGGCTGGTGGCTCGAGCAAAGTGAACCGGGTGTCCTGAGATGGAGAACCCCGGCCGGCCGCACCCACACGACCACTCCGACCGTCTACCCGCTGTAGCGATCCCGGCCGCCAGGTCGCGCTAATACCAGGTACCGGCTTGCCGCCGAGCTTTATCCCGCCCTGGCTGCGACGGTTTTTGGGTGCGAGCGCCTCCGGCCCGGGTTACAGGCGGGAGGTGAGCTCCTTCACGATGTCTGCGGCTGACTGGGACTCCTTCGCGAGTGCTACGCCTTGTCCGGCCCACATCGAGAGCGCTTCGATCTCACCGGTCGTGCCGACCATCGGGGGCGCTGGCTCGTAACGAACGATCGCTTCGCCGGAGGCGAAGTGCGCGATCACGTCGCCCGCTCCCGGCCGCCGCGCGAGCGGGGGACGGCCTGCGGCCTCCCACGCCGTGGCCGTTGAGTTGCGGAGCGCGCGGTGGGGAGAATCGGGCCAGCCGACCTCGTACAGGTTGGGATACAACTGCGGATCGGTCTCGGCCGCGGCGATCAGCCGACGGCGGTAGTCCTCGTGGATCGGCATCTCCTCGGCCAGCAGGAAGCGGGTGCCCAGCCACGCGGCCTGGGCACCCAGGGCGAGCACCGCCGCGACTCCGCGAGCGTCGCCGATCCCGCCGGAGGCGATCACCGGCACCGGCGCCACCGCGTCGACCACCGCGGGCACCAACGCCAGTGTGCCGACGGTGCCCCACACGTGCCCGCCGGCCTCCAAGCCCTGCGCGACAATCACGTCAACGCCGGACGTGACCGCCCGCCGTGCCTCCTCGGCACTGCCGACCGTGAGCAGGACAATGCCGCCGGCGTTGTGCACAGCCTCGACGTAGCCGCTGGGATCCCCCCAGAGAAACGAGACGATCCGCAAGCCGGCCTCGAGGGCCTGGTCAAGATGGTCGTGGTGATCGGAGGTGAGAACGAAGTTGCCGCCGAACGGCCGCGTGGTCAGCGCCGCCGTCTCACGAACGACGGCCCCGACGTCAGCGGACCAGGTGAGCGTCACCATGCCGAGCGCGCCGGCATTCGAGACCGCCGCGGCCAGTTGGGGAATCGCAGCCATGGGTGCCTGAACGATTGGTCGTTCAATTCCGAGCATTTCGCATACCGGCGTGGTCACAGTCTTCGCCCCTTCCGTGGTTCTCCGTTACGTATACGATGTCGGCATCGACTCGGAGCCCCGGTCCCAGCCGTGGAACTTCGAGTAGTCGTGCGCGTCCCAGGCTTCGCGGAGCCCCGGGGTGCCCAGATCCCAGTCCGGGCGGATCTCGCTGGTGACGGCGCGCAGGTCATGCCACAGGTCGTAGAACGACGGGCGGCCCCAGAACCAGTAGCCGTTATAGACACTGTGGATGACCAGTCCGGGCTTGAGCACCAGCGTGTGCGGGATCATGGGGTTGTGCTCGGGGTCGGTGTACTCGGCGATGTCCAGGTCCTGCTGGACGGTCCGGCCAGGATCGGACAGGAAGGTCCACTGGGCGCCCACCGACGCGCGGAACTCTTGCAGGACGTGATGGTCGTCGGTGGCGATGGTGGCGATCTGGGTGTAGGCCACCGCGACCTTCGAGTAGTTGGCCGCCAGCTCAAGATGCTGCTGGTGCTCTTTGGGGCAGTAGTTGCCGCGTGCCAGGGTGAGGACCAGCGGATCGCGGCCCTGAAGTTCGCTGAGCTTACGCACCGTACCGGTGTGGTCCGGGAGGGCGTAATCGGGGAAGGTGCCGCCTGGTCTGATGTCGGGACGCATGGGATGACTGCCTCTCGTAGCTGTCTATGGACTATCTGGTAAGCGAACCCAGGCCCGCAGGAAGTTCCCGGTTTGCGCGGTGGCCTCGGCGGCCTCGGGGGTGCCGAGCAGGATCGGGTAAACGTGGGGCAGCCCCTCGCCGACCTCCAGGGTTACGTCGACCCCGGCTTCGGCGGCTGCTGAGGCCAGGCGTTCGGAATCGCTGAGCAGCAGGTCGGCCGTGCCGACCTGGATAAGCAGCGGCGGGAGCCCGGACAGGGAGGCGAACAGCGGCGACGCCAGGGGCGTCTTAGGGTCAGCCCCGGCTAGGTAGTCAGAGGCGAACTGTTGCAGCATGGCGGGGGTGGAGAACGGATCTTGATCGACGCGCTCGGTCATCGAGGCCCCCGAGCTGGTCAGATCCACCGTCGGGGACATCAGCGCGGCGGCCGCGGGCAATGCCTCCCCCGCGTCACGCGTAGCCACGAGCAGGGCGACGGCGAGCCCTCCGCCGGCTGAGTCGCCGGCCACCGCTATTGAACTTGCGCTCAGGCCCTGGTCGGTGCGGAGCCAGCGCCACGCCGCCAGGGCGTCGTCGATGGCGGCCGGGAAGGGGTGCTCGGGGGCCAGGCGATATTCAGGGAACAGCACCCGCATCCCGCTGGCCCGTCCGAGCCGGGCGGCCAGCTCACCGTCGCTGCGGAGCGACCCGAACTCGAAACCTCCGCCGTGCAGGAAGATGAGCACCCGGCCGGTGTCCGCTCCAGGGGCGGTAAGCCAGTGGGCTGGCACGCCGCCAGCGCTCACCTCCGTCACCAGCACGTCGTCGGGCACCGGATGAAGGCGGCCGGCTGGGGCGAAGGTGGCGCGGCGCTCTTCCAGCGTCGGCGGGGTCTGGCCGGCACTGGCCTTCTGCCGGTCCCTGAAGGCGTCGATCAGGTCCTGCATGGCCTGGCTCGGCATGTCGGCATCTCCTCGGTTTCGCGTGTCACCTGGAAGGGGCTCAGTTGTTCCGCGGGTCGTCTTCCGGGTCTAGGTATTCGAGGCTGATCGGCCCGATCGCCGTCACCTGAGTGACGTAGTCACCTGATTTGGCCCAGTGGAAATGAGGGGTACCGCCGGGCAGGACGATGACGGCACCCGGCGGGTACGCCTGCAGTTTTCCTTCGTCGAACTGTTCGCCCACGCCGATATAGAACACGCCGGATATGACCGTATAGACCCGGTCCTCGTGGTGTCTGTGGGGCATCAGCTTGACGCCGGACGGCAGCTTGACCCGGACCACGTACGGAGCGGGCTCCGATGTACGGCCCACAACGACGGCGAGACGGGCCGACGGCGGGAACGCCGGGAACGGCTCCCAGTCGATGTCCTCGGGCAGGGTCGGCCTGAAGACGGCCTGATCCAGTAGATGGGCACTCATTGTCGTGAACCTCCCGGACTCCGTGACGGACTCACCTGACGCCGTTAGCGTTCACAGTCTCGCCCTGGGGTGACCCGTCGCGCCCGTGGGATCCCTGGTCCGCTCCCTGGCCTGCCTCGACGGAGGGCTGCGCGGCACTAATGGTAGTACCGGCCCGGCCGGCCAGGATGTCGGCGGCATCGGTCAGCGCGCCGATCGCGGCCGGCCGGCCGGACGCACTGACGAAGCGGATGCACGCTTCGACCTTGGGCCCCATCGACCCGGCCGGGAACGTCATCGCCGACAGCGCGACGGTGTCGATGGCCTGGATGGGCTGCGCGTCCGGCGTGCCGTAACCGCGGATGACCGCAGGCACGTCGGTGAGCACCAGCAGGCGATCGGCTGTGAGCGTGATCGCCAGCCCGGCCGCGGTCAGGTCCTTATCGACAACAGCCTCCACTCCGGTCAGCTCACCGGCGTTCGATCGGATCACCGGTACCCCGCCACCCCCGCCGCAGATCACGAGCGCGCCGGCGTCGGCCAGGGAGCGCACGGTCTCGATTTCGACCAGCCCCAGTGGCCTGGGCGAGGCCACCACGCGCCGCCAACGGGGCCCGTCAGCGGCGACGGTCCACCCCAGGCGCGCGGCCAGCGCCTGCGCTTCGCCCTGATCGTAGCTGGCTCCAATGAACTTGGTGGGGCGGCCGAACGCGGGGTCGGACGCGTCGACGACCGTCTGGCTCATGACGCAAACCGCGTGCTGGGCGACGCCCGCGTTACCGAGCTCCTGGACCAGCCAGTACCCGATCATGCCCTGGGTCTGGGCGACCAGCACGTCGAGCGGATACGGCCGGCTGAGGCTCGTATCCGCCTGACTCTCCAGCGCGAGCACCCCCACCTGCGGCCCGTTACCGTGGCACAGCACGAGCTGGTGATCGGCGGCCAGCGGGGCGAGGGCCGCGGCGGCCTGCCGGACATGCCGCCGCTGGATCACGGCGTCCGGCCGCTCGTCCCGCTCGAGCAGGGCGTTTCCGCCCAGGGCCACTACGACGCGCATCGCTTATCCGGCCGGCGACTGGCTGAGCAGGGCCTTTCGGGGCGGCTCATGACGATGGGCCGAGGGTGGAGATCATCAGGGCCTTGATCGTGTGCATCCGGTTCTCCGCCTGGTCGAATACCACTGAAGCGGGTGACTCGAAGACCTCGTCGGTGACCTCCAGCGCGTCCAGCCCGTGTTGGGCGTAGATCTGCTGGCCGATTTCGGTGTCGCGGTTGTGCAGGGCCGGCAGGCAGTGCAGGAACTTGACCGCCGGATTGCCGGTGGCCTTCATCACGGCGGAGTTCACCTGGTAGGGCAGAAGCTGGTCGATCCGGGCACCCCACTGATCCTCGGGTTCGCCCAGGGACAGCCATACGTCGGTGTAGACGAAATCCACCCCGGCCACGCCCGTGGTGACGTCCTCCGTCACCAGGAGCCTGGCGCCGGATCCGGCGGCCAGGCCCGCGGCGATGCCGCGAATCTCCGCCGCGGGCTGCAGCGCGGGCGGAGCGCAGATGCGGACGTCCATGCCGAGCGTGGCCCCGGTCACCAGCAGCGAGTTCGCCGTGTTATTCCGGCCATCCCCCAGGTAGCAAAAGGACACCTCGGCCAGGGGCTTGCTGGAATGATCGGTCATGGTCAAGATGTCGGCCAGCATCTGGGTCGGGTGCCAGGTGTCGGTGAGCCCGTTCCAGACCGGCACCCCGGCGAACTCGCCCAGGGTGTCCATGGATTCCTGGGTGAATCCGCGGTATTCGATGCCGTCAAACATGCGGCCGAGCACGCGGGCGGTGTCTTTCACCGACTCCTTGTGGCCCAGCTGGGACTCTCCCGGGCCGAGGTAGGTGACGTGCCCGCCCTCGTCGTGGGCGGCGACCTCGAACGCGGACCGGGTCCGCGTGGAGGTCTTCTCGAAGATCAGGGCGATGTTGCGGCCCGCCAGCCGCCGCCCGGTCACGCCCCGGCGTTTGTCCGCCCGCAGTTGCCGGGCCTCCTCGACGAGGTAACCGAACTCTTCGGCGTTGAGGTCGGTTTCCTTCAGCAGACTGCGTCCGTGCAGGGCCATCAGGCACTCCTTACTCGGCTTGATCGCGTGGCTAGGCCGGATCGCGCTCGATTGGGCAGGTCATGCACCGGGGGCCGCCGCGGCCGCGGCCGAGTTCGCTGCCAGGCACGGCGATTACCTCGATGCCGTGCTTGCGCAGCATGGTATTGGTTGTGTCGTTGCGGTCGTAGCCGAGGATCACGCCCGGGGCGACGGCCAGGTAGTTGTTCCCGTCGTCCCACTGCTCCCGCTCGGCGGCCCTGATGTCCTCGTCGGTGATCAGCACGGTGACCTCGGCGATGCCCATCGCCGCCGCGAGGGCGTCCCACAGGCTGCGGTTGTAGGTGACCTTCCGGCCTGCCCCGTAGCCGTCGGCGGTGATGGTCCACGATCGCATGTGCCGGTCGATGAAGGGATAGAGCACGAAGGTGCTCCGGTCGATCATGGTCATGACCGTGTCGAGGTGCATCATCGCGTGCGACTTGGGCAGCTCGACGGCGATCACGGTGTGGGCCTGGCCGTTGGCGAACAAGGCGCGGGAGAGGATTTCCGCCGCCATCGGCGTGGTCCGCCCCCCATGCCGATCAGGACGGTGCCGTGGCCCAGGACGTGCACATCGCCGCCTTCCACGCTGGCCGGCAGGTGATTGGCGTCGTCGCCGCCGTAGTAGGTAACGAAATCGGCGCTGGCGAACATCGGATGGTAGCGGTACACGGCGCGCATGTGCAGGTTCTCCCGCTGCCGGGCGGGCTTGGCCATCGGGTTGACCGAGACCCCGCCGTAGACCCAGCAGGAGTTGTCCCGGGTGAACAGGTGGTTGGGCAGCGGGAGGAGCAGGAAGTCATCGGCCCGCAGCATGTCCCATTTCAGGCTCTTGGCCCGCAGCGGCCGCAGGTCGGCCTTGAGCACCCCGCCGACCAGGTACTCGGCCAGCCGTGGCCCGTCGAGGTCCGCGAACAGCTCGCGCAGCGGGCCGACGAGCGTCGGGCCCAGCATCTCGGGGGTGCAGAGCTTGTCCAGCACGAACGCCCGGCCTTCGGGCTGCTCCAGCGTCTCGGCCAGCAGCTGCGCGAAGTAGTGCACGCGCACGCCCTGGTCGCGGAGCGTCTCGGCGAACACGTCGTGTTCTTCCTTGGCCTTGCTGGCCCACAGCACGTCGCCGAATAGCAGCTCGCCGATGTTCTGCGGGGTGAGCCGGGACAGCTCCAGGCCCGGGCGGTGAACGATGGCCTGCCGCAGCTGGCCCACCTCTGACTGAACGTTGAAGCTCATGACCGTCCCTCCGGCGGCGGGCCCGGACGAAGGCGTAGAGGATGATTCCGGCCAGCACGACGACCATGGCCTGGTACACCGCCGAGTACCCGGCGGCGAAGGTGACCCACAGCGAGAACAGCACCGCCGCGACGGTGATCGACAGGTCCCGGGCCAGCAGCCATCCCTGCAGCGGCCGACGGCGGGACACCAGATAGGTGAGCTGGGCGCAGGCCGAGAACAGGTACGGGATGGCCACGGTGACCACGGTCAGGTCGACCAGGTAGGTGAAGATGGTCAGCCCGGAGCTGGTGGTGTAGCGCCACAGCATCAGCAGTGACGGCAGTGCCGCCGCGACCACGACACCGAACCAGGCCGTGTCCCTGCGGTCGGTCCAGGCGAACGCCCGCGGGAACAGGCCGTCGTTGGCCGGTGCCCGCGACACCTCGGCGGTGACCAGGGTCCAGCCGATGAGCGCCCCGAACCCGGAGGTCGCGGCCAGCGCGGCGACCAGCTTCCCGGCCCAGGCGCCGTGCGGGAAGATCGTCTGGAAGGCGTTGACGAACGGCGCCCGTTGTTCACCAGCGCGCGGTGCGAGACCAGGCCCATGACCGCGGCCGACACCGCCAGGTACACGATGGCGCTGGCGCCGGTCCCTAGCAGCGAGGCGCGGCCGACATTGCGGCGCGGGTCCTTGACCCGCTTGGCGATGATGGCCGCCGTTTCCACGCCGATGAACGAGAACAGCGCCACTCCGGCGGCGATCCCGATCGCCGAGTACAGGCTGCCGCCTGAGGCGTTGAACGCGCCGAACTTGGCCTTGGTGACAAAGAACCAGCCGACCACGCCGACGAACAGCAGCGGCAGGTACTTCAGCACCACGGTGATGTTCTGCAGCCAGGCGGTCTGCCTGAGCCCGGCCAGGTTTATCGCCGCCGGGACCCACAACCCGAACAGGGCGATCCCCCAGTTCCCCAGGCCCGACGGCTTGATGTTGAACAAGGCGTCGACATAGAACACCCAGGACGAGACGATGGCGGCGTTGCCCGCCCAGGCCTGGATCCAGTAGCACCAGCCGGTCAGGTAGCCGGCGAAGTCGCCGAACTCGTGCCGGGCGTAGGCGTAGAGCCCGCCGTCGGCGTTCGGGACCCGCCTGGTCAGCTGGCCGAACAAGACAGCCAGCACCATCGCGCCCAGGGCGATCACCGCGAGCACGACGAGCGAGACGGTGCCCGCGCTCGCGAGCACCGCCGGCATAGTGAACACCCCGGCGCCGACGACGGTGCCGATGACCAGGCCGGTCGCCGACGTCAGACCCAGCGCACGGGCCTTCTGCTGATCCTTCACCGACGCCGGCTCCGGATCCCGATGCAGCCCGCCCGGCGGGGGGGCGCTGACAGCGCTGGACATGGGTTCCTCCTCCCGGGGGCGGCCGACCGGCTCGTCCCGCAGGCCTGGTCAGGACGACCGGCTGGCCCGGGCCGAGCGTATTTGCGCGAGGCGGTCGCGCTTCGACCGGGCCGTGGTACCTGTGCGGGCCCTAGGGATCGCTCCTGGTCGGGACGTCAGACAGCCGGGACACGCGCAGTGTGCAACTGGGGCAGGTGGCCCAGCGATGTCTCACCTGGGCGATCAGGGGATGGTGAGTACCGGGTAGGGCGACTCGTGCAGCAGCCGGACGGGGACCGAGCCGATGACGCGGTGCGGGACATGGTGAGAGCGGCCGGTCACGATGATGGGTGTGCTGGCGGGCTCGGCGGCGGCGTAAGTGCTGGCGGCGTCAAGAATCGCGGCTTCGGGCGATTCCTGGCGGCGCTCGAACGTGTACGGCGCGCCGGCCGCGGCGGCGATCTCCTCAGCGGCCTCAGCCACTCGGGCGGCCTTCTCATCGCGGTCCTCGTCCATCTCGGCGCGGCCGAATCCGGACAGGTCGCTGTCGATCAGCACGCGGTCGGCATAGATGACGTGCAGGGCGCCGGGGCGCTTGCTGAGGAGGTCCACGCCCCAGCTCAGCGCCCGCTGGGCTGGCTCGGAGTCATCGAAGCCGACGACCAGGGTGACGGACTGCCCCGCACCGGGATCTGGACTGACGGGGACGGGGACGGAGGCGCGGCCCGGCTGGGCGGAGGACCGTTCGGCCAGGATGGGTGGTGGCGTGACAGGCCTGGTCAGCGCGAGAGCGGGGCGTCGGAGCGCCGTGACCAGGATTAGGCCGGCCACGCCGACCAGCGCCCAGGCGGCCAGGGTCCAGAGGTACGGGCTGGTGGCATGGCCGCCGAAGTAGACCACGTTGCGGATGGCGCTGGCCGCTACCCCTAGCGGTAGGACCGGGCTAAAGAAGCGCATGAAGCCGGGGCTGAAGCTGGCCAGGTTGGCCGGTCCGCCGCTGACCGGGATCCCGGCCACGATGAACACCAACACGGCCAGGGCGACCAGAGGCGGCCGGATCCGGGCCAGTACGGCCGTGGGGGCCGCCACGGCCAGCGAGAACAGCGCGATAATGCCGGCGATCGCCGCGTAGTGGCCCAGGCCGGCAATGCCATCCAAGATCGCCGCGGCGACCAGCCCGCTGACGACGGCCGCGGCCACGGGCAGCGCGACGGCCCAAGCGCGCGGGGCGCGGCGGAAGGCCAGCGCCGACGCCGAGCCCGCGGCCAGGCTGGGGATCAGCACGGCCAGGACGACAAACCAGGACGACAGCGCCTGGGAGTCATTGACCCGCGGCAGGACAACGTCCGACACTATGAGCTGACGCCCGGACCGCGCCGCCACGGCCGCGAAGGCCCCGCTGAGGGCCTGGTCAGGGCCGGTGCCTCCGGCCTGCGTGACCAGCAGTCGCAGGTTCGCGCCGGAAGCGATCAGCGCGCCATCGACCTCACGCTGCGCGATACCGGTCGTGGCGCTGGCTTCGCTGGGGTAACTACGGAAGCGGAAAGCCCCGGGGACGGCGGCGTCCAGGGCGGCCTCGACGTGGCGGGTGACCGCAGTGGAACCGACGATGCCGACGGGAAGGTCATGCGGTGTCGGCCGATGGAAAGCGCTGAGGGTTAGCGCGACGAAGATCGCGACGAAGCCCGCGCTGACCACGATGAAGCCCGCGAACGCGCGGTACCGGGCCGGAAACCTGCGGCCGTCCCCGGCGTGCCTTGCCGCCACCTGAGCCTCCCTTAAATGCCAACAGTTGTTGGCACAACATTAGGCACCGAATGAGGTATTGTCAACAAGCGTTGGCAAACATGCGTTGTCGAAAGATAAGCTGGGACATCATGACGGACATCAGCCGTGCGGCGGTAGCGGCGGCCCCAAGTAAGGTCGGCCCGGTGCCCGGGACGGGCGGGCCGGTGGTACCCGGGACGGGCGGGCCGCGATCTGAGGGCACCCGCCGGGCCATTCTCGGTGCGGCCCGGGCGACGTTCGCGGCGCGAGGATACGAAGGCACCACCATCCGCGCCGTCGCCGCGCGGGCCGACGTCGACGCGTCGATGGTCATGCGCTACTTCGGGTCCAAGGCGGGGTTGTTCACAGCGGCCGTCACCATGGATCTGCACGTCCCGGACCTGGGCTCGGTGCCGGCCGGCCGTCGGGGCGAGGTACTGGTCCGCCATTTCCTCAGCCGGTGGGAGGATCCCGCCCGCGATGACGAGATGACCGCCTTGATCCGGACCGCCGTCACCAGCGAGATCGTCGCCGGGCAGCTCCAGGCCGTACTGAGCCAGCTGATCACCAAGCCGATCGCCGACCTGGGCGCCGACCTGGGCGGCGAGCAGGCGGCCGAGCGCGGCACCTTCATCGCGGCGCAGTTGCTCGGCCTGGCCCTGTGCCGGTACATCCTGCGGTTGGAGCCGCTGGCCTCGTTGCCGCCTGATGACGTAGTGGCGGCTGTCGCCCCATCGGTTCAGCGCTACCTGACCCGGGCGGCCGCATCGCCGTCGGCGCTGGGTGGTCATGACTCCTCCGGTGGCTGATGTTGTTCCATCCGGCCGGTCATGCCGCGGTGCTGGCCTGCGAAGCTGAACCCGCTCGCACCCCGGATCCGGACGACGAACGCGGCGGCCACCGCTACCCACGCGGCCACGGCCGCCCAGAGCATGAACCGGCTGAGTGGTGCCATGAAGGCGAGATGGGCGACCTGGCCGAACGTCAGCGTGGCGACGCTGTACATGCCGAGCGGGAAGACCACGCTCCACAACGCCGGCTCGTAGGTCAGCGGCCAGTGGTGCCGGATGTGGCGCCAGAAACCGAGCACGACGAGCAGCGGGATCCACCAGGTGCCAAAGGACCACAGCGCGAAGGAGAACCCCTCGACGAACCCGATGATCGCCGTGGCGCCCATCAGGATCCAGTCACCATGGCCACAATCAGCACGATGAACCCGGCCGACGCGATGACGAGCAGCGTTCGCGACAGCCACGAGGGTCCCAGCAGAAATGTTCCCGTCGAGATGATGCTCGTGGCCATCACGAACGGGAAGTAGCCCGGAGACAGACCCTGGATGGCTGTCGCGGTCCGGCGGAGGGATCGCGACGGCCCGTCCCCCGCGATCGTCACGGCGCCGGAGCCAGACCGCGAGCCTGACCCGGGAGCGTCCGGCGCGCCGATGCCGGCGGTATCGCCCGGAAGGCGAAGGCTGAAATGGTCCGACATCGGTGGCTCCTTCGCGATGATTCCTGGGCCGGCGGCGGTCTCAGCGGCACGTTGCTACTCTGCTTATCGTCTATTCCGCTCATCGTGCGCTTGGAGCGAGCCGCTCGCGCCCGGGAAGGCCCTGGCCGGCACCCTGGCCCGGGGCCAGGCTTGACGAGACCAGGGCTCGGGCCAGGGTAGCTACGGGCGCGGGCGGGCGTCCTGGCCGGCGACGGTGAAGGCCAGCGCATTACCCTGCACCAACCCAGTCGCGTAACGGACCGCCTCCCGGCCGAACCCCGATCAGGTGAGATCCGAGCCGCGGCATTCTGGCTACTGACGAGGCTTAGGTGAACAGCACATGGATGACGTCAAGACCCGCGCCCGGATAGAGGAGCACTGGACGGCTTCCGAAAGCGGGGACAGCGACACCGAGCACGCGATCTACGCGGCCGACGGGATCTTGGACTACCCGCAGTCCGGCGAGCGCTTCCGGGGCCGGTCGAAGATCGAGGCGCAACGCGGCGGGCACCCGGCCGAGCGCCACTTCCGCGTCCTGCGGATCCGGGGCGGTGGCGACCTTTGGGTCAGCGAGGTCGTGATCACCTATGACGGCGCGCCGACCTACTCGGTGAGTGTCATGGAGTTCGGCGGCGATCTGGTCACCCACGAGACCCAGTACTTCGCCGACCCCTTCCCGGCGGCGGCCTGGCGGGCGGCGCTGGCCGAGCCGATCCCGGACGGCGAACGATAAACCCCGCGGGTTCAGGGTTCGGGGCGGCCAATGGTGACGTCTACGCCGGGCGAGTAGTGCACCAGCGGTTCGCCTTCGGGGGCGGGCAGGCCGGCCGCGGTAAGCAGGTGGTCTTCCAGGACCTGGGCTTGAGCGCGGTAGAGGGGCCAGGGCTGGTGGCAGGCGCGGGCCGAGACCGGGCGGCCGCCGGTGACGCTGAACAGCATGAAGCGGGCGGTCAGGAAGTGCTCGAGTGCGGTGACGTCGGCCGGGGCGATCGGCGCGCCGATGCCGATGCGCAGGCGAGAGATAGCCGGGCGCGGGCCGGGCCAGACGCGGCGGGACAGGTAGGTGATCTGGTTGCCGCGTTCGCGAAGCCGCATCGACGACCAGAAGTACGGCAGGCGGTAGGGCGTGGCGCGCGCGGTGACGACCGCGCCCAGGCGGGACGCGTCTAGGGAGAAGAACCAGATGCCGGACCGCCCCGCGTGGTCGCGGACATAGGTGCGCACGTTCGTTTCGCAGAAGTTGGATGCCCAGGGCACCCGCTGGCCGCCTGGCGTGGCCACCCGCATGTAGAACGGCACCAGGCCAACCCACGCCGCACCGTCGTACGTCTCGACCTCCAGGCCGTCGGGCAGCAGCCGCTGCACGTCGGCGGCCTCGAACGGCCAGTGCAGGAACGTCAGCCGTTCCCACCGGTGCCGCATGACCGGCCGGTCAATGGTGAACGGGCAGGTGCCTGGGGCACCCGGGGTCAGCGTGGTCATGGCTTAAGTTTGCGGGGTCGCAGGTCCAGCGGGTGCGGCGGGATCATTTCGGTGCTGCTGACAGCGGCATCAGCTCAGGGAGGAGGACAGGACCATCGGGCGGCCCTGGCCCAGGAAGAAGATGCCCGGGTAGCCCGCGGTCTGGAAGCCGGCGTTGGGGTTATCGCGCAGTTTTGAATGCTCGATCGTGAGCGTGCCGGTTTTGTTGTCGCTGACGAAGAAGAGCGCGCCGCCGCCCTCGCGGGCGCTGTTGCCGGTGATGACGGAGCCGTCGACGGTCACCGTGTAGTCGTCCCCGTCGGTGTAGATGGCGCCGCCGCTGCCGCCGCCCGGG
>Ga0302184_10002000_pt1 | contig 13093 bp, 9 predicted proteins | sample I_Palsa_N3_3_FD_200233 | JGI IMG/M metagenome (GOLD analysis project Ga0302184, IMG submission 200233) | Peat permafrost microbial communities from Stordalen Mire near Abisko, Sweden - I_Palsa_N3_3 | ecosystem: Environmental > Terrestrial > Soil > Palsa > Peat permafrost | place: Sweden: Abisko...
GCCGGATCGAAGTTGTTGATCGCCTTGAGCAAGCCGACGTACCCCACCTGTACCAGGTCCTCCGCCAGCTCAGGACTGCGTACGTACCGTCGCACGCAGGACCAGACGAGGCCCTGATAGCGGGTGACCAGCAGCTCGCACGCCGCCAGCCGCCGCTCGCTGGTCCGCGGCAGCAACCGGACGATACCCAGCAGCGCCTGGTCATCCAGCCGGGCCAGGTCCCGATTAAATATCGCCTCTGGTGAGGCGGACGATTCCGGCACGGATTCCGCGACGGATACTGTTACCGGGGCGGCACACGCCGTTGCCGAAGAAAGTGCTGTCATACGAACCTCGGTTCACTGAAGGGAACCGCCGAGGTCCAGGGCAGATAACTAGGTAACCGTGCAATTACTAGCATAATGGAGTTTTCCCCAGTAGTGGCCGGGCCGGGTCATCGTAACGGCAAATGGCCGCCCGCCGCGAGAATAACCTGATCGGCCATCATCGGCCGGGTCCGCGGTTCTCGCTAAAGGCGAGCACCACCTGGCGCAGGTGCCGCGCACCAGGCGCCGTGACCGGCACGTTCGGTTCGGCCGCAGCGGCCGGACCGGCACGTGGCGGGCCGCGCGGTGGACCGGCCGCCGGCCGCCGCATCGGGGCACCATGGCGGGGCGGAGCCGCACCGGCGCCTCCGGTGCCCGCGGCCGGACGCCTCTCGCGCTGCCCGCCGCCTCTTCCACGCTGTGATACACCGAGAAGACATCGATCAGGCCGGTGGCTTCCAGAATCCGGCGCACCGGCGGCTGCGGGGCAGCCAGGCGCAGGTCGCCGGCGTTTCGCCGGGTCCATTTCCTGACCCGCAGCAGCACCGCCAGACCGCTGTAGCCGATGCCCTCCAGGTCCGTCAGGTCCACGATGACCGACGGTCCGCAGACCGCGACGGCCGTGATCAGATGGGATGCGACCGCCGGGGCGTCGGCTGGGTCAAGCTCCCCGCGCAGGGCGACGACGGCCAGACCGTCGCCGTCACGGATGCTGAGATCCACGTTAAGCATGGGCTTCCTTCACGATCCGGCAGCCGGGCGGGAGTCTGGGCCAGGCGGATTATGATTACTGGCTCATACCAGCTGTCGGATGGGCATCGCCGCACTCGGCAGGAGGTGTCCGGGTAGGCACGAGAGCGCAGAGCCTGCCAGCACAGTCGAGCCACGGAACGGTCGCGGCCGTCCGCGTCCGGGATGCCAAGCGCGCTGGCCGCGGCCGAAGCACGAACGAGGGGCTTTTCGCTGAATTCCAGCATCAATTACTCCCGGGCATCTCGCGACATTCGCAGACAGCGAATAGATCTGCCGCCGAGGTCCAGGGCAACAACCTGAAGTTATCACGAGTAAGATCACCAACGCCATGGCCCGGTGAGCTGGGCGTCGAGCAGAAATCTAGGCGGGCACGCTACCCTCCCGGGCCGGGATGGCCGCAGATCCGGGAATGCGGACTATCACCGGCGAAAAGCAGAGCAAGGTGCGACTGCCGTGAAGTACTTCACGGCCGGCAAGGATGGCACCCATGGGATCCGGAGCAGCGTCGAAGAAGGTCCTGCCTCGGGTGCCGCTGCGGCCAGGTGAGGGCAGCAAGGACCACCTGACCAGCTTCGAGGGGCTGGCCGCGCTGTCGCTCGATGCGCTCAGCTCGGTGGCCTACGGGCCCGAGGCCATCGTGCTGGTGCTGGCGGCGGCCGGGACGTCCGCGCTGGGCCTGACGCTGCCGGTCACCTTGGCCATCGCCGCCCTGCTCGCGGTGCTGGTCGTCTCGTACTGCCAGGTCATCGCGGTGCACCCCGGCGGCGGCGGGGCGTACGCGGTGGGCAAGAAAGATCTGGGCGCGACGGTCAGCCTGCTGGCGGCCGCAAGCCTGGTGGTGGACTACGTGCTGACCGTCGCGGTCAGCCTCGCCGCCGGGGCGGCCAGCCTGGCCTCGGCGTTCCCCTCGCTGGATCACCATCTGCTGGCGATATGCCTGACCGGCCTGGTCTTGATCACGGCTGTCAACCTGTGGGGCATCGCGGAGAGCGCGCGCGTCCTTATGGCCCCGATGGTGGTGTTCCTGGCCGCGATCTTCGGTGTCATCATCGTCGGCCTGATGCGCTCACACCCGGCCGCGGTCGTCGGCACCGCGGAGCCGGTCCGGATCAGCGAGGCGGTCGGCGTGATCTTGATCTTGAAGGCCTTCTCGGCCGGCTGCTCGGCGCTGACCGGAATCGAGGCCATCGCCAACGGGGTACCGACCTTCCGCCCGCCGCGCGCCCGGCGCGCCCAGCGCACGGAGCTGATGCTCGGCGCGCTGCTCGGCGCGATGCTGATCGGGCTGTCGGTGCTGATCCGCCGCGAGCACCTCGCGCCCCGCGGCGGCGTCACCGTCCTGGCTCAGCTCACGGCCGGTTCGTTCGGCACCGGCTGGGCGTATTACGCGGCCAACATCGCCGTCACCTTGGTCCTGGCCCTGGCCGCCAACACGAGCTTCGGCGGCCTGCCGGTGCTGATGAGCCTGCTGTCCGACGACGACCGGCTGCCACACCTGCTCGGCCTGCGGGCCGAGCGGCCGGTGCACCGCTACGGCGTGATCACCCTGGCCGTGCTCGCGGGCGTCCTGCTGATCGCGGTCGACGCGACCACCGCCCGGCTCATACCGCTGTACGCGATCGGGGTGTTCATCGGATTCACCATCAGCCAGACCGGCATGGTCCGGCACTGGCACGGCCAGCGGTCCCGGCACTGGAGGCTGCGAGCCGCCCTGAACGGCACCGGCGCGGTCCTGACCGCGATTGCCGCCGCCGTCTTCATCGCCAGCAAGTTCACCTCCGGCGCCTGGCTGGTGGTCCTGGTCATCCCGGCCCTGATGCTGTTGTTCGCCCGGATCCAGAGCTACTACCAGGCGGTAGGACTCGAACTCGAGATAGGCCAGCTCCCGCACCGGCCGCGGCCGGCCAACAGCCTGGTGATCGTGCCCGTCAGCGACATCAGCAAGCTGACTGAGCACGCCCTACACGCGGCGCTGTCCCTCGGCAACGACGTCATCGCCGTCAGCGTCCACCCCGATGCCGCCGAGTGCGCGGCCTTCCGCGCCGACTGGGACCGCTGGAACCCCGGGGTACGGCTGGAGACCCTCGACAGCCCGCACCGCTCGCTGGTGCATCCGATCGTGGACTATGTCCGGCAGGCACAGCAAGGCAGCCGGCAAGTCGCCGTCCTCATCACCGAGATTCACCCCCGCCGGTGGCGTTACCGGATCCTGCAGAACCAGCGGGGGCTGCTCCTGGCGACCGTGCTGCGCGCCAGCACCGACGTCGTCATCTGCACCATCCCCTACCGGATCACGACACGGTGATCGGACTGATAGCGAGGTAGCCACCTGGTGCGGCCGATGGCCTGATCAATCTGGTCATCGGTAAGCGCGGGCGCGACGGCATCGGCTACCGCGGCCTTCGCCACGGCTCTGGCCACGGCGGTCGCGGTGGCGGCGAGCTGGGCACGGTCGGGCAGCAGAGTCCCGTGCGGGTCGTGCCGGATCGTGGCGGCGGCACCGACGGCGGCGGCGGCCGCGCTCATCATGGCGTCGGTGACGCGGGTGGCATGCACGGCGGTTACGCCGAGGCCGACTCCGGGGAAGACGTAGATGTTGTTGCACTGGGCGACGGGGATGCTGACCTCGCCGACCCGCATCGGCGGGAACGGGGAGCCGGTGGCGACGAGCGCACGGCCATCTGTCCAGCCGGCCAGATCCTGCGGACGGGCCTCGCTGCAGCTGGTCGGGTTGGACAGCGGCATGATGATCGGCCGTTTGGCGTGCGCGGCGACGCGGCGGACGAGGAGTTCGGTGAAGGCCCCGCCAGCGGCCGACAAACCGATGAGCGCGGTCGGGTGCACAGCGTCGATGACATCGATGAGGCCGGCTGGGCGGTCAGCTTCGGTGCCGGGCACGGCGGCCGACGGCTGGGCGAGACGCCGCTGCGCCGGGCTGAGGTCCGGGCGGCCGGTGGTGAGCAGGCCGTTGATGTCGACCAGGAAGATCCTGGCGCGGGCGTCCTGCTCGGACAGGCCGTCGGCCGTCATCGCCCGCACGATCTGCTCGCAGACTCCGATCCCGGCCGACCCGGCGCCGAGCATCAGCACGGTCTGGTCGCGCAGCCGCGACCCGGTGACTGCTGCCCCCGCGGACAGCGCGGCCAGGACCACGGCCGCCGTGCCCTGGATGTCATCGTTGAAGCTAAGCAACTGGTCGCGGTAGCGCTCCAGGATCGGCAGCGCGTGCGGGGTGGCGAAATCCTCCCATTGCAGCAGAACGTCAGGCAGTTCGGCGCGGACAGCCTGGACGAACCTGTCGACGAAATCGTCGTAATCGGCGCCGGCCAGCCGACGGTGCCGCCAGCCGAGGTACATGGGGTCGTCCAGGAGCCCGGCGTTGTCGGTGCCGACGTCGAGGAGGACCGGCAGGGTGCGCGCAGGGTCGATGCCGCCAAGCGCCGCGTACAGCGACAGCTTGCCGATCGGGATGCCCATGCCGCCGATGCCCTGGTCACCCAGGCCCAGAACCCGCTGCCCGTCGGTGACGACGATGACGTCGACCTCCCGCCGGGGCCGGTTACTCAGGATCTCCCCGACGCGGTCGCGGTCGGGATAGGCGATGAAAAGGCCACGCGGACGGCGGTAGATCTCGCTGAAGCGCTGGCAGGCCAGCCCGACGGTCGGGGTGTAGAGGACCGGCAGCATCTCCTCGATGTGGTCGGACACCAGCCGGTAGAACAGCGTCTCGTTGGTGTCCTGCAGCGCGCGCAGGTTAATGTGCCGGGCGAGGTCGGTGGGCTGCTCCTGGTAGGCCTGGTACCTGCGGCGCACCTGCTGCTCCAGCGTCTCCACCACGGCCGGCAGCAGGCCGCGCAAGCCCAGCCGGGAGCGTTCCTCCTCGGAGAACGCGGTGCCCTTGTTCGTCAGCGGATCGGAAAGCACCGGCACCCCGGAACCTTGATCGACGCCCATGACCTCGCCCGTTCGTTTTCCGATTCGCGCCGACGGCGCGCGATACAGCCAGGGCGGGATCATTTTGCCGGCGGACACCGCACGACTTCACACCTATCGTTACATACCTCGGGCAGACGATCGCGCGGCGAACCATGCCTGGTTCACCGCGCGCTTAGGGGTTACTTCGCCGCTGAGCCGTTCTTCCTGGCGGGAGCGTCATCGGCGCCGGGGAGTATCGACGCGGTCGCCTTGAGCACATCCTCGGCGAACTTCCGCTGGCTGGCCAGCAGCTGCTCGGCGAAGTCGTAGGCGCTCGCGATGAGCTCCTGCGGCTGGGGCAGCTTCTCGGCAAATGGCACGTTCATATCCGGCAGCGCCGGCGTGATCGACTGGACCGTGCGGGCCCAGGTCTGGATCGCTTCGATTACTGCTGACTGGCTGCTGCGAACCGTCTTCAGGATCTCTTCCTGGACTTGCTGGCCCGCGGTGTGGGTGTTGGTCATGATTCCTCCTCAGGATTCTGTTGCTAACTATACCTAGCAGATGATTGGTTTGTCAAGCGCGAGAAACTCCAGCCCCTCCATCCCTCATTGGACACAATTTTCCGGAAAAATATTGCTAGTTTCACATTTCACATATAGCTTTGGGGCAGACACCGGCAATCAGCAGCCAGTCCGGCCCCCGTAGCGGCGCCTTGCCTTGCTGGTCGTCACCGATCCCTGAAGGAGCCACGACATGAAATACGTCCCGCCAGGCCTGCCCGGCAGCATCGTCTCCGTCGAGCCGAGGTATGAGAATTTCATCGGTGGCAAGTGGCTGGCCCCGACGCACGGCAAGTACCGCGTGGACTTGGCCCCCGCGACCGCCGGTCCGATCACCGAGGTGGCCGACTCCACGCCGGAGGACGTCGAGCTCGCGCTGGACGCTGCCCACGCGGCGAAGGACGCCTGGGGTGAGGCGTCAACAACGGAGCGAGCCAAGGTGCTCAACGCGATAGCCGATGCGATCGAGAAGAACCAGGACATGCTGGCGGTCGCGGAGAGCTGGGAGAACGGCAAGCCGGTCCGCGAGACGCTGGCGGCCGACATCCCCCTGATGGTCGACCACTTCCGCTACTTCGCCGCCGCGGCGCGCGCCGAGGAGAACCGCTCGACCGAGATCGAGAAGGACCTGGTCGCCTATCACTTCCGGGAGCCGCTGGGTGTGGTCGGTCAGATCATCCCGTTCAACTTCCCGCTGCTGATGGCGGCGTGGAAGCTCGCGCCGGCGCTGGCGGCGGGCAACTGTTCGGTGATCAAGCCTGCCTCGCCGACGCCGTGGTCGATCCTGAAACTGATGGAGACGATCGAGGACGTGCTGCCGCATGGCGTGATCAACGTCGTGACCGGTCCCGGCGCGGAGATCGGCAAGGCGCTGGCGGCGAACCCGCGGATCGCCAAGGTGTCCTTTACCGGTGAGACGGTGACCGGCCGGCTGATCATGCAGTACGCGGCGCAGAACCTGATCCCTTCCACCGTCGAGTTGGGCGGCAAGTCGCCCAACATCTTCTTCAACGACGTGATGGCTCACGACGACGAGTTCCTGGACAAGGCGATCGAGGGTCTGGTCCTGTACGCGTTCAACAAGGGCGAAGTGTGCACCTGCCCGTCGCGGGCGCTGATCCAGGCCGACATCTACGACGAGTTCATGGCCCGCTGCCTGGCCCGCATCGCCAGCATCAGGCAAGGCAACCCGCTGGACACTGACACCCAGGTCGGCCCGCAGGTCTCAGCGCAGCAGATCGAGAAAATCGCCTCCTACGTCGACATCGGCCGCAACGAGGGCGCCGAGGTGCTCATCGGCGGCCAGCGCGCCCGCGTGGACGGGGCGGAATTCGCCGACGGCTATTACTACCAGCCGACGGTGCTGAAGGGCGACAACAAGATGCGGGTGTTCCAGGAGGAGATCTTCGGCCCCGTGCTGGCGGTCACCACGTTCACCGACGACGCGGACGCCCTGGCGATCGCGAATGACACCCTCTACGGGCTGGGCGCCGGCGTCTGGACCCGAGACGGCACCCGGGCCTACAAGATGGGCCGCGGCATCAAGGCCGGCCGCGTCTGGACGAACTGCTACCACCAGTACCCGGCAGGTGCCGCTTTCGGTGGCTACAAGATCTCGGGCATCGGCCGCGAGAACCACCTCATGATGCTTGATCACTACAGCCAGACGAAGAACCTCCTCGTCAGCTACAGCACCAAACCGCTCGGGCTGTTCTAGGACCCGGGATGTCCGAGCCGATTGGGCCGGCCCGCATCATCGCGACCCCGGCCGCGCGCGAGGCGATCCGTCTGCTGCGCGCGGCCGGGGGCGGCCCGGTGATGTTCGTTCAATCCGGCGGCTGCTGCGCGGGCAGCACGCCGATGTGCTTTCCCGTCGGAGAATTCCTCATCGGCGATATCGACATCCTGCTCGGCGAGATCGACGGATGCCCGTTCTACATCGACAAGCGCCTTGACCAGGCCTGGCACCAGGACCAGTTCCTGCTCGATGTCGCCCTCGGCGAACCCGAAGACTTCTCACTACCAGCTGGGGAAAGCCTTCACTTCGTCACCCGCTCCCCCAGCTGTGTCTCGCCGGATGCACCCGGCGAAAACGCCCTTACACCCCCTGAATAGAGCGCATCATGAAAGCAGCAGTTGTCACCGGTTTCCGGTCCCCCTTGCAGGTGCAGGATCTTCCGATCCCCGAGCCCGGCGCGGGTGAGGTACTAGTCCGGATCGAGACGAGCGGGCTGTGCCACACCGATATCCACGCCGCGCACGGCGACTGGCCGGTCAAGCCGACACCGCCGTTCATTCCCGGACACGAGGGCGTCGGTTATGTCGAGAAGCTCGGCGCCGGCGTGAGCAGCCGTGCGGTCGGCGACCGGGTCGCGATCGCGTGGCTCGGTTACGCGTGCACCGAGTGCCGCTATTGCAACAGCGGGTGGGAAACGCTGTGCGAGAAGCAGCAGAACTCGGGCTACTCCGTCAACGGCACATTCGCCGAGTACGCCGTCGTGCCCGCATCGTTCGCCGCGCCGGTACCGGACGGCATCTCCTCCCGGGACGCCGCGCCCCTGGCATGCGCGGGTGTGACGACCTACAAGGCGATCAAGGTCGCCCGGGTCGCTCCCGCCGAGACGGTCGCGATCTTCGGCATCGGCGGACTCGGACACCTCGCACTGCAGTATGCCCGCGTCGCCGGTGCGTTCGTCATCGCGGTGGACATCGAAGACCATAAGCTCACGATGGCCACCGAACTCGGCGCCGACCATGTCGTCAATGCGCGGACTACCGATCCGGTCGAGGCGATCCAGGCACTGGGCGGCGCCGATGTGGCCGTGGCGCTCACGGTGTCACCCGGGGCGTTCGATCAGGCCTACCGGTCGCTGCGCCGTGGCGGGCGCCTGGTGTGCGTCGCGCTGCCCGCTGACAATGCGACGCTGAGTGTGCCGATCTTCGACACCGTCATCAACGCCAAGACTGTCATGGGCTCCATCGTCGGCACCCGTAACGACCTCGCCGACGTCTTCGCCCTGCACGCCGCAGGCCGTACCAAGGTCATCGCCGTCGACCGCAAGATCGACGAGGTCAACCAATCCATCGACGACGTCCTGGCCGGCGCGGTCCTGGCCCGCGTCGTCTTCCAGTTCTGACCGGGGTCATGGCCGGCTCGCTGCCTTTTCCTGCGGCACAAGGTCAGCGCTGGCCGGGCCCGCGGGGTCGGTGCCGCTGACGGCCGCTCGTGTCCCGGTCCGGCGCCAAGCGCCGGACCGGAAGCGATGGCGGGCGGGTACCTCCTCCTGGCCTCCGCGTCCGGCCAGCAGGAACGATGTCACCGCGTCGGTGAAGCCGTCCGGATCCTCCCAGAAGAGCAGATGGCCCAGCTCAGGGAAGGTCACGAGCCGAGCGTCCGGGATCCGGTTCGCGAGCAGCCTTGCGTTGCGCGGGTCGACCACGGTATCTGCGCCGCCCTGCAGGACCAGCGTGCGCGCCCTGATGCGCGCCTGCCTCCAGCGCCCGGCGTACAGCGCTCCCGCGGCAGCCTGGCCCGCCAGGGCTCGCGGGTCCGGCGGCGGCTGGGAGTCCTGCAGCTCGAGCAGGCGATCGACGAGTTCTGGATGGTGCTGGACGGTCTGCGCGGCCAGGGCATTCTCGGTATGGCGGCGCCGTGCCACCTCGGCCCTGATGACGGCGGTGACCAGGATCAGCCGCACGGCGGCAGGGGGCATGGGGTAGGCGAAGGGCCAGCCCGGTGCGGTGCAGGCAAGGACGAGACCGTCGACCCGCTCGGCGTGGGTAATTGCCAGCTCCTGGGCCACCATCCCGCCCAGGCTGGCCCCCATCACGTGGGCCCTGCGGATGCCAGCGGCATCGAGCACGGCGACGATATCGCCGGCCATGGCGGCTACGCCAAACAAGCCGGCCGGCCGGTCACTGCGCCCGAACCCCCGGTTGTCCACCAGCACAAGCCGGAAGTGGCGCCCCAGTTTCCGCAGCACCGGATCCCACCCGGAACGGTCGAAGCCCATCCCCTGGACCAGGACCAGCCACGGCCGCCGCCGGTGCATAGTTCCGCGCAACTCGTAGGCGATCCGCAGGTCACCGCTGCGGGCGTACCGGGTCCTGCTCACGTCGGCTCCTCAGCAGCGGCTGTCAAGGACAGGCCGATGCGTATAGTTAGCATTTGCTAAGTATATCAAGCAATCGCGCCGGCCGCTGGCGGAACGGCTATCCGGTGCGTGACTGGATGGCGGTGAGCGCCACGGTGTAGACGATGTCAGCCACCAGAGCACCGCGGCTGAGGTCGTTCACCGGCTTGGCGAGGCCCTGGAGCATCGGGCCGATGCTCAATACCTGCGCGCTACGCTGTACCGCCTTGTAGGTGGTGTTGCCGGCGCCGAGGTCGGGGAAGATGAAGACGCTCGCGCGCCCGGCCACGGCGCTGTCGGGCCGCTTGTTCTGCGCAACCGAAGCGATCGCGGCCGCGTCGTACTGCAACGGGCCGTCGACGGCCAGACCGGGTTCGCGTTCGCGCACGATCCGGGTCGCCTCGGCGACCTTGTCGACGTCGCTGCCCGTCCCCGAGGTGCCAGTGCTGAAACTGATCATCGCCACCCGGGGCTCGATGCCAAAGGCCCGGGCCGAGGCCGCGCTGGCGATGGCGATGTCGGCCAGTTCCTCGGCGTCGGGCCGGGGGTTGATGGCGCAGTCGCCATAGACGACGACCTCGTCGGGCAGGCACATGAAGAACACCGACGACACCAGCCGGCTGCCTGGCCTGGTGCCCAGGATCTGCAGCGCCGGGCGAACCGTGGCCGCGGTGGTGTGGACCGCGCCCGCGACCAAGCCGTCGACCTCGCCCTGCTGGAGCATCATGGTGCCGACCATGATCGGATCGGTGAGGTGATCGCGGGCTATCTCCTCGGTCCAGCCTTTGTGCCGCCGCAGCTGGGCCAGCGGGGCGACGTAGCGCTCGGCGGCGGCCCGCGGGTCGACCACGGTGACGCCGTCGGGCAGTCGCAGCCCGAGGCTGCGGGCCAGCCCGGTGACCTGGTCCGGCGGTCCCAGCAGCACGCAGCGCGCGATGCCTCGCTCCGCGCAGGCGACCGCGGCCTGCACGATGCGAGGCTCGGTGCCCTCGGGTAGCACCACGCACGCGCCGGCGGCGCGGGCGAGCTCGACCAGGTGGAAGCGGAAGGCGGCGGGGCTGAGCCGGCGAGACCGGGAGGAGCTGCGCAGCGACTCCAGCCACACCGGGTCCAGCGCATCGGCGATATTGTCTACTACCCCCTTGATCCGTTCCAGGTCGTCGATCGGCAATCCCGGGTCGAGGTCATGGACCCGCGTCGCGGCCTCGTAACTGTTGTCGTCGACCACCAGGACGGGCAGCCCGGTGACGCGCGCAGCCCGGGTGAGCTCCCATACGCCTGGGTCCGGCTCGGTCCCGGCGGTCAGGAGCAGGGCGGCCAGCCGAGTCCCGCTGAGCGCGGCGAGGCTGGCCGCCATGACCACGTCGTGGCGGTCCCCGGGGACCACGACGAGCCGGCCCTCGGTGAGCACGCGAAGGCCGCCAGGGACGCCCTGGGCGAACACCGCCACCCCTTTGATACGCCGGGACTCCTCACCCTCGCTGAGCACCCGCGGGCCCAGCTCGCGGACCAGGTCGCGGACCCGCAACCAGGTCAGCTCGGGACGGTGCGGCACCGCGGCGATGAGGCGAAGCCCGTGCTGGGCCAGCGTCTCGCCCAGCTGCGCTGCCGCCGACGGATCCCCGGCCGGCACGCCGTTGACCACGCAGCCGACCACGCGTGCGTGCTCACCCGACCAGTACCCGCTGGCCGTGATGGCGAGCGACTCGGCCAGGTGCTTCACAGCGTCCCCGGCCGGGCCGGGCCCAGGCTCCGCCGCGCCCTCGGCCCGGTCCTCGCCGACCGCCGCGTCTGCGGCCGGCCAGCTGGCGACCAGCACGACGTCGGCGTCGACCGCTTTGGCCAGCGCCTCGTTGAGCTCGCTGGCGTACAGCTTGTCCGGGCCCGGGCTAAGCCCCTCGACGACGACGACATCGGAGCGGTCATTCACTGGCTGCCAGACAGCGACGATCTTCTCGAGTACGGCGTCGAGTCCGCCCGATCCGAGCTGCCGCTCCAGCTCGGCGGTGGACAGCGGATCTGGAGGACGCAGCGCAGTTGCCGCCCTGGTCAGCGCGATCGAGCGGTCCGGGCCGCCATCGGCGCGGGGCTGGGCCACCGGCTTGACGAAGGCGACGTTCACGCTCCGCCGGTCGAGGGCCCGCACCAGGCCGAGGCAGGTCCGGGCCAGGCTGGCGCCAGCCGCGGTGGGCACGACCAGCAAGGTCCGGGTCATGACATCATCCTCATCTGCAGTTGAAAGACCGTTGACCGGCGATGACGCTGGCGGTGTCGCGGGCGATCAGTAGCTCCTCGTCGGTCGGCACGACGAGCGCCAGGACCGGGCTGGACCCGGTAGCCACGCTGATCCGCCCCCCGGTCCGCCGGCCATGGCCGGCATTGGCCTGGACGTCCTCAGCCAGGCCGAGGAAGCCCAGCCGGCCGAGCACCAGGCTACGGACGACGACGCTCTTTTCCCCGATGCCGCCGGTGAAGACCAGCGCGTCGAGCCGTTCAAGCCCGACCACCAGCCCGGCGATCGCCTTGGACAGCCGGTGCACGAAAACCTCGAGGGCGAGCCGGGCCCGCTCGTTTCCGGCCGCGGCCGCGGCTTCGACGGTGCGCATGTCATTACCCACGCCGGACAACCCCTCAAGCCCGCTGTCGACGTTCAGCGCCCGGGTGAGCTCGTCGACGCCGCTGCCGGTCCGGCCGGCCAGGTAGCTGAGCAAGCCCGGATCGACATCGCCGGAGCGAGTCCCCATCACCAGCCCGTCCAGCGGGGTGAGCCCCATGGTCGTATCCACCGACACGCCGTCGCGCACCGCGGTCGCGCTGCACCCGTTGCCCAGGTGCGCGGTGACCAGCCGGAGCCCGCCGGGAGCCCGGCCCAGCATGGAAGCAGTCTGCTCGCTGACGAAGCGGTGACTGATGCCGTGGAACCCGTAACGCCTCACCCCGTGTTCGGTGTACCACTCCTCGGGAACGGCGTAGCGAAAAGCGTGCGGCGGCATCGTCTGGTGGAACGCGGTGTCGAACACGGCGACTTGCGGCAAGTCGGGCAGGAGAGCCCGCACCGCCTCGATTCCGGCCAGATTCGCCGGGTTGTGGAGCGGCGCCAGGTGACTAAACGAGCGCACCGCGGCTAGCACGGCGTCGTCTACCCGGATCGACGAGGTGAACCGCTCTCCGCCGTGCACCACCCGGTGCCCGGCCCCGAGCAACCCAGCGCCGGAATGCCCGGCCTCGGCCAGGTGAGCCAGCACCCGGGCCACCACGGCCTGGTGAGTAGCTCCGGGGAGCCGTTCGGTGACCGCCGCCGCCGGAAACCACTGGACCCGCAGCACCGCCTCCGGCGTACCGAGCCGCTCGCCGATCCCGCCCATGAGACGCTCGCCACTGCCGGGGAGCAAAAGCGCGAACTTGACCGACGAACTGCCCGAGT
>Ga0302184_10002006_pt1 | contig 13065 bp, 12 predicted proteins | sample I_Palsa_N3_3_FD_200233 | JGI IMG/M metagenome (GOLD analysis project Ga0302184, IMG submission 200233) | Peat permafrost microbial communities from Stordalen Mire near Abisko, Sweden - I_Palsa_N3_3 | ecosystem: Environmental > Terrestrial > Soil > Palsa > Peat permafrost | place: Sweden...
TCTTCTTCTTCGCCTCGGCCGGCGCGAGCGCCGGTTACCTGACCGCCAGCGAGGTCTTCCCGCTGGAGGTGCGGGCGAAGGCCATCGCCGTCTTCTTCGCCATCGCCCAGTGCTTCGGCTCGCTCGGCTCGCACCTGTACGGTCACCTGATCGGGACCGGCAACGACCCGAACAACCTCTATGTCGGCTACCTCATCGGCGCCGGGGCGATGATCGTGGGCGGCCTGGTCGCCGTCTTCCTCGCCGTCGACGCCGAGGGCAAGTCCCTGGAAGACGTCGCCAAACCGCTTAGCGTCCTCCCCTCCGCCGGTAACTAAATGTCAGTGGTCGGGTGCACGATGTCCTGAGTACGAAAAAACTCACCTAAGGACATCTGATGGCAGCAGGCGACACCCAGATCACGATCGCAGGCAACCTCGTCGAGGACCCCGAGCTGAGGTTTACCCCGGCCGGGCAGCCCGTCGCGAAGTTCCGCGTCGCATCGACCCCGCGGTACCTGGACAAGACCACGAACGAATGGAAGGACGGCGACAGCCTGTTCCTGACCTGCAACGTGTGGCGGCAGGCGGCGGAGAACGCCGCCGAGACCCTCCGCCGCGGCATGCGCGTGATCGTCTCCGGGCGGCTGCGGCAGCGGTCGTATGAGACCAAGGAAGGCGAGAAGCGCACCGTCTACGAGGTCGAGGTCGACGACGTAGGCCCCTCGCTCCGCAACGCCTCAGCCAAGGTCACCAAGGCCACCCGCTCCGGCCCTAGCGATGGCGCCGGCGCCAGGCCGTCCGGCGCCCCCGGCGGAGCCAGCAGCACCGAGTCCGACCCGTGGGCGGCCGATACCCCAGGCAACTACTCCGACGACCCGCCGTTCTAGCGGGGTTCTCAAGGCCATGGGGCGTGCCGGAGAATAAGTTGGCGGTCCGGGGCCGGTGGGTGTGCCCGTGTGGTGGTTCTTCCCGGCTAGAGAGACCGCCGGGCGCTGCCGGGCACCCGTCCGTCGGGCACCCGGGCTCAGAACCCGCACCTTAGTGGCTGACGCTGCCATGATGGAAAGTTAGTTGCAAGCCATCATTCCGACAGTTAGGTTCATACATTATGAGCTCGCTGCTGCCGTCGCCGGCCGGGTCGCGGTCGTCGATGATGGCTGGTAGCTCGTGTTTCCGGCGTAGCTGGCCCGGACGGCGTCGTGGTCATGTTCGACCCAGAGGGTCTGGGGACCGGTCAGGACACAGGCGGCCACGCCGCGGATGCTGGTGTCCGCGGTACACAGGTGCGTGTGCCCGGTGCTGAACGAGACGGGCTGGCCGCCGACCGGACGTCCGGAGGCGGTCAGAGTGGCGGTGAGGGAAAAGACGTATTGCGGGCTGAGGGCGATGCGCGCGGTCAGCGCGGTCGGGGCGCGGGTGACGGTCTGGGCGAGGGTGCCTGCGGAGGCGGCGTAGTCGGCGTCGCCGGGGTAGGCGGCGGTGATGGTGTCTCGGCCGGCCGGCCGGTCGGTGGTGGTGCAGGTGGCGTGGTATTTGCTGCCGCTGACCTTGGTCAGGGCCACGGCCCGGCACAGTGCCCTAGAGCCGTTGCTGAAGGTGATGGTACCGCCGTTGACCGGGGCGGCCGTCGCGGTGAAGGTGACTTTCTGGCCGAAGGCGCCCGGGTTCTTCGATGAGGTCACCGTGATGACGGGAGCCGGCCGGGGCGGGCTGATCACCGACACCGTGTCCTTGCTGTTGTCGGTCACGTAGAGGATGTGAGTGGCGGGGTCCACCGCCACCGCGGACGGTTCGGGGCTCGTGGCGAAGGTGGTGGTGACGTTGTTGGTCGCCGCGTCGATCACCGCCATTACGCCGTCGCTGCCGTCGGTGCTGGGGGTGGCCGCGTAGACGATCCCGGCGGCGGGGTCGACCGCCACCGTTGCGCCAGCGTCGTCGGGGCTCACGGTGATGGTGGCGGTCACGGTCCTGGTCGCCATGTCGATTACCGACACCGTGTTAGCGCCGCCGTCGGCCACGTATACGGTCCCGGCGGCGGTGTCGACCGCCATCGAATCCGGGGCGGGGCCCACGGGGATGGTGGCGGTCACGGTGTTGTTCGCCACGTCGATCACCGACACCGTGTTGGCGTCGGAGTTGGCCACGTAGACGCTCCCGGCGGCGGGGTCGGCCACGATCGGACCCGGGGTGAGGCCCACTGGGATGGTGGCGGTCACGGTCCTGGTCGCCGTGTCGATCACCGACACCGTGTTAACAAGCCAGTTGGTCACGTAGACGGTCCCGGCGGCGGGATCCACCGCCACCCCGTTGGGGTGGTAGGCCAGGCGGATGGTGGCTTTCACAGTGTTGGTCGCCGGGTCGATCACCGATACCGAGCCACCGTTGTCAGGGTCGTGGTTGGCCACGTAGACGGTCCCGGTCCCGGAATCGACCGCCACCGCGCCCGGGTCGGAGGCCATGGGGAGGGTGATGGTGGCTTTCAGGGTGCTGGTCGCCATGTCGATCACCGACACCGTGTTGGAGTCGGCGTTGGTCACGTAGACGGTCCCGGCAGCGGAATCGACCGCCACATCGCCCGGGCCCTGGCCGACTCCGATGGTGGCGATCACGGTGTAGCCGCCTGCCGCCGAGGCGGCCACCGTGCCCGCCGTCAGTGACAGCGCGGCCGCCGCGACGACGACGGCGCCGCCGCGCCAGCGGGCTGAGGTCCTGCCGCGCCGGCCGTCGGCATGATGGTCCCGTCGTGCGCGCATACCTGTCCCCCGACCCGCGTCCTGGTGCCCTGATGCCGGGGAGCTAGCCCCGCGGCCGGCCGGCCCTGACACGGCAGGCCCGCTCATACATTTCGCTTAGAGTAATCAGTCAATTACGATTTGTCTATAGCGGTAGCTGGATGGCCACCGTTGACCCGTGTGCCGGATACGTCACGTCCGGGAACAGGGGCGTCCGAGCGGCAGCACAGCGCGCAGCCGAAAAGCCCCGCCGGGCCCGTCGGCCACATCGACGAAGCGGGTGCGAAGAGCGCCTAGAGCTTGGTGAAGTGGTGGAAGCACTCGTAGTAGGGGTCGGTGGAGTGGGCGAAGTGGGCGGCTTCTGAGCGCTTGACCGCCAGGTAGGCGGTGCTGCGCAGCGGGCCGAGGGCGTCCATCAGCAGTTCGTCCGCCTCGAGCGCGTCCAGGGCCGCGGCCAGCGAGGCGGGCAGCCGGTGGATGCCGTTGCTGGTCCGTTCGGCGTCGCTGAGCGTAGCCGGGTCCACGTTGACCGCCTCGCCGGGGTCGAGCTTGCCCCGGATGCCGTCCAGCCCCGCGTAGATGAATGCGCCGAGTGCGAGGTACGGGTTGGCGCTCGAGTCGGACGGCTTCAGCTCCAGGTTGACCGAACTGCCCGGGTCGTTGCCCAACGGCGAGCAGATCCGGATCGAGGCCTCCCGGTTGTCCATCCCGTAGCAGCTGTACGCGCTCGCCCACATTTGCGGCGCCAGCCGGCGGTAGCTGTTCACGCTGGCGCAGCTCAGGGCGACCAAGGCGGGCAGATGCGCCAGCAGGCCGCCGATGAAGTGGTAGCCGACCTGGGACAGACCGTTGCGGTCGGCCGGATCGGCGAGCACGTTTTTCCCGCCGGGCGCGCCGTCAGGCAGCAGGTCGGTGAGCGAGGCGTGCAGGTGCGTGCCGTTGCCCGCCTGATCGGGAATGGGCTTAGGCGCCAGGCTCGCCCACAGGCCGTGCCTGAAGGCCACGCCGCGGATCGTCTCCCGGTACAGCACGTGGTTGTCGGCGGCACGCAGCGCGCCCGCGTGCCGCACGGACAGCTCGTGCTGGCCGTGGCCGAGTTCGGGGTAGTAATGCTCCACCTCAAGGCCCTGCGCCTCGAGCGACGCGACGAGCTCCATGGTGAAATCGTGCGCGAGGTGGAAGCCAGTGGCGGAGTAGCACAGGCTGTCGTCGATCGGAATGAGCCGGTCCGGGATGGAAGGGCCGCCCGGGGAGGACTCGCGGCGGCCGACGGTGAACTCGGGCTCGAACGCGGCCTGCATGCCGTATCCCTCGCCGGCCAGCTCGACGATGGCCTGCTTGAGGAACGTGCGCGGGCACGCCTCCCACGGCGAACCGTCCAGCTTGACCAGGTCAGCAAGCATGGCCCCGGCCCCCGGCGCGTAGGGGAGCGGCACGAAGGTGTCCGGGTCAGGCACGATCCTGACCTCGCCGACCGGGCCCATCCCGACGACCGGCTGCAGCTGGTCGAGCATGGACATCGCCATCATCGCGACCGTGTGCCCGATGCCGCTGGCCATACGTTCCCGCAGCCGCGCTGTGCCCGCGGCCTTTCCGCGTATAATCCCGCCGTGATCGGCGTAAAGGAAGCGGACCAGGCGGATCTGTTCCTCACTAGTCCGCTCGAGCGCCGCTTCGATGGCTCCGTCAGTCATGCACCATGGGTAGCACGTTCAACCCGCTCTCGTACAGCCGATGCCGGCGAGTGGGAGACAGAGCGCGGCAGACACCGCGAAAAAAAGCATATATTTTCAGCATGTGATGCGAGGAACCCGGGCCTTCACTTCAGGCCTGGGAGGAATCGCATCGGTCCAGGTCTAGGCCGGTCGCTTCTGCTGTTCGATGTATTCCTTGATGATCGCGAGGGGCGCGCCGCCGCAGGACGCGGCGAACTACGAGGTGGACCAGGAATGCCCGCCCCATAGGTACTTGCGGACAGGGCGGCCTTGGGCCGTTGAACTCGCGGAGTTCGGCGCCGAAGTCCGCGCAGACCTCCCCCATGATCTCCTCGCAGCGGGCCAGGATCTCCCCGGTGAACGGGCCGCGCCGGTACGTCGGCGTGAAGACCAAGTGTGCGTGGAGGCTGTGGACAACGGTCCTTTCCCTTCGTATATCGGTGTTTCGTTCCCGGCGTGGTGACATAGGTCATTGTTAGGCTTTCCCGTGTGAAGATCGACCTGACGGGCATCCGCGAGCGGGCTCGGCTCCGCAAGCCCCAACGGGTCACGCTCAACAGCTGGGCGTTCGCCCAGCTCGGGTCGTTCATCGCCTACAAGGCGCGCCGCGCCCCTGCCCCTGCCCGCGACAGGCAAGGGCTGGACGCGGCAGCCAGCATCGCCGCCAGTGATGCCCTAGCCGCAAGCTCGGTCCTTCAGGGCCGAGTAAGTTGACGCCATGAGCCCACGGCAGGCACCGCGCGACCTGCGCGCGTCCGACGCTGACCGCGACCGGGTGCTCGCCTTGCTCGCCGAGGCGATGGGCGATGGGCGGCTCACCCCGGACGAGCACGCCGAACGGGTTCAGCGGGCTTTCTCGGCCCGGACGCTGGGCGAGCTCTCGGAGCTGACCACAGACCTGACGGCGCCGTCCGCGCAGCCCGTCCGTCTGGACGGCGGCCGGGTCATCGCCGGGATCTTCGGCCCGGCCCGGCGGGACGGTCGCTGGGTAGTGCCGGAGAACCTCACCGTGACGGCCATGTTCGGCGAGGTCGAGGTCGACTTCACCCAGGCGATCCTGCAGACCAGCCGGGTGCAGCTGTACGCGACGGTCTTCGGCGGCCGGCTCAGGCTGATTGTTCCCGACGGGGTGTCGGTGATCGTGAGCGGGCACATGGTGCTCGGCCGCAAGCGCGGCAGCACCCCCCCGCCGGCCGGCCCCGGCTCACCGGTGATCGAGGTCAAGGCGCTGGTGCTCGGCGGCGAGCTGTCCGTGCGCACGCCGCCCAAGACCCGCCGGTTCCGCCTCTTCAGCCGAAGTTGATAGAGGTCAGCCGAAGTTGATCGAAGAGTAGGCGCGGAGCTTCCACAGCTGGTGCTCGCTCTTGATGTTGCGGATGGTCCCCGACCGAGACCGCATCACCTGCGAATGAGTGGTCGCGCCGCCGGCCCGGTACCTGACGCCCGCCATCAGCTCGCCGTCCGTGATCCCGGTGGCGGCGAAGAACACGTCGTCCGAGGCCACGAGGTCATTGGTGGTGAGCACGCGGTCGAGGTCATGCCCCGCGTCCAGGGCGCGGCGCCGTTCGGCCTCGTCGGTGGGCGCGAGCCGACCCTGGATGACCCCGCCCAGGCATTTGAGCGCGCAGGCCGCGATGATCGCCTCGGGCGTGCCGCCGATGCCGAGCAGCAGGTCGATGCCGGTACCCTCGCTGGCCGCCATGATCGCGCCGGCCACGTCGCCGTCGGTGATCAGGTGGATCCTGGCGCCTGTTTCTCGGATCTGGGTGATCAGCTCGGCGTGCCTGGGCCGGTCCAGTATGACCACGGTGACGTCCTGCGGCGATTCGCCCTTCGCCTTCGCCACTGCGGCGATGTTGGCGGCCGGGGGCGCGGTGATGTCCACCATGTCGGCGGCGGCCGGGCCGGTGGCCAGCTTGGACATGTAGAACACGGCGGACGGGTCGTACATCGAGCCGCGCCCGGCTACCGCCAGGACCGAGATCGCGTTGGACATGCCGTTGGCGCACAGCCGCGTGCCGTCGATCGGATCCACCGCGACGTCGCAGGCCGCGCCGGTGCCGTCGCCGACCTCCTCGCCGTTGAACAGCATCGGCGCGTGATCTTTCTCGCCCTCGCCGATGACCACCACACCGCGCATCGACACCGAGTTGATCATCATCCGCATCGCGTTGACGGCGGCGCCGTCCGCCCCGTTCTTGTCGCCCCGGCCGACCCACCTGGCGGCGGCCATCGCGGCGGCCTCGGTCACCCGGGCGAGCTCGAGGGCCAGGTTGCGGTCGGGGGCGTGGCTGGCTGGTTCCGGTGGCAGGATCTGCTCGCTCATGTCGGGTGTCCTTCCCGGTCGGCCGGTGCTGTGATCCTACGCAGTTACCCGGCCGGCGAAACCCTGGGCACCCGGTTCGGTCGAGGCTACTGCAGGGCGACCAGTACGGGGATGATGCTCTGGCCTTCGGCCAGGCCGCGGAGCGCCTTGCCGATGACTGATCCGAAGGCGCGGCCTGGATCGCTGGCTCGCATGGCGTGACCCGGGGTCTTGGACGTGGTGAGCAGGTCACCTACGCTGATCGGCGACTGAGCCGCGTCGACTTTGCAGTAGACCGTTCCCATCAGGGCGACGGGCAGCCTCGGAGTCGCCGACGGCCGCCTGCCCAGGGTGATCCCCGGCCGTAGGCCGCCGGCCCCGGAGATGACACCGACGACGGTGGTGGCGTACTCGGAGTCGCACGACCGGACGCTTCCGTCTTCGCTCATCACCACGACCGTTCCCGCGGCGAGCTCACGCTCGGATACGTCGAAATCCTCGGCGCAGTCCTGTCCCGGATTCTGCAGCACGACATCACCGTCAACGAGGATGCTTCCGCTGACCGTGACATTCCCGCCGACGTTGAAATTGGCCGCGATCTGCCCGGCCTGGCTGGCAACGGTTCCTTTGAACGTCGCGAAATTCCCGGTCAGATTCCCGCTGACCGTGACATTGCCGTCGAACTCGCCGGCGTTTCCCGTGCTGCTGCCGTACACGCCCACGCCGCCGCTCGTGTTCGTCCCCGATACCCCGGCGTGCTGCGCCGAGCTGCTCACTCCATGGACGCCGTCGTATCCCGTACTGGTTCCCCAGACACCGGAACCAGCGGCGGATTCTCCCCAGACGCCTGCTCCGTTGGCAGGTGCCGTCCCGCTGCCCGCCGCGACCCCGCTGGATCCATGAACGCCATTCACTCCGGTGCCGTACACGCCGTCGTGGCCGGCGCTCTCTCCGTACACGCCATACCCGTAGGCCGCCCCGACGAGGTAGCCATATCCCAGGACACCGGAGGGCGGCGGTGGTGGTGGATGAAGCGGCAGCTTTCCGTCCTTCGCGCTGGAACCGACCTGTCCCCACACGCCGACGGACGACGGGCTTGTGCCCTCGACGCCATAGCCAGCCGTGCCGTCATCGGTTCCCGTAACTGGTGCCATGGCGCAACCCCTTGCGTAAATTGAGCGGTCATTCTTCGCGCACTGCCTGGCAACGTTGTAGTCCTGTTCGGCTGGTATTGACAAGCGCCAGCCGGAAGCCGGTGACTATTGGGGCTCCAGGGACCTGCGCGACCTGATTTTCGCAGGCTCTCCGCTCTTGCGCCCGGTAACTGAACGTGATAATTCGGACGGGAGATAATTTTCTTCTCGAGGGCGGCGGGAAAATTGGGAAAGCTGACTACCGCGCGGCTGTCTGATGGGCGCCTGCAGCTATGGGTTACTTACCCGAGCATCCTGAGTTCCTGGCAGGTGTCGCTCGACCCGACCGCGGCTTGGTGGTCCTTGGCGCCGTTCGCACCGAGTCCGGGAGAGGCGACTGACGTCACGGCGGGGCATTCACCAGACGGCCGTGCCCAGCTTTGGGCGCTGGGATACGACAACGTCCTGCGAACGACGTGGAAGGTCACGAGCGAGCCGAATTCCGGCTGGACGCCGTGGGAGACCTTCCTGGCTCATCCGGACCTTGGATCGCCGGTGGCCGGGCAACTGTCAGACGGGCGGATGCAGATCTGGGCGGTCGACCACGAGGTCGCGATCTGGACCACATGGAAGGTATCCACGGAAGTTAACGCGCCGTGGAGCGGCTGGACGCAATTCAGCCCCGCGCAGCCCGGAGCCGTCCTGGCCGCCGGTAACCTCTCCGATGGCCGGCCGCAGCTGTGGGCTCAGATCTTTACCCCCTCGGGCGTGGGATTTCAGACCTCGGGAATGCTCATGAGTTCCTGGAAAGCGACGAGCGATCCGGGCTCCGCCTGGAACCCCTGGCAAATCCCGTTCTCCCCGCCATTGACCACGCCGGCCGGGGGTACCTCCTACACGGAGGCTTGCGCGGCCGGGCAGCTTTCCGATGGCAGCCTGCAGCTGTGGGCCTGCACAAGCGATGGCGTGCTGCACACGACACGGAAAGGCTCGGCGTCGGCCAGCGCCGCCTGGACGCCTTGGCAGAGTCCCTTCCTCCCTGCCCCTGGCCGGGTAGGGGACCTGACGGCGGGCAGGCTCGCCGACGGCCGCCTGAAACTCTGGGTCATGACCGTTCCCGCGGCGAACGGCACGGCCCAGATCCTGACCACGCAGCAGGAGAGCCCGGCCCCGGGCGCAAGCTGGACGCAATGGACCACCGTCGGAACTGTCGGCTGACTCGCCTGGCCCGCGGCGCCAATTCCTAGGAGACTGGAAAATGAACCTATCTTTCAAGGCGTTCGCCCTCAAGGAGGGGTTCAGCCCTCCGGTAAGCGCGGCGGCCGTCGCATCATCGTTGCACGTCGCCCGCCCCGTCTCGCTGCGCGCCCTTATCGGCACCGCGGCGCCATACCAGCCGATTCTCATATCCTGGGCCGCGGCAGCGTCAGGTACCTCCTTTGAGTGGTATGACGAAGCAAACCTTCCGCCGTGGATCTGGGAAGCGGATGGCTCACCTTACGGGCCACCCAATCCGCTGCGCGCAGCGACGTCATTTGAATTCAAATTGTGGCAGAACCCGAGCGGCAACCTCGTTTCGGATACTACGATACCGGTGACTAGCGCCGTCGGCAGTGGCCTGCCCATAGCGTTTAGCCCGGGCGTGCTCGATGGCAGCTTTAAGTATCAGATCGTGGCCCTTAACAGCTCGGGTAGCGCCTCGGCCGGGCCGCAGGGGCCCATTACGATAACGCCGCCCGCTCCCGGGCCGACTATTATGGCTCAGTCCATCGGGACTAATATGTACCAGGTTCAGGGCAGCGGCTTCGGTAACTGGGCCAATAAGACGGTCAATATAAATGTCGAGCTCGGCATCGGTGCCTCAGCTGGCGTTCCCCAGAGCCCGGTGCCGACGGCTCAGGTGAATGGTCAGGGAGCATTTTCGGTGCCGGTCACCGCTACGGTGTGCAGCGGGCACCAGGGGGCACAGCTGAGGCTCTCGGTCTCCCAGCCAGGCTCCGCGAGCGCCATAAGCAACCTCCTCTTCATGACCTGCATGTAAGGTCCGGGCACACCGCGGCGGCTAACCTGGCAGCTGTGGGGACAGCTCGCCGGATGCTGCGCGGTGGCGCATGGTTGTCCGGCTGCCTGCTGGCCGCCGCGATCGTCGTGGTGGCGGTCCCGATCCCGCACGCCGCCGAGCCCGTCACCGTCAGCTACCGCGGTGACCTGGCCCGGCTGGTCAGGCTGGCGCCTTACCCGGCGGTGGCCCCGTCCGGCCTGCCCGGATCCTGGCAGCCGGTGAGCTCGGGCCTGGCCGTGGGCGGCGCGAACGGCCCGGGCACGGTCACCTGGCAGCTCGGCTACATGACCCCGGGCGGCTCGCTGGCCTCACTCGAGGAGACCAACGCCGGCGCCGCCGCCTTCATCAGGCGAATGACAAACGACGGAACGGCACTGGCTCCCACGCGCCTGGCCACGCAATCCTGGCACCTCAGCTCAACTCCGTCCCGCGGCCAGCGCTCGATGTACTACACCAGCACCACGGGCCGAACCGTCGTGGTCACCGGCAACGCGACCTGGGCCCAGCTCCGCGAGCTCGCCGCCTCACTTCACCCGGTCGCCACTTGAGCTGGGGCTAGACCCGGCCACCTCGTCACGCGACTCGGAACCGGTCACGCCCGCCGACTCCGAACCGGTCACGCCCGCGGGCGGCGCGATCTCGTCCGGAGTGCGCGGGACCCTGGTCGGCTCGTCCGCACCCGGGTCACCCTGATCTGGATCCCGGTCGAACGTGACCTCGATGTGCTGTTCGGGACGCCGCCGGTTCTGCAGGGCCTGCAGCGCCATGCTGTGCTGGTCGGCCTCGGTGAGCGGCGGCTGGACCATGGCCCGCGGCCAGAGCTTGCGCGATAGCACCACGTTGACCTCGGCGCTGTACACCGTGATCTCCACCGCGAGGTAGATATACGCGAGCAGGCCGAGCACGGTGGCGAACACGCCGTACGCCGAGTCGCTGTGCAGGTAGTGGTGCAGCAGGTAGACGCCGACCTCCTGCAGCACCGTGTAGAGAATGCCGCCGGTGATCGCCCCCCGGATCAGGTCATGGGTCGGCACTCCCTTCGGGGTGAGCACGCGGAAGGCGCCGATGTACATGCCCACGTTGAAGGCCGCGGCCACCACCACTGCGAGAAAGTCCAGCCCGAAGCCCTTGAACACGTAGTTATCGAGGCTGGCCAGGCCGGTCGTGACGATCACGCCGGCGCCGAGCAGGCCCAGGAACAGCAGCGCGCGCCCGAGCCGCGGCACGTAGCCGGGCCGGGCGGTCCCGGGCAGGTTCCACACCTGCTCCATGGTGAACAAGCCGGCCTGCGCCAGTCCGGTCGAGCCCCAGATCAGGCCGACCAGGCCCACGATCAGCCCGATGTCGCTCGCGTGCCTGAGCTGGTGAACGTTTCCTTCCAGCGTGCTGCCGAGCAGTGGGACCTGCTTGGCCACCGCGTTCAGGACGTCGGTCCGGACCGACGGGTCGACCGAGGTGAAGACGAGGCCGAGGACCGTCACCAGCACGAGCAGCAGCGGGAAAATCGAGACGAAGGAGGAGTACGCGAGGTTCGAGACCAGCACGCCGCCGTTGTCGTCCCCGTACTTCTTCATCACCCCGAAGACGAACGCCGTGGGCGTGAACCGCCGCTGGGTAGCGTCGACCTTCCTGATCGCCCGCTCGAATGGATTCATCCGCGCCCACCTCGCTGTTGCCCTCACAGTGCGCTTGCCCCGCGTAAGGGCAGGCAAACGCGCTGAGCGGGCTCAGAAGGGCGCGTCCTCCCCAGTCCGGTCCGCCTCGCCGTCGTCGCGCTTGGCCATCGCGGCGGCGAGCCTGGCGCGCGCGCCGTCCAGCCATTCGCCGCACACCGCCGCGAGCCGCTCGCCGCGCTCCCACAGCTCGAGCGACTGCTCCAGGGTCAGCCCGCCCGCCTCGAGTCGCTTGACCACCGCGGCCAGCTTGTCCCTGGCCTGCTCATAGGAAAGCGCCTCCTTAGGCGCCGCGTCGGCCTTCCGGGCGCCGGCCTCCTGGGGTGCGGCGTCGGCCTTCTGTGGGCCGGACTTCCGAGGGCCGGCCTTCTGGCCGGCCTGCGCGGGGCTGCCGTTCGCCGCGTCCGTGCTGCCGTCTGTCACGACCAAGACCCTATCGGCCGTCAGCGTCATTACTGGCCCGTACGGTGAGCTGGTCCGCGGCGAACCGGACGGTCAGCAGCTCACCGGGGTCGACCTCGGCCGCGCTGCGGACCACGCCGTCGTGGCTGTGCTGCACGATTGCGTAGCCGCGGCGCAGCGTCGAGGCGGGCGACAGGGCAAGCAGGCGGGCCCGGGTGTGCGCCACGTCGTCACGGCCCCGGACCAGGCTCGTGTCCAGTGACATCCTGGCCCGCTGCAGCAGGGCGTCCACGCGCTCAGCCTGACGCTCGACCTCGCGTACCGGATCGGCCAGCGCGGGCCTGGACCGGACCGCTTCCAGCCAGGCCGTTTCCCGGTCGAGCCAGCCAGTCATGCACCTGCGGGCCCGGTCCCGCAGCTGGCTGACGAGCGCGAGCTGTTCGGCGACGTCGGGCACTATCCGCTTGGCCGCGTCGGTCGGCGTGGAGACGCGCAGATCGGCGACGTAGTCGAGCAGGGGAGTGTCCTGCTCGTGCCCGATCGCGCTCACGACCGGCGTCCGGCAGGCGGCCACCGCCCTGATCAGCGTCTCGTCGGAGAACGGGAGCAGGTCCTCAAGCGAGCCGCCGCCGCGGGTGATCACGATCACGTCCACCTCGGGGTCCGCGTCGAGGCGGTGCAGCGCGTCGATCACTTCCGCCACCGCGTAAGGCCCCTGGACCGCGGTCTGCTCGACCCGGAACCGGACCGCGGGCCACCGGCGGCCGGCGTTCTGCATGACGTCGCGCTGAGCCGCCGAATCGCGTCCGCAGATGAGCCCGATGACGCCTGGCAGGAAGGGAAGCGGCCGTTTTCGTTCGGCCGAAAAAAGCCCTTCTGAGGCCAGCTGGCGGCGCAACCTTTCCAGCCGCGCCAGCAACTCCCCGACTCCGACGGCCCGGATCTCCAGCGCGGTCAGGGCGAACGACCCGCGGTTGGCGTTGAAATCCGGCCGCGCCCAGATGACCACCCTGGCGCCCTCGGCGGGCGACGGCTCGGCGGCATCGAACACCTGCCGGGAGC
>Ga0302184_10002007_pt1 | contig 13061 bp, 17 predicted proteins | sample I_Palsa_N3_3_FD_200233 | JGI IMG/M metagenome (GOLD analysis project Ga0302184, IMG submission 200233) | Peat permafrost microbial communities from Stordalen Mire near Abisko, Sweden - I_Palsa_N3_3 | ecosystem: Environmental > Terrestrial > Soil > Palsa > Peat permafrost | place: Sweden...
TTTACGGCGCCTGCGCTGTAATACCCAAGCCCCGGCGCATAGAGTGCGAGCTCCATAAAGGTATCGAAGGACAGCCAGCCGCCGGCGGCCGCGATGCGCGCACGAATGGCGTCGGCGAGCGCGGTGGAGTGCTGCTCCTCCGCCTCGGTCAGCAGCGCAAGCATTGAGCGCTCGGCGGATGCAGTCATAATTGCAGGCCATGTCGCAACAGACGCTTAAACCGCTTGCGGGCCAAGCCGTGCTCGTCACGGGAGCCGCCCGCCGCGTCGGCGCGGCCATCGCATGCACGCTGCACGGGGCGGGCGCCAATGTGCTCCTGCATTACCGGACGTCCGCTGCGGCGGCTGCGTCCCTCGCGGGCGCACTCAACGATGTGCGGGCGCACTCGGCGCGGACCCTTCAGGCCGACCTCCTCGACATGAATCAGCTCGCGCCGCTCATCGATGCGGCCGTCGGGGCTTTCGGGCGCCTTGATATCCTCGTGAACAACGCCTCGACCTTCTACCCGACGCCCGTGGGCGCCATTACCGCCCATGACTGGGACGATCTCATGGGCACCAACGTGAAGGCGCCGCTTTTTCTTTCGCAGGCGGCAGCTCCCGCCCTGCGCAAAGCCGGCGGCCTCATCATCAACCTTGTCGATATTCATGGCCTGCGGCCATTGAAGCGTTTTGCGGTGTACAGCACCGCGAAGGCCGCACTCGCCATGCTCACACGCTCACTCGCGCGCGAGCTTGCCCCCGAGGTGCGCGTCAATGGCATCGCGCCGGGCCCCATCCTGTGGCCCGAAGATGCGCCTGATCCGGAGACGAAGGCGAAAGTCATTTCCCAGACCCTCCTGCAGCGCCAGGGCTCACCGCACGACGTTGCGCGCACGGCGTTATTCCTCGCAGCCGAGGCACCATACATCACGGGTCAGGTTCTTGCGGTAGACGGAGGTCGCAGCGTTGGATGGTAGTGTCCGGCGCGACGCGCTCGAGGGGATGAGCGTCCTGATCAAAGCGCTGCCAGAGCTCCGCGATCGTGACTCCGGCGCCGGGGTGCAGCAGCTGCGGTGCAAGATCGGCGAGCGGTCCTAGCATATAGGCGCGCACGAGCAGATCCGGCCGCGGCAGAACTAGGTCCGGCCGCCGGCACACGAGATCCCCGTACAGCAGCACGTCCAGATCCATGGTCCGGGGCGCCCAGCGCGGCGCCTCGCGCGGCCGGCCGCACAGCGTCTCGATGGCGCGCAGGACGACGAGCAATTCATCAATGCCGAGGTCGGTTGTGAACGCAGCGACGAGGTTGATGAAGTCCGCCCCGGCAAAGCCTGCGGCGCGATTCTGATACCAGGGCGAGAAGCGCGCGTCCGGAAAAGCCCGCTTGAGTTCGCGCGTGGCGAGTGCCATGTGCTCACGGGGCGCAACATTGCTGCCGGCGGCGACGAAGACCTGCGGCATCGCGACGCTACGCCTTATGGCAGCCCGGCGCGCGCCGCAAGATCGGCCCGCGTACGTTCGATGGTGACGCCCACATCGCGCGAGCCGCGGATGGCGCCGGGCTTGCTGAGCGTAACCCGCACCCACGAGACACCAAATTCTGAAAGTATGAGATTGGCAATCCGCTCCACCAACGTTTCGACCAGGTTGCACTTTGATTCCTGGACGAACGCGATCAGCCGCTTGGCGACCGTCTTGTAGTTGAGCGTGTCGGCCACGTCGTCGCGGATCGCCGCGTGCCGGCAGTCGATCGACATCTCCAGATCGATGACGACTGTTTGCTTGACGCGCCGCTCCCAGTCAATGAAGCCGATGGTGCAATCGACCGCAAGGCCGCGCAGAAAGATTCGATCGCCGGTGTGAGGGTCCGTCATAGTGCCTCAAGCGCATCGAGCGGCCATTGCGCACGTGCTTCGATCTCAAGCCCCGCGTGCTGCCCGGCCGCGAGACGCTGAATTCCCGCGACCGCTATCATCGCGGCATTGTCGGTACAGAACTCGAAGCGCGGATAAAAGACGCTGCCGCCGCGCGCGGCTACTGCTGAGCGCATCCGCGTGCGCAGGAGCTTGTTGGCGCCAACGCCCCCGGAGACGACGAGCGTATCGAGTCCTGTCTCCTCAAGGGCGCGCAGCGCCTTTGCGACGAGGGTTTCAACGATGGCCTCCTGCACCCCATAGGCGATGTCCGCCTTCACGGCAGCCGTCAGTTCGCGCCCGCGTACGGCATGCAGAACCGCGGTTTTCAGGCCTGAAAAACTGAACTCGAGGCCGGGCCGATCGAGCATGGGACGCGGAAACGCGAACACGCCGGGACGGCCGTGCTCGGCCAGCTGCGCAAGCTCAGGGCCACCGGGATAGGGAAGGCCCAGGAGCTTGGCCGTCTTGTCGAATGCCTCTCCTGCAGCATCGTCGCGCGTCTGGCCGAGGATCGCGTAGCGGCCGATGGCCCGCACTTCGATGAGCATCGTGTGACCCCCGGATACCAAGAGGGCCACATGGGGAAACGATGGCGGCTCGGGCTCGAGGAGCGGAGCCAGCAAGTGAGCTTCGAGGTGGTGCACTCCCAACGCCGGGATCTGCCACCCGTACGCAAGGCTGCGCCCGAGCGCCGCCCCGGTCAGCAGCGCCCCGATCAAGCCCGGTCCAGCGGTGTACACGACGCCCGATAGCTCCTCGGGATCGGTTGCGGCACACGCTAAGGCACTCTTCACCAGCGGCAGCAAGCGCCGCACGTGGTCGCGCGAGGCCAGCTCCGGGACGACCCCCCCATAGATCCTGTGCAGTTCCACTTGGCTGAAGAGCTCATGTGCGAGCAGGCCCTGCGCATCATCGTAGACCGCAACTGCGCTCTCATCGCAGGACGATTCAATCGCCAGAACGCGCATGGGACATCGCTGACACGTGCAACACGCTTTTGCCTTTTACCGTTGCGCTCTTAGGACCGGTCGTTCTGAATATGACCCGCGCGTTTGCAAGACGCTTTGCCTTTTGCGGCGCGGCTCATTAGAATCGCCGCCCGAATGCGGCTCAGGCCGTATTGAAAATTCAATTAAATCAATAGATTAGGATTTCGATGCCCAGCGTTCGTATTCGCGAGAATGAATATTTCGATGCCGCCCTGCGCCGTTTCAAGCGTGCCTGTGAGAAAGCCGGCATTCTCACCGAGCTGCGCCGGCGCGAATTCTACGAAAAGCCCACGCAAGAGCGGAAAAGAAAGAAAGCCGCGGCCATCAAGCGCCACATGAAGCGCATCTCCAGGGACGTCGTTCGCCCCGCCCGTTGATGGCATTCCCTCGACGACCATGTCGCTGAAGGAGCGTATCACTGAGGACATGAAGACCGCGATGCGCGCGGCTCAAAAGGAGCGCCTGGGGACCGTGCGCATGATCCTCGCGGGCATCAAGCAGCGCGAGGTCGACGAGCGCGTGAGCCTGGATGACAGCCAGGTGCTGGCCGTGATCGACAAGATGGTCAAGCAGCGCAAAGAATCGATTGCGCAGTTCGAGACGGGCGGCCGCGCCGATCTCGTCGCCAAGGAAAAAGCGGAAATAGCGCTGCTGCAAGAATATCTGCCCACTCAGCTCGCGCCTGCCGAAATCGAAGCGCTCATCAGCGCCGCCATCGCGAAGACCGGCGCGACCTCGATCAAAGACATGGGCAAGGTCATGGGAGCCCTGAAGAGCGAACTTGCCGGCAGGGCCGACATGGGCGCGGTCAGCGCCCGGATCAAACAGAAGCTCGGTTAGGCAGCACAACGCCCTCACGCGGTCCTCATGAGCCGCATCCCGCAAAGCTTCATCGACGAGCTCATTGCCCGCGCCGACATCGTGGAGATCGTCGGCCTGCGTGTACCGCTCAAAAAGGCCGGCCGCGAGTACAAGGCCTGCTGTCCCTTCCACACGGAGAAGACTCCGTCATTCTGGGTCAGTCCCGACAAACAGTTCTATCACTGCTTTGGCTGCAGCGCGCACGGTACTGCGCTCGGATTTCTCATGGCGTACGACCGCCTGACGTTTCCGGAAGCGATCGAGGAGCTCGCCGAACGCCTGGGGCTTGAAGTGCCGCACGAGGCGGCTGCTGCCGGCAGTGCGCCGCGGCGCGCGGACGATGATCTCTATGGGCTCATGGCGCGCGTGGTGAGCCACTACAGCGAAGCGCTGGCGCGCGACACGCGCGCGCGCCAATACCTGAGCACGCGCGCTCTTGATGCGCCCACCATCGCGCAGTTCGCGATCGGCTATGCGCGCGATTCGTGGAACGACATTTTGAGACGCTTTGGCGGCGACGAGGCCGCGCGCCAGCAGTTGACTGACCTCGGCCTCATCATCGAGCGCGAGGGTGCTGCGGTCCGTGACGGCGAACGGCACTACGACCGCTTTCGCGATCGCATCATGTTCCCGATACGCGACGCGCGCGGCCGCGCCATCGCCTTCGGCGGACGCATCATTGATCAGGGCGAGCCTAAGTATCTGAACTCTCCGGAGACCACCCTCTTTCACAAGGGCCGGGAGCTGTATGGCCTGTACGAGGCCCGCCGGAGCCGCGTCGCCCTGAAGCGTCTGCTCGTCGTCGAAGGCTACATGGACGTCGTGCGCCTGCATCAGGCGGGCATTCCCTATGCTGTCGCAACCCTCGGCACGGCGACGACGGCGGAGCATCTGAAGCGCATCTTTCGGCTCGCGCCTTGCAGAACACGCTCCCCGAGGCGCGCGAAGGCCGGGAGATCCGCTTTCTCTTTCTCCCCGAAGGACACGACCCGGACACTCTGGTCGGTGCGGAGGGGCGCGAAGGCTTTGAAAAGCGCTTGGCTTCAGCGCTGCCGCTCTCGGAGTACCTCGTGCGCGAGGTCAGTAACGACATAGATCTCTCGCACGCCGATGGCCGCGCACGCTTTGCGGAGGCCGCGCGGCCGCTGGTGGCCAAGCTTGCCCACGGGCTGTACCGGGAACTCGTTCTCGAACGCATCGCTGCGACCATCAAGCTCTCATCCGCACGCCTGCAGGAACTGTGGGGTCAGGCCGGTCGTGCCCCGCAGACTGCAGCAGCGCCGCGCCCTGCGGCACGCTCGGGAATCAGCGCCGGACGCGGCAGCCTCGTACGACAGGCCATTGTGCGGCTCCTGCAGTTCCCGGCGACTGCGGCGCGCGTAACCGCGAAGGAGCGCGCAGATCTCGACCGCCTGCACGAGCCCGGCATCGAATTGCTGCGCGAGCTCATCGATGATCTGAAGCGCGCGCCGGCGCAGATCTCAGCTCAAGTCATCGAGCGCTGGGCCGATAAGCCGGAGCGCGAGTCGCTGGAGAAACTTCTGCAGAAAGAGGATGTCATTAGCAATGCGGCCGCTGCCGGCTCCGAACTGCGCGCCGCGCTCGTCAGGCTGGCAGAACTTGCGGACACCCAGCGCCTGCAGGAGCTTGAGCTCAAAAGCAGGAATGCTGCCCTTGACGAATTAGAACTTCAGGAATTTCAGCGACTTACGACAAATCCGCCCACCGGGAAGGTGTCGGGCTGACTGCCGCAGTTGGCACGGCTGCCGCCGTCAAATACAATTGCGGGCTTTGCTTTGGCGCCCCTTGTACCGCCTCAACACGGCACACACATAGGGGAATACCGTTGAGTTCGTTTGATCGATCATGACACGCAAGCAAAAGACCCAAACCGCCAGCAAGAAACGCGCTCCGACCGAGCGCAAAGCCCTCAAAACCGTGGCGCCGAAGAAGCAGGCGCCGATACGCGAAAAAGAGCGCGCTAAAGCTGCAGCTCCAAAGAAGCCGGAAGCGCATCCGCCGGCAGAGCGCGCGAAGAACGCCGAGATCAAGCTCGACGCCAAGCCCGCCCTGGTAAAGGGCGGCGCAAAGCCAGCCGTCGAAAAGAAGATGCTCGGCATCGAGCGCCGCGTTCCGGTCATGCCCGAAGAACGCCAGTCGCAGCTGAAGCTCCTGATCGCGCGCGGCAAGGAACAAGGCTATCTGACCTACGCACAGGTCAACGACCATCTGCCCTCCGAAATCGTCGATCCCGAGCAGATCGAGGATATCGTCAACACGATTAACGACATGGGCATTCCGGTGTACGAGAAGGCGCCGGACACGGAGGCGTTGCTTGCGGCCGAACCCTCAGCTCCTGCGGACGAAGAGGCCATCGAAGAGGCCGCCGCTGCGCTTGCCGCGCTCGATGCGGAACTCGGCCGTACGACGGATCCGGTGCGCATGTACATGCGCGAGATGGGCACGGTTGAGCTCCTGACGCGCGAAGGTGAGATTCGCATCGCCAAGCGCATCGAGGAGGGTCTCGAAGCGGTGCGCAGCGCTCTTTCCATGTATCCGGCAACGCACGACTTCCTGCTGCGCGCCTACGAGCCGGTCAAGGTGGGTCAGGCACGGCTGGTCGACGTCATCGTCGGCTTCATCGATCCCAATGCGCCGGACGTCATCGCGCAGCCGCAGAACCCGACCAAGCTCGAGATCGTCGAGGCGGAAACCGAGGCCGAGCGCGAAGAGGAAACCGAGGAAGACGACGACAGCGAGGATGCGGTCGACACCGGCCCGGATCCGGAGGAAGCCGCGCGCCGCTTCGCCTCAATTGCACGTTTGCAGGTGCACGCGTTGAGCGCCATCAGCAAGCACGGCGCGCGCGATCCGAAAACATTCAAGCTGCGCAAGAAGCTTGCCGCGGAGTTCATGGAGCTCAAACTCTCGCCACGCATGTTTGATGCGCTGATCCTCAATCTGCGCGCGCATGTCACCGAGGTGCGCCAGCTCGAGAAGGAGATCATGGTCATTGCCGTGCGCGATGCCGGCATGCCGCGCAAGGACTTCATCGCTACCTTCCCGAAGAACGAAACCAGCTCCCGCTGGCTCGCCAAGCACATGAAGGGCGGGAAGAAGTATTCCTCCGCCCTCGGCAAGTTCAAGGATGAGATCGAGCGCCGGCAGAAGAAGCTGCAGGGCCTCGAGACCCTGTACCACCTCAGCGTCAACGACATCAAGGAAGTCAACCGCGAGGTATCGATCGGCGAGGCCAAGGCGCGTCGCGCCAAGAAAGAGATGGTCGAGGCCAATCTGCGCCTCGTCATTTCCATCGCGAAGAAGTACACGAACCGCGGCCTGCAGTTCCTGGACCTGATTCAGGAAGGCAACATCGGCCTAATGAAGGCAGTGGACAAGTTCGAGTACCGCCGCGGCTACAAGTTTTCGACGTATGCGACGTGGTGGATCCGCCAGGCCATCACCCGTTCGATCGCCGATCAGGCGCGCACCATCCGTATCCCGGTGCACATGATCGAGACAATCAACAAATTGAATCGCATCTCGCGGCAGATGCTGCAGGAAATGGGGCGCGAGCCGACTCCCGAAGAGCTCGCCGTGCGCATGGAGATGCCCGAGGACAAGGTGCGCAAGGTCCTGAAGATCGCGAAGGAGCCCATCTCGATGGAGACGCCCATCGGCGATGATGAGGACTCGCACTTGGGCGATTTCATCGAGGACACATCCGTCTCCTCGCCCATCGACCAGGCGACGGTGGAGAGTCTGCGCGAGACGACCCATGCCGTGCTGGCACAGCTCACGCCGCGCGAGGCGAAGGTCCTGCGTATGCGCTTCGGCATCGACATGAACACCGACCACACCCTTGAGGAGGTCGGCAAGCAGTTTGACGTTACGCGCGAGCGCATCCGCCAGATCGAGGCGAAGGCACTGCGCAAGCTGCGTCATCCGAGCCGCAGCGAGCAGCTGCGCAGCTTCCTGATGGATGACTGACGCTTAGTCCTTCGATGACTGGGCCGCCGCCGCGCGGCCGTCCGATTGCTCGCTTTCGTCCTCGAGCCGCACTCGCAGCCCGCGATCCCGCGCTCGTCCAAAAAAACATTCGGCGAGCCTCCTGCACTGACGACAATTCCAGCAGGGCCCACCTCAATGACCGCGAGCGCAGCCACCGCCGCCAAGCAGACCGTTCGGTTACGTGTCATTTTCCCTTCCGTGGAAGCACGCATGCAAAGGCGTGTCGACACCACTGAACGTCGACTCATCCGCCGCATCGCCAGAACGCTTGCGCTCGAAGTGCCAGAGTCATGGTGATGACGAAAGTTCCAGCGCCTCCAATCGCGGGCCCTCCACTCTGCCGATCCGCAGCGATGCGTCGTAGAGCACAACTGCGAATGCTATCAAGGCGATGAGCAGGGCGATTGCAGCCTTAACATGGCGAGCTTCGAAGCGCCGTATCGCCGCGGCGAATGCAATGAGGCTGAAGAGTGCGGCTACGACGACGACTGCGTCCACACTCGCACGCTGCCAATAGCTGCCTCCCAGATGCAGCCACATCCCAAATTCGTCAAAAGTCAGAGCCATGGCGATGCCATAGCCGAGGGCGGCGAGGCACAAGGCCTTGCCACGCGGCATGCCGAAGAGAAGATATGCGCCCACGCCGCCGAGCAGGAAAATACCGTAGTTCAGATGATGGACGTGCGTACCGCGCAGGAAGAAATACAGATTCGGCATTCTGTGCGACATGATCAGCAGCACCACGGTGCGCGCCGCGATGAAGGTGATGATGAACCCGAACAGTGCCAGGCGGGCGAGCTGGGCCGAATCCGTGGCCGCGGCATCTTTTTCTGTGCTCATGACGGTCGTGAAGACACCGGATCAGTCGAGGCGCGAAAAAGCGAGCTTCACGCCGAGCGCGAGGAACAACGCGCCCAAACAGCGATTCACCCACAGGCCGATGCGCGCTGTGACGTCGAGGCGCCGCGCGAGCGCCGCAGCGGACCATGCGACGAACACATTCCAAGCCGTGCCGTTGATGTTGAATAGCACCCCGAGCAACAGGAATGCCTGAATCTTCGTCGTGCTGCCGGCATCGATGAACTGCGGCACGAAGGCAAGAAAGAAGAGCGCGACCTTGGGGTTCAATACATTGGTCAAGAAGCCCTGCCAAAACACCCGGCGCATCGACGTCACCTCGCGCCGTGCACCCATGTCCGCCGCAAGTCCGCCGCGCTTTTTCAGAAGAGTTACGCCCAGGTACACAAGATAAGCGGCGCCGATCCACTTCACCGCGGTGAACGCCGCGGCGGACGCGGCCAACAAAGCAGAGAGCCCGAGCGCGGCGGCCAGCATGTGCACGCAGCAGCCCGCTCCCACGCCTAGCGCCGCCCTGACTCCTGCGCCGAAGCCACCCGCGGCGCCCCTGCCGAGGATGAAGAGAAAGTCCGCACCCGGCGTGATATTCAGAAGAAGGCCCGCTGCAATGAATAATGCGATGTCATGTGTGCCAAACATCGGTTGCGACTCCGCTAGGACTCGAGCGCCAGCAGATGTGCGGTGAGCTCATCCGGCGCCGAGAAGAATGGTGAATGGTCGGTGTCCATGGACATGATCCGTTGACAGGGCATGGCTTTCACCATGCGGCGCTGCTCGGACAGCGAGATCGCTCGATCGCGGCGACACTCGATGTAGGCTCTGGGCACTCGTCCGTAGTTGGCCGCGCTCGTGTGGATCGGAGTCGTCAGCGGCCCAACGGCCTCGGGTGCCAGCAGTGACTGCGCGAGGATCACATCCTCAGCGGCGCACTCCCCGTAGAGCGCATCCTTAATGGCTGCATCCCGCAGGGTGCAGCTGCGTCGATTCGGAGCGAGGATCATATTCGGCGGCACGAGCGAGCGCTCATCCTGCAGCGCCTTCTGCGACACCGACTCTCCGTCTGCCAGAAGGTAAGCGGCGAGATACACGAGCATATGCACCTTTTGCGGACGCTCTTCAGCCACCTGGCTGATCACGGCGCCGGCGCGGCTGTGACCAACCAGAATGACAGGCTCGTCAGCCTCATCGAGGTGAGCGCATACGCTGTCGGTCCAGCTTTGCAGGGTGATCTCCTCGACGGGCGTGCGGTCGCGGCCGAGGCTTGGCAGATCTGGAGCCGTCGCGTTCCCTCCCGCTTGTCTCAGACGCGCCAGCACCTTATGCCAGCACCAGCCTCCGTGCCACGCGCCGTGAATCAATAGATACGCACTCACAATGGTCGCAATGAGCCTTCAAAGAGCCGAACGGGAGCGTGTAACGACGGACTTGCGCGACTTGGGCGCACGCCGACTGAGCAACCGGCGCAGTCTTGATTTCAAGCCCTTCTTCAATCCGCTGAAGCGCGCGCGCGTCTCGGCAAGTGCAGCGCGTTCAACATTCCGATATGTCGCGATGAGCTGCTTGGCAAATGCGGTCAACTGGACGCCTCCGCCACCCACGCCGCCGACGCTGGCGCTTGCCACCGGTTCGGCGAATGAATGGTTGAGATCGTCGAGCAGCAGCCATGCGCGGCGGTAACTCAATCCCAGTTCGCGTGCCGCCTGCGACAGCGACCCCACGCGATTGATGTGCTCCAGGAGCGCAACTTTGCCGGGGCCTATGGAGGCCCTGGGCCCAAAATCGATGCGCAGGCGAATATCCATGCGAGGCTTTTCGATCATGCGCTATGGTACCGCGATCCCGATCTTCTGAAGAGCGCCCCGGCCATGCGCAGAACAGAGTGGCCTTGCAGCCGGCCAGAGGCGGCTGCGGGTATGCCCGCGCACTCTAAATACCGGGGCTTGGCATTGGATCTGGAATTGCTTATTTGCGCCCGGATGCCTATCGTTAAATACAAACCGATATAGCGTGGGGACATCGCATGACGCTGCTCTTGCGTTCGCTCTTGGGCTGCCTGCTCGTCGTTCTTGGAACGGCAAGCCGCGCGGCGGATGTGCCGCCGTCGGCAATCGTGGTGTTTGGGGCGGCGTCGCTCACGAATGTACTGCAGGACATCGGCACCGCCTATACCGCTCAGACCGGGCAGCAGGTGAGTTTCTCCTTCGCCGCAAGTTCCGTGCTCGCGCGCCAGATCGAAGCGGGGACGCGCGCCGATGTGTTCGTGTCTGCTGATGAGGACTGGATGGACTATCTGCAGACGCGCAAGCTCATCGATCCCAGGACCCGCCATGACATCGTTATGAACCGCCTGGTGCTGATTGCGCCGGCGGCGAGTGATATCAAACTCAAAATTGCGCCGCATTTCGCGCTCGCCGCCGCACTCGGCAAGGAGCGCCTCGCAACGGGAGACCCCGGTTCCGTACCGGCGGGGCGTTATGCGCGTGGCGCGCTCTGGTCTGAGGTGTCAGCGCACATTGTGCCTGCGGAGGATGTGCGCTCCGCCCTCGCCTTTGTGGCGCGCGGCGAGACGCCCCTCGGCATTGTCTACGAGACCGATGCACTCGTTGAAAAGCGCGTGCGCATTGTCGACTATTTTCCCGAGGATTCGCATGTGCCCATCACCTACCCGGTGGCGCTGATAGCGACCGCCAAGGCGGGCGCGGGCCGCTTCGTCGGGTACATGAAGAGTCCGGCCGGCCGCGCCGTCTTTACGCAATACGGGTTTCAGAATCTCCATTGACGGGCGCCTTGAACGCGCTGCAGGCGCGGACCTGCGCGGCAGCACGCGTCGTCGCGGCGCCAGAGCGCTCCGTCGCGCTTCGATTCGTCGCCAAGTGCAGCGATGCTAGACTTGATAAACAACGGTGTGACGTGCTCACAGCGAGGCGGGGGCAAACGACAATGAGCGGCAAACGCACGATCTTCTCTGCGACCATCCTGACCTTCTGCGCAGCGGTTCTGGTGAGCACCGCAGCAACCGCCGCGGATCGCTACGATGCGGCGGTCAATCATCCGGGCAGAAGTGCCGCCGACATCGAGCGCGACCCGAAAGATAAGCCGGCGCGCGTCCTGCGCCTGACGCGAATCGGCTCGGGGATGCACGTCGTCGATGTACTCGGCGGCAGCGGTTACTACAGTGAGCTCCTGAGCTACATCGTCGGTCCCAAAGGCGAAGTGCTGTTGATCAACAACTCGGGATTCGACAGCTATGATCCCACCTGGAAGGAGCGCTTGGCCGGCGACCGGCTGCCCAACGTGACGCATCGGGTGGTGGACCTTGGCGCCATGCAGTTGGGAACCGCGACCTTTGATGCGGCTCTACTCGTCAAGGTCTATCACGATTTGTACTGGAAAGAACTGACCGACGGACCGCCGAAGACGGATGCCAAGAGCATCCTTGATCAGATTGCAGCGGCTCTCAAGCCGGGCGGGATCCTTCTGGTCGTGGACCATTCCGCAAAGGCGGGCACCGGATCGGCGGATGCTGACTCTCTGCATCGCATCGACGAGGTTTACGCGCGGCACGACATTGAATCACACGGGTTCAAGCTCATCGCCCACGCGGATTTCCTGCGTGATCCTTCCGACGATCGCACCAAAATCTCCTATAAGCCGCCGGCGCTCGGAAAAACTGATCGCTTCGTTTACGTATTCCGCAAGGAGCGCTGAAGCGCGCGCGCTGCCGCGCAGACAGGCCGTGCGTGCACGCCACCTGCGGAAACGTGCTCGCCGTGGCGCGCTCAGCGCTCGAAGACGAGCAATGTCGACGTCGCAGAAGCGTACAGCCGGCCGCTGGCATCGGTCAGCTTCGCTTCGGCAAAGGCAGCGCGCCGGCCCATGCTCAACACGCGCCCTTCCGCCCGCACCAGGCCCGTCTCAGCCGTCAGCGCCTTGTGATATGCAACCTTGAGTTCAAGCGTTGTATAGGCCTGCAACTCGCTCAGGCGCGAATGCACGGCGCAGCCGCAGGCTGAATCCAACAGAGTCGCGGCGTAGCCGCCGTGTACGACGCCGATGGGATTGTAGGCAGCCGTGCCGGGAACTCCGGCGAACACGGCCCTGCCGAGATCGACCTCCACCAGCTGAAAATCGAGCGTAACCAGAATGCCGGGACGCCGTCCCGAGGCGATCAGAGCTCGCAGTTGCGCAAGGCCGCTCAGGCCTGGGCCCACCTCGTCGACGAGCCGGGCATGCGGTATCGGTTTGTCCTGTGTTTCGTCGCCCACCCGGCCGCCTGGTTCTAAATCCTCGAGGCAGGCCCGCTTGAGCCGGCCCAGCGCTCATTTCACCCTCGATGCGGTGTTGAACTCGGAAACACCGCGCCCCATGAAGATGGCAATCGACGTACTCTCGGTACGCCGCACCGCGCATTTTACATTCTCCCGCGATTACCATGTCGGCCGCTG
>Ga0302184_10002015_pt1 | contig 13045 bp, 12 predicted proteins | sample I_Palsa_N3_3_FD_200233 | JGI IMG/M metagenome (GOLD analysis project Ga0302184, IMG submission 200233) | Peat permafrost microbial communities from Stordalen Mire near Abisko, Sweden - I_Palsa_N3_3 | ecosystem: Environmental > Terrestrial > Soil > Palsa > Peat permafrost | place: Sweden...
CGGTAGTTGTAGCGCTCGAGGAAGCGCGGCAGGTTGGCGGTGCGTTCGCTGGAGCTGCCGTAGATCCGTTCGTAGGCCCATTCGTTGAGCAGTGTCTGGATGAAGCGTTCTGAGCCGCCCTGGGTTTCGCGGACTTTGTCTCCGTCAAACCCAGGATGGCTCAGGAACGCCGGCAGCCTCGGCCGCCGCCGTCACCGACCAACGCTCCTCCAAAACCCGATCAACCAGCAGCCTGCGGCTCTTCGGACAGGTCCGAGCATTACCGTGGAGCTTCATCCGGCGTCCTCCTTGGGACTGAGTTGCTTGGCAGCCCTCAACCTCCAAGGAGACCCGGATGTCTAACGACCAACGTCCTTAGGAACTACAGCTAGCCGAGCGGCCAGCTGATCGTCCCGTGGTAGCTGTAATCGAGTGCCGCGACCTTGTCGCTCTTGGGAACGTCGAAGCTGACCCAGCCCTTGATGCTGCATTGGCTCGCAGCGAGCGGCGCGAGGGCGAGAGCCGGTTGGTGCGCGGCGTGGGTGATCGGAAGGGCCGTGCCGTTGGTGAGCTTGAGCATGAAGAAGTAGGGATCGACGCCGCTGTCCTTCGGCGTGTGTGCACTCGTGCAGACCTCCACCTGTGCACTGGCGATGTCGCTTCTCGACGTCGGCGCGTCGTAGGCGTACAGGGTGATCCTGTTACCGGTCGGGGTCGTCAGCGTCTTTGGCAGCTTGACGGTCGAGGCTGAGGCCCCGGCTGAAGCGCCGAGCGCCGCAGCAGCGATCGCGGCGAGGAGTGCAAGACCGGCGTTTCGCTTCATCGTGGCTCCTGACGCTCGTAGTCATCGGCCCCCCAACGGCCGTTGCGGCGATGATAACGCCGCACCGCGGCGGCGATCCCGCTCGGTGGTCGAGTCCTGGCAATGCTCAAGCGCGCCTGCTGCTTGCCGACCAACTCGGCGAGGGCGGCGCGTGCACGGGCGCCTGCTTCAGCCCGCGACGCTATGTTCAAACAGGCACGCGAAAGCGAGATCACGGCCACCGGGGTCGAGCTCAGCGCCGAGCCGAAGAGCACGCCGCCCGAGGGTCTCCCGTCGATTCGCCGGGACGACGGCGCTTGGGATCTCCGCGCCTTGCAGTCCCAGCAGCAGGGTGAGCATGCCTCCGTTACAGCCGAGATGGTCGACGCCTTCCAGGCGATGGGGCAGATCACGAGCGATTTCTCGATCAAGGCGGCCCGCAGCTCGCTTGCAGTCGCGGTGATCGGTGGCGAGGCCGAGCGCCTGCACGCGGAGCTGGAGGCGATCAGCGCGATGGTCGATTCGGCGCGCGGCTCCTCTGCGCAGATGGCAACCGCGGCAGCGGACACGGCGGAGCTCACCGCTGAGTTGTCCAACGAGACCGAGCACGGCCTGGACACGCTCGTCAACGTCATCGATGCGATCGGCGTGCTGCGCGACCACGCTGCGCAGGTCGCCGAGCTGATTGCGCGCATCGTTGGCAACGAGCTCGCAAGCATCAGTTCGATTTCCTCGATGATCGAGGCGGTGGCCAGCCAAACGAAAATGCTCGCACTGAACGCGGCGATCGAGGCGGCCCGCGCAGGCGAGCATGGCCGTGGTTTTGCTGTGGTCGCTGACGAGGTCGGCCGCCTCGCCCTCAAGACCAGTACTCAGAGCGCCCAGATCACCGACACGATCAGGCGTACCCGCGGCGAGCTCGAGTCGCTTCAGCCGGTGAGCCAGAGCGCCCACGAGCGCGCCGAGCGCAGCGCGGAGGATGCCGAGTCGGGGCGTGGCACGCTCGAGCGGATCGGGGCGCTGGTCAGCGCGTCCACCCAGCCCGCGACGCTGATCGCAGAACTGGCCCAACATCAGCTCGCAGACATCGACGGCGTCGGCGATCGCGCGCGTACCGTCGTCGCCGCCGGGTCCGAGATCGAACGCCAGTCGAAGGCGGTCGCGGCAAACCAGCTCAGTCTGGCCGAGGGTACGGAACTCGCTTCGCTGACGATCGCCCGCTTCGACACGGGCGGGCTCATCGACAGACTGCACGCGCGGGTCTCCGGGCTCGCCGATGAGCTGGGAGCGATCCTCGAGGCTGCCGTGGACGATGGCCTGGTGACACTCGATCAGCTGCTGGCGCTCGATTACGAGGAGGCTGTCGGTCCGGCAATAGCGCGCTTCGCGCGGTTATTCGACGTCGGTCGCGTCGCCCCCGAGGGCTTCACGCCAGCGAAATTCCACACCGCCTACGACGCGCTCGTCGACCTCGCGATGATGGAGCGGATCGATTCCGTGCTGGCCGCCGAGCCCGAGCTCACCTTCGCGTTGCCATTCGACCTCAACGTCTATGCGCCGGCGCACAATCGGATCTTTACGAAGGACTGGACCGGCGATCCGGCGCTCGACCTCGCTGGCAATCGCTCGAAGCGCTTCTTCCTCGATTCCGGCGCGCTGACCCGTGCTGCGCGGATGGCACTCGGGGTGGACCTGCCGCCGCGGGTCTTGACGCGGGCCGAGTTCAGACAGGCCGGTGCGCAACTCGAGCGTCCCCCAAAAGCTGGGCGAACGCTCTTGCTGCAGACCTACGCTCGCGATACCGGGGCCGTCCTGACGACCATCTCAGTGCCGCTTTACGTACGCCAGCACCGCTACGGCTGCGTATCGCTGGGCTGGGATCCGGAGCGGCTTCGCCGCTGACCTTGCGGCACTTAGCCGACGCACTGAGGCGGGCCGCGCACCGTGCGCGCGCGACCCGCCGGTTCAGTGTCAGACGCCGGCGCGAATTGCTTCTTGGCTGCGCCGCGGCGCGGTCCGGCTGGCCGGTCGCGTGGCCAGTGCACGCTGCTGGGTCTCGCGGGCTGGGCTACCCCAGTGCATTGCGCTCCGCATCACCAGTGCGAGCGCACCGACGACGGCGACATCGAGAGCGATGATTGCTGCGATCGCGATAGTCATTGGCGTCCTTTCTGGTTGGTTGGAGGGGACGACTGTCAGTCTCCCCAGCAACCTTGAGCCCGGGCTCGGATTGGCCTGAGAGCACACTGAGAGGGCGGCAACGGCATTCCCCCGGTGACCCGCTGCGCTAGCGTGGCCTGATGCCCGATCGCCAGATCGCGACGCGTGCGATCGCATGAGAACGCAGTTCCTGGAGCGACGTCAGGTTGTCGCGAGGCCGCTTGACGAGGTCTTCGAGTTCTTCTCGCGCGCGAGCAATCTCGAGTTGCTGACACCGCGGTCCCTCAGCTTCAGGCTGATAACGCCGGAGCCAATCGAGATGCGCACGGGAACCCTGATCGAATACCGCTTGCGCGTGCACGGCCTGCCTCTGCATTGGGTCTCGCGGATCGAGAATTGGGAGGACGGCCACGGGTTCGTCGATCGCCAGCTGCGGGGCCCTTACCGGTTTTGGCTTCACAGGCACGGGTTCGAGGCGGTCGGCAGCGGCACCGAGGTGCGTGACCGGGTCGAGTACGCGCTCCCGTTGGGTGTGGCCGGCGAGATCGTCGCGCTGCCATTCGTGCGCCGCGACCTTGCGCGTATCTTCGACTACCGCCGGCAGGTTGTGGCCGAGCGGTTCGGTTGACCATCACCTCGCCCCGGATCCGGGCGGCGTTGTTGTACCTAACCTTCAAGTAGAGGGTGAGATATCGCAAGCAGGCGCCAACGCCTGCGCCAGCGCATCGCGCTTGAACTCGCCGGCGCCTCCCGGCACGCGCGCTAGTGCAATTTCATGACGTGCTGCATCATCGTGCCCGCCCGCCCAGTACGCTGGAGCGACGCTATTGGAAGCGTGTTGGCCGGTCAGGCTGCTTGCGCGTCCAGGAAAGGGGATCGGACGATCCCCGTTGCCGCCCTTGCTGCCCGGGAAGCACCACCGCCGACGGCTGATGTCGCGGCGACGCCACGCTCACGAGCGCGGCGCAGCGTGCTGCTGACGGCGCTTGGCACGCTCCTCACGGTCGGCGTTCTCGCCTTCGTGCTTGTGGGCCGGAGCTCGCAGTTCGGCGCCGCGCTGCTCGCAGCGCCGATCTGGGTGCTGTTGCTCGCCGCATTGCTCCATCTCGCCTCGCTGGTCACCCGCGGCGAGGCGTGGAACGGCTGCGTCACTGCCGCCGGCGGAACCGTCCCGCGACGCGTCGTCTTCCGTGCGGCCGGTGTCGGTTCGCTCGCAAGTGTGATCAGCGCGCAGTTGGGCGTGGCCGCCCGGATCGGGGCATTGCGCCGCTCCGCGCCGGAGACCTGTCCGCGGGTCCCGGCGATGATGGCGGCAGAGGTGCCGATCGTCGCCGTCGAGGTGACGCTGGCAGCGCTCTTCATGTTCACCCTGGTCGGACCGCTCGATCTGCCGCTATGGCTGCCGTTCGTCGCGATCGCGGTGACCGTCGCTGCGATGTTCGGCCTCCGCGGCGTTGCCCGACGACATCGCTCCGGGCTCTGGCTCGGTCTCGCCGCGTTGCGCGACCTCCAGGGCCGGGGCCGTCTGGTTGCACTCGTCGTCGTCGAGGTCGTCGCGCAGATCGCCCGCAACTGGCTGATCCTGCGCGCAGTCGGCGTCGACGCGTCGGTCTTCGACGCGATTGCAGTGTTGATCGTCACGGTCAGCCTGAGTCCGCTGCCGATCGGCCCGAGTGTCGGCGCGGCGGCGGCGGTGCTGATTCTGGGAGCCCACGGGGTTGCCGCCACAACGGCCGGCGGCCTGCTCCTGACGGTCACAGGGATCGTCGGCGCGCTCTCGTTCGCGACCTGGGCCTGCGGTGACCATCTCCTCGTCGGTCTGCGTCGCGCGAGGCGATCACGGCTGGAGTCGGCACTGCTAGTTGCCAGCGAAGTGATCGTCGCGCCAAGCGTCAGCTGATCGGCCTGCTCGGTCGGCCATTCGCAGAGCAGTCCGGCCTCAGACGCTGCACCGCGTGTTCCTCGAGACGCGCGCTACACGGCCTCGACGTGAGCCATCAGCTCCGACGCCATCCGCCCAAGCCCCACCGCAACCTCCGCCACCACGTTCTGCCCTTCGGCCGGCTCGAGATCGGCGGCGAATGCGGCCAGCTCGTCGAGGCGTTCGGCGTAGCGGATCCAGGCAGCACGGCGATGGGGGAGCAGGAAGTTGGCCCGGTAGGGGAGCTGGAAGTTGGCGCCCGCGGTCGCACCGGAGTGCTCTGGGCCCACCGGGAGACGGGCGAGGACGAGGCCGAGGGGCTTGATCGCCTGGTACATCAGATCGACAGCCACCTGAGCGAGTATCTGGCGCTGCTCGGGCGTCTCATGACCGAACGCGAAGTAGCGGGCGATCATCTGCAGCACGAGCTCGTACACGGCGTTGAAGAGGTCGGAGCATGCGCCGGTGGCCGGGTCGCTGATGTAGACCTCCGGTTCCACCCCTTCGACCGCGCGCATTCCGGCTCCCACGACCGGGTGCGCGGGCTCGAAATCCGGATCCTGCGCACGCATCGCCCGGTATTCGTCGAGCACTCCGAGCAGGCGACCGTAATGCGCGGTCTCCCAGTCTCCGGTTGCACCCTCACCTTGTTCGACGATCCGTTCGATCGCCTGGTTGGCGGCCGCGAGGTCTGTGATCGGCCGCAGATCGGGCCAGAGAAAGGTGTTCTCGTCGGCCTGGTGGAAGGCCGGGCCGATGAACAGGCGCTCCTCGCCAAGCTTCTCAGCCAGGCCGGCAAGGCCCGCTTCTATCGCTCGGTACAGGTGGCCGACCGTGGCGAAGTCCTGGCCCCGAGGGACCACCTCGTCGCGACGCATCGGCGGTGGTGGCGGCCCAGCGGGCTCGAAGCCTTCAGCGTCCACGAGCTCCATCCCCTCCGGTCGCTCGAGGTAGACGAAGTGCTCCAGCGCCGCTTCGCCGAACGGGAGCAGGCGAAACTGCACGCCGGGCGGGTAGCCGCTGGCCTGGTGGGGCATGTGAGGGCGGCTCACGTACGGCGCGGAGCCGACGGCGGTCAGCACGTTCTGGACCATCGCCCAGTGCAGCATCTCCTCGCCCGAGACCTCGAGCAGCACACGGCGCCAGCGCTCGACGGCTTCGAGCTGGTCCTGCGAGAGGCCGGGACCCGGTGCGCTCTTCAGGCTGAACGCGCCGTAGAGGTACTCGCACATCACGCCGTGCTCGAGCTCCGCAGCCTGCGAGAGCAGATATGTCAGCTCCTTGCGGTGCTCGATGACGATGTCGGGCTCTGCGCTCACGGCGACGAATATAGCCGCAGCGCCAGCCCTCGACGCACCGATCGTCTGCCTGGGCCCTGCGCCCTGAAGGACGGGCTCGTGCCAGCCTGCGGTCGCTCGATTGAGTTGTTGGGCCCGCGTCCGATGACTCGGGGGCGATATGCGCATAGCCCGTACCAAGCTGTTCGTTCCCGTCGTCGCGTTGGTGCTGACGGTGGCGGCGGTCGCCTCGATCCTGTTGCTGCTCCAGCAGTCCGACTCGAGCTCATCGGCCCAACTACGTGCCAGCCTGCTGACGGTCACCGCGGCTGATCTCGGCAGCCTGCCGCTTGGTGCGCCGCTGATGGGCGGCGCTGCCGCGACCGCCGAGCGTGCGCGCGCGCATCTCGATGAGGTCTCGCTCGCCTCCGGTCTGCGAGCCGGCGTCCACGGCGTGGTTCGGAACGGTCTGTTGGAGCGCGGACGTGCAGAGCTGGCCGCGGCGACGTCGACCGTTGCCCAGGCCAACGCGATCGGCGCCAGCCACGCCGGCCTGCTGGTCGAAATTGCCCGCGTCCGGGCGCTGGAGCGCCGGTTGACCGCAGACGCCCGCGCGGTTGGGAGCGTCTTCGCCGAGATCAGCCAGACCGACGCGGCGGCGGCGTCGCGCGAGCGCACGGCGAGCAGGATCGCGGCGGGGGTGACGCTGCTGCTGCTGTTGCTGTCGTTCGAGTACTTCTACCTGCGCTCGACCACGGCGCGGGTGGCGGTCGAGCGCATCGCCCGTGAGAGCGATATCGCTCGCGACGAGGCGGTCGAGGCGCTGAACGCGAAGTCGATGTTCGTTGCGACGGTGAGCCACGAGCTGCGGACACCGCTGAACGGCGTGATCGGGATGACCGAGCTGCTCCTGGATTCCAAGCTCGATCGCCAGCAACGCGAGAATGCCGAGATCGCGCGATCCGCCGCCGAAGGGCTGCTCCTCGTGGTCAGCGACATTCTCGACTTCTCGAAGATGGAGGCGGGCAAGGTCGAGCTCGAGGCGAGCAGCTTCTCGCTGCGCGAGACGGTGGCCGACGCCTGCGCGATGCTGCTGGTCGTCGCGCGGGGCAAGGGGGTCGCGCTCAGCACCGAAATCGATCCCGCGCTGCCCGCCTGGCTGCTCGGCGATGGCGCGCGAGTGCGCCAGGTCCTGATCAACCTGATCTCCAACGCCGTCAAGTTCACCGAGAGCGGCCAGGTCATCGTCCGTGCTGGCGCGATCGCGTCGGCCGACCCGACGCGCGTGCGCGTCGAGGTGGCGGACACCGGGATCGGAATCGATGCGCTGACCCTCGACCGCCTGTTCCAGCCGTTCACGCAGGCCGACAACTCGACTGCGCGCAAGTACGGCGGCACCGGCCTCGGCCTGACGATCTCGGCCCAGCTGATCGAGGCCATGGGCGGGACGATTGGCGCCGCCAGCGAGCCGGGACAGGGCAGCACCTTCTGGTTCGAGCTCGGTCTGCCACTGGCCGACCCGACGGTGGCGCCGGCCAAGGCCCATCCGGCGCGCGTGCCACCGATCGCCGGAGATGGCGCGACGCCGCTTGTCCTGGTCGCCGACGACAATCCGGTCAACCAGATCCTTGCGGTTCGCATGCTCGAGAAGCTGGGCTACCGGGTGGAGCTTGTGAGCAATGGTCGCGAGGCGCTCGCGGCAGCCGCGCAGACCAGCTACGCGGCTGTGTTGATGGATTGCCAGATGCCGGAGATGGACGGCTACGAAGCGTCGCGGCAGATCCGCCGCCACGAGCGTGGCGCCGAGCATCTGCCGATCATCGCTGTGACCGCTCATTCGATGCCTGGAGACCGCGAGAAGTGTTTCGCGGCAGGCATGGACGACTACATCAGCAAGCCGATCCGCTCCCAGCAGCTGAGCGAGGCTCTCGCCCGTGCTATCAGCTCGCAAGCATCGACCGGTCCGCAGACCCAGGTTGCCTGAGGCGCGCGGACGCACGCGTACACGACGCGCTAGGCTCGCAGGCGCGTGATTTACCAACCGCACAGCGGCGACTCCTGGGCTCGCCCGCGATGAGCACCGTGGCGACAGGCGCCGCTCCCAGGCGCGGGGTCGACTGGCGGCGCGCGGAGTTCGTGCTGACGGTGCTCGCGTTCCTTGGCTTCCTAGCGCTGCCGATCCGGATCCTGACGATCTACAGCGGCCTGCCCGCGCATCCCCTGTTCGTCCACGTGCCGGTCGTCCTGATCCCGGCGACCGTTGTGGCGGCGGTCGTTTTCATGGTCAAGCCGGAATGGCTCTCCCGTTACGGGATCGCGTTGGCGTTGGTGTCGATCGTCGCGATGAGCTCCATCTTCCTCACGATGCAGGCCGGCGCAGCATTGCGCGCCGCGCTGCACCTCCAGGGTGAGGCCGCGACCCTGATCTCCCAGCACGCCCAGGCCGCGCACATCCTCGCCTATATCTACGTCGTCTTCACGGCCACGCTGATCGTCACCTTCGCGGCGCGTCGCATCTCGGGCGGCATGCCGACCGGCCTGGGCATCGTCGATCGTCTGCTCTCGCCCCGATCGACGTTCACGGCGCTGCGGGTCGTGCTCGTCCTGCTGTCGGTCGGTGCCGGCTACATGGTCTACCGGACCGGCACGCTTGGCGCGAAAGCGGTCTGGGAGGGACGGATCCAGGCCGCTGAGGCCGGTGGTCCGGGCGGTCCGGGCGCCTACTCGCCGCCCGGCTCGACCGCGCCCTAGTCACCATCGGTAGGCGGTCAAAGCCGGACCGCGATGGCGGCCCCGGTGCTCAGTGGCTGTTGCGCCTCGGCAGCGGGCCTTCGGTCTTCCAGAGCGAGCCGGGGCGGCCTGGCAGCAGCAGCACGATCAGCAGCCCGACGACGGTGAGCAAGAGCCCGAACGCGAGGCCGACACGCTCACCGTAGCCCTTGCGCTCGCTGACCCAGGCGCCGATCGCGGCTGAAAGGAGCCATGCGAACAGCAAATAGAGCCCCTTCACACCGATCAGAGCAAACATCGTCACGTCCAGCTCAGGCTCCCAGGTACGCGCTCTGGACCTGGGGATCCGTGCGCAGCTTGTCGGCTTCGCCCTCGAGCACGACGCGTCCAGTCTCGAGCACGTATCCACGCCCGGAGGCCTCCAAGGCGTAGTTGGCGTTTTGCTCGACCAGCAGGATCGTCATCCCGTCGCGGTTGATCTCGGCGATCGTCTCGTAGATGCGCTGCACGAGAATCGGCGCGATACCCATCGACGGCTCGTCGAGCAGCAGGATCTTGGGCTTGGCCATCAGCGCGCGGCCCATCGCGAGCATCTGCTGCTCGCCGCCGGACATCGTGCCGGCCTTCTGCTTCTCACGCTCCTTCAGCCGCGGGAAAAGCTCGAACACACGCTCGAGGTCCTCCGCGACGCTCGTGTCCTTGCGGCGCCGGTAGGCGCCCAGATCGAGGTTCTCGCGCACGGTCATACGGGAGAAGCAATGGCGCCCTTCCGGGGAGAGCGCAATGCCACGGTCGACGATCTGATGTGCGGGTACGCGTGTGACGTCCTCGCCGTCGATCACGATGCTGCCGCTGCTCGCCGGCGTCAGTCCCGTGATCGCGCGGAGCGTCGTGGATTTGCCGGCCCCGTTGGAGCCGATCAGCGTGACGACCTCGCCCTCGTCAACCGACAGCGACACGCCCTTCAGCGCCTCGATTCCGCCGTAGTGGACGTGGATCTCGTTGACCTCTAGCAGTGCCATGGCCGGTCAGTCCTGCTGCTTTCCGAGGTATGCCTCGATCACCTGCGGGTTGGCCCGCACGTCGGCCGGCGCACCCTCGGCGATCTTCTCGCCGTGGTCCATCACGGTGATCCGCTCGGATACGCCCATCACCACCTTCATGTCATGCTCGATCAACAGGATCGAGAGACCGAAGTCGTTGCGCAGCTTCTTCATGAATTCCTTCAGCGCGTCGGATTCCTGCGGGTTCATGCCCGCCGTCGGCTCGTCGAGCAGCAGCAGCTTCGGGTCGGAGGCGAGCGCCCGCGCGATCTCGATGCGGCGCTGGTCCCCATAGGAGAGCTCGCTTGCGTAGCGACCGGCCGAGTCGGATGACATCCCCACGTAGTCGAGCAGCTCGCGCGCTCGAGCCTCGGTGTCGCGCTCCTCTCTGCGCACCCACGGCGGGCGAAGGATCGAGCCCACCAGGCTGGCGCGCATCCGCGCGTGACGGCCGATCATCACGTTCTCGACCGCGGTCATCGCGCCGAACAGGCGGATGTTCTGGAACGTGCGGGCCACGCCGAGCCTTGTGATCACGTCCGGCCGCGATCGCGTGATGTCGCGATTGCCGAGGATGATCCGTCCCGATGTCGGCTTGTACAGACCGGTGAGCATGTTGAACAGCGTCGTCTTGCCGGCGCCGTTGGGGCCGATCACCGACACGATCGAGCGCTCGGGGATGTCCAGCGAGACCCCGCCGACCGCGGTCAGGCCGCCGAACCGCTTGACGACGTCCTCGACGCTCATGATCGCTGTGGTTTCGGGAGCGGCGACCGCGCTCATCCTCCCGTCACGCTCCCCGAGCTCGGTTCTGCGAGCTCGGTCTGTTCGGCCGCCACGGTGCCGGCGAGCTCGAGCTTTCTTCGTTGCTCGGGGAACAGGCCCTGCGGTCGCAGCACCATCACCAGCACGAGCAGGAAGCCGAAGATGCCGATGCTCAGGTCGGTCAGGTCGAAGTTGAGGCCGAAGTCATGAGGAACGGTGTTCAGCACGTCCGGGATCAGGTAGTAGTTGATGTAGGAGATCAGGAGCGCGCCGAGCACGGCTCCTCCGATCGATCCGAGACCTCCGACGATCACCATCGAGAGCACGAAGATCGAGAAGCTGAACTGGAACTGCGAGGCGTTCACCGTCTGGTCGAAGTCGCCGAGGAAGACGCCGGAGATGCCGCCGAAGGCGGCGCCGATTGCGTACGCGAGCAGCTTCGTCTTGACCAGCGGGATCCCCATCGACACGGCCGCGATCTCGTCCTCGCGCAACGCGATCCAGGCGCGGCCGAGGCGCGAGTCACGGATCCGCCGCACGATGAACAGGACGATCACGACGATCGTGAGGATCAGCCAGTACCACGGCCGCAGGCTCAGCAGACTGAAGTCCCCGATCCCTGGGAAGTACGGCAGATCCAGCGCCGATATGCCGAGGCTTCCGGCTGTGACCGTCTCTCCGCCGCCTATGTGGATGTCGCTGCCGTTGACCGCGAGCGTGCCGATGATCTCGCCGAAGGCGAGCGTGACGATCGCGATGTAATCACCGCGTAGGCGCAGCGTCGGCAGGCCGATGATGACGCCGGCTATCGATGTGATGATCACCGCGCAGACGAGGATCAGGACGAAGTTGAGGTGGATGCCGATGCTCCCCGCCGGCGCCGAGGACAGCACCGACACATGGGAGTCGAAGAAGAAGCTCGAACCGAACCAGCCGACCGCGTAGGCGCCGAACGCGTAGAACGCCACGAAGCCGAGGTCCAGAAGGCCGGCGAAGCCGACCACCACGTTGAGCCCGAGGGCCATCACGACGTAGGCGAGCGCGATGATCGTCGCGTTCATGAAGCCGCTCGCCGTGCTGAAGAAGAAGGGCAGCACGATCATGAATGCGATCCCCAGTGGGGCCATCACGCGCGACCAGTGTCCGCCGGTGATTCGTGGTGCTGGCGGAATGTGCCGCGTGATCGCGTCGCGCCACTCGTTCAGCTGGGCCATGAGCTCGCTCATCCCGCCTCCCTCGTCTCCTCGCCGAGCAGGCCGCGTGGACGTAGGACCATCACGAGGATCAGGTAGAGGAAGATGACGGCCTCCGTCCACTGGGCGCCGAGGCGGAAGTCGGCCAGTTGCTGCACGATTCCGATGATCAGGCCGCCGAGCACCGCACCGCGAATGTTGCCGATCCCGCCCATCACCGCCGCGGTGAACGCGAAGAGGCCCGCCTGGAAGCCTTGGAAGTACCAGACGTTGGCCTCGTAGAGTGCGTAGACGAGCCCTGCTGCGCCCGCGAGCATGCCACCGAGCATGAACGCGAGTGAGATCGTGTGGTCAACGTTTATGCCCATCAGCCGCGCGGCTTCGGGGTCCTGCGCGGTGGCCCGCATGGCGCGCCCCGAGGCAGTGCGGTTGACAAACCAGTTGAGGGCAAGCACGAGCGGGATCATCAGGCCGATCGCGAGCACGTCCCCTCGGTGTACCGTCACGCCGGAGATGTTGAAGACCTTGTCGCCTTGTCGAACGAGGTCCGAGACCGAGACCGGGTTGCCGCCGAGCCACACGAGGCCGACGTTCTCCAGTACGAACGAGAAGCCGACGGCCGTGATCAACGGCGCGAGCTTGGGAGCATTGCGCAGCGGTCGGTACGCGACGCGCTCGATCAGGACGTTCAGCGACCCCGATACGAGCATCGTGACGACGAGCGTCAGCCCAAGTCCGAGAACCACACCGAGCGGCCCCGTGGCGAGCGTGATGCCGAGCGCGCCCCACAGCGCGACGGCGGTGAACGAGCCGATCATGAAGACGTCGCCGTGGGCGAAGTTGATCAGCTCGATGATCCCGTAGACGAGTGTGTAGCCGATCGCGATCAGCGCCCAGATGGCGCCGTTGGACAGCCCCTCCAGCAGGTTGAAGCCCAGCTGGGTAAGGTCGTGGTGGATGATCGGGTGCCCGTGGAGGTACCCGATCTGATAGCCGTGGATGAGGTCGTGCAGGCCGTAGTAGACCGGCAACGCCAACAGTGCGATGACCAGGCCCCAGGAGCCCACACGGCCCCGTAGAAAGAGCAGCGGCCCGGCAGTGGCGCTGCGCACCGTTTCGAGTTTTGTGGTTGCTGACAAGGCTTGGCTCGAGAAGACGGCGGGGCGGGGGGGTTT
>Ga0302184_10002018_pt1 | contig 13038 bp, 10 predicted proteins | sample I_Palsa_N3_3_FD_200233 | JGI IMG/M metagenome (GOLD analysis project Ga0302184, IMG submission 200233) | Peat permafrost microbial communities from Stordalen Mire near Abisko, Sweden - I_Palsa_N3_3 | ecosystem: Environmental > Terrestrial > Soil > Palsa > Peat permafrost | place: Sweden...
AAACAGCGTCTGCACGACAGCTCGTTCGACGAGCGGATCGTCGCCGACGTCAAGGAGCTGCTGTCCGAGCGGATGCAGCTCGCCGTGCAGCACGGCGTCGCGCCCGAGCAGGTGATGCTCGATCCCGGGCCGGACTTCGCGAAGACCCCGTACCAGACGATCGACGTGATGCGTGCGTTCGGAGAGCTGCACACGCTCGAGCGGCCGCTGCTGCTGGCGATCTCGCGCAAGGACTTCATCGGCGCGATTACCGGGCGGCGGCCGCGCGAGCGGCTTGCCGGCACGCTCGCCGCGCTCGCGCACGGCGCCGCGGCCGGCGGTCACATGGCGCGGATCCATGACGTCGCGGCCGCGCGCGACTTCCTGGCGGTGCGCGACGTCCTGTCGGGCGCGGTCGAGGTCCCGCGCGAGCTGCGCGTGGAGGACGAATTGCGGTGGGAGCGGCAGGATTCCTGACGCGCTACAGTCGCCGTGCAGCCCGGCCGTTTGGCGCCGGGGACATCGCCGGCCGCTGACGACAACGCGGCTGGAGCCCGCCGATCATCCCAAGGAGGACCAAATGTCAGTGCTCGACCGAGCTTACCTCGAGGCCAGCCCGCTTGCAGATCTTCACGCAATCGCGTCAGAGCTCTCGATCGACGGATACCGTCGCCTGCGGAAGCCAGAGCTGATCGACGCGATCATCGCCCGCCAGGACGGCGACGTCGCGGACGACGAGGACCGCGCCGAGCTGGTGGTCGACGCCGATGCGGCCGACCCGGCCGACCCGGCCGAAGCGACCGAGGGCTCGGCGACCAGCGCGCGCCGGCGCCGCGGGCGTCGGGGCGGCCGTGGGCGCGGGACCGCGCGCGAGGCGAACGGTGACGGGTCGCCGCCCGACGAGGACGAGGACGAGGAGGCCGAGGCCGTCGAGACCGAAGCCGTGGCCGAGCCCAAGGACGCGGAGCCCGAAGTCGAGCGAGCCGAGCCTCGTGCACGGCGCCCGCGCCGGGGCGGTCGCGCCGCCGCCGCCGTCGTCGCCGTCACCGAGGAGGATGCGGACGACGAGGAGGACGGCGATCTGGTCGAGGGTGTCGTCGAGCTGCTCGCGAACGGCTCCGGGTTTCTGCGCGTGTCGCCGCCCGAGGCAAGCGACGACGACGTCTACGTCTCCGCCGCGCAGGTCAAGCGCTGCGAGCTGGTCGCCGGCGACCGCGTTTCGGGCCCACGCCGCGCGCCTCGCCGCTCGGAGCGATTCGCGTCGCTGATCCGGATCGACTCGATCAACGGCCGGCCGGCGTCGGAGCTGGCCGACGGCGTCCGCTTCGACGATCTGCCGGCGACGTTCCCGAGCGAGCGCCTCCGCCTCGGCTCCGAGGACCCCACGCTGAAGGCGATCGAGTGGCTCACCCCGTTCGGCCGCGGTTCGCGCGTGACGATCTCGGGCGGCCCCTGGGCCGGCAAGTCGCACGCGCTCCGACTGCTCGCCGACGCGCTCGCGAGCGAAGAGATCAGCCTGTTCGTCGCGCTCGCGGGCGTCCGTCCCGAGGAGATCTCAGACTGGGCGACCGCGCCCGTCGCGCCGGCCGGCGCCGTCAGCTTCGCGGCCTCGATCGACGCCCAGGACCACGTCGTCGAGCTGGTCGTCGAGCAGGCGCGCCGGATCGCCGCGCGCGGCGGCAACGCCGTCGTGCTGATCGACACGCTCGACGGGCTGCACCCGCCGACGGCTCGCAAGGCGATGGCCTGCGCTCGCAACGTCGTCGACGGCGGCTCGCTCACCGTGATCGCGACGAGCACCAGGCCGGTCGGGGGGGAGACGACCGTGATCGCGCTCGATCGGACCCTGACGAGCACCGGTCGGTTTCCGGCGCTCGACCTCGTCGCGAGTGGCACGCTCCGTCCCGAGCTGCTAGTCGGCGAGGCAGGCGCCCAGGCGATCGCCGAGGCCCGCTCCGAAGCCAACGGCTGATCCGCGGCTGCGCGAAGCGTTTGGAGATCATTCAGTAGGCGCTTGACCGCGACCGGTGCCGGGCACGGGACTTGTACATCCGCCCCTGGCCTCGGTGCCACAGGAGTTGGTCGACGGCGACGGCGGTGGTGGGCGTCGGGGAGGCGGCGACGATCAGCTCGACCGCGTGCACCGCGCAGGCGCGGATCTCGACCTCCTCGGGCGAGCCGTGCTCGATCAGCTCCTCGCGCTCGATCCGCGCGACAAGCTCGGGGTCGAGGGTGAGGATCCCGTCGAGCCGGAGGACGTGAGGCACGAGATTGTCGGCGAACATCGTCAGCTCGGCGACGTCTTCGAAGCGCGCGGCGCCCGACCGCGCCAGGTCCGCCGCGGCGATTTGAGCGCGCTTGAGGAACGGGACAGACCGGCCGTCGTATCGGGAGCTGTCGGCGAACGACGGCCACCGTGCGAGCGTGTCGACGAGCTGCACCGCCGAGCCGCCGGCGCTGTCGACGAGCGCGGTGAACGAGCCGTCGAAGCCGGACAGCAGCCGCTCGCCGAGATCGTGCAGCGAATCGGCGAACAGCCCGATCAGCTCGTGCTTTGGGTCCTGCCGGAGGACGCGCGCGAGCTCGAAGCGACCGATCGCCCCGAGTTCGGTGGCGGTCCACGGGCCGCGCAGGTCGAACCGGCGCCGGACGCCGGCGGCGATCGTCGCGTAGCCGCTGAGCCCGGGCAGCTTGCGCAGCGTCGGGAACCAGCCCGAGCCGAAGTTGATCGCGTCGAGCGTGAGCCAGTACGCCGCGCGGATCTCGCGCTCGTCGGCGTCGTCGACGAGCGCGGTCGGGACCGGCCGAGGCACCGGCAGGGAGGCGGCATACGGCACGATCCGCCGCTCCTCGATCCGCGCCTGGCGGGCGGTTGCGGCGACCCGGGCGCACTCCTCCCGGACGCGTGTGACGAGTGCGATCTGCTGCCCTGAGCTGAGCTCCACCGCCGATGGATGGTAGGCGGCTGAGCCCGCGCGGGGACGACCTGGGCGGTCGCTACCGTTGGCCGTGAGCGATGGCGGAGCAGGCGACCAAGCCCGACACAGACGAATCCCTGAAGGAGCTGCTGGGCGGGCTGAATCCGCAGCAGCGCGACGCCGTCACCCACGGCGAGGGTCCGCTGCTGATCCTCGCCGGCGCCGGCTCGGGGAAGACGCGGGTGCTCACCCACCGGATCGCCTACCTGGTCGCGACCGAGTGCGCGAAACCGAGCGAGATCCTCGCGATCACGTTCACCAACAAAGCCGCGAACGAGATGCGCGAGCGGGCCGAACTGCTCGTCGGCCGGCGGGTTCGCGCGATGTGGGTGCTGACCTTCCACGCCGCCTGCGCGCGGATGCTGCGGGCGCACGCCGACAAGCTCGGATACACCCGCAGCTTCACGATCTATGACCAGGCCGACTCCCGGCGGCTGGTCAAGCGCTGCCTCGAGGACGGTGGCTTCGACCCCAAGCGCTTCACCCCCGCCGCGGTGCACTCGCAGATCTCCGATGCGAAGAACCGGCTGCGCGACGCGGAGGCGTACGCGGAGATCGTCGGCTCGTTCTTCGAGCAGACGGTCGCCGACGTGTACCGCAGCTACGAGTCCGAGCTGCACCGGATGAACGCGATGGACTTCGACGACCTGCTGCTGCGCGCGGTCAACGTGCTCGAGCTGTTCCCCGAGGTGCGCGCGCACTACGTCGAGACATTCCATCACGTGCTCGTCGACGAGTACCAGGACACCAACCGAGTGCAGTACCGCTGGCTCGAGCTGCTCGCCTCAGAGCGTCGCAACCTCGCGGTCGTCGGCGACCCTGATCAGGCGATCTACGGGTTCCGCGGAGCGGACATCCACAACATTCTCGACTTCGAGGACAACTTCCCCGACGCGAAGGTCGTCAAGCTCGAGCAGAACTACCGCTCCACGCAGACGATCCTCGATGCGGCCAACGCGTTGATCGCCAACAACCGGGGACGCTCGGGCAAGCGGTTGTGGAGCGAGCTCGGGGAGGGTGACCCGCTGCACATGCGTGAGCTCGACGACGAGCACGCGGAGGCCCGGTTCGTCGTCGGCGAGATCCAGCGGATGGCCGACGAGGGAATCTCGCTGCGCGAGATCGCCGTGTTCTATCGGACCAACGCCCAGTCGCGCGTGCTCGAGGATGCGCTCGTCCGTGCCGAGCTCGGCTACCAGGTGATCGGCGGCACCAAGTTCTACGACCGCGCCGAGATCAAGGATGCGATCGCGTACCTGACCGCGCTCGTCAACCCGCAGGACGCGGGCGCGTTCACGCGGATCGTCAACTCGCCGCGGCGCGGGATCGGCAACACATCGGTGTCGAAGCTGCTCGCGTTCGCGAACACGATCGGGCTGTCGATCTGGGACGCCGCGTCGGACCCTGCTCAGGTACCCGGCCTCGGGGCCGCCGCCGTCAAGTCGATCGGGCGCTTCATGGCGACGATGCACGTGCTCAAGGAGCGGATCGAGTCGGGCGCGTCGGTCGCGAGGCTGCTCGGCGAGCTGCTCGAGGAGACCGGCTACCTCGAGGCATTGCGCGCCGAGCGGACGATCGAGGCGCAGGGGCGGCTCGAGAATCTCGACGAGCTCATCAACGTCGCCGCCGAGTACGACGCCTCCGGCTCCGCGGAACCGTCGCTCGCCGAGTTCCTGCAGCAGGTCGCGCTCGTCGCCGACGCCGACGAACGGACCGACGAAGACGGCCTCGTCACGCTGATGACGATCCACAACGCCAAGGGCCTCGAGTACCCGATCGTGTTCATCATCGGCTGCGAGGATGGGGTGTTCCCCCACTCGCGGGCGCTCGAGGAGGGGTCGGTCGAGGAGGAGCGCCGGCTCTGCTACGTCGGCATCACGCGCGCGCAGCGCGACCTGTACCTGACTCACGCGCGACAGCGCACCGTGTTCGGCGCTCGCACGTACGGCATCCCGAGCCGCTTCCTGGCCGAGATCCCGGCGAGCCTGACAGACCAGGACGAGGTCCGGCCGCCCGGCCTGGCAGGCTTCCGCGAGCGACTCACGTCATGGTCCCGGACGCCCGTGGCCGAGGCTCCCGCGCCGGTCGCGTACCGGCTCGGCGAGGACGTCGCCCACCCGTCGTTCGGCGAGGGCGTCGTGACCGGCCTCGAGCCCGGCGGGATCGTCGTGATCCGCTTCAGCCGGGACGCGTCGGAACGCAAGCTCGTCGCCGAGCTGGCGCCGATCACCAAGCGCTAAGTGGCCCGATTCGTACCATCGAGCTCCGGCGATCGGCTACCGTCAGCAGGCGTGTCGGCGACGATCATCGATGGCAAGGCGGTGGCACGGAGCGTCCGCGAGGCGGTCGCGCGCGACGCCGCCGCGTGGCGCGAGCGGACCGGGCTGCAACCGGGCCTGGCGACGATCCTCGTCGGCGACGATCCCGCGTCCGCCGTGTACATCGCCAGCAAGCGCAAATCGTGTCTCGAGACAGGGATCGCCGATCGGCACCGCCACCTCCCGCCGGACACCTCCCAGCTCGAGGTGGCAGAGCTGATCGAGGAGCTGAACGCCGACTCGACGGTCAGCGGCATCCTCTTGCAGCTGCCGGTGCCGGAGCCGCTCGATGGCAAGGCGCTGACCGAGCTGATCCTTCCGGAGAAGGACGTCGACGGACTCACGCCGATCAGCGCCGGCCGGCTCGCCCAGGGGACGCCCGGGCTGCGGCCCTGCACGCCACTTGGCGTGATCGAGCTGCTCGACCACCACCGGGTCGCGCTCGAGGGCGCCGAGGCGGTTGTCGTCGGTCGCTCGGACCTCGTCGGCAAGCCCGTCGCCCAGTTGCTGCTCGGGCGCAACGCGACCGTCACGATCTGCCACTCGCGCACGCGCGACCTTCAAGCGGTCTGCCGCCGAGCCGACGTCCTGATCGCCGCCGTCGGGCGGGCGCGGATGATCGGGCCCGACCATGTCAAGCCGGGCGCGGCGGTGATCGACGTCGGCATCAACCGGACCGAGTCAGGCCTCGTCGGCGATGTCGACTTCGACGCAGTCGAACTGGTCGCCGGCCTCCTCACCCCGGTCCCGGGCGGCGTTGGGCCGATGACGATCGCGATGCTGCTGCGCAACACGCTGACGGCCGCCGCGCTGCAGGCCGGTGCGGCCGAGGCGCAGCTCGCCTGAGGAAGCAGGGTGCGACCGAAGCTCTCGCGTGTGAGAGCCCCCGAGTGGGTGATCGGCGTTGCGTCGGCGGCGATGCTCGTCGTGCTGTTCGCGACGCCGTGGTACGGCTACGACCACCGCGTTCACGAGAGTGGCTGGCAGGCCCTCGCGATCCTGGGGCCGTTCGCGTTGCTCGTGGGCGTGCTCGGAGTCGCGGTCCCGTTGTTGCAGGCCACGCGACGCGCGCCGGCGCTACCCGTCTCGGCGACCGCGTTCGAGCTGCTGTTCTCGTTGCTGCTGTCGATCGCCTTGGTCGTCCGGGTGCTGATCGCCCATCCTGGAGGCGCGATCGACGCCCGTTACGGCGCCTATCTTGGGCTTGGGCTCGCGGTGGCGGTGCTGGTCGGTTGCTACGGGTCGCTGCGAACGGATGGGATCGCGCCGGAGGACGGGTCAGAGGAGATCGAGGTGGTCAGGCTCGCCGACCTCGCCAGGGTCGGGTCGCCGGGCGCCGAACCCTAAAATCGACGGCATGCTGACCCGGGCAGAGGTGGACCACGTCGCCAGGCTCGCGCGCCTCGAACTGAGCGACGAGGAGGCCGAGCGGATGGCCGTGGAGCTGTCGAACGTGCTCGACCACATCGACCGGATCCGCGAGCTCGACCTCGAGGGCGTCGAGCCGACCTCGCACGTGGTCGACGTGGTCAACGCGCTCCGTGCCGACGAGCCCTGGCCCTCGCTGCGGCGCGAGGTCGCACTCGCGCAGGCGCCGGAGCCGGTCGACGGCGGGTTTGGCGTCCCGAGTCCGGGCGCCTCGGAATGAGCGGCGAGCTGTTCGAGCTGACCGCGGCGCAGGCGGCGGCCGCCGTCCGCGCGGGCGAGCTCGACCCCGGCGAGCTGTTCGACGCATACCGCGCGCGGGCGGCGGCGGACGCGCTGAACGCGTATCTGTGGGTCGCGGACGGTCCTGGAACAGGGCCGCCGGCTAGCGAGCCGGCGGCCTCATCAGCTCCGCTCGGCGGTGTGCCGCTGGCGGTCAAGGACCTGTTCTGCACGGAGGGCGTACCGAGCCAGGCCGGCTCGCGGATCCTCGAGGGCTACCGCCCCCCGTACACGGCGACCGTCGTCAGGAAGCTGGCGGAAGCAGGTGCGCCGCTGCTCGGCAAGACCAACCAGGACGAGTTCGCGATGGGTTCCTCGAACGAGAACTCGGGCTTTGGCCCGGTGCGCAACCCGTGGGACCAGACGCGCGTCCCCGGTGGCTCCTCCGGCGGCAGCGCGGCGGCGGTCGCCGCCGGCAGCGCGCCATGGGCGCTTGGCACCGACACCGGCGGCTCGATCCGCCAACCCGCGGCGATGTGCGGGATCGTCGGGCTCAAGCCCACCTACGGCGCCTGCTCGCGGTTCGGGATGATCGCGTTCGCCTCCTCGCTCGACCAGGCCGGGCCGCTGACCCGGGACGTGACCGATGCGGCGCTGCTCCTGCGACACATGGTCGGCCACGACCCGTGCGACTCGACCTCGCTCCAATTCCCGGAGGAGATCCGGCTGCCGAGCCGAGAGGATCTGCGCGGGGTCAGGCTCGGCGTGCCCGAGGAGCTGATCGGCGCCGAGGGCGGGGTTGAGCCGGGGGTGCGCAAGAGCTTCGACCAGACCCTCGCGCTCGCCGAACAGCTGGGCGCCAGCGTCGAGCCGTGCCGGCTGCCGCACGCGCCACATGCGCTGTCGGCGTACTACCTGATCGCGCCGGCCGAGGCGTCGGCGAACCTCGCGCGGTTCGATGGCGTTCGCTACGGGCTACGCGTCGACGGCGACGGCGATCTGATCTCGATGTACAGCCGCACGCGCTCGGCTGGTTTCGGGGCCGAGGTCAAACGGCGGATCATGCTCGGGACCTACGCGCTCTCGAGCGGCTACTACGACGCCTACTACGGCAGCGCCCAGCGGGTGCGGACGAAGATCGCCGATGACTTCCGCGCCGTCTTCGAGACAATCGACTTCGTCGTCGCGCCGACCAGCCCGTGGACGGCGTTCGAGCTCGGCGCCAAGGCCGACGATCCGCTCGCGATGTACCTGAACGACTTCTGCACGGTACCGATGTCGCTCGCCGGGATCCCCGCAGTCTCGATCCCATCCGGCCTGGCCGACGGGCTGCCCGTCGGCTTCCAGCTCGCCGGGCCGGCGTTCAGCGAGAACCGCCTGCTCGACACCGCGTTCGCGCTCGAGCGGGCGATCGGGTTCGACGCAAGCCCGGCCCGGGCAGCTTCGGAGGTGAGTCGGTGAGCGAGCAGGTGGAGTACGAGCCTGTCATCGGGCTCGAGATCCACGTCCAGCTGAAGACGCGGACGAAGATGTTCTGCGGCTGCGAGTTGTCGTTCGGCGATGAGCCGAACATCCACACGTGCCCGGTGTGCCTGGGGCTGCCGGGGACGCTGCCGGTGCTCAACGCCCGCGCAATCCACTTCGGACTGATGATCGGGTTCTCCCTCGGATGCGATATCGCGGAACGATCACAGTTCCACCGCAAGAACTACTTCTACCCGGATCTCCCTAAGGGCTATCAGATATCGCAATACGACATCCCGTTGTGCCGGGGAGGGCGGCTTGGCGAAATCCGGATCCACCGCGTGCACCTCGAGGAGGACGCCGCAAAGCTCGTGCACCTGGGGGCCAGCGGTCGGATCCACGGCTCGGACCGCAGCGTCGTCGACTTCAATCGCGGCGGGACGCCGCTTGTCGAGATCGTGACCGAGCCCGACCTGCACTCGGCCGAGCAGGCGCGCGACTGGCTGAACCTGCTGCGCTCGACGCTGCGCGTCCTCGGCGTCTCCGACGTGAACATGGAGGAGGGGTCACTGCGGTGCGACGCGAACGTGTCCGTGCGGCCGGTCGGCAGCACCGAGCTTGGGACCAAGACCGAGCTCAAGAACATGAACTCGTTCCGCTTCCTCGCGCAGGGGGTGCGCGCCGAGATCGAGCGGCAGATCGCACTGCTCCGGGCGGGCGAGCCGGTCGCGCAGGAGACGCTGCACTTCGATCCGCGAACCGAGACGCTGACGCCGCTGCGGTCCAAGGAGGAGGCACACGATTATCGCTACTTCCCCGAGCCCGATCTCGTCCCGATCGTCCCGACGCGGGAGATGCTCGAGGCGGCGCGGGCCGCGCTGCCGGAGCTGCCGGCGGCGCGCGCCGAGCGGTTCGAGCACGACCTGGGACTGCCGGCCGATCGCGCGCACGAGCTCGCCTTCCGGACCGAGCTCGCTGACTACTTCGAGCAGGCGCTGGCGACCGACGGCGCCGATCTGGACCCGGTCGCCCTCGCCAACTGGATTCCGGCGCTGGTCGAGCGGATCGGCTCCGACACCGACCCGGCGCACTCACTCGTCAGCCCTGCGAGCCTCGCCGGCCTCGTCAAGCTGGTCAGCGCCAAGGCGGTCAGCACGACCGCCGCGCGCGAGGTGCTGACGACGCTCGTCGAGGAGGGGGGTAACCCGGCGGACATCGTCGACCGCGAGGGCCTCGAGGCGATCAAGTCAGACGACTCGGGGCTCGCGGAGCTGGTGGCCGAGGCGCTTGCGGCCGATCCCGACGCCGCCGACAAGGTGCGCGGCGGCAACATGAAGGCGATCGGCCCGCTCGTCGGCTACGTGATGCGCGAGACGAAGGGCCGCGCGGAGGGCGGCGAGGTCACCCGCCTGATCCGCGAGTTGCTCGGACTTTCGTAAATCAGAACGAGACGGTCACGGGCGCGGCGAACACGCTCTCGTACCAGCGGTGGGGCGGCACCGCGCTGCCCCAGCTGAGCACGAGCTGTGTCGGCGACAGCGCCGAGAGGCCGAAGGTGTCCCCGGGCGCGACGCTGGGGCCCCCGTATTGGGTCGAGATCTGCGCCGGCGGCGACAGCCAGCCGCTAGCGATCGAGAACAGGCGCAGGTAGGCGGCGTAGCCGGCGGGGTTGTCGTCGGACACCCAGCCGACGTACGCGGTTCCGGCGGGCCCGCCGATGACCTCCATGTTGTGCGGGACCGGCTCGTCGTCGGTCGGGCCCTGCAGCGCGGGCGACCAGCTGGCGCCGCCATCGGTCGAGTACGACAGCCAGCCCGTGTCCGTCGTCGAGGTTTGGGTGTCCCACACTGCGTAGAGGTTGCCGGCGGTGTCGATGCCGATCGAGCCGTCGTTCCACCACTCGTCCGGGGTCTCGGTGCCGGCGCTCGGATCGACCGCGACCGGCGGGCTCCAGGTCGTGCCGCCGTCGCTGGAGCGCGTGAAGTACGCGTATCCGGGCCCGAACGTGAGCGTCGCCGGGTTCGTGATCGAGTAGCCCTGGTAGAGGACGTCGAGGGTGCCGTTTGGGGCGACGACGATCGGGGCGGCGTCGGCGCCGCTCGCCGGATAGCCCGGGCTGATGTACGAGATCGGTCCGAACGTCAGCCCGCCGTCGGTGGAGGACTGGATCACGGCGTTGACATCGCCGGCGGTGAAATAGCAGCTGCCGCCCTTGGCGCAGACAATCGTCACCTCGGATGCCGACGGTCCCTCGTCCCAGGTGACGTAGATCTTCCCGTCGGGCGCGATCGCCATGTACGGCTCATCGCCCCAGTTGTTCGCCACCGGCGGCCACAGCCAAGTCTCGTGCGAGAACGTCTCGCCGTGGTCGTGCGAGATCGCGAGCACCGGGAAGGACCGCGTGTAGCGCGTCACCATGAACAGGACGTAGACCGTGCCACCGGGCCCGACGGCGACCATTGGGTCCCATGCGCCGTAGGACCCGGGAATTGCCGACGCCGGCGCGAACGTGCTGCCGCCGTCGGTCGAGACCGCAAAGCCGATCTGATCGGAGCAGCCCTCCCATGCCACGTACACGTCGTCACCCCTCGGGTCGACCGCCTGCTCGATGTCGCCGCTCAGACCGGGGCAGGCGGCGCTGATGTCCGAGATCGGGCCGACCGTGTAGCCGCTGCCGGCGAGCGCCGGCTCGGCCGCGGCGGCCGCGATCACGAACGCGGCGACGAACGACGCGACAGCGGTCCGCAGCCTCCACACGGTGCGGATCATAAGTCAGCGTCGCCGCCGTGGCGAGGGTTACGTGAGCGTGACGACGACCGACTTGGTCTCGAGGTACTCGTCGAGTCCCTCGGGGCCGTTCTCGCGGCCGTAGCCCGACTGGTTGTAGCCGCCGAACGGCATCGCCGGGTCGAGCTTCGCCCAGCCGTTGACCCACACGATGCCGGCCTTGAGCGCCGCTGCAACGCGGTGGGCGCGGCCCAGGTCGCGCGTCTGCAGTCCGGCGGCCAGGCCGTAGCAGGTGCCGTTGGCGAGTGCGATCGCGTCGGCCTCGTCGGCGAACGGCTGGATCGTCACGACCGGCCCGAAGATCTCCTCCTGAACGACCCTCGAGTCCTGCCCGACTCCCGTGAGCGCGACCGGCGCGACGTACAGACCGCCCGGCGGAACCTCGCGCCCGCCGGCCACCGCGGCACCGTCTTCGAGGGCCGCATCGAGGAACCCGTGCACCTTTGCGAGATGCTTGGGCCCGGCCATCGGTCCGATCACGGTGTCAGGCGAGAACGGGTCGCCGACCGGGACGTGAGGTAGGGCGCCCGTGACGCCCGCAACCACGTCGTCGTAGACAGGCTGCTCCACGAGCAGCCGGCTGCCCGCCATGCAGAACTGGCCGGTGTTGAACACGAATGCCTGGATCGCCGTCTGGATCGCGGCGTCCAGGTCGGCGTCGGCAAACACGATGTTGGCGCCCTTGCCGCCGGCCTCGACGGTCACGCGCTTGAGCGTCTCGCCGGCGAGCGAGGCGATCCGCCGACCGACAGTCGTCGAGCCGGTGAAGGCGATCTTGTCGACCCGCGGATCACGGACGAGCGCCTCACCGGTGGCGGCGCCGCCCGTGATCACATTGAGCACGCCGGCTGGCACCCCGGCTTCGGTCAGGAGCTCAGCGAGGCGCAGCGCGGTCAGGGGCGTCTCCTCGGCGGGCTTGTGCACGACCGTGTTGCCGGCCGCGAGCGCGGGCGCGAGCTTGGTCGAGGTGAGGATCATCGGGAAGTTGAACGGTGTGATGGCGACGACGACGCCGATCGGCTCGCGGCGCGTGTATGAGACGACGTCGGCGCCCGTCGGGCGAGCTGCGCCCTCGATCCCCGCGGCGAGGCACCCGTAGTACTCGAACGTATCCGCGGCGGTCGGGATGTCGATCATCCGTGTGAACCCGAACGGCTTGCCGGCGTCGAGCGACTCGAGCGCGGCCAGCTCGTCGTTGGCGGCGCGGATCAGCTCGGCCGCGCGGATCAGGATCCGGCCGCGGGCGCGTGGCGTCATCGCGGCCCAGTCGCCCGCGTCGAACGCGCGGCGGGCGGCGGCTACCGCGGCAGCGGCGTCGGCCGCAGCGGCGCGGGCCTGGGTGGTGAACGTCGCTCCGTTCGATGGGTCCACGACGGCGTCGGTCTGCCCGTCCGCCGCCGGGACCCACTCGCCTGCGATGAACAGCTGGCGCGGCGTGGTGTCGATCGCCGGGCGGGCGACCGGGGTCGTTGCTGTCTCAGTGGTCAAGCTGGGCCCCTCTCCTGGTGCCTATGACAAGGTACTTGCGATTCTTGCAGAAGCTCTGCCTCGCAGGCACAGAGTCGCGAGTGCTTCCCGCCGACTCTGTCGACGTTAGCGCTGTTGAACGACCGAAACATCGACAGAGTCCGAAAGGTCGCGACGCAGAGGGCCTGTCCGAAGCGGCGGACGGGCTTCGAACCCGCGACCTCAAGCTTGGGAAGCTTGCGCTCTACCGACTGAGCTACCGCCGCGCTCGCGGCGATTCTAAGCTGTTCCCGTGCGCGGCGCGGGCGAGTCGACACCACTAAAGTTGGTCGCCGCATGTGCTTGTCTCGAGAGTCAGCCGCCAGAGCCGTTCGATCGTAACGTTGGTCGCCGGATGC
>Ga0302184_10002019_pt1 | contig 13035 bp, 12 predicted proteins | sample I_Palsa_N3_3_FD_200233 | JGI IMG/M metagenome (GOLD analysis project Ga0302184, IMG submission 200233) | Peat permafrost microbial communities from Stordalen Mire near Abisko, Sweden - I_Palsa_N3_3 | ecosystem: Environmental > Terrestrial > Soil > Palsa > Peat permafrost | place: Sweden...
GATCTCCAGTTCGACGCGGTCGTGGACTGGGTGGCGTTCACGCCCGATCACGTCCGGGCCGACATCGAGTTGTTCGGCGGGCGGACCGGGCAGTACGTGTTCATCAGCTCCGCGTCGGCCTACCAGACGCCGCCCGCGCGGGTACCGGTCACCGAGTCCACGCCGCTCAGCAATCCGTTCTTGAAGTACTCCCGCGACAAGATCGCCTGCGAGGACGTGCTCGTCGCCGCCTATCGGGAGCAGGGCTTCCCGGCCACGATCGTGCGGCCCTCGCACACCTACGACCAGACCTCGGTGCCGTTCGACGGGGGGTGGACGGTGCTCGGGCGGATGCTGGCCGGCAAGCCGGTCATCGTGCCCGGCGACGGGACCTCACTGTGGACCCTGACCCATCACGAGGACTTCGCCCGGGCGTTCGTGCCGTTGCTTGGGCACGCACGGACCTTGGGCGAGGCGATTCACATCACCTCCGACGACGTGCTGACCTGGAACTATATCGCGGACTCCCTGGCCGCCGCGCTCGGCGTGACCGCCCGGCTGGTGCACGTGCCCTCGGATGCGATCGCGGTGGCCGAGCCGGAGTGGGGCGCCGGGCTGCTGGGCGACAAGGCGCACTCGATGATCTTCGACAACGCCAAGGTGCGCCGCCTCGTGCCAGGCTGGCGGGCGGTGATGCCGTTCGAGCGCGGGGCCCAGGAGATCGCGGACTGGTACCTGGCCGATCCGGCCCGGCAGGTCATGGACGTCGGCCTGGACACGGTAATGGACAAGCTCGCGGCCACCTGGTCGCTTCGCTGATGCGGTCGGCGCAGGACGTCCTCGCGGTCGCCCGGGAGCTGGCCGACGAGATGCTGTTCCCGGACGCGATGCGGGTGGACCGTCTGGACGTGCTCCCGGCGGCGTACCTCGACGCATTCGCGGTGGCCGGCCTGTACGGCGCGCCCGCGCCCGCCGACGCGGGCGGACTTGGGCTGGACCTGCGCCAGCTCAGCAATGTGGTCGAGGAACTGGCCAGCGGCTGCCTGGCCGCGGCGTTCGTCTTGATCCAGCATTTCCGGCTGGTCACGACGCTGGCCGCGGACGGCGCGCCCGCCGTGCTCCGCGACCGGTGGCTCGCCTCCGCGTGCCAGGGCCGGACCCGCGCCGGCATCGCGCTCATCGGGCTCATCCCGGGACCGCCGCTGCTACGCGCCGAGCCCGTCGCGGGCGGTTGGCGGCTGGACGGAACGGCCCCCTGGGTAACCGGCTGGGGACTGATCGACCTGGTCCAGGTGGTGGCACGCGGCCCGGACGACACCGTGGTGACCCTGGTCATGGACGCCGCCGCCCAGCCCGGGCTGGCCGTGACCCGTCAGCGGCTCGCCGCCGTCGACGCCGCCGTCACGGTCCGGCTCAGCTTCGAGGGCGTGCTGATCCCGCCGGAACGTTTCGTCGACCAGGCGCCGTTCGACCCGGCCGTCAGCGTGCAGCCAACCGGGCTTCGGCTCAACGGATCGCTGGCGCTGGGCGTGGCCCGCCGGTGCACTCGGCTGCTCGGCCCCAGCCCGCTCGACGAGGAGGTGACCGCCTGCCGGGAACGCCTGGATGCAGCGCTCGGGGCCGACCCCGGGCCGATGACGCTGGCCCGCGCGGCCGCCTCGGAGCTGGCCCTGCGCGCGGCCGCGGCGCTGACCGTCCGGAACGGAGCCAACTCGATCACCGTCGACCAGCACCCGCAGCGGCTCGCGCGCGAGGCGCTGTTCCTGCTGGTGTTCGGGTCGCGACCGGGGATCAAGACCGCCCTCCTGAACCAGCTCGGCGCGGTGCCCGGCTAGTTTGCCCGGGTGCCTGACCTGGTCGATGGCGCACCGTACCAGCAAGAGAGCCCGTGACGCGACTGCCCGGGGCTGCGAGTCGGGTGTGCCAGTTCGCGCTGCGGGTAACTGCCGCCTCGAGGCCCGCCGTCCCCTCAGCCCCGTCCGGCTGCCGCCACGCCCCGGCCATCCCTCCTCGCCACCCCCAGGCGCCCCATAAAAAGCGGAGCATCCGGCTTCCGTGGTGAGTCCAAGGCCTTGGGCTCAACGGCCCCGGGGCGCACCGGATACGCTGCGGACTCCGGATCCACCGCACCAGGCGAGCCGCCACGCGACCACCGTGGTACCAGTGAGCCGCTCCTGACTCAGCCGTCTCACCCCGTGACCGTTTACGCGGGAGGGTTCGGGCTTACGGGAGGCCCGGGCGGTCTATGGTGCACAAACCGCTCCCGCAAGCCCGAGCACTCCCGGATCTTGACGCCGGGCCGGCGGAGCGACCGCTGTCCGCGGCCTCAATAATCAGCCGACGGCCGAGGCGGGCACTTCCGGACCTGGCATGCAGCACTGGGTTTGCCCGGAAACTCCACTAGGCAACCGAGACGCCCAGCCCGCGAATCCCGGGTGCCTCAGGCGCAGATCAGGCAGCCGCTGTGGCTGGTGTCCTGGAACGGGGCGCCGGAACCAGCCGGGAGCCTGCTCGTCACCGCCTGCACCAGCCGGTCCGGGTCGGCGAACTGGCTGGCCACGGACATGCTCCGGACGTAAGCCGCGACCGGTTCCGCGTCCGGCAGCATGAGCGTGGTCTGGAAGTCGTACCTGGTCACGGACGTGAACACGCGCCGCAGCAGGATCTCGCCCCGGTCCAGGTCGAACCGGTCGCTGACCATCGGCACCGGGTCGTGGCCGAGGCTGGCCAGTGCCGCCGTGATGAGCTGGCGCAGTTCCTGGTGGTGATCGTGGCCATTGAGGCCGACCACCAGTCGGCCGCCGGACCGGGTGATCCGGCGCAGCTCGCGAACCGCGAGCTCCGGGCGGGGCACGTGATACAGCATGTGCATGGCCAAGGTCAGGTCAGCGCACCCGTCGCGGAGCGGCAGGGCGCTCGCATCGGCCCCGAGCAGGGCGGGAGCGCCCTGACCGGCGTCCCGCACCCGCTGCCGCGCCGCGCGCAGCATGCCCGGCGACAGGTCCGCGCCAATGAGGTGCACGGCATACCCACGGCGCGCCAGCTCGGCCAGGTAGAGGCCGTTGCCGCAGCCTATGTCGGCGACCACCTCCGCACCGCGGCCGGCCGGGAGGGCTAGGTCCAGCACGCGCCCGATCAGGTCCACCGGCGGCTGCTGGTAGGCGTAGATGGACTGCCGCGCGGTCAGGTTGGCGTCCGTCCGGTACTGGACGTCGCGCAGGAACGACCTGTCCGCCCACAGCTCCATCAGCCCGAGGATCCGCCAGCGACCTCGTAAGACCACAGCTCGCTGCTGATGCCGACCGGAGACCCCGCCGGACCGCCTGCCCGCTCGGCCGCCGAACGGTGCCCGTGCCCGAACGCCGGGGACTGCATCCAGGCCTGGAACGCTTCTTCGTCTCGCCATCGGGTCACCACCAGCCAGGTGGTGCGCTCGTCGGTCGGCTTGAGCAGCTCGAACCCCTCGAATCCGTCCTGGTTGTCCACCGCGCCGGCCCGCGCGGCGAACCTCCGGGCGAGCTCGTCGCCACTGTCGGCGGGCACGGTAATCGCGTTAATCCTCACCACGGTCATGTCCACGATCATGCCAGCACACGGCCGACCTTTGGTCCGGCCCGGCGTTACCCGGCCTGCTGGGCGGCGGCATGCCGGGCGGCGGCCTGTAGCCGCGCGGCCTGGACGGCCAGGTAGCGGCGTTCGGGCAGGCTGGTCGCGCGCCGCGCCGCCTCCAGGTAGTCCGCGGTGGCCGCGGACCGGTCGCCGGCCCGTTCCCGTAGGTGCGCCCGGGCGGCCAGCAGGCGATGGTGCCGCGCCATCCGCTTGTCCGCGGCCAGCTCGGCCAGCACCCGCAGCCCCGCCTCCGGTCCGTGCACCATGCCGACCGCCACGGCGCGGTTGAGCGTGGTGAACGGGTTGGGCGCGAACCGCTCCAGCAGGTCGTACAGCGAGAGGATCTGCGGCCAGTCGGTGTCGGCCATGGTCGCGGCCTCGTCATGGACCGCCGCGATGGCCGCCTGCAGCTGGTAAGGACCGGGCTCGCCGTGCGGCAGTACCTCGCTGACCAGCGCGGTGCCCTCGGCGATCTGCTCCCGGTCCCACTGCTGCCGGTCCTGCTCGGCCAGCGGCACCAGCGAGCCGTCCGGCAGCGTCCGGGCCGCCCGCCGCGCGTCGGTCAGCAGCATCAGCGCCAGCAGGCCCGCCACCTCGCTGTTCTCCGGAATCAGCCGACGCAGCCAGCGAGTGAGCCTGATGGCCTCCCGCGACAGTGCGGGCAGGGTCAGCTCCTCCCCGTCGCTGGCGGTATAGCCCTCGTTGAAGACCAGGTACAGCACGTGCAGCACCGCGTGGAGCCGTTCGGTTCGCTCCGCCCCGGCCGGCAGGCTGAAGTCGAAGCCATTCGACTTGATCGTCTGCTTGGCCCGGCTGATCCGTTGCGCCATCGTCGCTTCCGGCACGCCGAACGCCGCGGCGATCTGCATCGTGCTGAGCCCGCCGACCGCCCGCAGAGTCAGCGCGATCTGGCTGGGCGCGGACAGCTCCGGGTGGCAGCAACCGAACAGCAGGGCCAGCGAGTCGTCGCGGTCCATGGGCTCGGCGTCGGCCGGGCGGCCGAGCAGTTCGGACTGCGGGGTGGCCACCGCGATCAGTTCCTCCCGGGTCCGCCGCGACTGCTCGCTGCGTACCTGGTCCATCAGGCGGCGCGAGCCGACCGTGATCAGCCAGCCGCGCGGGTTCTCCGGTATCCCGTCGGCCGGCCACTGCACGGCCGCCGCGAGCAGCGCCTCCTGGCTGGCGTCCTCGCACAGGTGAAACTGCCCGTACCGGCGCACCAGCGCGCCGAGGACCTGCGGCGCCAGTTCCCGCAGCAGATCCTCGACGCCCCGGTCCCCGGTCACACGTTCGGCTTGGCCTCATGCGGGACCGGCCAGAACTCCACCGGTTCCACGTCCGCCCACGGCATGTCCGCCGCGATCTGCAGCGCCCGCTCCTCGGTGTCGCAGTCGAGCAGGTAGAAGCTCGCCATGTACTCCTTGGTCTCCAGGTAGGGCCCGTCGGTCACGGCCGGCAGCCCGTTCTCCCGGCGCACCAGCTTGGCCTCTGCCGCGTCGGCCAGCCCGTAGGCGCCGATCAGCTCGCCGGTCGCCTGGTACTTACGGTTGAACGCGTCCTGCTTGGCGATGGCCTCCGGCCATTCCTCCGGAAGCGAGGCCCACTTCTCCTGGTTGCCGTAGATCATCAGCAAGTACTTCATCGTCGTCCCCTTCGCCCTCGCGCACCCCGTCGGCGCGCTCTTACCACCGGGTCGGAGCCGCCGACCGATCCTCGACATGGCACGATCATTATCCGCTGAACACTCGCCGACGAAGGGGACCGAGCCATGACCGACTATCCGGCCGCGATCACCACGGTGAACCACGTCGAGCCGGTGCCGCGGCGCATCCGGGCCTTCCTCGGCGGCGAGCAGGTGCTGGACACCACCCGGGCGCTGTACGTCTGGGAATGGCCGAACTACCCGCAGTACTACATCCCGCTGGCCGACGTGCGCCAGGATCTGCTGGACCCCGAAGGGCACAATCAGCAGACCGGCCGCGGCGTCGTGGCGCTGCACGGGCTCCGCGTCGGAGACCTGCACCGGCCGCGGGCCGCCCGGGTCCTCGCCGAATCGCCCATCGCCGGGCTGAGCGGCACCGTGCGCTTCGACTGGGCCGCGATGGATTCGTGGTTCGAGGAGGACGAGCAGGTGTTCGTCCATCCGCGCAGTCCCTACACCCGGGCCGACGCGTTGCGCTCCAACCGGTCGGTCCGCGTGGAGTTGGACGGAGTCGTGCTCGCCGACGCGTGCTCGCCGGTGATGGTCTTCGAGACCGGCCTGCCCACTCGCTACTACCTGAGCCGCACCGACGTCGACTTCGCGCACCTGATCCCCACCGATACCGTGACCGCGTGTCCGTACAAGGGCACGACCAGCGGCTACTGGTCCGTCCGGGCGGGCGGTACCGTCCATCCCGACCTGGCCTGGAGCTATGACTTCCCGACCCGCCAGCTGCTGCCCATCGCCGGGATGATCGCCTTCTACAACGAGAAGGTCGACGTCATCCTGGACGGGCAGCGCCTGGAGCGGCCCCAGACCCACTTCTTCGCGTCCGACCGGGCTTAGGCCAGGCCCGGCCGGACGCTCAGGCGGGAGCGGACAGTGAGAGCCCGAACTGCGCCGCGGAATCCGTCCACCACGAGCGGATGGCCAGGCCGGCCGCGGCCAGTTCGGTCTCTACTCCGGCGCGGCGGAACTTGGCCGACACCTCGGTCCGCATCTCCTCCCCGGCGGCGAAACTAACGGTGAGCCCGATGGCGGGCAGGTGCACGGTCTGGTCGGCCAGTGAGCGCAACCGCATCTCGATCCACTCCGCCTCGGCATCCCATACCGCCACGTGCTCGAACTCGTCTGGGTCGAAGTCGGCGCCGAGCTCGCTGTTCAGCACCGCAAGGACGTTCTTGTTGAACTCGGCGGTAACGCCGGAGTCGTCGTCGTACGCGGCGACCAGCACCTCCGGATCCTTGACCAGGTCGGTACCGAGTAGGAAGAAGTCGCCCGGGCGCAGCCCAGCCAGGATCCGAGCCAGGAACGCGGCCCGCTGGGCAGGCAGCAGGTTCCCGATCGTGCTGCCTAGGAAGGCCACCAGCCGGGGGGCGGGCGCGTCGTCGTCGGCGGGGAACCCCAGATGCTCCTCGAAGTCGGAGACCACCGCGCGCACGTCCAGGCCGGGGTACTCGGCGGACAGTGCGGCCCCCGCCGCGACCAGGGCCGACTCGCTGACGTCCACCGGTACGTAGCAGCGCAGCGTGCCCGCCGCGCGCAGCGCGTCCAGCAGCAGCCGGGTCTTGTCCGAGGACCCCGAGCCGAGCTCGACCAGTGTCCGGGCCCGCGTCTGCGCGGCGATCTCGGCCGCGCTGCCATGCAGGATCTCGCGTTCGGCGCGGGTCGGGTAGTACTCCCGCAGCTCGGTGATCTTGTCGAACAGCGCGCTGCCTTGCGCGTCGTAGAACCACTTGGGCGGCAGCGATTTCGGGTCCGACGAGAGTCCGCGGCGCGCGTCGGCGCGTAGCGATTCGGCGAGGAAGCCAGGCGGCAGCCGGCGGTCTAGTGAGGTCAAGAGATCGCGATCCTTCCGTTCGAGGGGACTTGCAGGCCTGGGGCGGACAGCGGGGTCACATCGACCCGTCTGGCCGTCGCGGTCACGACGGAGTCACCGGGGACCTCGGTCCAGCCGGGTTCGTCGTCGCCGGGTTCTGAGGCGACGACCACCGTCGGCCCCGACAGCCGGTACCACAAGGTGTCACCGGCGGCGGTGGCGGCGATCAGCTGGCCGTCAGTCAGCAGGAAGTTGAACCGGCCGGTCACGCCCGCCGCCCGCAGCGCCCCGACGGTATCGGCCAGAGCCTCAGCGGGCGCCAGGCCAAGGTCCAGTCGGTGCCGCACCAGCGCCCACAGCAGCGCCGAGTCGACCCGGGCCTCCAGGCCCAGCAGCGTGCCGGCCGGCAGCGTCGCGGCCAGCCCGGCCGCGGACTGCGGCCACCCGTCGACCACCCCGTTATGGCTGAACAGCCAGCGGCCCGACGCGAACGGAGCCACCGAGGCGGCCCCCAGAGCGGTGCCCACCGTGGCGCAGCGCACCGAGCCGAGCAGCGCGCCCGACCGGGTCACCCGGGCCACGTCGGCGAAGGACTCGTCGCCCCAGATGGGCTCGGCCCGCCGGTACCTGGCCGGATCGGGGTCGCCGGGCGGGTACCAGCCGATCCCGAACCCGTCCGCGTTCACCGTTCCGTGCCGCTGCCGTCGCGGCGCCCAGGCTTGCCGGTACAGCCCATGCGGTGGGTCGATGATGACCGAACGCAGCGTGGCCGACGGTCCGAGGTAGGCCAGGTGCCTGCACATCAGGCGGTCTCCGGCACTCCGGACCGCGCGGTGCGGAAGCCGGAGAAGATCTGCCGCCGGATCGGGTAGTCCCAGTTGCGGAACGTGCTTCGGCAGGCCACCGTGCTGACCGCGAACGACCCGCCCCGGAGCACCTTGTACTCCGGGCCGAAGAACACCTCCGAGTACTCCCGGTAGGGCCAGGCGCTGAACCCCGGATACGGACCGAAGTCCGAACTCGTCCACTCCCAGACGTCCCCGACCAGTTGCCGGGCCCCGCACGGCGCCGCTCCCGCCGGGTACGAGCCCGCGGGAGCGGGTCGCAGGAACTGCTGGCCGAGGTTGGCGTGCGCCGCCTCCGGCTCCGCGTTGCCCCACGGGAACCGCCGGGACAGGCCGCTCACCGGGTCGAACCGGGCCGCCTTCTCCCACTCGGCCTCGGTCGGCAGCCTGCGCCCCGCCCAGCGGGCGTACGCGTCGGCCTCGTACCAGCACACGTGCAGTACCGGCTCGTCCGGCCGGACAGGTTCGACTTGGCCGAAGACCCTGCGGACCCACTGCTCGCCATCCCGGCTCCAGTACAGCGGCGCGAATAGCCCGGCCCGCTGCCGGTGCTCCCAGCCCGCCGCGGTCCACCAGCGGGGGTCGTCGTATCCGCCGTCCGCGATGAACTCGGTGTACGCGCCGCAGGTCACCGGCGTGGTGTCGAGGAAAAACGAGGCCACGTCCACCGCGTGCGCGGGCCGCTCGTTGTCCAGCGCCCACGGCTCGGTGGAGGTGCCCATGGTGAACGGGCCGCCCGGCACCAGGACCTCGGACGGCAGCCGCAGCGCGTCCGCGGGGACCGGGCCGGGTGCGGCGGCGGCGAGCACCGGGGCCCCCGCCCGGATCTGGTGGGTGATCAGCATCGTCTCGTCGTGCTGCACCTCGTGCTGGGCGATCATGCCGAACGCGAACCCGTCACCGAGCAGCCGGGTACCCCCGTCTTCAGGACCACTGAACCGGGTTCGCTCGAGCAGGTCGAGCACCCGGCCCCGCACCTCGTGGCCGTAGGCGCGCGCCTCGGCGGGCGCCAGCAGCGGCAGCGTCGGGCGTTCGCAGCGGGGATGCTCGAACGCGTCGTAGAGCGGGTCGATCTCCGGGTGCAGGGGCTCGCGCCCGCCAACCTCACGCAGCAGCCAGAGTTCTTCCTGGTTGGCGATGTGGGCCAGGTCCCAGACCAGCGGGGACATCAGCGGCGAGTGCTGTCTGACCAGGTCGTCCTCATCCACGCTGTCGGTGAGCAGCGCCGTCCGCTGCCGCGCGCCAGTCAGTTCCCTGGCGATCGTCTCCCGTAGCGCGTGCCCCGTCTGCGTCATGTAATTACCTCCATTTGGTCGTCGGCGGGACATCTGTCTTGCAGTACGTATCGCTCGGTGAAGTCGGCCACCGCCTGCCGGATCGGGGCAGGTGCGCCCGCCCGGCCCAGCGCCGCGCCGGCGGCCTCGAAGCACTTCTTGCTGGCCCGGCTGATACACGGGTCGGCCGGACCGGACCGGGCCGCCCGCAGCCACGGGCCGTCGGCACCGGATCGCGGGCCCGGCCCCTCCCACACCGGCTCGACGGCGGCCAGCGCGGCATCCGCCGCGCGCTCGTCATCGGCCAGTGCCTTGACCACGGCCGCCGGCACGATCCAGCCGTCGCCCGGCTGCGCGTCGATCATGCGCAACTCCATGTGCCCACGCGGGCGGACCGGCGGGAACAGGGTGGACAGGTGGTAGTCCAGATCCTCGGAGGTAGGCGGCCGAAGCGGTCCCGACCCGCCGTCGCGCACCCAGTCGCGGAAGGTCAGCCCGGGCGGCGCGGTCCAGTCGGTGGAGTCGGGCTCGCAGACGCACATCAGCCTGGCGTCCAGGGCGTAGGCCGCCCACGCGTCGCGCGGGTCCCTGTCCGCGGCCGGCGCCCGGGTCCGGCCCGGATCCATGTTGGCCCACACCTGCTGACGGGCCGAGCGCCAGCCGGTGGGCCGACCCTGGCGCAGCGACGAGTTGGCGAACGCCGCCACCAGCACCGGTCCGATCGCGTGCAGCAGACGCCAGCGCGACCGGTACCCCGATTCACCGGTGCCGTCGTTGCCCGCGTCCAGGCAGACCTGAACCGACGCGGTGCCGCACATCATCTGACGGCCCCACGGGCCGTCGGAGTCGAAGAATTTCTCCATCGCCGCGTACCGCGGCAGGTCGACCACACGCCGGGGCGGGCGCAGTGGATCAAGGCCATAGCCGCAGAGTTCGAGGCCGGCCGCTGCGGCTGCGTCACGCAGGGCGGTCAGATCCCGCCCGGTCACCTCAACCAGTTCACCAAGGGTGACCGCGGGCGCCGAGCTCAGCTCAAGCTGCCCGCCCGGCTCCACCGTCAAGGTGGCACCCGAGGGAAGAGCAGGAATTTGATACCGAACGATACGTTGTTCGTGTTCCGAGTAGCCTTGCTTGCTGGCCGGGGTATCGGCCCCGAAGGGGGCTAGGGCGGCGGCTACCTGTTCCGCCCGGACCGGCCGCGCTGGATCGCGAGGATCGCGGGCCAGCCATTCGAGTTCGACGCCCACCCGCTGCGGCGGGCCTGTCTTAAAGGCGATCCCGTGAACGTGCGCCTCGGCGTCCGCTTCCGTGAATCGCGCCCCCTTGATCACGGTTTCAACCCTACCCGATGGGTCTGACAAAACCCGGCCACGCTTCTGACCGCTGGTCTTCAGGTTCGGGTGGTACCGTGCAACGCACCTTGCGTGATCGGCGGTCACGATCAGTCGCAGGATTCATGACACGCCGTGAACGCCAACGGAGCCGTTCGCGCGGTCGGCTCTGGCAGGATGGACTCCGATGAAGTTGCCGTCCGTGATTCCGCCGGTGTTCCGGGGTCGTGCTGGGGAGCCACCCGGCATCGTCGCCGTGGCGCGTGTGGACCGCGCCACGAAGATCATCACCAAGCGGCTCAACCGGGGCGAGATCGCCATCATCGACCATTCCGATCTGGACCGGGTGAGTGCCGAAGAGCTGATCAGGCGGAAGATCTCGGCGGTGGTCAACGTCTCGATGAGCATTACCGGCCGGTACCCGAACCTCGGTCCGCAGCTGCTGCTCGATGCCGGTATCCCGGTCATCGACGGGGTCGGCCCGGACGTGATGGTTCGGGTCACCGACGGCGCGGTGGTCCGGCTGCACGAGGAGACGCTGTATCTCGGTGACCAGGTGGTGGCCAAGGGGACGCCGCTGACCCGGGACTCGATCGAGGCGGCCCTGACCGAGGCCCGGTCCCTGGTCGCAGTGCAGATCGAGTCGTTCGCCGCGAACACGCTGGAGTTCCTCAGGCGCGAGCACGCCCTGCTGACCGACGGCATCCAGGCTCCCCAGATGCAGACGGACATGGCCGGCCGGCACGTCCTGGTCGTGGTGCGCGGCTATCACTACCGTGAGGACCTGGCCGCCCTGCGGCCCTATATCCGCGAGTACAAGCCGGTCATGATGGCGGTAGACGGCGGCGCCGACGCCCTGATCGAGGCTGGTTACCTGCCCGACGCCATCTTGGGGGACATGGACTCGGTCTCCGACGAGGCCTTGTGTTCCGGCGCGGAACTCATCGTGCACGCCTACCCGGACGGCCGCGCGCCGGGGCTGGCCCGGGTGCACGAGCTCGGCCTGGACGCGATCACGTGCCCAGCGCCGGGGACGAGCGAGGACGTCGCGCTGCTCGTGGCCGACGCCAAGGGCGCGAGCCTGATCGCCGTGGTGGGCACCCACCACACCCTGGAGGAGTTTCTCGACAAGGGCCGGCCGGGCATGTCGAGTACCTTCATCACGCACCTGCGGGTCGCTGGGAAGCTGGTCAACGCCCGAGGCGTTCACCAGCTGTACCAGAGCCGGATTTCCGGCTGGTCGCTGCTGGTGCTGGTCTTGGCCGCGGCCGTGACCGTGCTCGTGGCCGTGCTGTTCTCGCCGGCCGAACCCGTCCTGGCCAGGTACTTCGAAGCGACCTGGCACTCCTTTACCTACTGGCTGACCGGAAAACTATAGTGATCGACTTTCGCTACCACCTGGTGTCCATCGTGGCGGTCTTCCTCGCCCTGGCCATCGGGATCGTGCTCGGTTCCACCGAGCTGCAGGGTCCCACGTACAACCTGCTCAACCAGACCACCGCCAAGCTGCAGAACGAGTACAACCAGGCGAGCAGCCAGCGTGACGCGGCCCAGCAGCAGGCCGACCTCGGCGAGAACTACGCTCAGGCGGTCGAGCCGGTGGTGCTGCACGACCTGCTGGCGGGCCAGCGGCTGCTGATCATCACCGAGCCCGGCGCGCCGGCCTCGGTGGTCACCGCGATTAGCAACGCCGCGACGCAGGACGCGGGCGCCACGGTCACCGGGCAGATCGCGCTGCAGCCCAAGTTCTTCGACAACAGCGACACCACGCTGGACGGCCTGAACCAGATCAACCAGGCCATGTCGCAGGCCGACAACATCGTGCTGAACACCGGCACGCCCTATCAGCAGCAGGCCGCACAGGTGATCGCGAGCGAGATCCTCACCCGGACGGCGGGACCGTCGGCCGGCCAGGCCAGCGGCCAGCCGAGCACTAGCCCGTCGGCGGGCGCCCAGCAGGACACCAACGCGCAGACCATGCTCGGGGCGTACGCCAACGAGGGGTTCCTGACCATCAGCGGACAGCCCTCGGCGCCGGCCACGCTGGCCGTAGTCGTGACCCCGCAGACCGCTCCGTCGGACGGCAGCGGGGACCCGCTTGACCAGATCCTGGTGCCCGTGGCCGAGGAACTAGCCGCGGAGAGCTCGGCCACCGTGGTGGCCGGCGTCTCGACGGGTTCGGGGCCCGGCAGCCCGATCGCTGTGCTGCGTGCGAGCAGCGCGGCCAGCAAGGTGTCCACCGTCGACGATGCCGACTACGTGGCCGGGCAGAGCGTGGTGATCCAGGCGCTGGCGACGCAGCTGAACGGCGGCAATCCGGGCAGCTACGGGTTTGCCAACGGCGCCGGCGCCATCGCGCCGAGCCCCGCGCCCACGTCCAGTTCGAGCGCGTCGCCGTCCGCGACGGCCAGCCCGCCGAGCAAGAAGACGAAGAAGTGAGTCGGGCCGGGGGACTGATCCGGGCCGGTACCGCGGC
>Ga0302184_10002020_pt1 | contig 13035 bp, 7 predicted proteins | sample I_Palsa_N3_3_FD_200233 | JGI IMG/M metagenome (GOLD analysis project Ga0302184, IMG submission 200233) | Peat permafrost microbial communities from Stordalen Mire near Abisko, Sweden - I_Palsa_N3_3 | ecosystem: Environmental > Terrestrial > Soil > Palsa > Peat permafrost | place: Sweden: Abisko...
GCCCAGTCAAGGTGGAATGCCTGCTCTGGGGGCTACTGGTCTCGCCCGACGACGAGTGGTCGATCTTCGGGGGTACCACCTACCCAATGCCATGGGCTTTAGGCATTTGGGTGGTTTGGGCGGGTGGTTCAGGTCTCCTGGTTCTGGTTACGCTGGGTAGTTCCTGGTCGGGGGCATGCCAGTGGCCGGCGTGCCGTGCCGGGGGACGGCCGGCTCCACGGGCCGACGGGCGGTGTTCCAGGGGACGATGTGGTATTTCCGCTGGTCAGGCGGCTGGCTTGTTGGCGAGGGTGATGACGGCCTCAGCGATCCGGGTGCCGGTGTCCGCGCGGGTGGCGTGCTCGAAGTAGCTGGGGCATTTCGCCTTGCGTGCGCGGTGCCGGTTCCGGTCGACGACGATGCGGAATCTACTGATTGCGCCGGTCAGGGCGGTGTAACTGGTGCTGCCGGCACGGATCGCCGCGAGGATCGCGCGGCGCGCGGCGGCGTGGGAGATCTCGCGTGGCCGGACGGGTTGCCCGGCGCGGCGCCCTTTCCGGGCGGGAACGGCGGCGAGGGCGGCGTCCCGGGCGACGCCGCGGGTCATCTCCACGGCGGCGGACCAGGCCGCGAGTTCCTGCCGGACCAGGCCAGGGGACTGCGAGCGGAGCATCGGCCCCGCGGACGGCCCGGCGCCGTCGAGGGCGGACTTCGCCTCCCGCAGCGCGGTCTCCGACCCGTCCCACCGCCACTTATAGAGGGCGGCGAGCTCGAGAGCGGGATACTCGGTGATGTCCGTCAGGTCGGTGACCAGGCAGAACATCTCCGGCACCACCTGGCCTTCCACTGTCACCCAGTACTCGATGACGCGGACCGTCACGGTGACGCCGTCGCCGGAGATCTCCGCGAGATACGACCCGTCGGCCAGGATTCCCGACACCATTTTCAGCGGGATGTCGCCTTTCAGCCGGATCAGCACGTGCGTGCGGGATGCCAGCCGGGCGATCCGCGCCGCGCCGGGATAATTCCTGTCCATCAGCCAGACCCGGTCCATGGTGAACAGGTGCGGGTACTGCTCCATCGCCGTGTCCAGCAGTTTCTGCTCGGCGGCGGCCTTGTCCGTGCCCGCCGGGCCGTACGGCATCCCGAACAGGGAACGGGTCGACGCGTCGGTCAACGGAAGTGCCCTGAACTGCGGGAACGGGCTGGAGTCGTCGCTGGTGCCGGTCGAGCCGAACGCGGCCCGGTTCGCCGGCGTGTCCGGGACCCGGATCAGCGTCCCGTCGATGGAACCGGCTTTCAGCGGCCTGTCCCGGCCGATGACCACTGCGCGCCAGTCCCGCTCCTCGTGCTCCTGCCACGAGGCTCCCAGCACGATGGCCTGCAGTTCCTCCAGCGGCTCCGGGCCCAGCGCGTTCCGCCAGTCCCGCAGCGCCCGCGGCGACGCCGGAACCCAGGCCCGCGCCCACGGCACCATGCCGAGGTCGCCGGCCAGCGCGATCACTGCCTCCCGCGCGTCCGCGCCCGGCAGCAGCGTCATCAGCACGATGACCCGGATCATGAACGCCCTGGCCAGCAACCGCTCCCGCTCCCCCTTCACGAACTCTTTCCGCAGCACCGCCCGCTCCGCGACCTGCTCAATGAGGCCCGGCCCGGCCTGCCGCTCCAGCCACTCCTCCAAAGGTCCCAGCGTCGCGTGATCCAGCGGGCTGCCCTGCGCCTGCACCCGCCCGTCCCGCCGCACCCGCGCCGCCGCGACCGCCACCACCTTCAGGAAAACCACCAGGTCACCGGACCGGATCCGCTCCGTCCCCCCGGTCACCAGCGCCGACCGGCCACCCTCGCCCGGCAGCCTGCCGTTCCGCAGCGGCGACACCACGTCCTCCAGTCGCACCGCCACCATCAGCGACCCGCCCCCGGGAACCTCCTCCCCTGCAGCATCACTGGCCGACGACGGCAGGACAGGGTAGAAAGACACGAGAGGCTCCTGGGACGAAGGGCGACTTCAGCAATCCCTCTTCTACCAGGAGCCTCCCGTCGATTCCGGCGAAACCCAGGGCACCTCGCACATCACCCGTACCGCCACAAGTCACCTGGCGTGACTGTCATCCAGGCATTCCCCGCCCAACCGTTTGCGCTTAAGCCCATGGCATTGGGTGTTCGCCAGTCGTCCCGCGAATGGCGGCCTTCGACCCGCAGCACTATGTAGTCGAAGCCGGTGAGCCGCTCACCATGTCGGCAAAGCCGACCGTCACGCAGGTGAAGCTCGGCTTTCGGCAGCTCGCTCTCGGTGGCGCGCACAACAGCTGTCCACCCCGGCCTCAGTTCGTTCGTGAGGCCGCCGCCCGGTGCGGCGAGCACGCCCTGCAGGCAAAGGGTGGGGTCCGACGCATTGGCCTCGATTACTTTCTCGATGCCGCTGGCCACCTTGTCGACCACGGCGAGGGCGGCAGAAATGGGCGGCGTCACCAGCGACGCGAAATCGGCGACGATATCGATTGCGGTGCGAAGGTTGCTTGCGCCGAGTATTTCGTAAAGCCCCGCTTGCAGCTCAACGGATTGGCCTCGATAAGGCAGCAGGTCGGTCAGCTGATAGTCCTCGAAAACTCCGTGCCCGGCGGTGACGGGGGGCTGGACGAGCGTGGCGAACGTCTGCTGGCTGAGGCCTCCAAATAGCAACCGCACTGAGGCCTGAACAGCGGGGGAACGCTCGACGCCCCATGACATCTGCTTCGCCAGGAACAGTTCGCTCAGCCAAATGCGGAGGTAGCTGTCGTTCGGCCTCATGGTCACGCCGTCGTCCTGCGGGAAGAACACCTGGTGCAGGTGGTCAGCCTCGGCGTCGACCTGCTGCCTTATCCGCTTCCACAATCGGCCGACGGCACCGTCGTTCATTGGTCTCTCCCGGAGTTGACGAAGAGCACAAGGTCATCGAGAACAGCCGGCTCGACATGGGGATTGAGTGCTCGCCTGAGCTGTGCCCGTAGCAACCGGGCATCCTCAATCTGAGGGGATGCGGCGTATGCGGCGGTCGTCTCCATCGCCGTGCGGGCCAGATCGATCGGGAGGGCAGGCAACACGAGCACCGCAGGTACGCCGGCCTCGATCAGATCCGCAGCGAGGGCCAGCCGTTCCGGCAAGTCGTCTTGCAAACTGAGGTCGACTAGTTCGTCGGTCGGCTCGGCCTGGAGTACCACGAGTGCCGGTCTCTCACGGACCAGGTGCTCCGCGTCGAGCAACTGGTTCGCGCTCGAAATTGCGGTCGCCTCACCGCTCACATCGAGCCGCGGGCCTGCCGATGTCGCGAGAGCTCTTCCTACGGCGTGACGGAGGCGAAGCGGCAGGTCCTCGGTGCCCGGCGATCTCACGCTCAGGTCGTAGTACCGGTCAAGGTCAGTCCGCCAGGCCGTCGGCGCATCGACCGTCACCCCGGTCGCGCCGTTGACGGTATAGGGGTCAGCGAAGGTGTTCAGCCGGCGGACCCACTCAATGCGGCCTGCCGTTCCTGGCCCGAGGCTTGCGGCCAGATTCCGCTCCCAGGGCCTGGGCACCTGACTGGACGGGAGCTCGATGTCGCCGCGTACTGCGCCAGCTCCTTTGCGCCACCATCGGCCGCTCGCTTTCGGCGGCTTTGTCCAGCTGACCTGAACAGGTTGTGCGGGGTCGGGAGGAAACTCGCCAACGTAGCCGGCCGGTGCTTTGCTGCGCAGAGTCCGGATCAGGTGAACGGCAGGCAAGGCCCGTGCGAGCCGCGGCCGCTGCCAGGTGGGCGCTTCCCGAAGGGGTCCGAGCTCGGCCAGCAAGCGCAGCTGACCAGTCTGTCCCGGGTCAGCGCGGACGGTCGCCGTCAGGCGCAGGCTCTGCGGGCGAACCGTGCGGAGACCTCGCCCGTCGGCGAGGCGGCAGATCCTCACGAACCAGGTGATCAAGTATGGGATCGCCGCGAGCAGGATAACCACCAGCGCAGCCAGAAGGGCTATCCAGAAGCCGTCGACCGAACCCGAACTCTGGCTGGCGCCGGAGGCCCTTGCGGACAAAGACGACACGCCCTGGTCTACTATCACGACGGCGACCGTCACACATGGAATTACTACCAGCGCCAACCAGAGCAATCGGAGCACCGTTGCTATCCATCCCCGGTCCTTGGCGGGAGTAGCGGCGGCCGGCACGGACGGTAGGGCGGCCGGAACGGGGGGGCCATAGGATAGAGAGGATGGGGGGTAGAGGAGCTGCCGCTTGAGCGCGGCCCAGTAGCGCCACGGCCCGGCGACCGCTGCCGGTCTGGTCAACGTCGCAGCGACCTCGGGATGCTCGCGGCGCAGGCCGTCCCATGCGGCCTCAAAGCTTGCCTGCTCCTCACCACCGGTCGCGATTGCGGCGCGGGACGCTGCCGCCATCATCTGCCCGACGGCGTCGCCGGCCTGGGCGTACCTTTCGGCGGCGTACTGGAACAGCCGGGCGGCGGCAGACGGAAGTCGCAACGCCAGCAGTTCTGCCTCTTCGAACGCCACCTCGCCCAGGCGCCGTCCCGGGACTCCGGGACGGGCACGGTAGGGGCGCCCGGCCAGGGTGTCACGCCGGAGTCCGGCGCGTACCTCTCGGAATGGGTCGGCCGAACGGACCGGCAGGGTCTCTGGCTGCGTCCGGGTGAGCCAGTTCCCCAGTGCCCCTTGTAGCTCGGCAAACGCGGGATGACCGAGCTGGCGCACTTCCTCTAGATCGAGTTCGATGTCGGCCAGCTCCGCCACGTCGGGTTCACCGGGCTCATCGACCCAACGGGCAATGGGAAATTCGGGCGGCGGAACTAGCTGGCACTGCCACCATGCGTGCCACCCGGCTGGATGTGACCAGACTTCGGGTCCTACTTGCTTCGGCGGTTCGCCATGGACGACGGCCATAGCCCGGCGGGCGGCGTTCTGGAGATCCAGGAGTGACGGATCGGTATAGCTGGGGTCGGATAGGCGTACGAGCGTGGCACGCTGGTCGTCGAGCCGAAGCCGCCGGATGAGCCGGACGGTTTCGGCGTCGAGGAGCCGGAGGGTGCGGTCGTCGGCGTGCTCGTGGCGCTGGCTCAGCGCCTCGGTCCGCCGTCGCTGGATGAGGGCAAGCGCGCGCTCGGGCCGCCCTGCGGCAAGCTGCGCCTCGGCCAGCGTCACGCAGAGCGGCGGTACCAGGTCGTGGGCCGAGCAGCTGGGAGCCCGGGCCGGCTCGTAACTGTCAAGCCGCTCCCAGCGCTCGATCTCGGTCTGTTCGGCTGGTCCGCCGGCGAGATGCAGCTGGAGACAAAGCGACGCGAGTCGTTCCCCGTCGATGCCGTTGAGATTGGCTTCGGCGTAGCTCACCCAGGCACTGCGCGGCAGGGTCGCTATCGCCGAAGAATCGACCAGGGCGAGGAGCCCGCGCTCGATCCGTACGCGGGCCAGGAGGTCTTCGGGGGGCACCCAATCTGCCCAGGCCGGCTCCGCGCCGGCCGCCGCTGCGGCGGCCTCAGCATCGGTCATGGCCCGCAGTGCTTCGTGCCTGTTCTCGTCGGCCCGCAGCCGGCCCAGCACGACGAGGGCCCACGCCTGCACCCGGCGCCCGGCCTCCCCGTCGAGTGCGGCGCGCAGGTGGTGGCCCTGGTCGAGGAGGCGCGCCACCCGGTCGCGAGCCCCGTCTTCGAGGAGGCAATGCGCAGCGTCAACGGCGGCCGCCGCCAGCGCCGCGTTCGGGGGCACTGATTGCAGGTCCGCCCACACCGATCCATCGTCAGCTGCATCCGGCAGCGAGCCCAGTGCGGCACGCGCCCGAAGGATCTGTCTCGCGGTCTGGTTCGGATGACGGTCCGCCCAAACGCGCACTTCGGTCCACATGCTGTGTGGGTCGAATGACGGGTCGGCCCGGCGCCTGGCGGCAACATACGAGGCCATGACCGTGGCCCGGAGAGCCTCGGCCGTCGGCCACTGGTCCTCTTCGAATTCGCCGAGAACCCGGCGGGCCACGTTGAGGAGCCAGCCCCAGCGCCCCGGTGGCGCCTCTACCCGCCGGGTAATGTCCTCCCACAGCTCTGCGGCTTCCGCCGGCTGTGACAACCGCAGTGCCGCCAGCAACTCGTCAACGTCGATGTCGGCCAGCGGCTGGTTGGTCACTGCGCGACGGAGAGACGTGGCCAGCCGGTTGGCGGTGGCGGTGAACGCGGCTTGGCGCGCTGGGGCGCTGAAATAGTGCCGCAGGCCCCGGGTGAGGCCTGGCTTCACGGTCAGCCGGTTCGGCGGGTCGTTGTCAGCATCGATCCACTCCTGCTCAGCGAAGCGGGCGCCAAGTACATCGGCTGAGAGGGTGTCCTCGTCCACTAGCGATGCGAGGGTACTAACCCGGCTCCGGCCCAGGAGAGCCACGACCGGCAGCGCCTTGAGGATCACAGGGTCGCTGAGGCGATCGACAATCCGCCCCTCGACGTAGGCGTCGCGTCCTGCCGTCTCGATGCGCCGGACATCGAGGCCAGGGTCTTCCTCGGCCCACGACAGATACAAGGCCAGATCAAAGGGATTCACACGTTCGGGCAGCTCCCCTGGCGGTGGCACGTGCATATCCACGGCCGGGGACAGACGGATCAAGGCATCCTCAAGGTCACGGGCCAGGGGCCTGGCCGAGAAGGTCGTCAGGTAGCTCCGGGCCTCGGCAACCGTGAACCCGGCGACGTCCCGCACGGCAAGATATGAACGCGAGGGCAACGGCCGTCGGCCTGCGAACAGTACCCGCGTCGACTTCGCCTGACCGTGGACGCGCTCGAGGATGCTGAGCGTGGCCTGGACGGCAGGCGCCGCGGGGTTGCCGGCGTCAGCCTTGGCGAGCTCCTCGCACGTGTCTAGGATGAGCAGCACCACCCCGGGGAGACGATCGACGGCCTGCGCGAAGTCATCGATCGCGCGCAGCACCAGGGGGTGCTCGAGGGGCGGGACGCTCTCCTCGCGAAGACTGCTGAGCGCCTCGTGCGCGCTGACGACAGTGGCACGGAATGACGAGAGCGCGCGATCGGCTCCGGTGATCGCCGCAGTGTGCAGCGTGAGCTCGTCGGCAAGCTCGAGGAGGAGCTGTACCGGCCGGCGGACCGGGTAATCAGCGCTGATGTGATCGAAGTCAGCGCGCGCGATCGGAAGGACGCTCGAACCTCGCTCAGCGGCGTAGCGACCGGAGGCCAAATAGCGGACGAGCATTGTCTTGCCGATGCCGCCAACCCCCCGCAGGTGGAGGGCCCACTGGCTGGCATCCGGATCCGGATTGAGCAGGCTGCTCACGGCACCGGAAAGTGATTGGCGGTCCAGGTACCGGCCGAGTGCGCGCCCGTCCTGGCGACGGCGCGCGCCTAGGTTCATGAGCCGCCGCGACCGATCGACGGCCAGCTCACCAACCCCGGCGAGCAGCGGCGCTAGAGCCTCTCCTGCTACTACCAGCTGCTGGGCATGACTGAGGTCGTCGGCTTCGACGGCGTCCCGTACCCGATCAACCAGGGCCTTCTCGGGCGCATCCTGACTCATCAGCTCAGCCCAGTCCCGCAACGTGTCGGGCAGTGAGGTCTGTGTGCTGGCCACGCGCTCGGCGATCGCCCTGGCTTCTTGCCGGAGCAGGCGTATGCCATCGCGTTGGCTCAGGATGTCAAGGACCTCGCGCCGTGCCTCATCAGGAATCCAGAACTGCAGGTCGCCCGACCCCTTGCGCTGACGTGACCCGCGACTCTCGCACCAGCCGACGTCACGCGCGTCGCTGACAAACTTGGTGACTGACGCAACGGGGAAGCCCGTGGCCTCGGCCACGCTCCTCGTCCACAGTGGCGCCACCGCTAGCCACAGCGTGGGCTTGCTGCCGAGATCGTCGATTGTGGCTGATCGCTGGGCGCGGGTCGCGCGAGCCAGCTCCTCCAGCAGCCCGGCGCTCACGGAGCTGCCTGGGCGAAGCCGGCCAGCACGTCGTTGTCTGTGTCGGCGGTGAAATAGTCGACGGAGGTTGTCGCGAAGGCGAACAGCGCCTTCTCGTCATAAAGCGCTTTGTCTTGCATGAACAACCGCAACAGGGCTTGCCATCCGAGGGTGCTGCCCCGCTTAGGAGCGTAAACCTTCCTGTCTAGCGGCGGATTCAGCAGCCACCATTGGTAGGCGAGGATGTCCTCCGGGTCGCTGTCGTCGCAACGGAACCGGCCGAGCGGCTCAAACCTGATCCAGGCAGCTCCGCGGTGTTTCAGCCGCGCCTCCTCAAGCTGGCTTCCCTGCTCGGCGCCGCCGGCGCCGGTCATGACCACGGGAACAGGATGCTCACCCGGCCCGAGGCCCTGCGGCTTAAGCATGTCCAGCAGGTCATCGAAAGCATCGAGCCAGAGGTCGACGCGATGGCACAGCAGGACAGCTCGCGGGTGCGGACTTTCCCGAACGGGATCGGTATCCGGGAGATCTCGCTCGAGTTCATCAAGATCGGCACGCATTGCCGCGGCAAGGTCTTGCGGCCTGGTTTTCGCGGCGGCGGCCACAGCGACAGTACGGGCCGGCTTAACGGGAAGTCCGAGGTTGGCGCGCATGTCCTGGAGATGCGCTTCAAACTCCTCGGCCAGACCATCTCGGTCAGTAGGCGGCCCCTTGTCGAAGGGGCCGAGCAGCACCGGGATTCGGCCCGAACGCACCGCTCGGGCGCCTAGTTCGCGGAGAAGGCGCATCCCTCCATAACTTTGCTTGGGATCGGCCGTGTGCGCCACCAGGACATTCAGCGCGTCGGAGTCGTCGAGAAGACGATCGAATGCCTCGATGAACTCGCCCCGCCCGCAGAAAACGGGATCGTAGGCGAGGTCAAGCACGTGGGCGCGCTTCTTGGCCGCCGTCGTCGCGGTGATATCCACCAGGCATGTCTCACTGGGAGTGCCCTCAGCGAGGAACAGGACCGGCATGCTCCAGTCGATCGACTCTGGGTCGGGTCGCTCATAGAAGGCGGCTCTGCGACCCTGGATGACAGCCCGGACAAGGGGGGAGCCCTGCCCAATCGCGGCCGTCAGCGCGCGGGTGAACACCCGGCACGCGGTGTCAGCGATGTCGCCTGCCATGGCGACGACGACGGGGACGCCGTTCGCCACGAGCTGCGCTGCGAACGGCAGGGCGTTGATCGGGTCGGCGGGACCTGCCGGGTCAGCGCTGCTGCCGGGTGGGGCCGACGCGGTCTGGCAGGCCGACAGCACGACCACTCTTGGCACGTAGTCCGCCTCGCGGAACGCACCGAGCACCTCTCCCGCCATGACGTATTCGTCGCCTGGTGCGGCTGAGGCGTCAGGCTGCAGCTGCAGCTTCAGGCAGCGCGCGACCGGAAACCACCGGCCGTGCCCGATGAGGTGAAGCACATCCGGCTGAAAACGGGCCAGTTCCCGGGTGAGCGACGAAAGCGACGCAGATTGAAGAACTCGGGGCTGGATCGAGCCGCCGTCCCGTTCCAGGTGGCGGATGATGCCCATAAATTCGGCCCCCGGCCTGACCTTCGGGTCCGTGAGTCGGCTGCCAACCGCAAACAGCACGCGGGGTATGCGCTGAATCGGGTCGAGCGTCGCCTGCTCGGCCCGGTCGCTGGCAGGAGGGACAAGCCGCACGATGCCCACCGACAGGCCTCTACCCGATTTCGTCACTGTGCCCCTGGCGGCAACGAATGTGACGCCGTCATGGAGTCCCTCCCAGTGCAGCGCCTGGATCGCGCCCGCAGAGCCAGGCTGCTGGCCGTCATCCCCCTTGATCGCCAGTTCGAGGTAAGGCTCACCTGCCGATCGCTCGACCAGCTCTCTCCACGTCTCCTCGCCGAAGGCGGCCTCAAACAGTAGCCCGCCGTAGCGGGCCAGTTCCTGCACAGCCGCGCTGCCCTGCTCGACGCGTGCGGAAATCGCGGCAGCGTCCTCGTCGCTGATCGCGTCGTCCTGGCAGACAAGCAAGCGCCCGCCGCCTGCCCAGCGCACCGCCCGCTGCCATTTCTCACCGCCCGGCAGGCGGACACAAAGGAAATGTCCTCCATCGCGGGATTCCAGATCTAGGAACGCTCGCATATCTAACGGACCCCCCCGGCCTCGTCCTGATACAGGTCAGCCACGAACTGCCGCATCACATCTTCGGCGTCATGCGTCACCCCCGCAGCGCGGGTGCCAGGCTCCTGGCACAGCGGAAGGATGGTCCGCAAGCGCAAGGCCAGCCGTTCCGGCCCGGCTTGGCCGCCGGATCGCTCCCAGGCTTCGACACCGGCGGCAACGCAGAAGCGAGCGGCGTCGAGCGTTTGCTGAGGGAGCGGTTCGGCGGTGCCGAGCAGCTCGGATTGCCATGAGACCACGCTGCCGTCGTCGCCGTAGGCCTCAGCTGTCGTTTTTCCCAGCGAACCCAGCGCGATGCCGGGGGCCGGATCGAGTGCGGTCAGCGCGGCGGCGACGTCCGGGACGCAGGCAAGAAGCCGGCCGACGCGATCGTCATCCTCGACAGCCTCAGCTGCCACCAGTTCCCCGGTGGCTGGCTGCTTTACCCCGATGCCCGCTGCGCTGGCCACCGCGCGGAGAACGGATAGGCGGACCAGCGGCGGCGGGTAGCTGACCGACGGGCTTTTCCGCAATCCCGCCATGGGGCGCATCTCAAGCTCGGCGACGGCCCAGACAGCGGCGGGACCAACGAGCAGTACCGAGCACGCATCGGCGAATAGCTCCCGGCACCATGGCCGCCAGGCCTCGGCGAGCTGGGCATCGTGTCCGGAGCTATACGCAGCGGCGACGACACGCTCCTGGGTGAGTTCCTCGAGATGGGACCGGGCCGCTTCGAACTGCACATGATGGCCTGCCTCGTGCGCCGTGAGGATGATCCACCATGGCCGCCGACAGCAAACAGGCGGCAATCCGATAGCGGCTACCGGTAGCTGCTCGATGTGCTTGCGCAGCAGGTCATCCGCGCCGGGTCGTAGCTCCGGTGGCGGGTCCGTCCGGGGCGTGGCAATCGCTGAATAAAGCGGCGCCACATAGGGGATGGGAGCAGGCGGCACGGCCTCGCCCAGCATCGTGAACGCGGTCTTCCAGCAGCTCCACAGCACCTCATCGGCCCCGCGCAGCGTCTGCACCAGGGGATCGTCCGGCGGCCCAGCTCGCTGGTCGAGCTTGTCGGCATACCACCGCCACAGCCGCCGCGCGTGAAGCAAGCGAACGTCTTCGCGCCGACATTCTTCGTATACGTCACCGATCCTCGTCCCAGGATCGATAGTGCCGATTCTTCTGGCGATCTCATCGACGAGGCCAAGTACTACGGCGTAAAGCAGATCGAGCTGGGTGAGGTGCACGCCCATCGCGTCGATTTCTTCCCAGCTGGAACGCCAAGTCTCGATCTCCCTGCGAAGTGCTACCGCCTCGCCCAGGGTCTCGTCTATGCGCAACCGACTGCGCGCGTTCACGAACGAATAGTAGTCCCCATTTGCGGGTCTCGGTAGATACCGCCGCAGCAGGGAATGACCTGGGGGCGACCGCCCACACGGCTGCGGCAGAGGCCGGGCGCTAATACTTGGCTATCTGGTTTTACCCAGGACGCATGGCAACGCTGCGTCGTCATTCCTGCGGAACTACGGCCAGGCCCTCTGGACTATGATCGAGGCGCAGCGCGCCTCGATCCTGGTGCCTCACGATCACAGGCATATCAACCATGTGCGGTCGCTTCGTGTCCCTGCCAGTGAGGCAGGTCAGCGTTGTTGCGCTCGCCTGCTGCCGTCTGATTGTCCTCGGTAGCGATCAGGCCGGAAGCTACGTCGTTGCGCCGTAGGGTCCTAAGAGACTATTGCTAGCGCAGCGACGTGACGGGGGCGCACATTGGCGAAGTCGCGGAGGTTGACGGTGGCGACCGTAACGATCGCCAGCCGTTCGCATGCCGCGATTAGGGAAGCGTCGGTCCCGGCCAGGTGCCGGTCGGCGTAGCGTCGCACGAGCTCAGCCATGCGGCGCAGGTCTGTGTCGGTCAATGCGGCCAGCTGGAACGCGTACTTTTCGCCGATGCCTACGCTGTCCAGGGAAGCGGCCTCTGCCGTGCGGGCCAGTCCGGTGCCGACGCTCTGTTCCCTGGCTACGACAGGGGCCCGGGGATCTTGCGGGTGCGGTGCGACTGAGCGGTCACTGTCCCTGCCGAAAGCCGTTAGGCTCCACCAGCAGGCTAACGGTGTACGCGAATCTTTTTCGAATAACCTCTGTGAGCTGTGAGCCTCGTTACGAAATCGAACCGTAGACCTTCTCGTTACCATGCATGCCGATTCCGTCCGGCGGCGTCCAGCCGAGTCGTGTCATGGCACGTCAGGCAGATGGTCTCGTCTGGCCGGGTGGCTGCGTCTACCGCGGACTGGGAGCGTGGTCACTTGATTTGTCACTGGCTCGGATAGCAGTTGTTTGATCGCCATATGGCGATCATGGACCGCCTGATCAACCGGCCTGTAGTTAATGGCGGCTGGAGTGCGCAGGCGCGCCAGCAGCCGAAGAACTGGCCTTCAGCTGTCGTAGCGCACCGTGTTACGATGTACTACATGAGTCATCCGCTAAGCCTCCGTCTGAACGATGCCACGATCTCGCGCCTTGGCAGGCACGCGCAGCGCATGCACCTGGCCCCCCGCACCCTGGCCCAGCGTTACGTGGAAGAGGGGCTGAGGATGGATGAGCATCCGCTCATCCGGTTTGCTGACGGACCAGCAGGCCGGCGAGCCAGGTTGACAGGAACCGGCAAGGACGTGTGGGAGATCATCGCGGCCGTACGAGATAACGACGGTGACGCCGCCGAGACGGCACGCTATCTTGAGCTGCCGCTCGGCCTCGTACAGGCCGCCATCAGCTACTACGGCGCCTACCGGGACGAGATCGATCAGTGGGTCGAGGCCAATGAGCAGCAAGTAGCCGAGGCACACACAGCCTGGTCCGCTGGCCAGGATGCCGTCAGGCAGTGAGGCTGCTGCTGGATGAGATGCTGTCCCCGCCATCGCGCGCGAGCTCCGCGAACGCGGGCACGACGTCCTGGCGGTAGCAGAACACCCAGGCTGGGCGGCACTCTCAGATCCCGAGGT
>Ga0302184_10002021_pt1 | contig 13033 bp, 11 predicted proteins | sample I_Palsa_N3_3_FD_200233 | JGI IMG/M metagenome (GOLD analysis project Ga0302184, IMG submission 200233) | Peat permafrost microbial communities from Stordalen Mire near Abisko, Sweden - I_Palsa_N3_3 | ecosystem: Environmental > Terrestrial > Soil > Palsa > Peat permafrost | place: Sweden...
CTGGTCGCGACCAGCATCAGCAGCGACACGAAGAACCAGGCGACGCCGAGGGTCAGGATCGCGAGCGGCAGCGTCACGAACCGCAGCAACGGCTTGACGATCGTGTTGAGCACGCCGAACACGGCCCCGGCGAGCAGCAGCGAGCCGGCGCCCGAGACCGTCACGTTGCTCAGCACCGCCGCGACCACTCCGATCACGAGCGCGTTCGACAGCCACGAGATCGCGAGGCGAACGGGTAGCGGGAGCTTGGAGAGGCCGCCTCGTCTCGGCACCGTTCGACGGTCGTTCCGTGGCATGTTCAGATCTGTTGTACCGGGTCATCGCCGCCGGCAGGCGTCAGCCCCCGCCGGCGCGCAAACAAAGTGCGCCGGCGCCGCCGCGTCTTGCGGCGACACCGGCGCGAATGGGCTAGTCAGCCCGCCGAACCCCCCAACCTGGAAACGTCAACGCGCGGGCCTAGACAAACCCCCGGCTCGCCCAGTGCCTCGCGCCCGCCCCCGAGCGCGAGCCGCTCCCAAAATGAAGAACGCGTTCTGCATCAGCTGACACGCGGGACGATGCCACCACCCCGCCAAAGTCGGACCAAAGAACCGCCAAAGAGCGCACTAGACAGCCGTCCGCGTCAATGAGACGACGTTCGAGCGGGTCGCCCGCTCCCCCGGATCGCGGCGCGCCAACCAGGCGAGCGCGCTGTCAAGCGCGTCGGCGGCGTCCGCCTGGGCCGGCGCGTCGATCCGCGCGCTCAGGTCCGTGATCCCGAGGATCTCGAGCGCCTCATCGCGGACCGAGCACTCGGGCCAGATCTCGGTGTCGATCGTCGCCATCGAGCGCGCGGCCTGGACGAGCAGTTCGGACGCGAGCTCGGGATCGATTTCGACGGCGTACCTCGCGACCAGCCACAGCGCGAACACGGTCAGCGGCGGAACCCCGGGCGTGCGCATCAGGCGCGCCGTCTCGAGCAGGGCAGTCCGGCCGATCGAGGCGTCGCGCGCGGTCGCGGCGGTCAAGCCGATCCCGGCGGCGCACCCGTGCATGAACGCGTGGCCGCATGCCCGCGCGCAGTCGGCGCTCTTGGCCGCGTGCGCGGTGCTCGTCTCGAACCGGGCGTGAACGTAGTCGTCGATCGCGAGGAAGTAGTGGACCCACCCGCGCGCGCGATCGCCGAGCTCGGAACCGAGCAACCGCTCGAGCGTCGACTTGACCGACGCCATCTCGGCGAAGTCCCGCGCGTTCGTCGTGACCGCGTAGTAGTTGCAGATCGCCATCGCCGCGCTGTCGCGGTCTCCGAGCGCTTCCGTGCGAGCCGCCAGCCGGCGGATCCACGGCAGCGCCCGCTCCGCGAACGAGACGAATACCGCCGCCTGCAGGAGCTTGATCTCATCCTCGGGGGCGGGCTTCAGCGCGAGCACGCGCTCGACGAAGTCGTGCGTCTCATTGGTCAGCATCCCGGCGTACCAGATCGGGCGTAGGCCGAGCGCGAGGGCGCCAGCGTGGGTCGCGTCCCCGGCCCCGATCGCGTGGGCGAGCGCGGCGCGCAGGTTTGCGTGGTCGGCGACCCAGGGCGCGGCGATCGTCGCCGGCGGCTCACCGGCGTCGAGCCGCTCGCGCGCCGTCTTGACCGCCTCGGCGAAGTAGCGCGCGTGCCGGTCACGCAGCTCCGTGGCGGCGCCGCTCGCCTCGAGCTCGGCCACGGCGAACTCGCGGACCAGCTCGAGCAGCACGTACCGGCCCGTCTCGCTCGGCCCGCGGACGAGGCTCGCGCCGACGAGCTCGTCCAGCTCGCGCTCGGCCGGCCTGCCGATGACGCCCGCGAGCGCGCGTGCCTCGAAGCCGCCGATGAACACCCCGCACGCTCGGAGCAGCTCCTCGGCGCCTCGGCTCAGCAGGTCGTAGCTCCAGCGCAGCGTCGCATCCAGCGTCTGCTGGCGGTCGGGCAGGTCGCGCAGCCCGCGACCGGCGCGCAGGAGCGCCTGGCGCAGCTGCTCCGGCGGGCCCAGCGAGGCGAACCTGGAGGCGGTCAGTTCGATCGCGAGCGGCAGTCCGTCGACCGCGCGGCAGATCTCCGCGACCCGGCGCGACAACTCGCGGTCGATCCGCAGCCGGCGATCGCCCGCGAGCGCGGATTGGAGGAACAGCTGCACGGACGGGCTCGCGGCAATCGAGGCATCGCTGTCGTCGAGTGGCACCCGGAGCGGCTCGACGTCGTAGACATGCTCGCCTCGCACCTGGAGTGGCGTCCGGCTCGAGACGAGCATCCGGCCCCGCGGCGCGTGCTCGAGCAGTCTCGCGACACCGCCGGCAGCCGGCAGCAGGTGCTCGAAGTTGTCGAGCACGAACAGCACCTCGCGGTCGCGGAGATACGTCTGGAGGCCGTCCGGGCCGAGTCCCTCGACGCGGTCGCGCCGCGCGAGCGTGCCCGCGATCTCGGTCAGCACCCACTCGTGGTCGGCCAGCCGCTCGAGCCGGGTGAACAGCACCCCGTGTCGATATTCCGGCTCGAGGCGCCGCGCGAGATCGAGGAGCAGGCGCGTCTTGCCGACGCCGCCCGGCCCGGTCAGCGTCACGAGCCGCACGTCCGGATCGGCGAACAGGCCGCGCAGCGCGGCCAGATCATCCTCGCGGCCGACCAGCCGGGTGAGCGGTCGTGGGAGGCTCGAGCGCTGCTGGCCGAGATCGGCCGCGGTGTCCTGGCTGTCGGCCGTCGGGGTCGCCGGCTCGTCGCGCCCTCCGGTGAGGATCCGCTCGTGCAGCTCGGCGAGCGAACGGCTCGGGTCCAGCCCGAGCTCGCTCGAGAACAGCACCCGCATCCGCTGGAAGGCTGCGAGCGCATCTGCCTGGCGCCCGGAGCCGTGCAGGGCCCGCATCAGCTGGCTCCAGGCCCGTTCCTCGAACGGGTGCTGCTCGACGAGCGTCTCGAGCTCGGCGATCAGCTCGCCCGCGCCACCGGCCGCGAGGTTGACCTCGATCCGCGCGAGCGTCGCCTGCAGGCGCTGCTCCTCGAGCGAGCGCTGCCAGCCTGCGAGGCTGCCTTCCCAGGCGACGTCGGCCAGCGGCACGCCGCGGAACAGCGCGAGCGCCTCGCGCAGCCGCCGCCCCGCCTGCGCGTCATCGTCGCGCGCGGCGGCCACGAGCCGCTCGAACTCGGTCGCGTCGAGCGTGAATCCACCCGGGGCGAGGCGGTATCCGGCCTGGTCGCGCTCGAGCAGGCCGCCGAGCAGCTCGCGCAGCTTCGATAGGTGCACGTGCAGCGCGGAGACGGCGCTCGCGGGCCGCTCCTCGCCCCACAGCTCGTCGATCAGGCGATCGCGCGAGAGCGGCTCCGGACCGCTCATCAGGAGCAGCGCGAGCAATGTCCGCTGCCGGCCGGCGGGCAGCGGCACCGGGATTCCGTCTCGCTCGAAGCTGAGCGGGCCAAGCACTCCGAACCGACACTCGCTGCTTACCGACAAGTGAGCGAGAGAGTACCCGCCGGGCCGGTCGAACCACAAGTGGGTGTGTCTTGGTCCGGCCCGCCCGTGATGGCGGGCCGGACTTCTCCGGCCGGACCGGTGCTCACGGTGCTACGAACCTGCTAGGCCGGCTCGACGGCGGGCAGTTCCTCGATCTCGAGCTGCGCTCCGTTGGGTGCCTCGGCGAGCACCCTCTGCGCGGCCGCGAGGGCGTCGTCGAGCAGTGCCCGCTGCTGCGGATCCGAGGTCGAGGCGCGGCGACCCCGGGCGGCATCGATCAGCGGATGCAGCACGTCCATCGGCAGCGGGAACACGATCGTCGACGACTGGTTGCCGCTCACCTCGATCAGCGTCTGGAGGTAGCGGAGCTGGATCGTCACCGGGTTGCGGCTGATCACCTCGGCGGCATCGCTGAGCCGGGCAGCCGCCTGGAACTCGCCCTCGGCGTTGATGATCTTCGCGCGCCGCTCGCGCTCGGCCTCGGCCTGCCGCGCCATCGCGTGCTGCATCCGCTCCGGGATCTCCACGTCCTTGATCTCGACGGCCGTGACCTTGACTCCCCAGGGCTCCGTCTGGTCGTCGATGATGTGCTGGAGGTGCTCGTTGAGCGTCTCGCGGTCGGCCAGCAGCGCGTCGAGCTCGGCTTTGCCGAGCACCGAGCGGAGTGTGGTCTGGGCGATCTGCTTGGTCGCGTTCAGCACGTTCTCGATTTCGATCACCGACTTGGTCGCATCGACAACGCGGTAGTAGGCGACCGCCGCCACGCGGGCGGGCACGTTGTCGCGCGTGATCACCTCCTGGGCCGGGATCTGAAGGGTCACGGTCCGCAGGCTGACCCTGACCATCCGCTCGATCCCGGGCGTCAGGAAGATCAGCCCAGGCCCGCGCTGGTTCATCACCCGCCCGAGGCGGAAGACGACCGCGCGCTCGTACTCGCGCAGCACCCGCACCGACATACTCGTCACGACCACGAGCGTCAGGCAGAGGACTACGAGGACGACGATCAGTGCCGCGATCATCTACAGCAGCTCCCAGTCCTCGGCCCGTCGGACGCACAGCGTCAGCCCTTGCACGTACTCGACGACGACCCGGTCGCCCTCGTGCAGCGCGGCCTCGCCGCCTGGGCCCTCGCCCTCGCCCTCGCCGTCGCCGTCGCTCCGCTCGTCTCGCGCGCGCCAGAGCGCGCCGTCGACAAATACCTGTCCGGCCGCGTCGCTCCAGCGGCGCACGACTCCGACCCGGCCGCTGAGCGCCTCGGCGCCGGACCGAATCCGTCGTTGCGGGCTGCGGATCGCCTCGCGGCTGACGATCACCGTCCAGATGCCGGCCGCCAAGCCGAGCGCGACCCCGACCGGGACGGCGAGGGCGACGGCGCCGCCCGCTGACGTGGTCGCGACGATCCCGCCGGCGATCAGCACGAAACCGCCCACCACGCCAAGCGTTCCGCTGGGGACGTGCGTCTCGGCGACAACCAGCAGTACTCCGAGCACCAGCAGCGTGACGCCTAGGACAGTCATCTCACTGCCTTGATCATAGGGGGCCGCCGGGCGTTCCGGAAGCGCGATGCCGGGGACTCCGTGGCTGGCTACTCTGGGCGGATGTCACGGACCGTCGACCGCGTCGCCCGCCCACAGCATGCCCCGCAGAACGCGATGGATGATCCCGAGGAGATTGCGCGTTTCCACGACCGCTGCAGCGATCTGATGCGTGACCTACTGAACGCGCTGGCTGGTGCGCCCGATCATCCACGGTCCTTCCCGGAGATCGAGGACTCTCTGGCCTGGCCGCGGCGGCGAATCGCAAGCGTGCTCGGCGGCGTCTGGCATCTACGAACCACCGAGTTCGGCGGCCGCCGCCCCTATCGTTTCATCGACGACCGTCAGTCGGAATCCGGCCGCTGGGAGATATGGATGGACCGAGCGCAAGCGCAGGCCGTCCGTGCCGCATCGCGCCTTTGACTACGCCCGGGTAGGTCGAGGTCATCTCGCAGATGGTCGATCGAAGGACGGCAGAATCAGGTGACTGTCGCCGAACTCGTGCCAGAGATAGCCGTGCTCGAGTGCGCTTCTGTAGCAGTGCCCCGTCAGCGCTTCTCCAGCGACCGCTTCCAGCAGCTGCAGGTGCGAGGCGAGCGGCTCGTGCCAACCGGTTATGAGTCCGTCGACCGTCCTCAGTCTGCGATCTGCGGCGATCACGAGATTCGTCCACCCTGCTCCGGCGCTGACGGTTCCGTCGTGCGCCGCGACGGTTTCCAGGGCGCGGACGACAGTCGTTCCGACTGCGACGATGTGCCCGCCCCGACCGCGCACGGCGTTGATCAGCCTGGCCGTTGCTTGCGGGACCTCGTATTGCTCGGGGTACGGCGGCTCGTGGCGCTCCGGGGAGGACACCCCGGTATGCAGCGTCAGCGGCGCGATCAGCGTGCCCGCGGCAGCCAGGCGGCCGAGGAGCTCGAGCGTGAACGGCCGGCCGGCGCTCGGCATCTCGGCGCTGCCGGGCACGGTCGCGTACACCGTCTGGTAGGCACTGAGCGGCCAGCGTTTGGACACGTAGCGATACCGGATCGGACGTCCGTGCCGGGCGAGGTATCGGTGCAGATCAATGCGCGTGTGCAACCGCGCAAGCCACAGCCGGCCACTCCCCGTGTAGGGCATTTGGAGCGTGAGGCGGCCACGGCCGGCGAGCAGGATCTCCTCGCCGGCGCTACCCGTCCCCAGCGGGGACTCCCCGCCGGCGCTACGCAGCTCCACCACGAACAGGTCGTGAGTGGCGGACTGCGGCGCTCGGGTCGCGAACCTCACCTCGATCTGACTGCCGTTCGCGCGTATTGCCGGCACGGCCGCCGGCAGGGTCGCGGAGTTGTTGATCACCAGCAAGTCTCCGGGTCCGAGGAAGGCGGGTAGCTCACGAAACTTCGTGTGGACCACTTCGCCGCTGGCGCGGCTCGCGACCATCAGTCGCACCTGGTCACGTTCGAGGCCACGCGCTTCGGCTGGCTCGCTCGCCTCCAGCGCGGGCGTGAGCTCGAATGCGAGCGCGGTCACGGCGCTACCCCGACCAGTTCGCGCGCCCGGTAACGTCCGCTCGGCAGCGTGCCTTCAATCAGAGTGAGTAGTCCGGGCACGCTGTCCTCCGGTGGGGGACGGTCGGAGATGTCCACTCCCGGGAACGCGTCCTGGTGCATGCGCGTGCGCATGTCCCCAGGGTCGACGGCGTAGACGCGCAGATCCGGGCGCTCGGCGCCCAGCACCAACGTGAGTTGCTCCAGAGCGGCTTTCGAGGATCCGTAGCCGCCCCATCCAGGGTATGGCTCGACCGCCGCGTCGGAGGTCACGTTGATCACGCACCCGCCCGTCATTTTCGGCAACGTCAGCTGGATCAGCGCGAGCGGCGCCAAGACGTTGACCCGGAACACGGACGCGAGCTCCGCAACCGGGTACGAGGCAAGCTCTGGCTGGGGACTCGGGCCGAGGACGCTCGCATTGTTGATCAGTAGATCGATGCGCCCGCCCGCCGCTGCGGCTAGCGCGTGCCGATGCCCAGCGTCGCCCACGTCGCCGGCCAATGCGCGCACCACGGTGAGCTCGCTGAGCTCGCGGGCGGCCCGCTCGAGCTCGTCCACCCCGCGTGCGTCGATCACCAGTCGCCAGCCCTTGCGTGCAAGCTCACGCGCGAGGGCGAGCCCGAGTCCCCGTGACGCGCCGGTGAGGATCGCGACTTTGCCGGGGATCATCGGGGCCGGCCAGTCCCGGGCTGGCGCTTATCGGCTGTTAACTCGTCTGACCGTGGCATCGAGGCTCCTTACGCAGTTGAAATGAGATGCCTCATGCTAAAAGCTCAAGTTAACTTGAAGTCAAGGGAGAATCGTGCTTTTCTAGGCGCGTGCCAGATCTGTTGAAGATCGCGGAGGTATCGCGCCGTAGCGGCGTGGCCTCATCTGCGTTGCGCTTCTATGAAGAACGCGGGCTGATCACGGCCGAGCGGGCCGGCTCTGGACACCGCCGCTATCACCGGAGTGCGTTGCGCCGGATCGCCTTCATCGTGTTTGCCCAAAGGGTCGGCCTGACGCTCGATGAGATCGGTCGCGAACTGGCGATGCTGCCGCCCGACCGCGCGCCCAGCCGCCGAGACTGGTCGCGCCTGACGAGCCAATGGACATCCCGGATCGACCAGCGCATCGCCGAGCTCGAGCGCCTCAAGTCCGGGCTGACCGAATGCATCGGATGCGGCTGCCTCTCGCTCGATCGCTGCGCCCTCGCCAACCCCAACGACCGCGTCGCGACACGCGGCCCCGGACCGCGCTATTGGATCGAAGACCGCCCAGCCGCCTGACCGTCGAGAATCCGCCTACGTCGGTTCGCGCGCAGCGTCGACGGAAGCCTCCGGACGTTCGCGGACGGGTTCAGTCCGCGACGGCGCGGATCGCGACGACGTGCTCGGGGTGCATCCGGACGAGCAACTCGCCCTGGACCGCGTTCCGGCGCCCGTACTGCTCGGCCAACTCCTCACCCATATAGCGAGCAGCGATCCGGATCGAGTACGGCAGCATCTCCTCGAGGTCGACGCTGATCGCTACCGGGCCGCTTACCGTGACGAACGAGTACGGCGGTTCGTCGTCGTCAACACACACGCTCGCCACTCCAGTGCGTGTCAGCGCACGACCTTTGACCGTCTCGGCGCCTGTCATGAAGACAAAGTCATCACCGTCGAGCACGAACCAGATCGGCACGACATGCGGGCGGCCATCGCGACGGGTCGTTGCGAGCTTCCCGGTCCGAGTTCCAGCGCAGACGAACTCGCGCCATTCGGCATGTGTCATCGCGGGCACGCGTGCATCCTATTGCCGCACGCCGTCCCGCATCACGCCGCCGGCGATCTGTCGGCCCTGGAGTCAGGGGATCTCGCGCACCATGATCAGGCTCGTCGCTCCGGGTACTCCCGTCTGACGCCCCGAGGTGAGAACGACGCGCGCGCCGCTCGGAATTCCACCGAGGTCACGCGCCGCGGCCAGCGATGCCTCGACGAGCTCGTCAACCGACTTCGCCGCGGGCATTCTCGCGGGATAGACGCCCCATTCCAACATCAGCTGATTCGTCACCGTCTGGTCAGGCGACAGTGCAATGATCGGCCGGCCAGGCCGGTATTTCGAGCATGCCCGCGGAGCGCCGCCGGTTTCGGTCGGGATCACGAGTGCGGCTGCGTCAAGCTCGGCGGCTAGCTCCACCGCGGCGCGCAGGACAGCGGCCGCCGGCGTGTTTGCATGAACTCCCCTCGCCCGGCCGTGAATGGACGGCGCCCCCTCGGCCACGTGGGCGATTTCCGACATCGCTCGGACAGCATCAACCGGGTACTCCCCGATGCCGGTCTCGGCCGAGAGCATCGTCGCGGATGTGCCGTCGATCACAGCGTTCGCCACATCTGCTGCCTCCGCTCGGGTCGGCTCCGGCGAGTGGATCATCGATTCCAGCATCTGGGTCGCGGTGATCACGACCTTCCCCACTTGTGTTGCTCGGTAGATCGTGTCCTTCTGCATCAGCGGGACGCGAGCCACACCGGCCTCGACGCCGTAGTCCCCTCGCGCGACCATCACGCCGTCTGCGGCCTCCAGGATCTCGTCGAGATGCTCGTACGCAACAATCCTCTCGATCTTGGCTACGGTCCGCGCCGGGCAACTCAGACCGCGCAGCCGGTCGCGCAGGTCGTCCAAATCAGCGGCCGAGCGAACGAACGAGAGCGCCACGAAGTCCGCGCCGACCTCTGCGGCCAGCGCCAGATCGACCACATCCTTGTCGGAGATCGAGGGCAGGCTGGGGAGCGCATGCGTGACCGTGATCCCCTTACGCGGCGACAGCGGGCCCGGCATCGTGGCGCGCGTGAGAACCCGGCCACGACTGATCGCTTCGACCCTGAAGCGTGGCACGCCGTCGCCGATCACGAGCTCCGAGCTGTCCGCGACAAGCTGAACGAAATCTGCAAAGTCAACGACCACCTCGCCGGCGCCCGGAGATCGCGTCGAGCCGACGAACGTGACCGTGTCGCCGACGAGCACATCCACGGGAGCGGTGCCCTCGGACAGCCGCAGCTTCGGTCCTTGCAGGTCGAACAGCAGTGCGAGCGGGCGACCGGCACGCTCGGCAGCCGCACGAGCGTCCTGTGCGCGCCGGCGCTGCTCGACAGCCGTCCCGTGCGAGCAGTTGATCCGCACGCACGCGACCCCCGCCGCGAGCAGCCGGTCAAGCACCCCTGGCGGATCAGTGGCCGGGCCAAGCGTCGCGACAATCTTCGTACGACGCCTGAGCATCACCCGGGCAGTCTCGCAGACCTCAGGTGAAGTACTCCGATTCTGCTTCGCCGAGCGGCGTTGCGGGCGGGTCGCCGTATAGGTACTCGGCGGCGATCGCGCCCCAGTCGGCACTGGCCTGCAGTTGACCGAGCACAACGCCGACGATCGCGTGCATCCGTCGGATCAGGATCGTTTCGGGGGGCAGCGTGAACTGGCCGAGCTGCTCCCTGGCATCGGCCTGACGTCCCGGGTCCGTTGACCGGCCCTCGCGCCTGCGATCGCGCTGCTCGCGGGAGAACCGCTTCACACCTGGGACGGCGTACCAGCGTGTCGCCCGCCGGATCAGTTTCAGCGCCAGTTCGTCGTCGACGAGTTCCGCCCCATCGGCGGCTAGGTAGGCGCCCGCCACCAGCGCGGATTTCAGCGCCGCCGGATCGCCGGCACGGACAGCGTGCGCGATCCCGCGCTCGGCGTCGGCGCGCGAGGGGCTGACATCACGCAGCATCCCAAAGTCAAGGAAGCCCACGCGGCCGTCCGGACGCAACAGCTGGTTGCCGGGATGCGGGTCTCCGAGCGCGATCCGGTCGCGGTACAGCAGGCCGAAGTAGAAGCGAAAGACGATCTCCCCGTACCTGTCACGCTGCGCCTCGTCGAGCCTGCGAACTGCCTCGAACCGCTCGCCCTCGAAGTACTCAGACACAAGCACGCGGCGCGTCGAGAGCTCGGTGTTGACGACCGGCACGGAAACGAACGGGTGACCGCGGCGCAGCCGCTCGATCCGCCGCTGGTTCTGCGCCTCGAGCTCGTAGTCGAGCTCTTCGACGATCCGTTCGCGCAACTCGGAGGCGAGCGCCTTGGCGTCGAGGCTGGGCGCGAGACGCTTGACCAAAGGCAGCAGCAGCATCGCGTTGCGTAGATCGGTCTCGACCGCCTCCGCGACGCCGGGGTACTGGACCTTGACGACGACATCGCTGCCCTCGACCGTCGTCGCTCGGTGGACCTGGCCGATCGACGCCGCCGCGAACGCGTGCTCGTCGAACTCCGAGAACACGCGCCGCAGCGGTCCCCCGAACTCGTCGCGCATCAACCGCTCGAGCCTCGAGAACGGGACCGGCGGGACATCGTCGCGGAGTTCCGCGAGCTTTGCCTGCAGGGCGTCACGCTCCTCCTCGGGGAGGCCGTCGAACTCGACCATCGACAGCACCTGCCCGACCTTCATGGCCGCCCCGCGCATCTGCCCAAGCTGCTCAACGAGCTGCTTGACGAGCGCGCCCGTGCGCTGGTTCTGCGCGGCAGCGGCGCGCTCCGGCGAGCGGACGCGATTTGCGGTCCGCATCCCCGCCCACCGCAAACCCTGGCCGGTCACGAGCCCGCCCACGCGCGCCGTCCGCGCGATCCGGCCGGTCGCGAGCTTGCCCGCCTCGCGCGGCGGGTCCTCAGCCTCTGCGGTCATCGACACGTCAGTCAAGCAGGCCGGCAGATCGGCCTTGTGACGATGGTGGGACCCCGAGCGTCTGGACCGCAGCGGGCGACCACGCAGTCCATGGGCAAGCACATGCGCCAACTCGCGGGACTGAGGTGAACCGTGCTCCGAGGCCGTCGGCTCGGGGTCTGTCAACTGGGAATTACAAAACGGTGCACTAACGGTTGCTCCGTCATGTGCCAGCGGTCGCGACGGTCGCGGGTGAGGAGCCGGAGGCGGCGCGCCGACGACAAAAAGTGGTCGAACCCCCTCCCGAAATTGGGCGGTCGTACGCCCGGGGGCGCTGAGCAGCACTGGGCGTACGACCCCCGCCAGCGAGCGCGGGGGTCGACCACTTTCTGTCGTCTCGGACGTCCGCGACCGGCAACCACAGCGACCCTGACGGAGCACTGCTAGGGCACGACCGACGCGCGTGCGTGATCTAGGGCGATCTCAACAGCCTCACGGGCCGATGTCGCTGTATGAAACCAGTCGTAACTGCAGTCGCTGCCAGTGATCTGCCAAGTCTCGAGACCGACAACGTGCTTCTGGAGTCTGATCGCCAGGGAAACCTCGCTCAGCGCGCCCCAACTGCCGCCGACCGCAATCACGGTGTCACTGCAATTGACTATGAGTCCGTTTCGCAGCTCCCCCAGACCGGTCGATAGCGCCACCGTCAGATATCGGTTTGCCTGCGCGCGGTCAGCATCCGGAAGGATCCCGATGGTGAAGCCTTGGTGCTCGGCCGCACCCGCGCAGACTGCCTCCATCACACCACCTCTCCCGCCGCAGACGATCGTGGCCCGCTCAGTCGCGAGTAGGCGGCCCACCTCCTTGGCCAGCTCCAGAACGGCGGGCGACGCCGTCGCGGGACCAACCACGCCGACATACGGCTCATGAGCCGGAACTCTCATGGGGCTTGAACTTGCGATCCCAGGTTCAAGGCCTGCAAGCATATTGCCCGTCTCGTACGAGCGAGCCCGACCGGCTGTACGGCGGTGCGATGATCTGCTGATGAGCGAACGAGATGATGAGAGCTTTGAGAAGAAGGTTCGCGCGATTGCGACTGAGCTCAGCAAGTCAGTCGAGCGTGCCGTACAGCGCGTCGATCTGGACGAGATTGCGCTCCAGATCGAGCTGGGTGGTGAGCGCTTCAGGGAACTCGCCGGCTTGACGGGCCGATGGATCAGCGACCGTCTCGGCGATCCCGAAGCTCACCGCGCGGCACGGTCGCGGGAGTTGGAAGCTGAAACGGCTGCGAGGACCCTGCCTCGCGCCGGTCCGCATCCGCTCGATGTTCCCAGCGACGAACAGGGGCGTGCTCTGAGCGCGCTTGACTCGGGTCGCTGGAAGGTCGATCCGGGGACCGACGAGCTGGTCGCTGCAGGCGGCGGGTCGAGTCCGACCGACCCGGTCGGGCTGGTCGGCGAGTTGCGCGCTCGAGACTGGCTCGCCGCCAACGGCGAGGTGACGTTGGTCGGACGCGATGCGCTGAAGCGCTGGTCAGAGCGCTCCACTCCCGGCTGACAGCGCACCTGGGCGAACCCGACCTATTTGCAAGGTCCTCGTGACGACCGTCCCGTCCCTACCTGCTGAGCTGATCGGTGGAAGAGCTCGAACGGGACGGTCGTGAGGAGTGCAGCCGTTCTCTTTACATCATCCCCGACATGTCGGGCATGCCACCGCCGCCGCCACCGTTCGTGTCCGGGATTTCGGCGACGATTGCCTCGGTGGTGAGGATGTTCTTCGCGATCGACGCGGCGTTCTGCAGCGCCGAGCGGGTGACCATCGCGGGGTCGATGATGCCCTCGGTGATCAGGTTCACGATCTCGCCGTTGG
>Ga0302184_10002025_pt1 | contig 13008 bp, 14 predicted proteins | sample I_Palsa_N3_3_FD_200233 | JGI IMG/M metagenome (GOLD analysis project Ga0302184, IMG submission 200233) | Peat permafrost microbial communities from Stordalen Mire near Abisko, Sweden - I_Palsa_N3_3 | ecosystem: Environmental > Terrestrial > Soil > Palsa > Peat permafrost | place: Sweden...
CACCAGGAGGGCGACGGCGCTGGTGATCAGCAGGGCGCCGCCGAGGTCCAGGTTGCTCTTTGCTGTCTTCTTGGTTGTCGCGGCCTGGCCGAGGACGGCGGGCGCGAGGGCGGCGGCGAGCAGGCCCACCGGGACGTTGACCAGGAACACCGCGCGCCAGCTGGTGAACTGCACGAGGACGCCGCCGAGGACCTGGCCGGAGACGAAGCCAACGGAGGAGATCGCACCGTACAGGCCGATGGCCCGGGTGCGTTCGGGGCCTTCGGGGAAGCTGGTGGTGATGAGGGACAGCGCGGCGGGGGCGACGATCGCGGCGCCCGCGCCCTGGATGACCCGGGCCGCGATCAGCAGCGCGGGGTCCTGGGCCAGGCCGCCGGCCAGGCTGGCCAGGCTGAACGCGATGAGGCCGACGATGAACATGCGGCGCCGGCCGAGCAGGTCAGCGGCCCGGCCGCCGAGGATGAGCAGGCCGCCGAAGGCGATGGCGTATCCCGTGATGATCCACTGCACGGCGTTCGGGGGCATGTGCAGCTCGCGCTCGATGGAGGGCAGCGCGACGTTCACGATGCTGAAGTCGAGGACGACCATGAATGCGGCGACGAGGATGAGGGCTAGCTGCAGGGGGCGGCGGGTACGGTTGGCTTCCGGCTGTGCTTGCGGCCGTGCTTGCCGTTGTGCTTGCGGCTGTGCTTCGGGTGTCTTCGTTGTCTTCGGGGGCACGCGGGTGGGGGTCGCTGTTTGGGAAGACACGGTGCTGGGCATGATACCTATCAGATACGTTACGGATCGTTTCGGATTTCCAGAAGGTAGAACCGGGCGATGAACGCCGATATTCCATACGCCGCTGCCGGGTCTGGCGTGTCTTCCGGGGCTGGCGTGTCTGCCGGGGTGCAGCGGGGGCGGCCGCGGTCGGCGGAGGCGGACCGCGCGATCCTGAACGCGGCTGTGGACCTGCTGGCCGAGCGCGGGCTGGCCGCGATGTCGATCGAGGAGGTCGCGGCTCGGGCCGGCGTGGGCAAGGCGACGATCTACCGGCGCTGGTCATCCAAGGGGCTGCTGGCGCTCGACGCGTTCGTCACGTCGTTCCAGGAACAGCAGCCGCTGCCGGACACCGGGACGCTGCGCGGTGACCTGATCGCCGCGCTGACCGCGTGGGTTCGCGCGGTCACCGGGACCTCGATGGGGGCGATGCTGACCGGCCTGATCGCCGAGGCCCAGCACGACCCGTCGCTGCGGGCCGCGTGGCGAGAGCGGGTGCTCGAGCCGCTGCGCAGCCAGCACCGGATCATGCTGGACCGGGCGATCGCCCGCGGCGAGATCCCGGCCACGGTCGACCAGGAGGCGGTGCTGGATCTGTTCTTCGGGGCGGCCCAGCACCGGCTGCTGCTCGATCACCTGCCGCTGACCGACGACTTCATCCGCGAGGTGGTGGACATGATCCTGGACGGGATCCGGCCGCGCTGAGCCTCGCTGAGCCTCGCTGAGCCTCGCGGTCGGGCTTCCGTCTTCATAGCGCGCTCCCCACCGCGCCTCACCGGTCCCATGGACCCCTTTTTGCTCACCAGTTTGGCCGATTCGGGACTAACGGGGAGGATTCGGGCTTATGGGAGCCCGCGGGGGTCTATGGTGCACAAACGGCTCCCGAGAGCCCAAATCCTCCCGCATAATCCCGGGCGGAATGCACGACGGAACACACAGGCATCACGGCACGCTCAGGCATCACGGCGTCGGCTAGGCCAGCCGAGGAAGGTCATGATCTCCCGGGCTACGACGTCGACGGGACGGTCGTTGACGATGGTCACGTGCTCCAGGCCGGCGCCTTCGGCGGTCGCGATCTGCTCGGCCGCCTCGCGCAGGTCGTCGCGACGGCCGCTGGTCACGTCGCTGGCCGTCCCGCTGCTCGATGACGGCCAGCTGCACGACCTTGAGCGGCAGGTCTAGCGCGGCCCGGATGGCGTGCACCTCGGCGGCGCCGCGGACGAAATAGGCGAGGACGTAGTGGGTAACGCCGAGACGCCGGTAGTTCGGGACGATGGCGGCGAGGTTCTGGCTAAGGAGTGCGATCTCGGTCGCCCGTGTCGGGGCCGGTCCAGCTCAGGTAGTCCAGGTCGAGCAGGGCGAACCGTTCGTCGCGCTGCTCGAGCAGGTAGGCGATCTCCGCAGCGACCGAGCTCTTGCCCGACCCGTACACCCCGGTGATCAGGACGCCTTTGGCTTGGCTCACCAGCCAAGGTTATTGGGCTCGACTCTGCGGGCGGGCGTGGGCAGACTGGCATGATGATCGCGCGGATATGGCGGGGATGGGCGCCGACGGCCACCGCCGATGACTATCAGCGTCACTACGAGACCGAGGTCAGCGAGCACCTGCGTCTGGTCAGCGGGTTTCGCGGCGGCCGACTGCTGCGCCAGGAGGATGGCCAGGAGGTGATGTTCACCTCCATCACATTCTTCGGCAGCCTGGACGCGGTGCGCGGCTTCGCCGGAGACGATTACGAGGTGGCGGTGGTGGAGGAAGCCGCCCGGCATGCGCTGAGCCACTGGGACGAGCGGGTCTCTCATCACGAGGTCGTGGCCGTCCTGGGTTCTCCGGCTTAGGTTTCCAGAATCAGCTCGTCGCGGAGGAGGTCCATCAGCAGCCCGTCGTGGAACTGGCCGTCGCCGCCGCGCTCGTACTGGCGCATCACGCCGACGGGCCGGAAGCCCACCTTGGTATAGCAGCGGATGGCCGGAAGGTTCGCCGTGGCCGGGTCGATGGTGATCCGGTGATGACCGCGCTCCTCGAACAGGAACCTGGCCAGCAACCCGACCGCCTCGGTCCCGGCACCCTGGCCCTGGAACCGGTCGCCGAGGTAGATGTCGATCCCCGCGTGCCGGTACATCGGCTCGTTCTCCTCCTCGTACTGGATGCCCCCGGCGACCTTCCCGTCGATCTCCATCACCAGCAGGACCGCGGAATCACCACCCCGCAGGTCGGTTTCGATCGCCGCCACCGGAGCCGGTTCGCCCCACCACCGCGACACCGATGGCTCAGCCAGGATCGCCTGCAACCGCGGGGCGTCGTCCGGGTGGCCCGGCCGGATCCTGACGGAACGTCCGACCAGCATGGGGCGTGCCTCGGTCTGTGCTTCCATGCCGCCATCGTGGGCTCCGGCCTCGGCCCGCGCAAACGAAATACCGCGGCTGCTACGCGGCGAAGATCCCGCGGGGCAGCGTCATGGACACGACCCAGTTCGGGAGGTCGACGGTCTCGCTGATCTTCAGGTCGCCTGCCACGCTGCACAGGGCATAGGCCTCGTGCAGGCTCAGCTGCTGGTCGGTGGCCAGCCAGTCCACCATGTCCCGGACCGCGTTCTTGGCGTTCTCCATCAGGTCGGGGCCGATGCCGGTGGTGTGGTAGTAGCCGTGGGCGAGCATCTCGGCGGGCATGGCCAGCTGGGTGGGGTCCGCGGCGGGCACGATCGCCCGGGGGGAGGCGATGATGCTGTTCTTGATCACGCTGAAGCGCAGGGTGACCGCCATCAGGGTCTCGATGGCCGTCACGCAGACCTCGCCGTCCCCCTGGGCCATGTGCCCGTCCCCGGCCGAGAACTTCGCGCCAGGCGCGTAGACCGGGAACTGGATCCGTGCTCCCTTGGTGAACTGCCGGATGTCGGCGTTGCCGCCCATCGCGCCGCTGACGCCGGGGGGCAAGGTGCGGTACATGCCCTTGCGCATCGGCGCGACGCCGTAGATCCCCATGAAGGGAGCGACCGGGATCCGCGCCTGCCGGCCGGTGTCGGCGCCGATGAAGGTGGCCAACCCGGTGTTCTGCCCCCGCTCGAACGTGAACAGCTGGACGAATGGCGAACCGCTGTTGTAGGGCTGATCCTCGGGAATCGCGCCCGGCACCGGCCCCGGGTTGGGGTCGCTGATCTGGGAGGCCTCGGTGAACTGGGTGATCGGGGCGAGCACGTCCGGTCGCAGCGACCCGAACATGCCCAGGGCCGGGCCGATCACGACGTAGCCGAAGTCCACCAGCGGGGCAACGTCCAGGATCTCGACCTCGAGGATGTCGCCGGGCTCGGCTCCCTCGACCTCGACCGGGCCGGTCAGTGGGTGCACCCGGCCCAGATCCAGGGTCAGGCTCGCCTCGGGCGTCAGGGTGCGGGCCGCCTCGCCGATATCCAGGGCGTCGCGGCACAGTAGCTGGATCACTTCTCCGGGCCGTACCACGACTACCGGCGGCAGGTCGCGGTTCCAGCGGGTATGCAGTATCTGGCCGTAGCCGTCCACGACCCGCGCCCCGTCCGGCCCGGTCACGACATCCGGTGTGCCAGAGCCGGCGACCTCCATGCCCTCCACAAATAGCTTGCGCACCTCCCCTTCCCCCTTCATCCCGCCGCCAGCGGCCAGGGTGGAGAACGCGGTCGCCGCCGCCGCGCCGAGGGCGGTCTGCTGGATCAGGGAACCGCCTTCCGCGCTACCCGAGTGGACGAAACACATCGCGGCCTCCCTCGCATCGTGTCGGACTGCGGCCAGCCCTGGTCCCGCCAGGAACAGCGGCACCATGGCACCGGCGTTCCCCTACGATCCCGCACAACCGCTGCCTGGGGAAGACCGTTAGAGATCGGGCAGGACGGCCTCGGCTTCGATCTCTACCTGCCAGGCGGGGTCGAGCAGGCCGGCCACGATCACGGCAGTAGCCGCTGGGCGGATGTCGGCGAAGACCTCGCCGTGGGCGCGGGCGACCTCGGGCCAGTGGGCGGCATCGGTGATGAACATGCGGGTCCGGACGACGTTCTCGAGGCTGGTGCCGGCTTGGGTTAGGGCCTCGTTAATGAGGTCCAGGCACAACTTGGCCTGGGCGTAGGCCTCGGGCGGGGGCGGCCCGCCGCCAGGCGGGACTGGCGCGGTTCCGGCGACCAAAACCCGGTCACCGACGATGACGGCGCGAGAGAAGCCGAACACCGGCTCGTAGGGCGAATGGCCGCTGATGCGCTGACGTTGCACGGCAGGCATTCTTTCACGCGGGCCGGGACGAGGGTTGGCTGAGAGGGGGCGGGCCGAGGGTTGGCCGAGAAGGGCCGAGACGAGGGGGTTGGCCGAGAAGGGGGCGGGTAGCACTCACACGAGCCCGGGTTGGCTCCTTCCATCATCACGTTATATCTTGAAGGAACAGGCCTGTCTATTGGCATGCCTGAGAGCGCTGAGCGCTCGAGGCGAAGGAGAGCCGACAATGACCGATTTTGAGCAGCAACTACGGACGTGGTGGACCAAGCTGACCGCCTGGCTGCACGGCGGACAGCCCGCCGAGGGGACCCGCAAGGCGAAGGCGGCCATGGCGGACTTCCGGGAGAGCGAGACCGGGCGCAAGGCCGAGTCGGCCATCCGCGACCTGCGCGAGGGCGAGGCGGCACGCAAGGCCCGGGAGGCCCTCAAGGATCTGCGGGAGAGCGACGCCGGGCGCAAGGCGCGCGAGGCGCTGCAGGACCTGCGGGACAGCGAGACCGGACGCAAGGCCAAGGCCGCGTTCCGTGACCTGCGGGACAGCGCGAGCAATCGCGACAAGTCCTGACGTCGGCGCGGCACGCCGGCGTCGGGGGGTGAGCTAACGCTGGGCGAGGCTGGCGCGGGGCTGTACTGACGTGGGGCTGTACTGACGTGGGGCGGTACTGACGTGGGGCGGGACTGACGCCGGGCGAGGCTGGCGCGGGGCGGGTACCGCGGGAGCCGGACGACGGCTAGGCTTGAGAGGCACGAAATCCGGGCGGGCGGAGTAGAGGTGCCTGTCGCCGTGGGGGGTATATATGCTTCGACTGCCATTGGATCTGCACGGATGTTAGCGCTAACGTCGGCCCCGGCTGATCGCTGGCTGCACTGCGCGCGGCAAGGGAGGTTCGACGTGACGCGGTCACCGGGCGAGAGAGCCAAGAGCCGGCCGATGCCGTCGGTGGTCAGCGGCCCGGGCAGCCTGGCCCGGCCGCCGGTCATGGCCGATGTCGCGCGGCTGGCCGGGGTCTCGCATCAGACCGTGTCTCGGGTGCTCAACGACCACCCGAACGTTCGCCCGCCGACGCGGGACCGGGTGCTCGCCGCCATCCGCGAGCTGGCCTACCGGCCGAACGCCGCAGCCCGGACGCTGGTCACCCGCAGAACCCACACGCTGGGCGTGATCAGCTTCGACACCATGCTGTACGGGCCGGCCTCCATGCTGTACGGCTTCGAGCGCGCGGCGCACGACAGCTACTTCGTGTCCATCGCCAGCCTGCCGGCGTTGGACCGCCGGTCGATGCTCGACGCGGTGGACCGGTTCCTCGGCCAGGGCGTCGAGGGCATCATCGTGATCGCGACGCAGGACACCGCGGTGGCCGCGCTCGGCCACGTGCCCCCGCAGGTGCCGCTGGTCGCCGTGGGCTGCGGCACGAGGGCGGCGGTGACCTCGGTGGCGATCGACAACGCGGCCGGGGCCACCGCCGCGACCCGGTACCTGCTCAGCCTCGGACACCGGACCGTCCACCATGTCGCCGGGACGACCGCCCACCTGGACGCGCAGGAACGGGTGGACGGCTGGCGGCGAGCGCTGCGAGAGTCCGGCGCGCCGGAACCCACCGTGCTGGCCGGCGACTGGTCGGCCGCGTCCGGCTACGAGCAGGGCCGGCAGCTGGCGGCGGATCCGGAAGTCACCGCCGTCTTCTGCGGGAACGACACGATGGCGCTCGGCGTCATGCGGGCGCTGGCCGAGAAGGGGCTGCGCGTCCCGCGTGACGTGAGCATCGTGGGCTTCGACGACGTGCCGGAAGCGGGTTTCTTTACGCCGCCGCTCAGCACGGTCCGGCAGGACTTCGGCGAGGTGGGCCGGGAGGCGCTGAACACGCTCATCGACCGGATGTCGGGCGCGATCGACGCGGGCCTGCGGGTGCGGATCGCACCGGAACTGATCATCAGAGCCAGTGCCGCGGGGCCGCCGGGGCGCTGACCCGGCGGCCCCGCGGCCCGGCCCTACGGCCCGGTCACATCCCGGGCTCGGCCGCCGGCCAAAATGGGGGCAGCCGGCTCACCGTCGCCGGCAACGGCTGGCTAACCCCTGCGATTGAGCCGCCGGGCGACAGGCAAGAATGCACTGGAAAACTCAGGATAAGGCGGACAGATGAATGTTAGCGCTAACAAGGGCGACCCGGACAACGCCTACGTGATCGGCGTCGACTTCGGCACGCTGTCGGCCCGCGCCCTGGTGGTTCGGGTCAGCGACGGCGGCGAGGCGGGCACCGCGGTCCGTGATTACACGCACGGCGTGATCGACCGGGAGCTAGGCGGGCGGGAGCTGCCGCCGGACTGGGCGCTACAGGATCCCGGCGACTACACCGAGGCGCTGAGCGTAGTCGTCCCGGCCGCGATCAGCGACGCCGGGATCGACCCGGGCCAGGTGATCGGCGTGGCCACTGACTTCACCGCGTCCACCTGCATGCCGGTGCTCGCCGACGCCGCGGGGACGCCGCTTTGCCAGCTTCCTGACCTGGCCGGGCGTCCGCACGCGTATCCCAAGCTGTGGAAGCACCACGCCGCCCAGCCGCAGGCGGACCGGATCAACGCCGCGGCGCACGAGCGCCACGAGAAGTGGATCAACCGGTACGGCGGGAAGATCTCGTCGGAGTGGCAGTTCGCCAAGGCCCTCCAGGTCCTCGACGAAGACCCTGAGATCTACCAGCTCGCCGACCGCTGGATCGAGGCCGCGGACTGGATCATCTGGCAGTTGTGCGGGACCGAGACCCGCAACGCCTGCACCGCCGGGTACAAGGGCATCTTCCAGGACGGCCACTACCCGTCCCCGGACTTCCTGGCCGCGCTCGACCCGCGCTTCGCCTCCTTCGCCGCGGACAAGCTGGACCATCCGATCGCCCCGCTGGGCGGCCTGGCCGGCCGGCTGACCCCGGCCGCGGCCGCGCTGACCGGCCTGCCCGAGGGGATCGCGGTCGCCGTCGGCAACGTGGACGCGCACGTCACGCTGCCCGCGGCGGGATCGTGCGCGCCGGGCACCATGGTGGCGATCATGGGCACCTCGACCTGCCATGTTATGAATGGGCAGAGCATGGTCGGCACCGAGCTGGCCGAAGTGCCGGGCATGTGCGGAGCGGTGGACGGCGGGATCATCGCCGGGCTGTGGGGCTACGAGGCGGGGCAGAGCGGCGTCGGTGACATCTTTTCCTGGTTCACCCGGAACGGGGTGCCTGGCGAGTTCGCGGAGGAGGCGCGGCGCCGCGGCGTGTCGCTGCCACAGCTGCTCGACGAGAAGGCCGCGGCCGAGCCGCCGGGGGCGAACGGGCTGATCGCGCTGGACTGGGAGAACGGGAACCGCTCGGTGCTGGTGGACGCCGGCCTGTCCGGCGTCATCGTGGGCCTGACGCTGGCCACCACGGCTCCGGAGATCTACCGCGCGCTGCTGGAGGCCACGGCGTTCGGGACCCGGCTGATCATTGAGACGTTCGACGCCTCGGGCGTGCCCGTGACCGAGCTCGTGGTGGCGGGCGGGCTGATCAAGAGCGCCCCGGTCATGCAGATCTACGCGGACGTCACCCGGCGCCCGCTCAGCGTGATCGGATCCGACCAGGGGCCCGCCCTGGGCTCGGCCATCCACGCCGCGGTGGCCGCGGGCGCCTACCCGGACGTGCCCGCCGCGGCCAGCGCCATGGGCCGGGTCAACCGGGACGTCTACCAGCCCGACGAAGCCCGCGCCGACGTCTACGACGAGCTGTACGCCGAGTACGTGCGGCTGCACGACTACTTCGGGCGCGGCGCGAACGAGGTCATGTACCGGCTGCGGGCCATCCGTGACCGCGCGCTGGAAGGCGGCCCCCGGTGACGCCGGATCCGCTGGGGATCAGGGCGGTGCAGGAGACGGTGTGCGCGCTGCACGCCGAACTGGTCCGCAACGGCCTGGTCGCCTGGACGTCGGGCAACGCGTCGGCCCGCGTTCCAGGAGCCGCCGACCTCATGGTGATCAAGCCGAGCGGCGTCTCCTACGACGACCTGACCCCGGAGTCGATGGTGGTCTGCGACCTGGACGGCAAGCCGATCTCGCCGGGCTCGCTGAGCCCGTCGAGCGACGCCGCCACGCACGCCTACATCTACCAGCACATGCCCGAGGTCGGCGGCGTGGTGCACACCCACTCCAGCTACGCGACCGCGTGGGCGGCGCGGGGCGAGGCCATCCCGTGCGTGATCACCGCCATGGCCGACGAGTTCGGCGGCGAGATCCCGGTCGGCCCGTTCGCGCTGATCGGCAGCGACGAGATCGGCCGCGGGGTGGTCGCCACGCTGGCCGGGCACCGCTCCCCCGCCGTGCTGATGCGCAGCCACGGCGTGTTCACCATCGGCGGCACCGCGCGGGACGCGGTCAAGGCCGCCGTGATGTGCGAGGACGCGGCGCGGACGGTGCACCTGGCCCGCGCCTACGGCGAGCCGGCGCCCCTGCCCGCGGACCAGGTGGACGCGCTGTACGCCCGCTACCAGAACCACTACGGCCAGCGTTGACCGCAAATTAAGGAGAAGACATGACTGCTTGGGTTGGGCGCAAGCCACGCATCGGGATCCTCGGGATCATGCAGGATCTGTACGACGACATGATCCCCGGCATCGCGCAGCGGCAGGAAGGCTATGCCGCTGAGCTCGCCGCGCACCTGTCTGACGTCGCGGAGTTCACCCCGAGCAAGGCGATCAAGTACCGCGAGGACGCCGAACGCGCCATGCGCGAGTTCGAGGACGCGGACCTGGACGGCGTGCTCGTGGTGATGCTGACCTACGGCCCGGCCATGCGGGTGGCGCGGCTGCTGGCCGAGTCGAGGCTGCCGGTGTGCCTGGCCAACATCCAGCCCGAACCCAACGTGACGCCGGCCTGGGACATGGCGGACATGACCTACAACCAGGGTGTGCACGGCGCGCAGGACACGGCCAACGCGATGGTCCGGGCCGGGAAGCAGTTCGCCGTGCTGACCGACGACTGGAGGAGCGCCACGTTCCGCGAGGACGTGGGCCGCTGGGCGCGGGCCGCGGCCACCGCCACCGCGTGGAAGCGGCTCAAGGTGGCGATCTTCGGCTACGCGATGAACGAGATGGGCGACATCCGGGTGGATGAGTCGGCGCTGGTCCGGACGCTCGGCCCGGCCATCATCGCGGTCGCGCAGGGCGACCTGTACCGGGGCATGCAGGAGGCGAGCGACGAGGCGGTGGCCACGGTCATCGACTTCGAGGACCAGAACTTCCAGATCGACCCGCGGCTGTCGGCGACCGAGCGCACCGACCACGCCCGCATGCAGGTGGCGATCGAGAACATACTGAACGACCGTGGTTTCGGCGCCTACACCGCCCACTTCGACGCGATCGGGGAAGACGGCCGGTTCAGCCGGCTGCCCCTGGCCGCGGCCTCGTCCCTGATGGCCAAGGGCTTCGGGTACGCCGCCGAGGGTGACGTGCTCACCGCCTGCCTGGTCTACGCCGGGCACATCCTGATCGGCGACGCGCACTTCACCGAGATGTACGCGATGGACTTCCCGTCGGACTCGGTGCTGATGAGCCACATGGGCGAGGGCAACTGGAAGATCGCGCGGTCCGACCGGCCGGTCAAGCTGATCAAGCGGCCGCTGGGCATCGGGCGGCTGGCCGACCCGCCGACGTTCCTGTTCCAGTACCAGCCCGGCCCGGCCACGCTGGCCACGCTGGTCTCGCTGGAGGGCGAGCGGTTCCGGCTGGTGGTCGCGGAAGGCCAGAACCTGGACAGCCAGGAGCTGCCGGCCCTGGAGATGCCGTACGGGCAGTTCCGGCCCGCGTCCGGGCTGCGCAAGTGCCTCAACGGGTGGCTGACGGCCGGCGGGCCGCACCACGAGGTGATGAACCTGGGCCACCACGCCGCCGACTGGAAGGCCTTCTGCCAGCTGACCGGCATCGAGTTCGTCCAGGTCTAGTGATCGTGGCCCGGGGGGTGCAGCGAGAGGGGTGACCGGGCGGGGGTACCACGGACCGTTCGGCGTAAGGGGAGGGCGCGGCGGGAGCGTGGGCACCTTCCCCGGGACCCGGGTCACGGCGGAATAAACGGGACGAAACAGTTTCGGCTACGGCCTTGACCGGTCCGTCCGGCGAGTCTAACGTCTGTAGGCGAACGTTCGCTCAACCTGGAAACGGGGGGCGGGCGGGAACGGCACGCCGATGGGAACGGAGCGATGGCCAGACGCCGGTACGTCTCGATCAAGGAGGTCGCGGCGCGGGCCGGGGTCAGCTTCCAGACGGCCAGCAAGGTGCTGAACGGCGGCGATGTGCGCGTGTCGGCGCAGACGGCGGAGCGGATCTTGGCCGCGGCGGGCGAGCTTGGCTACCGGCCGAACACCATCGCCAGGAGCCTGGTCCAGCGGGCCAGCGCCACCATCGGCCTGGTGGCCAGCGACGCGACCGACGTGGCCATCGCCCAGGCCTCGGTGGCCGCCGAGCAGGAGGCGCGCAGGCACGGGCACTCGGTGCTGGTCGGGCACCTGGCCATGGGCGGCGCGGACGGGGCCGACATCGTGCGGACGCTGATCGAGCGGCGGGTGGACGGCATCATCGCCGCGGCGCCGGAGGTGGAGGAAGACACCGAGGTGGCCGACCTGCTCCGGCGGTACGTGCCCGCGGTGAGCCTGCAGGCGGTGCCCGGCGGCGGGGTCCCGATGGTGGGGTCCAACCACCGCGATACCGGGCGGCTGGCCGCGAACCACCTGCTCGGGCTCGGGCACACCCGGATCGGGACGGTCACCGGGCTGTTCCGGCGGCGGGTCACCCGCAGCCGGCTGCACGGGTACGAGGACGCGCTGCGGGCCGCGGGCCTGGAGCCGAGCGAGGACCTGGTGGTGGAGGGCGACTGGACGCCGCACGGCGGCGCCGCGGCGACCAGGCTGCTGCTCGAACGCTCGCCCAGCCTGACCGCGATCTTCGTGCACAGCGACATGATGGCCATCGGCGTGCTGTCCGCGCTGTGGCAGACCGGGCACCGGGTACCCACGGACGTAGCGGTGGTCAGCTGCGACGACATCGAGTTCGCCGAGTACCTGACGCCGCCGCTGACCACCGTGCGCGTACCGCTGGCCGAGACCGGGCGCCAGGCCGTGGAGTTGCTGCTGCGCAGCATCGCGGGCGAGCCGGTCCCGGAGCGGACGCCGCTGCTGCCGGTCGAACTGATCGTCCGCGGGTCCTGCGGAGCGCCGGCGCCGGCCGAACCGCGGGATCCCCGGGTGCCGAGGGGGCAAGCTCGCTTCCACCCCAACCCGACCGAGGAGGAGCACCAGTGACCCGGATCGCCATCGACCCCTCCCGGCCGGTCGGGCGGCTCGACCGAAAGGTGTTCGGCGGGTTCGTCGAGCACCTGGGGCGTTGTATCTACGGCGGGCGGTACGAGGAGGGCTCGCCGCTGAGCGACGGCCGCGGCTTCCGCAAGGACGTGCTCGGCCTGCTGCGCGAGCTGCGGCTGGGCGTGCTGCGCTGGCCGGGCGGGAACTTCGTCAGCAACTTCTCGGTGGACGCGACGCCGGTCGGCGGCGGGGGCGGGTCCGCCCGGGAAGACCTCCTAGGCGCCGGCGCGCCCAACGGGGTGGCCCGGCTCGACCCGCGCGCCGCGGTCCGGGCCGGGACCCCGGTCACCTTCGCCACCGACGCCACCCGCCTGCACTTCTTCGACTCCGACACGGGCCACGCCATCGGCTGATGCGCGGGTTTCAGAGTTTCACTTGGCGAGGCAGGTCAGGTCGTTGCCCGGCTCCTGACCCGGATCGGCCGGGGCGCGGAAGACCCACGGGCGCTCAAGTGGGGCGGCCACCCAGTGCGTAAAGGACAAGAACCGCTCCTTCACGTAGAAGACGTTCAGCTCGGCGGACCCGCCCGGGTTATAGCACGTGCCGCTCAGGCGGACCGGGATCCCGACCAGGATGTACTGACCGGGCGCGAGCGAAAGGCCGGCGACGGGACGCCCGTGAGCGGGCCAGTTCCCTATCGCGTTGATCCACATGACCGGAC
>Ga0302184_10002032_pt1 | contig 12976 bp, 9 predicted proteins | sample I_Palsa_N3_3_FD_200233 | JGI IMG/M metagenome (GOLD analysis project Ga0302184, IMG submission 200233) | Peat permafrost microbial communities from Stordalen Mire near Abisko, Sweden - I_Palsa_N3_3 | ecosystem: Environmental > Terrestrial > Soil > Palsa > Peat permafrost | place: Sweden: Abisko...
CAGGCCACGCCCGCCCAGCCCCCGTCGAAAAGAGTGGCTTGCCACCGCCGGCAGCCTTCGACGAAGGCACGGTCGCGGCCCACGGTGAAGTCGCCCGCACCACCGCGGCGCGGCGCGTGCTGGTCAAGCCACGCCGCCGCCTCGGCCCGGAAGCCCACGAGCTCCTCGGACTCGTGCAGGTCCATCTGACATTCCCCTCGTTCGTCGTCGCCGGCGCCCGGCCATGCGTCCCCGCTGCTTGTAGCGATCCAACCTTCTAAAGTTTATAGTCACACATTCGATTGGACTGGGGGCCCGCATGCCGGATCTAAGTGGAAAGGTGGCGATCGTCACGGGAGCGGCGTCGGGGATCGGTAAGGCGACGGCGGAGACATTGGCCCGCCATGGCGCCTCGGTGGTCGTGGCCGGTCACTCGGTGGGCGGGGCCGAGGCGGTGGCGGCAGACATCCGGGCCCACGGTGGCGAGGCCATCGGGGTCGGCGTGGAGGTCACCGACGAGGAGCAGGTCAAGGCGATGGTGGGTGCCGCCGTGACCGCGTTCGGCGGGCTCGATTGCCTGCACAACAACGCGGCGGCGACCAAGATGCACCGGGACTCCGACGTCGTGAATGTGGCGACCGAGGTGTGGGACGAGACCATGGCCGTCAACCTGCGCGGACCGTTCTTCGGCTGCAGGTACGCCATCCCCGAGATGCTGAAGCGGGGTGGAGGGGCCATCGTCAACACCTCGTCCGCGGCCGGCCTGAAGGCCGAGCGGATCCGGGTCTCCTACGGGGTGTCGAAAGCCGCGCTGCACGGGTTGACCCGCCACGTGGCGAACGCCTACGGCAAGCAGAACGTTCGGTGCAACGCCATCGCCTTGGGCATGATCCTGACGGAGGCGGCGGAGCGGAACGTGCCCGAGGAGATGCTCACCTTTCTGGAGACGAACAACGCGCTGGCCCGCCTGGGGAAGACGGCGGACGTGGCCGAGGTGGTGGCGTTCCTGTTCTCGGACGAGGCCTCGTTCATCTCCGGCGAGGTCATCGCCGTCGATGGTGGGTTCACCTCGCACCTGCCGGCGCTCGTGGACTGAAGGGACGTCGGACATGGGCAACCTCGACGGGCAGGTGGCGTTCATCACCGGTGGCGCACGCGGGCAGGGGCGCTCCCACGCCGTGCGGTTGGCCTCCGACGGGGCCGACATCGTGCTGGTGGACATCTGCCACAACATCGCCTCCAATACCTACGACCTGGCGACCCCCGAAGACCTCGCCTCCACCGTGGCCATGGTGGAGGCGCTCGACCGGCGCGCCGTGGGGATCCAGGCGGATGTACGCAATTTCGCCGCGCTGACCTCGGGGCTCGGTGCCGCCGTGGCGGAACTGGGGCGGCTGGACATTGTGGTGGCGAACGCCGGCATCGCTCCCATGAGCTTCGACGACGACCGGACGCTCGGCGAACAGGCGTTCCGCGACGTGGTCGACGTCAACCTCAGAGGTGTGTGGAACACGTGCCGGGCCGCTATCCCCCACCTGATCGCTGGGGAGCGCGGCGGGGCCATGGTCCTCACCAGCTCTACGGCGGGCATAAAGGGCTACACCGACTCGACCGGTGGCGCCATGGGCTACACGGCGGCCAAGCACGGCGTGGTCGGCATCATGCGCGCGCTGGCCAACGAGCTGGCGCCACAGCGCATCCGGGTCAACTCGATTCATCCGACGGGCGTCAACACCATGATGGCGGTCAATCCATTCATGCAGAAATGGATCGCCGAGGACCCCGCCCGCGGCTCGCACATGGACAATCCAATGCCTGTCGGCGTTCTGGACCCCGAGGACATCAGCAACGCCGTGGCGTTCCTCGTCTCGGACCAGGCCCGCTACATCACCGGCGTGATGCTGCCGGTCGACGCCGGCTTCTGCAACAAGTAGGCGGGCTCGCTCAGGGCCCGAAACCCGGCCAGTCCGCCGGCGGGGACTCGATCCGGTACAGCTGGCCGGCGTTCTCCCAGAGGATCTTGCGGCGCACGTCCTCGGGCAGGTGCCCGAGGTTCTCCTCGATCGTCTGGTCGATGTCGCCAAAGAGACATGTCGTGTGCGGGAAGTCGGTCTCGAAGAGCACGTTGTCCACGGGGATGAGGTCGAGGAAGTGCCGGGGAGCCTGGCGCTCGAACCAGTACGTCACGAAGACATGCTGGCGAAAGAGATCCGACGGCAACACGTCGTCGGCGGACCTCCGGCGACCGGGACGGAAGGCACCGAGCCAGCTGTAGTCCGCCGCTTCGAGCACGAACGGCAACCAACCCATGCCACTCTCGACCGAGACGAACTTGAGGTCGGGCCAGCGGGGCAACATGCCGCAGGTGATGAGGTCGGCGCACTGGACGCCGTTCTTCATGAAGAGGTCGACCGCTCCGTACGCCTGGGTGGCGGCGCTCCCGTGCTCCTCGTAACGCTCGGGCGTCAGCAGGCTCGGAAGATCACCGGCATTGCCGATGTGGAAGTGGACCGGGAGCCCGGTCTCGGTGGCGATGGACCAGAGCGGGTCCCAGTGGCGGCTCCCGATGACCGGAAGGCCGTAGCGCTGGGGCTCGCCCGTGAAGAGGATGCCGCGGGCACCCGCGGCGGCGCAGCGGGCCACCTCGCGTACCGTGGCCTCCACATCCCAGAACGGGGTGGCGAGGACGGGCAACAGCCGACGGAGATCGGCGGCGCACCATTCGAGGAGGAAGTCGTTGTAGGCGCGCACGCTCACGAGCTTGAGCTCGTCGTCGTCCATGGAGAGGAAGTTCTCGCTCCCGAACCCGCCCACGTTCGGATAGAGGACCTGGGCCCAGATGCCGGCTTCGTCGAGGTAGTCCAGTCGCGCCGCGGCGTCGTAGGAGCCCGGGTGGCAGTCGGCATAGGTCGGCGGGTATTCCGGGGGGAACATCGGCCAACCGGCCGGCGCGGTGACCCCGACCGAGCCGATCCGCCTGTCCTGCAGCACCCAGATGTCCTTCCCGTCGATGCGCTCGACGTGCGGTACCGATCCCACGAACTTCTTCGGGACACGCGACGTCCAGACGTCCGCCGGTTCGGTGACATGGCTGTCGGCGTCGATGATGGTGTGCGTGGCGGGCATGCTGCTATTTGGTAGCGGCGCCCGCGTCGACCGGTAGGGCCACGCCGGTCACGAAACGCGCTTCGTCGGACGCCAACCAGACCACCGCATTGGAGATATCGACGGCCTCGACCCACGGGACCGGCAACAGGTTCCCCCCCGACGAGGGAACGGCGAAGTCGGCCAGCGTGGGGGCTTCGACGTCGGGCCGGAAGAGCCGGTAGGCGTACTCGTTGTCGATCATGGGCGTCAACACCATGGTCGGATTGATCGTGTTCACGCGGATCATGTGCGGCGCCAACTCGTGGGTCAGGCACTGCATGAGCCCGATCACGCCGTGTTTGGCCGCGGCATAGTGCGACATGTTCGGGGCGCCCTTGGTGCCGAGCAGCGAGCTGATGAAGATGATCGACCCGCCCCGGCCCCCCCCGATCATGGCGGGCACGACGGCGCGGACCAGTTCGAAATAACCGGTGAGGTTGACGCTCACGGTGTCCTGCCACTGCGCGTCGGAGAGCTCCCAGGTCGGCCCGGCCTTCGAGAAGATCCCCTGGTTGCCCACCACCACATCGATGTGGCCGAAGTCGGCCACGGCGGCCGCGCTGATCCGTTGCAGTGCGGCTCCATCGCGCACATCGGCCTGGTGGGCCACGATCCGCCGGTCCAGCTCCTCCACCAGTTTCACCGTCTCTTCGAGATCCTCCGGTGTCGCCATCGGGTACGCCACCGACTCGATCTGCCGGCAGATGTCGATGGCGACGATGTCGGCGCCTTCCTCGGCCAGACGTACCGCGTGGGAGCGGCCTTGTCCCCGGGCGGCCCCGGTGACGATCGCCACCTTGCCCTCCAGCCGGCCCCGGGCGGTGGCCGGGCTGGTCACGCCCCGTCCCGGCCCACGCCGCGTTGGGTGGTCGGCTCGATCGTCTCCATGGAGCACCCCCGTCTATTGTTTGAAATTCACCTTACCTTTCGCATTCCCTGACCAAGGCCTGACCCATGGAGCAGCACACGAGCACATTTCGACTGCGCCTGCGCGAGTGGCTGGCGACGCACATGCCACGGCAGGACGGTCCGGCGCGGACGGGATCGGACCGGGACCCGGCGCGGCATCGGCTCCTCCAGCGCCGGCTCTTCGACGGGGGCTATGCCGGGTTGACGTATCCCGCCGCCTACGGCGGGCAGGGTCTGACGGCGGAATACCAAGAGGTGTTCAGGGAGGAAACGGCCGGCTACGAGCTGCCGACCCTGTGCAACGTCTCACTGGGCATCCTCGGCCCGACCATCCTCGACTTCGGCACGGAGGAGCAGAAGCGCCGACACCTGCCGGCGATCCTGCGCGGCGACGAATTATGGGTCCAGCTGTTGAGCGAGCCGGCCGGAGGGTCCGACCTGGCCGGGTGCATCACCCGCGCCACCCGCGACGGGGACCAGTGGGTGCTGAACGGGTCGAAGATCTGGAGCACCGGCGCCCACTTCTCCGACTACGCACTCTGCCTGGCCCGCTCGAACTGGTCGCTGCCCAAACACCGGGGCTTGACCATGTTCGCCATCGAGCTGCACCAGCCCGGGATCGACATCGAGCCGATCAGGCAAGCGAACGGCGACGCGGAGTTCTGCCAGGAGTTCATCACGGACCTGGCCATCGACGGGCACGACATGGTCGGCGCGGAGAACGCCGGCTGGGAGGTGGCGGGCCGCCTGCTCTACCACGAACGCAACCTGGCCGGCGCCGCCTCGCCGTACACCTACGGCTCCGAGGCGGAGAGCACACCGGTGGCGCCCACGGCGGCCGAGTTGGTGGACGTGGCCCGCTCGTCGGGGACAACTCAGGATCTGCGGGTCCGGGCGCTGATCGCCGAGGCGCACGCGCTCGACGCCATTCAGGGCCGGCTCGTCGAACGGATCGGGACCGGCATCGCCACGGGGGCGCTCGAACCGATTGCGGGATCGCTCCTCCGACTCTTCGAGATCACCAAGGTGCTCCACTGCTCGGAGGCCAGCGTGGACATCGCCCGGTCGGCCGTCGTGGTCTGGCCCGAATCCGACACCGGCAGGCTGGGCGGCCAGTTCCTGATGCGCCAGAGCGCCGCGCTGGCCGGTGGGAGCATCGAGATGCAACGCAACATAATTGCCGAGCGCGTCCTCGGGCTGCCGAGGGAGCTCGCTCCCGATGTGGGGGTACCGTTCGACTCGGTCCGCCACAACGCGCCGGCGCGGCGTCGGTGACGCGTTGAGATTCGACGCCAGCGCGGAGCAGCAGGAGCTCGGGGCCATCACCCGGCGGTTCCTCGAGGACACCGTTCCCCTGACTGCTCTGCGCCTCTTGGGCGAGAAGAGCCCCGCCGGCTTTGACCGCGACTGGTGGCGTCGCGCCGCCGACCTCGGGTGGACGTCGCTGCTGGTACCCGAGAACCTGGGCGGGTCCGGAGGTTCAGGAGGCGGCCTGGCCGAGCTCGCCATCGTGGCCGAGGAGCAGGGGCGGCTCGTCGCACCGGGGCCCTTGCTCCCGACCAGCGTGTCGGCGTGGACACTGGCCCAGGCCGAGCAGACGGATGTGGTCCGCCGCGCCCTCGACGCCATAGGCAGCGGAGAGGCGGTCTGCGCCTGGGTGCGCGGCCACGATGACGGCCCGTGGCCGCAGTCCCGGCCCGCCGTGCGCGCCGTGCGGACCAACGACACGCTCTCGCTCACCGGTGTCGCCCGCGCCGTCGAGGCGGGTGCCGACGCCGACTACCTCCTCGTTGCCGTGTGCCTGGACGACCAGGTGGCCCATGTGCTGGTGCACGCAGCGCACGCGGAGCAGGCGGGACTGCAGCGCCAGCGCATGCACAGCCTCGACCTCGTCCGCCGTCATGCCGATCTCACCTTCGACAGCATCGAGATCCCGCGTGCGGCGACGGTCATTCAGGGCGATCAGGGCCGGATCATCCTGCAGCGCCAAGGGCAGCTGGCCAACGTCCTGCAGGGCGCGGAGATGGTCGGTGCGGCGGCCCGCACCTTCGAGATGGGCCTGGAGTTCGCGGCCGAGCGCTATTCGTTCGGGCGGCCACTCGCCTCCTATCAGGTCCTCAAGCACCGGTTCGCCGACATGAAGCTGTGGCTGGAAGCATCAGCCGCGGCCGTCGAAGGGGCGGTCGCCGCGGTGGCCGACGATGCGCCGGATGCGGCCGCGCGGGTCAGCGCGGCCAAGCTCTACGTGGGCCAGAAGGCCACCGACATCGTCCAGGACTGCATCCAGGTGCACGGTGGCATCGGCGTCACGTGGGAACACGACCTCCACCTGTACCTGCGCCGGGTCACGATGGACCGCCAGCTCATGGGCACACCCGCCGAGCACGCGGAATACCTCGCCATGCTGATCGGGCTCTGAGAGGAGCCCCGCCGGCCACGCCCTACCAGGGTGCCTTGGAAAGGCCTTCCACGGTGATCAGCTGTTCCTTGCCCTGCGAGAGGACGTAGCGCTGCGACTCATGGAGGTGCTGCGCCACCAGGTGCCGCGCCCGTGCTGCGTCACCCTCTTCGATCGCCTCGGTAATTTTCAGATGGGTCCGCAGCACGCTCTTGCGGGCGGGCAGGTTCGGGTATTCACCGTGAGCGTTCGACACCTCGGCCCAGTTCGACTCATGGTTGGACCACAGGGTCTCGAGGGACCCTGCCACCAGCGCCATGGTGGCATTGCCGCAGCCCTGCACGATGGCGTCGTGGAAGCGACGGGCCAATCGGGTGAACTCGGGCCCGTCCCCGATGCTCGCCTCGAGCTCCTTGTTGAGGCGCGTCAGCGTCACCCCCAAGCTCTTGTCACGCAGGCTCAGCTCCGCCGCCTTGGCGGCGCAGGCCGGCTCGAAGTCGGCCAGAGCGGCGGCCAGATCGGCGAGCGGCGTGTCCTGAGCCTGCAGCACCATGCCGAACATGTACGCGGCAACCTTGGCCTTGGGCGTGTGGATGACGGCGCCGCCGACGTTGCCCCGGCGGACCGAAAGGAGCCCTTCGGTCTCGAGGATGCGCATGGCCTCCCGGATGGAGGGCTTGCTGACCGGGAATTCCAACAGCAGATCGTCGACCTTGGGGAGGACGTCGCCGTCGTTGAGCTCCCCGGCCAGGATCCGGCGGCGCAGCGAGTCGGCGATCATTTCCGCAATCCGCGGCTGGCTCAGCTGCCGCCGGTTCACGCCATTGCTGCCCTGGTCCGTTCGCTGGCTCAAACCCGAAGTCACCAGCTCAAGCTTACACATCTTTATGAACGATCCCGATGACCGGCGGCATCGTCGGTTCAGTTCCGGGGCCGAACCGACACCGTTCCGGCCCGGTTCCCGAGCCGGTCCGGCGTCCAGGATAGGGCCCCCTTCGGGGCGAAGAGCACGATCCGCCGGGGCAAGAGAGGGCCGCGGCCCGGCGTCGCCGTCAGAGGCCCGGCAGCGGCGCCGTCAGTGCATACTTTGTTATGTTGGACAGGTCCGGCAGCCGACTGGGAGGGGACGCGATGGCCTACGAGCGGGCGGGGCGCGGGGGCGCCGTCACGACGAGGGTGGCACCGGCCCGTGGCTGACGCCGTCCGCACCTGCATCGGCATCGATGTCGGCGGAACCTTCACGGACTGCGTCCTGACCGACGGGACGAGCACCTGGCGGGCCAAGGCCCCCACGACGACGGGCGAGATCGGGCGGGGCGTGCTGGAGGCGGCGGAGATCGCGGCCCAACGCAGCGGCACCACGCTCGACGCGCTGCTGCCCCAGGTCAGCCGCTTCGGGTTGGGCACCACCGCGGTGACCAACACCCTGGCCTCGCGCACCGGCCGCCTGGTCGGCCTCCTGGCCACGAGCGGCTTCGAAGAGATGATCCCCATCGCCCAGGGCTCCCGCGTCGTGGACGAGGACGGTTGGCTCTCGACCCCGAACATCCTGGAACATCGCACCATCGCGGCGATCGAAGAGCGCATCGACCGCAACGGCGACGTGGTGGTCCCGATCAACCTCGCACAGGTCAAGGAGGCGGCGCGGCACCTGGTCGAGGACGAGGGCGTCGAGGCGATCGCCGTCTCCTTCGTGTGGTCCTTCGCCAACCGGACCCACGAGGAACTGGCCGTGGCCGCCGTGCAAGCCATCTACCCCGACCTTCCCGTCGTCTCGGGAGCGGAGCTGCATCCGGCCATTCGCGAGTACGAACGGACGACCTTCGCCGTCCTGAACGCGTACGTGTCGGGTGCCTTCGCCGGCATCGAGGAGCTCGAGGATGACCTCAGGGGCCGGGGCCTCCAGAGCCCGCTGCTCCTGGTGCACTCGGGAGGCGGCTCCATCACGGTCGGAGAAGCGCGGCGCCGACCCCTTGGCCTGGCCATGTCGGGACCGGCCGCCGGCGTCGCCGCCGCCGTGGCCATGAGCAACGTGACCAAGGCTCCGCACATCATCACCGCCGACATGGGTGGAACCTCGTTCGACGTCTCGGTGATCGACAACGGTGAGCCGGCTCGCCGCACGCGGGGCGAGATGATGGGCGTCTGGACCGCGCTCTCCCTCGTCGACGTGCAGTCCATCGGAGCCGGGGGCGGATCGTTGGGCTGGGTGGACGCCCGGGGCATGCTGCGGGTCGGACCGCGCTCGGCCGGTGCCGTTCCCGGACCCGCCTGCTACCAGCGCGGCGGGGACCAGGCCACGGTGACCGACGCTCTGGTCGTGTTGGGCTACATCGACCCGGACCGGTTCCTCGGCGGCGACTTCGCCCTTGATCCCGAGGCCGCCCGCACCGCCTGCGAGCGCCTTGGTGCGGAGCTGGACCTCGGAGCCGAGGAGACGGCGTGGGGGATACGGGAACTGGCGCTGACCGGGATGATCAAGGCGGTGCGGGGACGGCTGGCCTCGTTGGGGCTCGACCCCCGCCAGTACGCCATCTTGAGCTACGGCGGCGGGGGCTCGCTCTTCACGCCCGAGATCGCCCGGGCGATCGGCGCCCCGCGGGTACTGATACCCGAGCTGGCCTCGGTGCTCTCGGCCTTCGGGGCGGCCACGACGAACGTGCGCCGGGAGAGGCTGCGCTCGGTCACCTCCCCCATGCCGGTCGATCCGGCACTCATGGCGCAATTGATGGTCGAGCTCGAGTCCGAGGTGCGGGGCGACATGGCGGCCGACGGCGTCGCCGAGCCCGATCAGTCGGTCGAGTTCGAGGCCGACCTGCGCTTCAGCAAGCAGATCTACGAACTACAGATGCCCATCGCGCCCGGACCGTTCACCGAGGCGTCGTCCGACCAGCTTCTGGCGTCGTTCATGGACGAGTACGCCAAGCGGTACGGCAAGGGCTCCATCGTCCTGCGGACCCCGGTCGAGCTCGTCGGCCTGCGTGCCATCGGCATCGGGCAGACGATCCGGGCCGGCATCGGAGCGGCGGCGCGCCCGGCCGTCGAGAGCGGAACCCTGGCCACCCCGGTCGGGACCCGCACCGTGCGCCTGCGGCGGGGAGCCGACGGCAGGGCCGAGGTCGACGTCTACGACGGCACCACGCTGTCCCCGGGCCACGAGTTCAAGGGTCCCGCCCTGGTGGACTCCATGGACACCACGATCTGGGTTCCCGAGGGCGGCAGCGCCCGGATCGACGAGCACGGCACGTTCATAATGGAAGTTGCACGATGAGGACAGCGACTACGGGCACAACGACTACGGAGGTCCCGCTATGACCACGACAACCGAGGCGCCGACAACGGCTCCGCAGGCCGGCGGGCGCCCCGCCACCGATCCCATCGATCTCGAGGTCGTCCGCAGCCGGCTGGAGGCCATCGGGGAGCAGGCGGCGTTGGCCGTCGACCACACCGCCATCTCCCCCACCATCACCGAGTCCAAGGACTATTCGGTCACGATCATGGATCCGGAGGGCGATCTCATCGTGGGTGCGGGGATGGTGCTGTTCCACTTCGGCGCGGCGTCGTACTCGGTCAAGGCGACGATCGCCCGCTTCGGCGACACCGTCGCCCCGGGCGACGTGTTCTTCGCCAACGACCCGCACCACGGCGGGGGCCTGCATCCCCAGGACGTGATGATCCAGCAGCCGATCTTCCACGAAGGCGACCTCATCGGGTGGGTGGGACTGTCCGCCCACATGATGGACATGGGTGGGATGGTCGTCGGATCCTTCGCCCCCCAGGCCACGGACTGCTACCAGGAAGGAATCCGGTGCCCGGCGGTCCGCCTCTTCCGCAAGGGCGATGAGATGACCGACGTCTGGGACATCCTTATCAACAACATCCGCATGTCCGACATCGTCGAGATGGACCTGCGTGGACTCGTCGCCGGCTGCCATTCGGCGCAAGAGCAAGTCGGGGCGCTCGTCGAGAGCATCGGACGCGAGCGGTTCGTCGAAAGCCTGCGCGCCATTCGCGAACTGACCGAGGCCGAGATGCGCCGGCGCATCCTTGCGCTGGAGGACGGGGTCTACAAGTCCACCTCGTGGACGGAGTACGGCGACGAGTTCTACGAGATCCCCTGCACACTGACCGTCGAGGGCGACCACATCATTCTCGACTTCGAGGGCGCTTCAGCGCAGACGGACCACTACTTCAACTCCAAGCCTTACATCATCGCCGCCGAATTCCTGGTGATGTTGGCGCACCGCATCGCCCGCGACCTGCCGTTCAACGAGGGCATCTTCGCCCCGGTCGAACTGCGCTGCCCCGAGGGGACCGTTGTCAACGCCAACCCGCCCGCCCCGATCGCGGCGGCTCACATGCACGTCGGACTGAACGCCGCCGACGTCGCCATGCAGGCCTTCAACCTGGCGCTCGGCGCCTCGCCCGCATCACCGGCGCGCCGCTACCTCGCCGGCGCCGGCTTCGAATCGGCGCTCGGGAACAACCTGTGGTCCTGGCAGCTGCCCGACGGTTCCACCGACGCCTTCCTTGCGTTCGACGGCAACTGGGTCGGCGGTTCGGCCGGCCGTGAGCGCGACGGCACCGATCTCGGTCGCAACCCGGTGGGGATCGGTGCCGAGGGATCCATCGCCGACATCGAGATCCTCGAGTCGTGGTACCCACTGCTCTTCACCGAGCGGCGCGCCCGGCCCGGCTCGGGCGGGGCCGGGGTGCACCGAGCCGGTGGGGGGACCCAGCTCACCTTGCAACCGCATGGCGTCGAGCAGATCAACGGGACCATGTTCGGCATGCGCCGGTGGCTGCCGCTGCAGGGGATCGCCGGCGGCGCTCCGGGATGCTGCAACGAGTTCCTCGTCCACCACAGCGACGGCACGACCGAGGAGCTCGATCCCAACAGCGCCGGCACGCCGATGCGCCAGGGGGACTCGTTCCAGATGCGTCTGGCCAGCGGCGGCGGTTTCGGCGACGCCCTGGATCGTGCGCCCGAATCAGTGGCTGTCGACGTGGCGGCGGGACGCTTCTCGGCCGAGGACGCCGATCGCATCTACGGGACGGTGCTCGCCGCCGACGGGTCGGCCGACCTGACCGCCACGGCGACGCGGCGCGACGCGCTGCGCCAGGACCGCCTGGCCCGGGCCACACCCCCGCTGCGCCCGCACGGCGATCGAGAGACGCCGGCGACATCGGAGTCGTCTTTCCCGCTGTACCCCGGGGTCGTGCAGCAGGGGAGCCTGGCCTACGCCGAGGAGAGCGGCCAGGTGTTGGCCGAGGCACCACAGCACTGGACCGATGGCTGCGCGGTGCTCGAGGAGCGGCGGTGGCCCGAAGATGGTCCCGACGTGGTCTTCCGGTCCTACCTCGACCCACGGGTGGGCCGGGCTCTGCACGTCGAGGTGGCACTGGCCGGCGGCCCGCGCTCGTTCGAGGTCAATCCGCGCCGCTGGACGGACGCGGCCGAGCAGTGAGGCGATCCGCGCCGCACGCCCCGGCGTGAGGCACCGGCGCCGCGCCATCGGCGGGGGCTGACCTGTTCGACCTGCTCGTCACGGGAGGGACCGTCGTCGACGGAACCGGGGGGCCCGGCTACACCGCCGACGTGGCGGTGACGTCCGGTCGGATTGCGCTGCTCGGCCACACGACCGAGCCCGCCCGCACCGTGATCGACGGCGCCGGGCTCGTGGTCAGCCCGGGGTTCATCGACGTCCACACCCACTACGACGCACAGGTCTTCTGGGACCCGACGCTCTCGCCTTCGCCCCTGCACGGGGTCACGACGGTGATAGCCGGTAACTGCGGCATCTCCCTCGCCCCGGTGGACGCGTCGACGGCAGACTTCCTGGTGGGCCTCCTCGCCCGGGTCGAGGCGATCCCCCTCGAGTCCCTCGAGGAGGGCCTCGACTTCGGGTGGCAGTCCTTCGGCGAGTACCTGGCCGCGGTCGGGCGATCCGCACCGGTGGTCAACATCGGCTTCCTGGCCGGCCACTCGGCTCTGCGCCGCTCGGTGATGGGCCCGGCCGCGTCGGAGCGGGCGGCCACCGAGGGCGAGCTGACCTCCATGCGAAGAGGGCTGGCCGAAGCGCTGGCGGCTGGAGCCATGGGGTTCTCGAGCGCCACGGCGTCGACCCACCGCGACGGCGCCGGTGTCCCGACGCCGCCGAGCTTCGCCACCACCGAGGAGCTGGTGACACTGGCCGCAGTGTGCGGTGACTTCCCGGGCACCAGCCTCGAGTTCATTCCGGCCTCGGCTGCCTACGGGTTCACCGACGCGGAGTACCAGCTCCTCGGCGCCATGGCCAAGGCGGCGAACCGCCCGCTGAACTGGAACACGGTCATCCTCGACTATCCGGCGATACCCGACATCGCCGAGCGCCAGCTGGCTTCGGCCGACGTCGCCGCGGCCGCCGGGGCGGTCGTGGTGCCGATGATGATCCCGCACAACTTCCGCGTGCGCACAGACCTGGCCGAGAGCGACGTCGGATTTCGCAGCCTGCCCGTGTTCGACCGCCTCTTCGACCTGGCGCCTCCGGCGCGCGTCCGGGC
>Ga0302184_10002050_pt1 | contig 12902 bp, 11 predicted proteins | sample I_Palsa_N3_3_FD_200233 | JGI IMG/M metagenome (GOLD analysis project Ga0302184, IMG submission 200233) | Peat permafrost microbial communities from Stordalen Mire near Abisko, Sweden - I_Palsa_N3_3 | ecosystem: Environmental > Terrestrial > Soil > Palsa > Peat permafrost | place: Sweden...
CGAGGATTTCGACTACGCCGAGGCATTCAACCGCCTCGACCTGGCCGCGGTGAAGCGCGACATCGCCGAGGTGCTGACGGATTCCAAGGACTGGTGGCCGGCCGACTTCGGCCACTACGGGCCGCTGATGATCCGGATGGCCTGGCACAGCGCGGGCACCTACCGGATCAGCGACGGCCGCGGCGGAGCCGGCGCCGGGCAGCAGCGCTTCGCGCCGCTCAACAGCTGGCCGGACAACGTCAGCCTGGACAAGGCCCGCCGGCTGCTGTGGCCGGTCAAGAAGAAGTACGGCCAGAAGATCTCGTGGGCCGACCTCATCGTCCTGACCGGCAATGTGGCCCTGGAGTCGATGGGCTTCGAGACCTTCGGTTTCGGCGGCGGCCGGGTGGACACGTGGGAGCCCGAAGAGGACGTCTACTGGGGTCCGGAGACGACCTGGCTGGACGACGAGCGCTACAGCGGCGACCGCGAGCTCGCCGAACCGCTCGGCGCCGTCCAGATGGGCCTGATCTACGTCAACCCGCAGGGCCCGAACGGCAACCCGGACCCGCTCGCCGCGGCCCGCGACATCCGCGAAACGTTCCGCCGGATGGCGATGAACGACGAGGAAACGGTCGCTCTGATCGCGGGCGGCCACACCTTCGGCAAGACCCACGGCGCGGGCCCGGAGAGCGCAGTCGGCCCCGACCCCGAGGGGGCCCCGCTCGAGCAGCAAGGCCTGGGCTGGCAGAGCAGCTACGGCTCCGGCAAGGGACGCGACGCGATTACCAGCGGCATCGAGGTCACCTGGACCCCCACGCCGACCGCCTGGGACAACAGCTTCTTCCCGGTCCTGTTCGGAAACGAGTGGGAGCTGACCCGCAGCCCGGCCGGCGCACACCAGTGGCAGCCGAAGGGCGGCACCGGGGCGGATTCCGTCCCTGATCCGGAGGACCCGTCGCTGCGCCGCCCGCCGACGATGCTGACCACCGACCTCTCGCTGCGGGTCGACCCGATCTACGAGCAGATCTCGCGGCGCTTCATGGAGAACCCCGACCAGTTCGCGGACGCCTTTGCCCGCGCGTGGTTCAAGCTGACCCACCGGGACATGGGCCCGATCGTTCGGTACCTCGGCCCGGAGGTCCCGGCCGAGACGCTGATCTGGCAGGACCCGGTGCCGGCGGTGACGCACGAGCTCATCGACGCCGCCGACGTGGCCGGCCTCAAGGGCCAGATCCTGGCCTCGGGCCTGCCCGTCTCCCTGCTCGTCTCGGCCGCGTGGGCCTCGGCCTCGTCGTTCCGCGGCAGCGACAAGCGCGGCGGCGCCAACGGCGCGCGCATCCGCCTGGAGCCGCAGAACGGGTGGGAGGTCAACAACCCCGACCAGCTCGCGACCGTGCTGCGCGTTCTCGAGGGGATCCAGTCCTCGTTCAACGCCACTGGTAAGTACGTCTCGCTGGCCGACCTGATCGTGCTGGCCGGCGGTGCGGCGGTCGAGCAGGCGGCCAGGAACGCCGGCTTCGACGTCGAGGTCCCGTTCACGCCGGGCCGCACGGACGCGGCGCAGGAACAGACCGACGTGGAGTCGTTCGCCGCGCTCGAGCCCACCGCGGACGGGTTCCGTAACTACCTGGGTAAGGTCAGCCGGCTGCCCGCCGAGTACCTGCTGCTCGACAAGGCGAACCTGCTGACCCTGAGCGCTCCGGAGATGACCGTCCTGGTCGGCGGCCTGCGCGTGCTCGACGCGAACTACGACGGGTCCAAGCTCGGGGTCTTCACCGCCAGCCCCGGGTCGCTGACCAACGACTTCTTCGTCAACCTGCTCGACATGAGCACGACGTGGCAGCCGGTGGCGCAGGACGCGAACACGTTCGAGGGACGCGACGCCGCCACGGGCGAGGTCAAGTGGACCGGCAGCCGGGCCGACCTGGTCTTCGGGTCGAACTCCGAGCTGCGCGCGCTCGCCGAGGTCTACGCGAGCGACGACGCGAAGCAGAAGTTCGTGACCGACTTCGTCGCGGCGTGGAACAAGGTCATGAACCTCGACCGGTTCGACCTCGCCTAGGCTCCGAAGGCTGAGCCCGTAGCCGGACACGGACGACGAACTAGGGCAATAGACCGAAATAGCCAGATGTGACTGTGTGCATACGGTCACATCTGGCTATTTTCGTGACTAAAGCACCCTCGTCCTGTTGCGCTCAGCGACCGGCGGACGGTGAATGGTACATAGAGGCGGCGCGAGTAACCGGAGCCGTATTGCGGTAACACCTGGACCTGACCGGCCACTGCACCGCAGGCCCCGGGTTGGCGAAGGCCGGGTCGGCCCTGCCGGCTCGGTCGGGGGACTCCCGCCGGGAGAGGGAGGCCGGCCGGATGGCCACGTTCCGCGACGTCTTCAGGGTGCGCGAGTTCCGCGCCCTGTGGCTGTCGGTGATCTTGTCCGCGGCGGGCGATCGGCTGGCCCTGGTCGCCTTGGCGGTGCTGGTCTACGACCGGACCAGGTCGCCGCTGCTGGCCGCCCTGGCCTACGCGGCCGGGTACCTGCCGTGGGTGATCGGCGGGCTGTTCCTGGCCGACCTGGCGGATCGTCGTCCGCGCCGCACGGTGATGGTGGCCTGCGACGCGGTCCGCGCCATCCTGGTCGCCGCGATGGCCGTACCGGGCACGCCGGTGGCGGCTCTGGTGGTGCTGCTGTTCGCCGCCACCATGTTCGCCTCGCCGTTCGAGGCCGCCCGCGCGTCGATCACCCCCGGTATCCTGCCCGGCGAGAGCTACGCCCTGGGCACCGCGGTGATCCAGACCACCTACCTGACCGCCGAGGTGACCGGCGCGGCCGCCGGGGGAGCCGCGATCACCGTCTTCGGCGTGCGGCCCTCGCTGCTCATCGACGCGGTCACGTTCGTGGCCTCCGGGCTGCTCATCGGGCTGGGCACCCGGGCCAGGCCCGCCGCGGCGGGCCCGGAGGCCGGCCAGGGCTCGCCGCTGACCCGGGCGGCCGCCGGGTTCCGGCTGGTGTTCGGCGACCCGGCGCTGCGGACCCTCGTGCTGCTGGGCTGGCTGGTGGTCTTGTACACGATCCCGCAGGGCATCGCCGCCCCGTACGCGGCCCGGCTCGGCGGCGGCCCGGTGGCCACCGGGCTCGTGCTGGCGTCCACGGCCGCCGCCACGGCGATCGCCACCCCGCTGTTCAGCCGGTTCGTCAGCCCCCGGCGGCGGCTGACGCTGATGGGGCCGCTGGCGGCGGTCACCGGCGCCACCTTGGTCCTCATCGCGCTGCGCCCGGGCCTGGCCGTTTCGCTGGTGATCTTCTCGGCCGCGGCCGCCACCTGTGTCTACCAGCTCGCGGTCAACACCGCGTTCGTGGTCAGGGTGCCGGACGAGCGGCGGGCCCAGGCCTTCGGCATCGCGAGCATGGGCGTCGTGGTCGCCCAGGGGGCCGCCTTCGTGGCGGCGGGCGCCGCCGCGGAGGTGGTGAGCCCGTCCTCGGTCATCGCCGTGGGCGGCGGGATCGGCGCGGTGGTGGCCGTCGTGCTGACGCTCAGCTGGCGTCGCGTGACGTCGCAGGGGGCTCCAGCAGCACCTTGACCGCGCCGGAGCGCCGCGAGTCCTTGATCGCCAGCACGGCCTCGTCCCAGCGGTCCAGCGGGAAGCGGTGCGTGATGACCGGGGTCAGGTCCAGGCCGCCGGCCACGAAGTCGAAGTAGTGCTCCATGGAGTGCTTGGCCACCCCGCCGACCTCCTCGATGCCGAACCCGTTCGACCCGATGACGCGCAGCTCCTTGAAGTACAGCGGGGTCCACTCGAAGCGCTTGGGCGGCTCGACGCCGGAGATGACGAGCGTGCCGCCGGTGGCCAGCAGCCGCAGCGAGGTCTCGACGGTCTCGGTCGAGCCGATCGTGTCGTAGACCACGGCCGGGCCGTCCTGCAGCCAGTCGTGCTTGCTCCACGGCCGCAGCGGCGTCGTGCCGACGCGCTCGGCGACCTGGGCCACCAGCTCGTCCGGCGCGCAGGACAGCACCGCGTGCGCGCCGAGCCGGGTGGCCAGTGCGGCCCGGGCGCCGGGCCGGGTCGCCGCCCACACCTCGCGGCCGGGATACAGGTGGCGGAGCAGCGCGACCGCCGCGAACGCCAGGGTGCCCGACCCGTAGACCAGGACCGGCTGGCCGTCCGGCGGCGGCGCGAGCAGGATCGAGCGCAGCGAGACGCTGACCGGGTCGGCGAGCACCGCCGCCTCGTCGGAAACGCCGTCGGGGATGGCGAACAGCTGGGTGGGGTGGGCGGCGAAGCGCTCCGCGTGCGCCCCGAAGGCCGCGGCGCAGTTCCCCAGGTGGATCGAGACGGGCAGGTCGCCGGACCGGAAGTTGCGGCACCAGGGGTAGCGGCCGGCCTGGCAGGCCTCGCACGGCGGGTCGATGCCGCGGGGCCCGCAGGACAGCCACGGGTTGAGCACCACCCGCTCGCCGGTGTCCGCGCGGCGCCCCACCACCTCGTGCCCGAGCACGTGCGGAAAGGAGACCAGCGCGGTGAGCGGGTTGTCCCGCGAGCCGTTCAGCAGGATCTGCTTCACGTCCGAGCCGCACAGGCCTGAGAAGGTGGTCTGGACGCGGACCCAGTCCGGCGCCGGCAGCGGCAGCTCGTCGACGTCCTCGATGCGGACCGGCGCGAGCCGGGACACGAACGCGTGCCGGTCGACCCGCCCGCCGATGGTCGCGGCCGCCTCGCGGGCCAGGTTGTGCCGGAACACCAGCGCCTTCACGTCCACTCTCCTTCACGCCGGACAGCCCGCACGCCGGCTTACCGGGGCAGGCGGGTGCCGTTACAGTGTGCCTTGTTGTCTGGCCCCGGAGATGCTGCTACCTTTGGCTCTCCCGCAAAGACCACACGGAGGTACAGGTATCCATGCTGCGCCGACTCTCTGTCATCGCCGCATCGGCGGCGATGCTCGCTGCCAGCGCGCTGCCGGCTTTTGCGACCACCTCGATCGCGCACTCGAGCACGCATAAGCTCTCCTTCCCCGGCCACAGCGGAATCCAGGCCTGGGGGAACTACAAGAAGACGAGCAAGGGGATCTACGTCAACGTCTGCGCCAAGGACACCAAGAGCCAGTTCGCGGTCGGAGCGGTCATCGTGGCGACGAACTCCAGCGGCAGCCACTCCAGCAACCTGGGCGCGGTGGCCATGGGTCACAACAACACCCAGTGCCGGTTCGGGACGATCCCCTATTCTTCGCACCTGAAGACGTACGTCATCGGCTACACCAGCCACGGGACCATCGCGTTCAAGACCAGCACCAAGAAGATCTTCTAACCCGCCTCCGGGTCATCCGGGGGAGCTTCGCGGGAAACGCCCGGCGCTGCGGCGCCGGGCCGCTTCCGTTTGGGTCAGTGCGGGATACCAGAGATCAGGTCGCCCGCCCGGGCCAGCAGCGACGTCCGCGACGAGCGGCCCGCCGATTCCAGCCGGTCCGCCGTGCGGTACAGGGCGTACAGGCCGTGGACCCCGGCCCAGCGCGCGGGCTCCGGTTCCCAGCGCGGTGAGCGGTGGCCCACCCAGGGCAGCGTGGTGAGCGGGCTGGGCACGCCGCGCACCAGGTCGGCCAGGGTCCGGCCGGCCAGGTTGGCGGCCGCCACCCCGTGGCCGGTGTAGCCGCCGGCCCAGCCCAGGCCGGTGCGCGGGTCCATCATGACCGTCGCGCACCAGTCCCGCGGCACGCCGAGCACGCCGGACCACGCGTGCTCCAGCCCCGCTTCGGCCGTCACCGGGAACATCCGGCGCAAGATCCGGCCCAGCTGAGCCACGGTAGAGGCCGCGATCGCCCCGTCGTGGTCCAGGCCGGAGCCGAACCGGTAAGGGATGCCGCGGCCGCCGAGCGCGATCCGGCCGTCGGCGGTGCGCTGCGCGTACATGTACGCGTGCGCCTCGTCGCCGAGCGTTTCGCAGCCGTCCCAGCCGACGGCTTTCCAGGCCGCGTCGCTGAGCGGACCGGTGACGATCATCGAGCTGTTCATCGGCAGCAGCGTCCGGTGCTGGCCGGGCAGGCCCGCGGTGAACCCCTCGGTCGCGCGCAGGACGTACGGCGCGCGCACGTCCCCCGCCGCGGTGTGCGCGCGGCCGGGCGTGATCGCCGTCACCCGGGTCCCCTCGTACAGCAGGACGCCAGCCCCGGTCACCACCTCGGCCAGCCCGGCCACCAGGTCGGCGGGCTGCACCCGGGCACAGTCCGGGTAATACAGGGCCCCGGTGGCCCCGGTCACCGTCGCCCGCTCGGCCAGTTCGTCTTTATTCAGATACCGAACGACCAGTGGTCCATCGCCCCAGGCCCGTTCGTGCTCCAGCTGGCGCCGCAGCCGGGCGTCCTGCGCCGCGGACGTGGCGACAGACAGCGAGCCGCCCTTGACCAGGCCGGCGTCGATCCCTTCGGCCGCGCAGACCCGGGCCACCTCGTCGACCGTCTCCCGAAGCTGCCGCTCGAGGTCGCGGACGCCGCCCGCGCCGCGCGGGTGCATGGCGTAGCGGGCACGCGAGCCGGGCAGGGCCGCGGTGACCCACCCGCCGTTGCGCCCGGAGGCGCCGAACCCGGCGAAGGACTCCTCCAGCACGATGATCCGCAGCCCCGGGTCCGCCCGCTTGAGGTAGTACGCCGTCCACAGCCCGGTGTAACCGGCCCCCACGATGCACACGTCGGCCTGCGCCCCGCCCGGCAGCGACGGCCGCCTGGGCGGCACGCCGCGGGCCTGCCACCAGTACGACACCTCGCCGTTCCGCATGCCGGGCCTCCGTCCCGTAAAACGACTCCCGGGTGCACGCACCCAGTACTGGTCGTTCGGAATAAATTATCTGAAAAGCCACCAAAAGTCGTATCTGCGGCCCGGATGAATCGCCATCAGGTGCGACAGCGCGGGCGCCGCCAGGCTGTTCCTGAGCACCGGCGGAGGTAGCGTCAAGGTATGCGACTTGGGGTGCTTGACGTCGGGTCGAACACCGTGCACTTGCTGGTGGTCGATGCCTACCCGGGGGCCCGGCCGATGCCGGCCTTCTCCCACAAGGCCGAGCTCAGGCTCGCGGATCACCTGGATAACGACAGCTCGCTGTCCCGGTCGGGCGAGCGCAGCCTGCGCGACGTCGTGGTCGAGGCGCTGCGCATCGCGGAGGACAAGGGAGTCGAGGACCTGATCGCGTTCGCGACCTCGGCGGTCCGGGACGCCAAGAACGGCGAGGAGGTCCTGGCCAGGATCCTCGACCAGACCGGCGCCCAGATCAACGTGATGACCGGGGACGAGGAGGCCCGGCTCACCTTCCTGGCCGCCCGGCGCTGGTTCGGCTGGTCCTCGGGGCGGCTGCTCGTCATCGACATCGGCGGCGGGTCGCTCGAGGTGGCGTCGGGCATCGATGAGGAGGCCGACACGGTGACCTCGCTCCCGCTCGGCGCCGGCCGGCTGACCAGGGACTGGATCCCCGCCGACCCGCCGCCCGCGCAGGACGTGCGCCGCCTGCGCAAGCACGTGCGAGCGCAGATCGGCCGGGCCACCGGCGGCCTGCTGCGGCACGGCCTGCCCGATCACGTGGTGGGGACCTCGAAGACCTTCCGCCAGCTGGCCAGGATCGCGGGCGCCGCCGCGTCCAGCGAAGGCCCGTACGTCAAGCGCGTCCTGCGGCACGCCGACGTCGCCGCGCTCGCCGAACGCCTGCCCAGGATGTCCCAGGCCGAACGGGCCAAGCTGCCGGGCGTCTCGGCCAGCCGGGTGGCCCAGCTCCCGGCGGGCGCCATCGTGGCCGACGCCGCCCTGGACCTGCTGGGCGCCGACCAGCTCGAGCTCTGCCCCTGGGCCCTACGCGAAGGCGTCATCCTCAGGCGCCTGGACATGCTCGCCCTGGGCCTTGAGGATGACGCCTTATCTTCTTACTATCGGCCTTTATTTTCTCACGGCCGTACGTGGCGCGGCGCCGCGTGCATTGGCCGACGAGTTAAGTTCTCGCTGCCGGGCACGAGGCGGATGCCGTCGGGGTGCTCATCCGAATCGAGGACCCCGGTCCGGGCCGACCCGCGCTTGTCTGGCTGAGACGGCGCGGCGCCCGGGCCGCCCGCGGGCGCCTGGCCCGGTGCGGGCGGGGACTGCGCTGCCCCGGCCGCGGTGGCCGGGCGCGGCGAAGCGGGGCCGACCTGGCGCGGAGGACCTCCCGGGCCGCCCTGACCCGCGGGTCCGGGGGGTGTGCCGGGCCCGTTACCGCCGCCCGGCCCGCCGGGGCCCGCCGGAGCACCGGCCGGGCGCGCCGCGCTGGCGGACTCGCCGGCGGCGATCGCCTTCGCGGTGGCCTGGTCGACCTCGTCCTCGAGCGACATGCGGGCGGTCTCGGCGGCCACGAGCGAGGAGACCCCGTCGAGGATGTCGGACAGCCGCTTGATCGTTTCGGTGTGCCTGGTGGACAGCAGGTTCAGGCGGCGCTCGGCCCCGTCGTGAATGGCGGTCGCCCGGGCCGTGGCCTCGTCCAGCGCCTTCTTGGCCTGCCCCTTCGCGCCGGCCAGCACGGCCTCGGACTTCTTCCTGGCGTCGGACGTGGTGTTCTCCGCCTCGGTCCGGGCGGCGGTCAGCGTCTTCTCCGCCTCGGCTCGCGCCGACGTGATCGCCCGCTCGGCCTGCTCCTGCGCCGCGGTCAGCATCCGCTCGGCCTGTTCGCGGGCCTCGGCGCGAGCCTTGTCCGCGTCCTGCTGGGCGTCGTTGCGCTGCCGGGCGATGTCCTCGTGAGCCTTGGACTTCTGCGACCGGGCTTCGTCGTCGGCCAGCTTGAGGATCTGGGAGATCCGCTCGCTGACCTCCTCGTGGGCGGGCTTGGCGCCGAGCGCCTGCTGGCGCGCCGTGGCCAGGTCGCGCTTCAGTTCCTCGCCGTCGTCAAGGGCGCGGGCAAGTCGCTGCTCTAGGTCCCGGATCTGGCTGCGGCAGCGGGCGATGAACTCGTCCACCTGCCGGCGGCTGTATCCGCGCATCTGCATTTCGAACGCATCTTCATGGGCGAGGTTCGGCAGGATATCAGTGTTGTCATTCATGGCTTTCCGAGGTCAAGTAGTCCGAAGGCGGCGGGAAACGATGTCCGGAGGCTAGTGAGGCTACTGAGGCTACTGAGGCGCAGGACCGCCCAAGGGGCGAGCGGGACCGCTACTTCGTAAGTATGCGCGCTCAGGACGAGGGTGGACGGACGAATACGAGCATGACTCTCGTCGGTCATCCCTGTCCTCGCAACCGGAACGAACTACTGTCCCGATTTATCCCGGTCTGTCCGGGATGGTTGCTGTTGCAGTACGTGAGTACTTTTGGCAGAGATACCGTTGGGGCCTTTGTGATACGCATTACCGGATTGACCGCAACTGCGCCGGGGTTTGGCGGAATCGTTACCGCCTGAGTGGGTAAAACGGTGCGTGAAGGTGGTAGGCGAATGACCCTGATGGGTCATGCGGAGGAGCAGTGTCGGCACGTAACCTGGGGCTCAACCGGATGGAGACGCGATCAGCGCCGGAGGTGAGCACGATTCCCAGACAGTTGGACCTGCGCGTTCATGACCGCGTCGCCCTTGACGAGATCGAGCTCTACGCCGAGGTGCTGACCGCGGTGGCGACCGCCGACCGGCCGCTGACCGCCGCCGAGCTCGACGAGGCGCTGGGCATCCACGACTGCTAGCCTGCGGCCCCGAGGCCCCGCTAGCTCGCGGCCCCGCTAGCCCCAGGCCCCGCTGGCTGGCGCTGCTGGTACATCGCGTCGGTGCTCCAGCGGGTGAACCCCAGGCCCTCGTACATCCCGATCGCGGGCGCGTTGTCCTCGTCCACGTAGAGCATCGCCTCGGCCAGGCCCATGTCGCTCAGGTATCCCAGCCCGGCCAGGGTCAGCGCCCGGCCCAGCCCGGTACCGCGCTCGCCGGGGTCTACCCCGACCACGTAGACCTCGCCGGTGCCCTGCTCCGGCTCCGCGGGCGCGGGAATCTTGGTCCAGTGAAAGCCGGTCATGACGCCGTCCCGCTCGGCGAGGAAGAAGCCCGCCGGATCGAACCACGGCTCCTGCTCGCGCACCTGCAGGTCGTGCCGCGTCCAGGCGCCCTGTTCCGGGTGCTTGGCGAAGGCCCGGGCGTTCAGGCTCAGCCACTCCTGTTCGTCGCGGCCGGGACGGAACGTCCGCAGCGTCGTGCCGGCCGGCAGGCGAGGCTGATCCAGCGGGTCCCGCAGTGACCGGCGCATCTGCCACAGCGCGCGGAAGCGCTCGAAGCCGGCCGCCCGGGCCAGCCGGGCCGCCGCGGGCAGGTCCCCGTGGGCCCAGATCCGGACCCGGTGCCCGTCGGCCTGGGCGATCAGCTCGCGCACCAGGGCCAGGCCGAACCCGTGGCCGCGGTGCCGCGGGTGGACGACCACCTCGCCGCTGACGTCCCGATCGGCGTTCCCGGGTGCGTCGAGGTATGCGTAGCCGGCGATCTCGTCGTTCACGTTCAGGATCAGATCGCGCCCCGGCGCCGGATCGGCGCTGGGGCCGCCCTCGTCGTAGCGCAGGTGCAGCCGCACGTGTTCCGACAGCGGCGCTACCGAGTCGGCGGCCGCCGCGGCCTCGGCCAGGTCCAGGACGCTGGCGATCTGGCCCGGATCCAGGCTGCCGCCGGTGATCGACCAACCCGTCATGGGCGGCAGGTTACCGGGCGGAGGCCGAGGTGCGGACTCCGGTGCCCCGGACGGCCTGCAGGCTTGGCGAGCCGGTCCGGGTCCGGTCGTCGCGGCTGAGCTCGGCTCGTTCGCTCTTGACCGGCACGAACCGGTAGCCGACGTTGCGTACGGTGCCGATCAGCGCCTCGTGCTCGGGGCCGAGCTTGGCCCGCAGCCGCCGGACGTGCACGTCCACCGTCCGAGTGCCGCCGAAGTAGTCGTAGCCCCAGACCTCCTGCAGCAGCTGGGCCCGGGTGAAGACCCGGCCGGGGTGCTGAGCCAGGAACTTGAGCAGCTCGAATTCCTTGAACGTCAGGTCCAGGACCCGGCCGCGCAGCCGGGCCGCGTAGGTGGCCTCGTCGATGGCCAGCTCGCCGGACCGGATCTCGTCCGGGGCCTCCGCCACCGCGGCCACGGTCCGGCGGCCGATGGCGAGCCTGACCCTGGCCTCCACCTCGGCGGGACCCGCTGTGTGCAAGATCACGTCATCCGCGCCCCACTCCGCGTTGACCGCGGCCAGGCCGCCCTCGGTCACGATCGCGAACAGCGGGCAGTCCAGGCCGGTGGTCTGCAGCAGCCGGCAGATGCTCTTCGCGTGCGCCAGGTCGCGCCGGGCGTCCACCAGCACCGCGTCGGCGGGCGGCGCCTCGATCAGGGCGGACGCGTCCGCGGGCAGCACCCGGACCGGGTGCAGCAAAAGCCCCAGCGCAGGCAGGATCTCGGCGGACGGCTCCAGCGCTCCGGTGATCAGCAGCAGGTCGCTCACTCGATGGCACCTCCACTCGCCGGGTGCGGCCGCACCCGGCTGTCCTTACCGCCTGTATAAACAGATAAGGACCCGGGGGCAACGATGCCCGGGTCCGCTGACCTAAGGATATCCGAAATGGCCAGAGTGACAATCCAGTACTGGGCCGCGGCCAAGGAGGCGGCCGGCGTGGCCGCCGAATCGGTGGAAGCGGAGACGCTGGCCGAGGCGCTGGATGCGATCGTGGCGCGGCGCGGGGACGACGCTGGCACCGAGCGGCTACGCTCGGTGCTCGCCACGTCGTCTTTCCTGGTCGACGGCGCGCCCGCGGGCCGCCGCGGGACGGCCGACCTGGTCCTTGCGGAAGCGGCTCGGATCGAGGTGCTGCCGCCGTTCGCCGGCGGTTAGCTTTGCGGGGTGGGCATTACGCCGGTTGTGCGGCAGACTGGTGGATAACGCCCTACAGTGGTCAAGCCAGTACGTTCCGAAGTCAGACCCCCAGCGGGGTGAGCATGAGCCACGTACCACCCAGCCGTCCTGAACTGCCGGGAGACAGGAATTTTCCCGGCGAATTGAACCACCCGGCGGCGCCGCGCGTTCTCAGTGGTGTGCCAAACGCGGGAACCGCGCCCCGCTCAGGGCGGGTGGCAGACGAAGCTTTTGTCCGGACACTGTACGCCGAACACGGCGGCGCCCTGCTTCGCTACGCCCTCCACCTCACGGGCGGTGACAGGCAGCGTGCGGAGGACCTTGTGCAGGAAACGATAGTGCGAGCGTGGCGCCACCCCGAGGCGCTCACCGACCGGCCGGCCAGGCCCTGGCTGTTTGCCGTCGCGCGCAACCTCGCGGTCGATTCCTACCGGGCCCGGCAATCTCGTCCGCCGGAGACCGGGCAGGCGGCCTTGGAGCTACTCCCGTCTGACGATGACGCCGACCGGACGCTGGAATCGTGGGCCGTGGCGGACGCGCTGGCGTCGCTGCGCCCCGACCACCGGCGCGTGATCGTGGAGACCTACTACCGGGGCTGCTCGGTCGCGGAGGCGGCGGCCACGCTGGGCATTCCGGCGGGTACCGTGAAGTCCCGGACCTTTTACGCGCTGAAGGCACTCAAGCTGGCGCTGCAAGAACGAGGGCTGGCGCCATGACCCAAACCTGGGATTGCGCCGAGGCGAGGACGTCGCTCGGCGTCTACGTGCTCGGCGCCATCGACCCCGCCGAGCGCGGGCTGGTCGATGCCCACCTGGCCACCTGCCGGGACTGCCGGGATGAGCTGGCCGGCCTGGCCGGGCTGCCCGCGCTGCTGGCCCGGGTCAACCCGGACGAGATCAGCCGGATCCGCGCGGACGACGCGGTCCGCCCGATGGCCAGCGACGATCCGCCCGAGGAGCTGCTCGGCACCGTGCTCGGCCTGGCCGACGCCCGGCGCCGCCGGAACCGGTGGCGGTACCTGTCGGCCGCCGCGGCCGTGGCGGCGATCGCGGGCGGGCTGTTCGCCGGCCTGAG
>Ga0302184_10002053_pt1 | contig 12886 bp, 8 predicted proteins | sample I_Palsa_N3_3_FD_200233 | JGI IMG/M metagenome (GOLD analysis project Ga0302184, IMG submission 200233) | Peat permafrost microbial communities from Stordalen Mire near Abisko, Sweden - I_Palsa_N3_3 | ecosystem: Environmental > Terrestrial > Soil > Palsa > Peat permafrost | place: Sweden: Abisko...
CGGCGCGGTGGTGGCGGAGCGGACCACGCGCGCCGCGCTGACCATCGGGCCGCTGGCCGTGGCGGTGCGGGACCCGGTCATGATCGCGATGGGCGCGGGCTCGCTGGCCGAGCTGACCGGGCGGACGGTGAACGTGGCGCTCGGCTCTTCCAGCCCGGTGCTGGTCCAGCAGTGGCACGGCCGCCGCCAGGAGCGCACCGCGCTCGCGCTGGCCGAGTCGGCCACCGCCGTCCGGACGCTGCTGGACGGCGGCAGGGCCGACGTGGCGGGCGAGGTCATCAGGACCCGCGGCTTCCGGCTCCGGACCAAGGCACCTGGCTCGCCGCTGACCATCGCGGCCTTTGGCAGCGGCGCGGTCAAGGTGGCGGCCCGGCACGCAGACCGGATGGTGATCAACCTGGTGACGCCGAAGTCGGCGGCCCGGCTGGTGGAGATGCTGCACGACGAATGCCGGGCGGCCGGGCGGCCGGTGCCGCCGGTGGCGGCCTGGGTCGCGGCGGTCGTCGGCCCGGCGGTCCTCGGCCCGGCGGTCCTCGGCCCAGCGGGTCCGGGTGTTGAGCAGCTGCGGCGGGGGCTGGTCGCCTACATGTCCGCGCCCGGCTACGGCGAGATGTTCGCCGAGGCGGGCTTCGCCGACGTGGTACGTTTCGCCCGGACCGGGCCGCATCCGGGTGAGCTGCTGGCGGCGATCCCGCCGGAGATCGTCGGGCATGTGTCACTGGTCGGCGCCGAGCCGAGCGTGCGGGCCCGGATAGCCGAATACGCCGACGCCGGCGTGGACGAGATCGCGCTCGTGCCGGGATCGAGCGAGGCGGATCCGGCCGGGGTGGGTACGCTCACCGCGCTGGCGCCGACGTCGTAGGGAGGAACGGTGGGGCTTCATCCGGCCGAGCGAGTCCGGGAGTACCGGGCGGCGGGCTACTGGAACGACGACATGATCGACGCGCTGCTGCGCGAGCGTGTCGCGGTGCACGGCGACATACCGGCGATCGTCGACCCGCTGAACCGGGACGCGCTGATGGACGGGCCGGTCCGCTCCCTGACCTGGCCAGAGCTGGACGAGCAGGTATCGCGGCTCGCGCAGGTGCTGCTGGACGAGGGGATCACGGCCGGGGACGTCGTCGGCGTCCAGCTGCCCAACACCGTCGAGATCGCCGTCGCCTTCCTGGCCATCGTCCGGATCGGTGCGATCGTGGCCCCGTTCCCGGTCCAGTACCGGGCCTACGAGCTCACTCATCTGTCCCACGTCGCGCAGGTGAAGCTGTTCATCACGGCCGGGCGCATCGGGCGGCGGCAGGCGGCGGCCGAGATCGCCGGGTCGCGAGAGCAGATCCCGTCGCTGCGCACCGTAGCCGCGTTCGGGGCTTCCGGGGCTTCCGGGGCTTCCGGGGCTTCCGGGACGGAGGGTGTCGTCGGGCTCGACGAGCGTATGGCGGCGGCCGGTGACCTTCGCGGGCTGGATCGCTACCTTGCGTCGTGGTCGCCGGACCCGAACGACTGCGTGACGATCTGCTGGACCTCGGGCACGGAAAGCACACCCAAGGGCGTGCAGCGGACCCACTACGACTGGATGGCGATGTGCACCTCGACGGTCGAGGGCCCGGACCTGACCGCCGATGACGTGCTGCTCAACCCGTTCCCGATGGTGAACATGGCCGGCCTCAACGGCATGTTCCTGCCCTGGCTCAAGGTCGGCGGGCTGCTGGTCCAGCACCATCCGTTCGACCTGGCCACGTTCTTGCGGCAGATCTCGCAGTACCGGGCGACCTACACCGTGGCGCCGCCGGCCCTGCTCACCACGCTGCTGCACAACGAGGCGCTGCTGGCGAGCGCTGACATCAGCTCGCTGCGGATGCTCGGCTCCGGCTCGACCCCGCTCGCGCCGAGCCTGCTACAGGGCTGGCACGACAAGTACGGCATCGAGATCCTCAACTTCTACGGCTCCAACGAGGGCATCGCGCTGCTTGGCACCCCCGAGGACATCCCCGATCCCGCCGTACGGGCTCTGTACTTCCCTCGCTACGGCGCCCGAAGCTGGTCCTTCTCGATGGCGCGCACGACATTGGCGCGGATCGTGGACCCGCAGACGGAGAAGGAGATCACCGCGGCGGGCGTGCCGGGCGAGCTGCGGATCAAGGGCCCCGGCGTGTTCCCCGGGTACCTGCCCGCCAGCGGCGTGCCCGACCCGTTCGACGACGACGGCTACCTCAAGACCGGGGACATCCTGGAGATCGCCGGGGACGAGCTGCAGTACCTGCACTATGTCGACCGGTCCAAGGACATGGTCGTCCGTGGCGGCATGAAGATCTCGGCGGCCGAACTGGAGACCTTCGTCTCCGGCCACCCCAAGGTCGCCGACGTCGCCGTGGTGGCCTACCCGGACGAGATACTGGGTGAGCGCGCGTGCGCGGTGGTCGTTCCGCGGCCAGGAGAAACGGTGAGCCTGGCCGAGATCGTCGAGTACCTGCGCGGGCTGGGTATCGCGACCTTCAAGCTGCCCGAGCGGCTTGAACTGCGAGACGAACTGCCCCGCAACTCGCTCGGCAAAATACTTAAGCGTGAGCTACGCGAAGAACTGCGGCATTCCGGCTAAAGCGTTTCTGTTATAAGTGCTCCGACTGTGGTTGTCTCGCCTGCTGATAGGGAAAGCCAGGCATGAGCTGAGGCAATAGCCCGGGGGCGGAAAGTGATCAAGAATTCCGGTTATAACTCCATTTTCTCATGCGCTCGGGCTGTTTCGAGATTTCCAACGCATAATGAGCAAAAAGGAGCGTATATGCGACACAAGTGGCCCATTCTCGCGGCAGCCATTCCCCTCATGTTCGGCTGGGCCCTGGTAGCGGCCCACCCGGCCGACGCCTCAAGCGTCGCGGGCGCTACGGGGGCTGCGGGCGTATTTGGCGGTTCCGGGGTTTCCGGGACGGGCGGCTGGGTGCAGTCTGGAGGCCTGGTCAGGGAGCTAGGTCACACGTCCGCGGACGGAAGACGGCAGACCGCAGACCGCAGGACGCAGACCGTGGTGTCCAGCAGCAACTGGGCCGGCTACGCCGATACCGGCTCCAACGACGAATTCACCAACGTCGCGGCCAGCTGGGTGCAGCCGGCCGGCCACTGCAGCTCCGGCGACCAGTACTCCGCGTTCTGGGTCGGGCTCGACGGTTACACCAGCAGCACCGTCGAGCAGACCGGCAGCGAAGTCGACTGCGTCGGCCAAACCGCCGAGTACTACGCCTGGTACGAGATCTACCCGAGCGCGGAAGTGACCTTCAGCAACACGGTCAAGGCGGGCGACCAATTCTCCGCCTCGGTCAGCTACCTGGGCAGCAATAAGTTCCTGCTCACGATCACCGACAGTACCCAGCACTGGAAGCGCTCGGCCACCCGGAGGCTGGCCGGGGCGGCGCGCTCCTCGGCCGAGGTCATCGCCGAGGCGCCATGCTGCAGCTACAGCGGCGGCATCTTGCCGCTGACCAACTTCGGCACGGTCAGCTTCAGCGGAGGGACGGTGAACAACGCGGGCCTGTGCACGCTGAACCCGGTGGAGATCACGATGCCGGACGCGTCCGTCTCGTCACTGTCGAACTGCCGGAACTTCGCCGCCAGCTACACCGGGTCTAGCGGCGGCGTCCCGGTCAGAGGTGGCGGCTTCTGACCGTTCCCGATGGTATGGATGTGGCACCCTGCGGGTTAGCCGGAGGTGCAGTGGGGGGCGGGGGGAGGAACGTCGAGGGTGGGGTTGCGGTCGAAGAAGCCGGTCGGCTTGAGCACGAAGCCGCAGCAGGCGACCGGCATGACCGGCCAGTCCTCCAGGCGCGGGAAGTGGGTGGGACCGAACGTATGCCACAGGACGATGTCGGCGCCGTCGATGTCCTTGTCGCCGGCGATGAAGGCGGGGAGGCCGGCGCCCCCGGGGTGCTGGTTCACGAAGTCGCCTGCGGAGTAACGCTGGTCCGTTTCGTATCTGGTGACCCAGAGGTGGTTGGTCGCGAAGCCGGCCCGGGCGGCCAGCGGGGAGGCAGGGTCGGCCAGCAGCACCGGCGCGGACTCCGGGTAGAGGGTGTAGCTGGCGGGGCGGCCGAACCGGTTCGCATGCTCGGCGCTGATGATCCGCCAGGTCCTCCCCCGGGCGCCGTCGGCGCGGCGGGCGGCCTGCGACTCGCGGGTCAGCCGGGTCACCTTCTGCACCATGGCGTTGCCGTACGGGTTCTCCGGCCCGATCGGCAGGCCGGTGACGTCGACCTCTTCGACCGCGTTGGCCGGCCCGTCCACGGTCATGTCCAGCCGCGCGCTGAACAGGTGCTGGTGCACGGGCGCGCCCAGGCCGGGCGCGACCTCGGTGGAGTACGGGTGGTCACCGCCGGGATGGGCCGAGGTGAACAGCACCCCGGTCAGCTTGACCTCGCACTCCATGGTGCCATCCAGGTAGAAGTACCAGTAGAAGCCGTAGTCATAGTTGCCGACGGTGGTGAAGTACGAGACCACGAGCCGGCGCTGGCGGCGGGACTGGGCCGAGCCGTTGAAGATGTCGGTGTGCTTCCACAGGATGCCGAAGTCCTCCTCGTGGATGCAGATCGCGTTCGGTATCGTGCGCGGCTGGCCCGAATCGTCGGTCACGGTCGCGTCCAGGTAGGCGATCTCGCCCAGGCAGTCGCAGCCGAGCTCGAGCGAGTTAGCCCACTTCCCGACCAGGTACTCCCCCGTGTCGAAGTACGCCTGCCAGTAGCGGAACTCCGGGTCGCCGTAGGGTACGACCATCTCCGGGATCGACGCCCGGTAGATCACCGGCCGCTCGCGCCCACCGCCGCGGCCGCCGTTGTGGTCGTGCAGGGCGATCTGGTGCAGGGTGAGGCCTTCGCGCGCGTCGAAGCCGATTCGCATCGACCAGTCCTGCCAGTGCAGCTGGTGGCCGTCGAGGGTAAAGCTTGGCCCTTCCGGCTGGCTGATCTCGATGGGTTTGAGCGTGCTGCGGTGCGGACCGCGCACGGCCTCGTCGTCGTAGTCCCCCGACTCGGGCGGTACCGGCCGCTCGAACTCGTCGGTGATCTTGAAGACTTTCCTCTCGATCAGGTCCACGTAGGCGGCGATGCCGTCCACCGGGTGCGCCCAGGCCAGGTCATGCTCCCGGGCCTGGATGAACGCGAGCACGCGCACCATCCGCCGCCGGTCGTCGTCGGCCACCCCGAACGCGCCCGCCGTGATCGGGCAGACGCGGATCTGGCTGAGGTCCTCGTAACCTCGCCGGGCCATGGCCGCGCACCAGTCCGGGTCGGCCTTGACAATCTCGTCCACGGCGATGAAATCGCCGTCCAGGATCGGCAACTGCCCGTCGGTCCGCGGGTCAAGGGTGCGCGCGCTGATGATTTCGTGGTGCGTGAGCGACACCACCACGTCGGTCGACTCGCCGGTGCCGGTGTTGACCAGGAATGCCCGCAGCCGCCGGTCCGCGGCTTTGGGATCCCCGGCCAGCACGTCGTCCTTGGGGGGCTCCTCGAGCCCGTAGTAGGCGAACCGGACCATGCCGGTCAGCAGCCCGGCCGCCGCCATGATGTCCCGTCCCGCCAGGTACTCGGCCGCGGTGGCCGGGTCGAGCGGATGCGCGGGATCGGAGCGGGACGCCTCGTCCGCGCGGACGGCGGTGTCGGTCATGGCAGGTCTCCCGGTGGAGCGAAACGGAGCCCGGTGGCGGAAGCGGACGCCGCCACCGGGCCGGATGGTTACTCGTCGGCGACGATCGAGCCGACCCGGTCGGCCAGGCCGGGGTCGCGCCTGACCAGCCAGATGGAGTAGACGATCGACACCACGATGATGGCCAGGGCGGCGAACGGGAACCAGTCGAACGGCTGGGGCTGCGGCGGCTTGCACAGGTAGTAGATGGGGACGGCGATCGCGACCATTCCCAGGACTGGCAGCACGATGTGCTTGAGTATGCTGAACTCGGTCGGCCGGTACTTCCGGTAGTAGAACGGCAGCGCCAGGTTGGCCAGGAAGTACACGACCAGGATCAAGATCGTGCCCATCGTGCTTGAGTCGATGAAGAAGTTCAGCGCGCTCAGGCTGTTGCCGTGTCCGCCGATCCAATGGCCGAGCGCCCAGCCGAGGGTGATGACGCTGGCGATGCCGACGAAGGCGATGATGGCGTTGACCGGCGTCCGGCGGACCGGGTGCACGTAGCCGATCCAGCGCGGCAGCAGGCCCTCGCGGCCGGCGTTAAAGATCAGCCGGCACTGCGAGTTGACCGCGGCGATGAGCACGCCGAGGGTGGAGGTCAGCCCGGCCACGTACGCGATGAAGGCCAGCCAGGGGGCCACGCTGTGGGCGACGCTGACGAACGGGATGGCGGCGCCCGCGAGCGCCGTGGCGTTGTAGCGGAAGCCGGAGACCGTGGAGTAGGCCAACAGCAGGTACGTGAAGGCCATGAGGGCGATCGACATGTACACGGCCCGGGGCACGTTTCGCCGGGGGTTGTTTGTCTCCTCGGCCAGCGCCGCCGAGTTCTCCCAGCCGATGAACAGGTAGACGGCCAGCGGGAAGCCGAGGGCCAGGCCGCTGAAGTGGTTGGTGATGTGGCTGGGCTGGAACGGCACCGTGTTGAGGTGGCCGCCGTTCTTGATCAGCACGGCGACCGACACGACAAGCAGCACCACCAGTTCGAAGCCGAAGAAGAAGCCTGCCAGCTTGGTCGACACGGCCACGCCGCGGAACATCATGAACATGGCGCCGGCGGCGAAGACGGCGGAGAAAATGATCCAGGGGATGGACACGTTCAGGTAAAACTGCAGCATCATCGAGAAGAACCCGCCGGAGATGACCAGCACCGACGAGATGGCGATAATGTACCCGGCCCCGCACAGCAAGGCGGTGGTCACCGCGCTGGTGCCGCCGAACGTCTTGCCCACGAAGGTGATGAAGCCGCCGGTCGACGGGTGCGCCCGGGAGAACTGCGAGAGCGTATTGCCGAGGAGCGCGATGGCGATGATGGCGGCGACCACGACCAGCGGCGAGGCCAGGCCTGCCGCGATCACGATCCCGGCGAAGCCGAAGTAGAAGCTGTAGGCCGGGCCGATGTTCGCCATCGTCGACGCGGAGATGTCAAGCAGTCCGAGGGCGCCACGGTGCAGCCGCTCGGGGGACTCAGGCGCCTTGGCTTCCGTGAACGGAACCCGTGCCGCTTCGCTCATATGCACACTCCCTCAAGAGGGGCTGACTGGGCTGATGCTTTGTACTGATTTAGTAGGGATAATGCGGGGGACCAAGGTTGACGGTCAACCAGCGACGCCGGATGAATTCCTTGATCTTGGGATCACCGCCTGCCCCGGTCCCCAAACCAGACAGGCCGGGCGCGCCTCCCCGCCGCGCGCGAGCACGGCTTCCGGCTTGCCCTGAGCCCCATGCCACGCTCCGGTTCTGCTGACCGCTGCCGGGGCGACATTGCTGGCAAGCGCTTTCCAATTTCTGCGAAACGTACCCGATGTGCACCTAGGTACGCAAGGGTCGGTTCAGCCCGGAAGCGGGGGCGGGGGCGGGGCGGTGCTGTCCCTCAGGATGACCTCGCCGGACACCGGGATGACGCGCGGGGGTTCCCGGCCCGCGTCGCCGCCCTGGGACAGGACCAGGCCCGCGGCCAGCTCTCCCATCCGCTTGAGCGGCAGCCGCACCGTCGTCAGCGGCGGATAGACGTCTCGCAGGGTACCGATGTCGTCGAAACCGGCCAGCGCGATGTCGGCGGGCACCTGCAGCCTGCCCGCCCGCAGCCGAGCTAGCGCGCCAAGCGCCATGACGTCGGTAACCGCGAACACGCAGTCAGGCAGCGGCTCGGCCGCGGCCAGGATGGTGCTCATCGCCTCGTAGCCGCCGTCCCTGGTGAACGGGCCGTGGATGACCCTGGCCGCCTCAAGCGGCACCGACCAGGCGGCGAGCCCGGCCCGGAACCCGTCAAGCCGGTCCCGCGCGGTCAGCAGGCCCCGCGGTCCCGCCAGCACCGCGAAGCGGCGGTGGCCCAGCGCCACCATGGCCTTGGCCAGCGCCTCGGCGCCCGCGGCGTTCTCCGGCAGGATCGTGTCCACGCCTAGCAGGTCCTGGCCGACGCACACGGCCCGTCCTCCTGAGCGGGTGAAGGCGGCGATCTCCGCGCGCAGCGCCTCCCTGGCCGCGACGTCATCGGACCGGCTGCCGATCAGGATCACCGCACGGGCTCGCTGCGCGCGCATCAGCGCGACGTACGCGCGCTCGGCCGCCTCGGTGCCCGACGCGGGAGACATGCAGACCAGCAGTTGCTGCGCGTCAGCCACCTCGATGAGACCGGCCGCGATCGAGGAGAAATAGGGGTCGGCGATGTCGTGCACGACGATGCCTACCATCGTGCTCTGCCCGGTGGCAACGGCCCGGGCCTGCAGGTTGGCCGTGTAGCCAAGTTCGGCGACCGCATTGTTGACCCGGTCGGCCAGCCGCGGCCCGACCCGGCGCGCGCCCTCGTTCACCACCCGTGAGGCGGTGGTCAGCGAGACGCCGGCCCGGTCGGCCACGTCCTGCAGCGTCACTCTCGACCACGGCCTGGCCGGCTGGGGCCTGGCCGGCTGGGGCCTGGCCGGCTGGAGGCTGGCCGGCTGGAGGCTGGGCGGCTCCGGACGGGCCTGGTTCACGGGCCCTCCTAACCGTCCCTGGTGCCGCGCTTGACCCGTAATCTGAGGCCAGCTTAATGTGGAAAGCACTTTCCCGCAGTAGTAGGTTAGCATCGCATTCGTCGCCGATCGAAGGCCAAATATGACGCGCAAGGTCATCAACGTTGCCCTGAACGGTGTCACCGGCCGGATGGGATACCGGCAGCACCTGGTGAGGTCCCTGCTGAGCATTCGCGAGCAGGGCGGCGTGCAACTCGAAGACGGGACCACCTTGTACCCCGAGCCAATCCTGGTCGGGCGCAACGAGGAGCGACTTCGCGCCATCGCCGAACGGCACGGGCTGGAGCGCTGGACCACTGACCTGGACGAGGTGCTGGCCGATCCCGAGGTCGACGTCTACTTCGATACGCAAGTCACCAGCGCGCGAGAGGTGGCCCTGTTGCAGGCGATCGAGGCGGGCAAGCACGTCTACACCGAGAAGCCGGTGGCCGGGTCGCTGGAAGGCGCGCTGCGGCTGGCCCGCGCGGCCAAGGCCGCGGGCATCACGCACGGCATCGTGCACGACAAGCTGTTCCTGCCGGGCGTGATCAAGCTGCACCGGCTGATGAACGAGGGCTTCTTCGGCCGGGTCCTCTCGGTCCGGCTGGAGTTCGGCTACTGGGTGTTCGAGGGTGACGAGATCCCGGCGCAGCGGCCCTCGTGGAACTACCGCGCCGAGGCGGGCGGCGGGATCGTGCTGGACATGTTCCCGCACTGGCAGTACCTGCTCACCGACTTGTTCGGCCCGATCAGCGCGCTTTACGCGAGGAACACCACGCACATCCCGCGGCGCTGGGACGAGTCGGGGCGCCCGTACGACGTGACCGCCGATGACGCCTCATACGCGATACTCGAGTTCGCCAGCGGCGCATTCGCCTCGGTGAACTCCTCCTGGGCGGTCCGGGTGAACCGGCGTGAGCTGCTCGAGCTCCAGGTGGACGGCACCGTGGCGAGCGCGGTGGCCGGCTTGCGTGACTGCGCCGTCCAGCACCGGGTGTCCACGCCGATGCCGGTCTGGAACCCGGACCTGCCCGACCCGATCGAATACCAGGCCCTGTGGTCGGACGTGCCTGACAACATGACCTTCGACAACGGATTCAAGGTGGAATGGGAGCTGTTCCTGAAGTGCGCGGCCGACGGCAGGCCGTTCGCCTGGGATCTGGCCGAGGGCGCGAAGGGCGTCCAGCTGGCTGACCTGGCGCTCCAGTCCTCCGCCGAGGGGCGGCGGCTCGAAGTGCCGGCGCTGGCCATCTGAGGTGAGCCGCCAGATCCAGCTGCCCGGCCGGGACGAGCCACTGGTGATCCCCGAGCCGGGCTGGGCGGCCAGCTACCCGCCGCCGGTGTCCCGACGGGTCTTCGCGGCCGCCCACGTCGCCGCGCGGCCGGCGCCCACGCGGCCGGGTGCCGACCGGGCGGGAGCTGCGGAGCGGGCGGGAGCTGGGGACGCCGTTATCGACTGGGAGTCCACGATGCGCTTTCGCGATCAGCTGTGGGCGCACGGGTTCGGCGTGGCCGAGGCGATGGACACCTCGCAACGCGGCATGGGGCTGTCCTGGGAGCAGGCCAGGGAGCTGATCACCAGGTCCGCGGCCCGGGCGGGGCAGCACCGCGCCGCCGGAGCCGCCGCCGTGCTGGCCTGCGGGGCGGGGACCGACCAGCTGGCCGACGGCCAGAGCTATCCGCTCCCCGAGATCATCGGCGCCTACGCCGAGCAGATGGCGTTCGTGCAGTCGGCGGGGGCCGAGGTGATCCTGATGGCGAGCCGGGCCCTGGCCGCAAGCGCCCGCGATGCCCGGGACTACCTCGAGGTGTACAGCGTGCTGCTCAAGCAAGCCGACCGGCCGGTGATCCTGCACTGGCTGGGCGAGGCCTTCGACCCGGCGCTACGGGGTTACTGGGGCAGCACCGACTTCGACACCGCGGCGGACACGGTGATCGGGCTGATCGAGCGGGCCGGAGGCCGGGTGGACGGCATCAAGCTGTCCGTACTCGACGCGGCCCGGGAGGTGGCGCTGCGGCGGCGGCTACCCGCGGGCGTCCGCCTCTACACTGGGGACGACTTCAACTACGCCGGGCTGATCCGGGGTGACGCGACCGGGCACAGCGACGCGCTGCTTGGGGCGTTCGCCGCGATCACGGCCCCGGCCGCCGCGGCCCTGGCCGCCCTGGACCGCGGCGACACCGATGGCTACGACGCGGCGATGGGACCGACGGTGCCACTCAGCCGGCTGATCTTCGAGCCGCCGACCTCCCGCTACAAGGTTGGGGTGGCCTTCCTGGCCTGGCTAAACGGATGGCAGCCGCACTTCGCGATGCTGGCCGGCCTGCAGCGGCAGCGCCCGGCCCAGCACTTGCTCCGGGTATTCGAGCTAGCCGCCGCCGCCCGCGCCCTGACCAACCCGGACCTAGCCGCCGACCGCATGACCACCCTGCTCCCCCACCTAGCCGACCCCGACCGCGTGTGACCGGCGCCGGCGGGTGGGGATGAGAGAGGGGGGCGGGGTGAGGGGGATCGGGCTGGAGCGGCTTTCGCTGAACCAGGCGACGGTTAAGCACCTCGGGCTGGAAGACGCGGTGGCGTTGTGCGTGCGGCACGACATCCCGGCGATCGGGCTGTGGCGCGACCGGGTCGCGGAAACCGGGCTGGCGGACAGCGCGGCTGCGGTCCGGGCGGCCGGGCTGCACGTGTCCAGCCTATGCCGGGGCGGCTTCCTGACCCGGGGCGATCCGGACGGGCGGGCGGCCGCGCTGGCGGACAACCGGGCGGCCATCGGCGAGGCGGCCGAGCTGGGCGCGGACACGCTGGTGCTGGTGTGCGGCGGACTGGTCCCTGGTCACCGGGACCTGGGCCTGGCCCGGCGCCTGGTCGCGGACGCGATCGGCGAGCTCGTGCCCGAGGCGCAGCGGCTGGGCGTCCGGCTCGGAATCGAGGCGCTGCACCCGATGTTCTGCGCCGACCGGTGCGTAATCAGCGGGCTGGGCCAGGCGATCGACCTGGCCATGACGTTTCCGGCCGACGCCGTGGGCGTGGTGGTGGACACCTACCACGTCTGGTGGGACGCCCGGCTGCCGGACGAGATCGCCCGGGCTGGCTCGCGGATCGCCAGCTACCAGGTGGGCGACTGGGTGCTTCCGCTGCCGCCGGACGCGCTGCTCGGCCGCGGTCACCTCGGCGACGGCGTCATCGATTTCGGGCCTATCTCGGCTAGCGTGACGGCGGCCGGTTACGGCGGCTACGTCGAGGTCGAGATCTTCAACGCCGGCATCTGGGACGCGCCCGCGGACCAGACGGCGGCCACGGTGCGGGAGCGGTTCGCCGACGTGCTGGGCGGCGGGCCGGCCGACGGCGCGGCGGACCATTGAGCCGGTTGCAGGCGGTTGTCGGCGGCTTGGTTGAATCGGGGGATGGATGACGTGCTGCTGCCGGGCGACGACACGGGCATCCCGGCGTTCTGGCAGGCGCTCGGGCTGCCGGGGCTGGCCGATATTCACACGCATTTTCTGCCGCCGCGGATGCTCCGCCGGGTCTGGGAGTACTTCGACGCGGCCGGACCGCTGATCGGGGTGAGCTGGCCGATCCGGTACAAGTGGAGCGACGAGGAGCGGGTGGCGCACCTGCGGGGCATGGGCGTGCGGATGTTCAGCGCGCTGGCCTACGCCCACCGGCCGGAGATGGCCGCCGACCTGAACGCGTGGACGCTGGCGTTCGGGCACGCCACGCCGGGGTGCTTGCCGTCGGCGACGTTCTACCCCGAGCCTGGCGTGGCGCAGTACGTGAGCCGGGCGCTGGACGCGGGGGCGCGCATCTTCAAGATCCACCTGCAGGTCGGCGGATTCCCGGCCGACGACCCGCAGCTCGAGCCGGTCTGGGGCCTGCTCGCCGAGGCTGGGGTGCCGGTGGTGGTGCACGCCGGGCACGCGCCGGTGGGGACCGAGCACACCGGGCCAGGGCCGTTCGGCGCACTGCTGGCGCGGCACCGGCGCCTGACCGCCGTCGTCGCGCACATGGGCGCGCCGGACTACGAGGCGTTCCTGCGGCTGGCCGCGGACTACGAGCGGGTGGCCCTGGACACCACCATGATCTTCACCGAGTTCTTCGACAAGCTGGCCCCGTTCCCGGCGGCGGGGCGGCCGCTGGCGCGCGAGCTCGGGCTGGCCGGCAAGATCCTGCTCGGCAGCGATTTCCCGAACATCCCTTATCCGTACGCCCGGCAGATCGCGGGGCTGAC
>Ga0302184_10002054_pt1 | contig 12884 bp, 10 predicted proteins | sample I_Palsa_N3_3_FD_200233 | JGI IMG/M metagenome (GOLD analysis project Ga0302184, IMG submission 200233) | Peat permafrost microbial communities from Stordalen Mire near Abisko, Sweden - I_Palsa_N3_3 | ecosystem: Environmental > Terrestrial > Soil > Palsa > Peat permafrost | place: Sweden...
GACCTGCTGCCCGGCGGCAAGTTCGTGCTCGGGTCCGCGGCCGGCAACATCACCTGCCGGGCGAGCCAGATTCTGGGATTCGTCGCGGGCGCGGCGACAGTCGGCGTGCTCCACCCCGGCATGACCTTGGGCATAGACGCCGTGTCGTTCGGAATCTGGGCTCTTATTGTCCTTCTCTGGGTGCAGGGCCCGGCCGTCCCCACGGCGGGAAGGGACGACGCGGCGTTCCCTGTGATCGGGTAGGGCAGGCTGACTTGCCTGGTGGGCCGGTCAATACTCTGGTCTAGAGCGACAAGAGAGGAACGGACATGCCCGCAAGCACCCCGCATACGGACCTGCTGCAGATCGATGACCAGCTGACTGAGGAGGAGCGCCTCATCCGCGACACGGTGCGGGCGTTCACCGCGGACCGGGTGCTTCCGCACATTACCGACTGGTTCGAGGCGGGCATGCTGCCGCGTGAGATCATGCCGGAGCTCGGCAAGCTCGGGGTCCTCGGCATGCACCTGACCGGTTACGGCTGCGCCGGCGCCGGGTCCATCGCCTACGGCGTCGCCTGCCGGGAGCTCGAAGCGTGCGACTCGGGCCTGCGCAGCGCGACTTCGGTCCAGGGCTCGCTGGCCATGTACCCGATCTGGCGGTACGGGTCGGAGGAGCAGAAGAACGAGTGGCTGCCCCGGATGGCGGCCGGGGATGCGGTTGGCTGCTTCGGCCTCACCGAACCCGACCATGGTTCGGATCCAGGCGGCATGCGGACATCGGCCCGGCAGGACGGATCGGACTGGGTGCTCTCCGGCACCAAGATGTGGATCACCAACGGCAGCATCGCCGATATCGCCGTGGTCTGGGCCGGCACCCCGGACGGCATCCGCGGGTTCCTCGTTCCCCGCGGAACTCCAGGCTTCACCGCGCGTGATATCCACAAGAAGCTGTCACTGCGCGCGTCCATCACCTCCGAGCTGCACCTCGACGAGGTCCGGCTGCCCGCCGACGCCGTCCTGCCCGGCGTATCCGGGCTGAAAGGACCGCTGTCGTGCCTGACCGAAGCCCGGTTCGGCATCGCCTGGGGCGTGACGGGCGCGGCCCGGGACTGCCTGGAGAGCGCGATCGAGTACGCGCGTACCCGCGAGCAGTTCGGCAAGCCGATCGGGTCCTTCCAGCTGACTCAGGCCAAACTCAGCTGGATGGCCGCCGACCTGTACCGGTCCCAGCTGCTCGCGCTGCACGTGGGCAGGCTCAAGGAGGCCGGCTCGCTCAGCCCGGTGCAGGTTTCCATCGCCAAGATGACGAACGTCAGGTCGGCCATCGACATCGCCAGGCAGGCCCGGACGATCCTCGGGGCCAGCGGCGTAACGCTCGAGTACTCCCCGATCAGGCACGCCAACAACCTCGAGGCCGTGCTCACGTATGAGGGCACCGAGGAGATCCATACGCTCGCCATCGGCCAGGCGCTGACCGGCATCTCCGCATACCGCTAGCCTTAAGCGCCGATCGGGCCGGGAAGTTCGGTACGCTTCCTGTTTGGGCACCGGTCGTTCGGTGCGGCGGGGCGTTAGCTCAATGGCAGAGCAGTGGGCTTTTAACCCATTGGTTCAGGGTTCGACCCCCTGGCGCCCCACCAGGAAAAACATCTGGTTGAGATAGCTGGGCGTGGCACGAGTCGTGGCACGAATGTCCGCATTCGAGTTATTGTGCTGTTATGGCCACGGCCAGAGGCGGTTACATTCAGCAGGTCCCCAGCGGTTCGTTCCGCGTTAGCGTCTACGCCGGGACCGATCCGCTGACGGGCCGGCAGATCCGCCTGCGGAAGACCTGTAAGACTGAACGGGCCGCGCAGATCGAGCTCGGCAGGCTGCTCGAGCAGGCCGCGGCGGGACGCCAGCCCGAGACGGACGCTACCGTGGCGCAGCTGATGGACAGATACGCCGAGGTCGCCGATTGGGACCTGTCGACCAGGAAGGCGAACGAGGTCTACATCCGGCGGGTGATCAAGCCCGCTCTCGGGCACGTGCAGGTCCGAAAAATTCGCGGGCCCCTGCTCGACCTCCTGTACGCGCAGTTGAGGCGGTGCAGCGATCCCGGGTGCACCGGGAAGCGGTTCATCGAGCACCGGAACGTGCCGCTCCTCGCTGTTGACCCGGGTAACCGTCAACCTGCCTGGCAGCAGGTGGTGGAGGCTATCGGGTCCGCGATCAGGTCTGGGATGCTCGCGGCGGGCGAGCCGCTGCCCTCGGTCCGGGAGATGAGCGCCCTGCAGGACGTGCCGGTGGCCACCCTGCAGCACGCCCTGGCGATTCTGGCCGACGAGGGACTTGTCGTCGTGCGCCAGGGCCGGACCGCGGTCATAGCCGGTGACGCAGTGACAGACCGGCGATCCGGCCGGGCTCCGCGCGACCGCGACCATGACTGCAAGCGCGCCGGATGCCAGCCGCACGTGTGCAAGCCGATGACGGCGAAGACGATCCGGAACCTCCACAGCATCTTGTCCGGCGCCTTCGCGACGGCGAAGCGCTGGGAGTGGATCGCCTGGAACCCGGCTGAGTCTGCTAAGCCACCGGCCGTTACGCGTCGGCCGCTGTCCGCCACCACACCTGAGGACGTCGCCAAGGTGATCGCCGAGGGCCGTAAGGCGCACCCAGTACTAGCGCTTTACCTGTGGCTGGTCGCCATTACCGGCGCACGCCGAGGTGAGCTTTGCGCGCTGCAGGTCCGCGACGTCGACCTGGTCAACGGCATCCTCCATATAGCTTTCAATTACGTCGTGGTCAGTGGCCAGCGGGTCCGGAAGGACACCAAGACACATCAGGACAGGTACCTGGCCATCGATCCGGTGACCTGCGCAATGATCAGCGAGCACCTCAACGTGATCCGCGCCGAGCTGGCCGCAGTCGGCCTCGAGCTACCCGATGACGCCTACGTGTTCTCAAATGACCCGATGGGCGCCAGGCCGTGGAATCCTGACTGGGCCACGCATAAGGCCAGCAACCTGGCGGCCGCGGTCGGCGTCAAACTCAATATCAAAGGGCTGCGTCACTACACGGCAAGTCAGCTGCTCGCGGCGCGGTTTGACCTGCGTAACACAGCAGCGCGTCTTGGCCACGGCAGCGGCGGAGCGACCACACTGCGGCACTACGCCGACCCGGTGTCTGAAGTCGACCGCCGAGCTGCCGCCTACCTCGCACAGCTCACTGCCGGATCCGTAGCTCCGAGTAAGTGAACACTTCGGCACGAGAGGGAGCAGTGCCAGCTCTATATAGCGTTGCGCTGGCCACCCGTTTACAAGAAATACGGATTTGTCAGCGGGCGCGCTAGCTCACCAATGGCTCACGTCATCGCGCTGACAGCACTCGCTGCGCTGGGATTATCTAGAGCGCCGTTCCACGCAGCCGCAGGAAATAGTCCATGACGGCAACAGAGCGTAGGAACCGGAGCCCGCCATACCGCAGCTCAACTTGACGACAGAGTCGAACAGGAGACCGCTTAGGTCCGCCGCAATGCCGAATCCATGCCGTTCTTAGATCAAGACAGCACCTGAAGCGCTGCGACCTGCGTCAAGGCCGCCATTTGTACCGCCACAGCAGCCACGCCACAAGCACCGCCTGTGCACCACCGCGACGTCTAGGCTAGCTTTCGTCGGTAAACCACGCCATGTCTCTTACTTGCCTACACTGAACACGTGAAGGCAAGTAAGAGGAGACGATCTCGTAAATCGCGGTCGGGCACTGCTCGCCCCCGGCCTGCGGCAACGCCCGCCCGTGCTCCGTCTGCCCAGCGGGCCGCAACTGCTTCTAAGAAAGCTACACAGAAACGCAGCTGGTGGCAGAAGATTCACCCGATTTCTACCTTCAAGCTCTTTGCTGCTTCTATAATATGGCTTGCCACCGTAGCAGCCGCAGTTAGTGGTTGGGCGTCCTACAGCAATCAGCACAAGCTAGCAGTTAATACGATAACCCAACAGCAACAGAATGATGCTCAGGGCGTGTCGTTTGCAGAGGAAAATTACGGAAAGAATAATTTGCTTGGCGCCACGATTATAGAAAATAATTCAAACGCTCCTGTGCACTACGTAGTCCTCGACGTTGGTGTAGTCAACTTCAACAACGTCCCAGCCAGGCAGTGGGTTCAGAAATTCTTTGCTTTCTCGCTTTATGATATACCTGCCTGCTCAATAGGCACCATTAATATTACAAACACTGCACTAGGGGAGATGTTGAAGCTTCTGGGGCCACACCATTATCAGTATTTCGTAACGAATGTCGGTCCCATGTCCTTTACGGACCGCTACGGCGTCTCATGGAGATATTCTACTGTTGGCCTACTGAAGCAGGGCCCCGGTCTGTCTAATGCTGTCCAAACAACAAGTATCGCAGTGCCTTTTAAAACATCCACTGGCTGCTCCTGAATCGCAGCTTCCTATGGGTAGGTGAATCGGGTTGCTGACAGCCGTTATGCAAGGATGGTCGATCCTGGGCGCCGCTTCGATCGCTCTCACTTGTCCCTACCGAGCCAGGGGCTGGTGGCCACCATAGGTATGAATGCAGGAACCCACAGGTTCCAGACCCGACCGGCTACCGGAGTTGCTAACGAGACGGGCGGGATAGGGAGACGATGCGAGACGAGCTACGCCCAGCCGGGCCTTTGCCTGGTTAGCGAGACGCGCCGCAGCGCCCGAGACAGGAGAGACGTGCGTCATAGTGCTCATAACCCAGCGACGACTGGCAACCTCTTGGCGCGCCAGTAAGTGGCTACAACGAAATGCAACCGCCGAACAGAAGTCGGCCGACGGCGCATTACGAGAGGCATGCGCCCCCGCCGCACATGCGCTAGCTGCACCGATGGCACGAGTGATCGCACTGATAGCAAGCGCGGCGCTGGGATAATCCGGTGACTCGGTCCACGAACCGGTCCACGCTCGACGCCCTGTCGTATCATCATCCAGCTACTGTGCGTAACGTCACCCGACGGTCACGCCATTCATTCTACGGACGGGCCTGCCCTCATAAAACCGACGGTTTTCAAGAGCATCCGTGGTTCACACGCCACCACCGCCGTCACCTGGCCTTCTAGCAGTCGGGGGCGGGCTCGCCAAGCAAGATCATCTCGCGTATATCCCGCGCTCGGCCCGTTCGTTGCTGCTCTTCTGTCACCTCCGCTGTCAGCTTGGTCTGCTCGGTCAGGGTCGCGCGCATACCCAGACGGGTATGCCTGCTGCTCTGACCAGCTGGACGGCATGGCTGCTGCCGGGGGCTGTCGTCCTTGATGAAGGCGGCGCAGCCGTCCGCCCCGAGGGGGATCATCTCCGCGTTCCGGCGGTATCCTGCAGCTCGCCCGTAGCGCCGCTAGCTGGCGGGATGCGCCTCGATCTGGTAACCGGGGGTCCGGGCCGCGTAGGCGGCGATGGCGTCGGCTGCGCGCGGGCACGCGCCATGCACCAGCAGTACCCTTCGGGGTGCCGGGCGAGGATCACCGCCAGGGCCTGCTCAATGGCCCGCACGTCGTCCCAGGTACGGCTGCCGGTGACCAGCAGACGGAACGGCTGGCACATCGGTGGTCACCTCCGCTGCCTACTGATCGCGTGCCCGGGCGTGTCCCTGCTCAGCGAAAGGCACTTGCTCCATATCCGGAACCTCCACGTTTACAGGGGGATAGCCCGCGCCCGGCTGGTGGGCGCTCCTGCCCCACCCTTAATTACCAGCCGAGTGTCCGCAGGCTCCAGGGTCAAGCGTGACTTCGCGTGTACGTTCACCAGGCAGTTTCCAGCGGCATCCGAGCCCTGCGATCACAGTCACGCTTGAGGCTGGAGGGGCGGACACGTACACTCAGCGGCCATCCCCGGACCTGAGTCCGGCCAGACCTCTCGCGCCTTCCGCTCGCTGCGGAGACCTTCTGATCCGTAGGCTGAGGCAAGTCGTCCAGAACCCTCCATTGCCGTCTGTGCGCTTTGCCGAGTAGGAGGCTACAATTTCGTCTGTGGCGAGCCAACAGGAACCCATTTCGGCAGGGCGCCCCCCTGCGACATCGTTTGTCCTCGGTATTATACTGATTGCAATCATTGGTGCCGGCATAAGTAGCCTCTTCCTTTTCACTCATAACGTCGGCCTTCTCGCTTCCGCAATCATTGCCATTGTCATTGGTTCAGCAGGGCTTTTTTCTCTCGTCTGGGGTAATATAAAAAGAGTTCGCCTTATACGCGATTTGAGCGTGTACGCCGCCAAACAGAGAGAATATCTGGAAAAGAATCCCGCCGAGCGTGACGCAATATTGGACAAATTGCGTGATTACGAGCTGGCATTGCTTGAAGTGTCCGCGGATAAACAAGCGGACCAGATATCTCGAACCATAGAGGATTTGGGCGGCGTACCTCCTTCCAGCGCTAGCGGTGATGATAGCGGAAAATACCCTTCCGGCCTTGGGTATCCCCCTGGGGCTGGTTAAGTTGCCCACCAGCAGAATCAAGGATGAGCGCATTCGCAACCGCGTGCGGGCTATCCTCACGGCAGCGAACGTGGTTCCGTTGATTGCCTCTTTGATTGGAACTGTACCTGCCACGATCTCTCTTGTACTTGCCCTCTCTACGTCTTCGCCCGAATCGTCAGGTCCTCCGGCTCCTACTTCCTCAGCGTCTATCATAAGCATATCCTCTTCAGGCGGCGTGACCATTCAAGGTATAAGCACATATTCGAAACTAGCTGAATGCGGAATGTATGAAGAAGGCTTTCTCGTACCTTTGGCACGGATAGATCGCCTGATGGCTGAGGCTTTGATTAGGTCGCATTCATCCATAGACAAACTCTGTGGACTGAGTATCTCGTCTGATCCTTAGATTGTTTCGCCAGTGCAGGGCCGACATGGCCTGCGGCGAGCGGGCGTCCCGGGCTATCCGGGAGTGACCATGAGTTCTTGATGCTGACCGCCCGCCCGGCCCGCACCGGGCGCGGCGGAACAGCACTGATCCTCGGCAGCGCGACGGCGGGCAGGTGAATAGTCAGTTCGCTTGCCGCTTTTCTTCCCGATCGGCGCCGCGGGGGCCGTCAGGCCCGGAGCGGCGCCAGGCGTCGGCGTCTGTTCGTCTTCGTCCTTCTCCTGCCCGTCATCACGCCGTCCGCCCCGCTCCCGTCAGCGGCCCGCGCCACCCGTAGCGGTGTGACGGGATAACGTCGGCCAGCAATCTGGCTGGGCTTGATATACATAAGGCCAGATTCGGCAGTGCAAGCGCGATGGAATGGGCAGACGCTCTCCTTACCATAACCATGGCATCATGCATCACGAGCGCTAGCTACATTGATTGCACGAGATATTGCACTGTTGGCACTCGTCACGCTGGGCTTATCCGGCATGCCGTGCCACGAACCGTGCCACGTGGGTGCCAGCAACGTTCGATTGCCGCAACTAAGCGTAGTAATCGGAGACCTGGCAGCGGTGATGCCGTGGGCTTGGAAATTTGGTCCTACGAGTTCTTCTGAGCTGCCTGACTCCGAGACACTCGACCACGCCCGATACGCGCCCAGGTTAGCCCGCTGCGTTTACCCCGCCCGGCCAGGGCGCCTTGATAAGTCGCCTGCTCGTGAACCATTCGCCCTATTGGCCCTATGGCCCCTTGGCTGCGAGAACTTTCTCTACGGTCTTTTTCAAGGCCGCGCGCCGCCGCGCCTGGCGGCGCCTGACCGCGCACGCGGTCAGCGGGACAAACTGGCGTGTTCAACAGAAAGCAGGCGCGATGCGCCCACGGGAACCCGCCACACCACGGGGCGGCCGCTCTTCTTACCGCTGGCGCGGACGACGGTGGCCGCCGAGGCACGGACATCCGGCCAGCTCGCCGCATCAGCCGGGCGCCGCATGCGATGACCGGGCACGGCCATTCTCCCGGCGCGACAATTGTCGAAGCCAAGCAAGATCACCGTCAAGGCCAGGCTGTGCACGCAGGACAACCGGTACCGGATCAAGGCGACCAGGCGCACGTACCCGCGAACCCGACCTTGAGGGTGATCTTCCATCGGTCCGATCCGGCGCCAGTCGGAAGGATGGCCAGGATCGGACTCGGCCATGACGACAGCAGGAAGGTGCAGCACTCGCACCGCAAGCACAGACTTCTGACCTTACGCCCGCGCCCCGAGGCCCGAAAGTCGCTAGAAGAAAGGAGATGAACCTGGACCTGACCTGGACCTTCGGGCACTGACAGCATAAAATGGTTTGATATATGCAGGCCCGGAGGTGGGGGCTCATGTCTGGATGCAGCGACGCAGGAAGATGCTACTGCGGTTGCGCTCTATGCTTGACTGGGGCGCATTGCCTCGGGCACAGGAACGGGGCGGGCGTCATGAACTGCCACTTGTGGTGTACCCGTCAGCCGGTCACTTATGATAAGGCGGCGCTGGAAAACGAGAAGGTGATATATCGAACTAGGGTCACGTGTATATATATTGATTGGAACGCTGCTAATCAAAGTGGAGAGTGCGTCGTTACGAATGTACGTCTCATTTTGAAATGGGACGATGGCTCATCTAATGAGTATCCGTTGACGAGAATTGCGTCTGTGCAAGCTGTACCCGACATAAGGTTCACTAGTCGACTCAGAAAGGACGTCCCCGGAATACGGGTACACTTGACTAATAGAAATAATCTAATAGATGATCTTAGATTGGCAACACCGACAGCCGGAGTGCTTGCTTCGAAAATCAGATCCGCCATGACTTAGCCTGAGCTGATTTATCCAGTTGCTACGGCCAACGGGTCGGGTAATGCAGCAGGAAAGTACAGCAACCATGCCGACCCGCGCCCGGCGCTCATTGACCGAATTCGCCCGGTTGACCTGCCTGAACGACCTTCATTGACCGTCCTGCGTCTGGTTTGCATCGAGGTGCTCCGCCTAGCCCTGGCCCGCCTTCGCGGGCTTCGTGACCTAGTGCGCGGCTTCCGTCCCACCGCGACGGCCCGCAACGTTGACCAGGGATTGTGGTTCATCGGGGGATGAAAGTCGAAAAGCAGTCTTCACGCCGGGACCAGCGTGGGTCGAGCGGACGTTAAAAACGCCTCCAGCCCTCGAGGATCGGAGGCGTTTAAACAGGTCCGGGGGGTTACGGGGCGGGTTACTCGTCGTGCATGGGCTGGCCGTGCGGACAGAGCGGGTAGCCCTGCCCGACCCATTTGCGGGTGGTGCGGACGGTGTACCCGCAGCATCACGCTGACCTCCGGCGTAAGCCGCCCGCGGCGAGCACCGAGACCGGGGAAGCTGGCGCGTGACAGCACTAGGCCCGCACGTGTGGTCTACGTGAAGTGGGCCCGGCCTGGCCGCTGTAACGCACCGTGTTCGGCACGAAGAGATCGTTGCTCGCTGATCGTGGCACGGGTCGTGGCACGGCACACCTGCGGAACCTGTGCAATGACGGCCGTAGGCGCCACCGGACCGTGGCATCCGTGCAGGCAGCGCGCCCGCGGCACTGGGCCGGGCTGCTTTTAACCCATTGGTTCAGGGTTCGACCCCCTGGCGCCCCACCACAGGGAAAGTCCAATGGCCGTAACCGAGCGTAGCGGGCAAACGCCACCGCAGCGGCGCCGCAAGTTGCCATGATCCGACAGGACAGTCGAACAGGTCGTTTGTGATCCGACAACAGATGTGCGACGCATATCTGCCAGTTGATGTGGACACATGGTCTAGGAAATGGGAGCAGCGGTCCGCGGGCCGCTGGCCTTTGATGTTATGCACCGGCGGTAAACTGCCAACCACAAACCCCTAACCAGGAGGGGCGCATGGCCAAGTTCATACTCATCAAGATCAGCCTCATGGCCGAGATCACCGACGCCGACGCGCTACGCGAAGCCGCCCTCAAGAGCTTCGACGCCGCCGACACGACATCGGATGACTACCCCGACACCGCTGACTGGCACGCATCGGAGGAAGGCCAGGAGGACCGCCGCCTGATCGCCACCGAGGACAAGGAGGCCCTGCACGCACTCGTTGACTGGGCCAAGGCCAGGGAGCTGCTCGACGGCGTGCCCGGTGCCAAGGCCAGCAACCTGGTCAACCCGCACATGTACGAACTGGAGGGCACCACGCAGCGCGAGGCCCGCGACGCCTGGGGGAAACGCGAGGGGATCCCATGGTTGGCCGACTTGCCTGAGTCGGCTGACTGACGCCAACCCCCCAGAGATCACGACGGCACTCTGTACAGCACCGCGACCCTGCACCGCGACCCACGGCCAGGGCCAGTCGAACAGGTCGTTGCATTTGCCGAATCGGGCCGTACTTGGATCAAGTCGGCTCCGCTGTTCCCTCTGCGCGAGCAAGAATATCTACCTGCACGGCAGGGGAATAATTGCAGGCCATATTATTTGGCTTGGACTCGGCTCAACCCCGGCAGCCCCTCCCGGCTCGGGTAGCCAGCCGAATGGCACCACACCTACCGCAGGCCTCGGCCCGACCTGCCCCGGGCCCTGGAATTCCACGACCGCTGGCTACCTGGCACCATGCGCCGCATCACCAGCTTCACCGGTGAATGCAGGCCGCAATGCGTGACTCTCCGCAGCCCCGGTAACTGGCCCGCTCGTCCCGGCTATCACTAAAACATTCGCAGGCCGACGATGAAGCGCGGACCAGGCCCTGCATCTGGCGCTGGACACAATCCTCCAGCCATGGCCGCCAGCTCACGAGGCCGGGCGGTACACCCGGACAGCGTCCTCCAGCAGCATGCCGCCACCGACCGGCCCACGAGCAGCATCTAGTGCCTCCCGATAGGCGGGATCCCCCACAGCATCGGCATGAAATCTCCACCGAAGCAGGACACGGCGCAATTGCTTCCACCCAGCCGGATCACGAGCATTGTCCACTGCATCCCGGTACTGGTCCAAGAAGAATCCGCGCTCGTCCACAGGCAGCTGATCGAGGATAAGCTGCGGGTCAAGCGGATCCTCGCGCTCGGCGGGCTGAGCACTCACGGTGTCATCGTAACGCGCCGGGAAGGGCATGGCCGACGGCACGCCGGGCTCAGCCACCGGCGAGCCTGCTACGGGAATCCTGCAAGGCTGGGGTTTGACCCGACAGTCGTAGCCAAGGGTGAGACCGGGGACCGGCCCCCGACCGATGAGGTGCTAGACGCATGGTGCGAGGCCTGCGGCTTGGACCGGGAGCTGTTCGGACGATGGGCAGCGTCCGCCCGGCGCACCGATGGGCCGATACCGAGCTGGCTCGAGGGCTGGCTCGAGGCGGAACGCGCCGCGCTTGTGGTCCCCGATCCGCGGGAATAGCTATCAGCGGACTGCTGGCTGATCGGCTAGCAGCCGGTGCCGGGTGCCCATGCCGGGCGTTCTGGCGGCGATGTCTTCCAGGCTGCGCCCGGCTGGCTCGGGCAGGACCAGGGTGAGCGCGAAACCGGATACGGCTACTCCGGCGGTGAGCAGCAGCGTGCCGCGCAGGCCCAGTGAGGTCTGCAGGACCGGGAACAAGAAGACCCCGATGAAGGCGCCGAGCTTGCCGACGCCCGCCGAGATGCCGTGCCCGGTGGTCCGCATGGTGACCGGGTACAGTTCGCTGGGCAGCACGAAGGTGGTCATGTTCGGGCCGAACTCGGTGAAGAAGTAGCTCACGCCGTAGACCAGCAGGAACGGCACCACCATGGTGGTCATGCCCGGCACCAGCGCGATGACAGCGAAGCACAGTGCCATAACCGCGAACCCGGCCAGCTGGAGCCGCCGGTGCCCGATGCGGTCCAGCCGGGCGATGGCCAGCGCGTATCCAGGTACCGCCGCCACCGCGAAGATCGCCAGCTGCAAGGCGATCTTGGTCATGGTCGAGGCGTGCGGGGCGATCAGGCCGAGGATCTGCGGGGTGGAGATGGTGTTCCCGTAGTAGGCGTAGTCGAGCAGGAACCAGCAGCCCGAGCCGAGCAACGCCAGCGCGATCAGCGGCCCGATGATGAGCCCGAGCGCCTGGGTGCCGAACACCATCCCGACGAGCTTGCCGCGGTCTTTGCGGTTGGCGTACTCGCTCACCATGACCGCGCTGACCGGGTAGTCGCCGCCGACGCCGATGCCGAGCAGGAACCGGAACCCGATCAGCACCCAGAACGAGCCCGACAGCGCCGATCCCAGCGCTAAGGCGATCATGATCGCGGCGACCAGCCAGTACACCCGCTTGCGGCCGACCACGTCGGCGTAGCGCCCGAACACCAGCGCACCCAGGCACGCGGCGGCCAGCATCGTGCTGTTCAGCACGGCCAGATGGGCTGCGCTCAGGTGCCAGTCCCTGGTGATCAGCGTCGAGGCGATCCCGATGACGAACAAGTCGTAGGCGTCAGTGAAGAATCCGACCCCCGAGGCCAGCACCGCCCGCAGGTGGGATCGGTTCAGCGATGCCTCATCCAGCGCCGCGACCAAGTCCCCGGACCCGATCTCAGCCACGTATCACCGCTCCGCTCCCAGCGTCTGACACGGTGGCCTGGATCTGGCCGCTGTTGTCCTACTGCATCGGAAGCCGTTACGCGTAACATGGGATGGTGGCTGACACCCGGAACTGCGAGCAATGCGGCACGTCGTTCGCGCCGCGCCGCGAACACGCCCGGTTCTGCTCGGCCCGCTGCCGGGTCGCGTGGAACCGCCGCAATGCGAGCGACTCCCCGGCGGCGACGGGTCCGCTTGACTGGTCCATCACCGCGATGCGGGAGACCACCGACCGGCTCATGCGGGCCGGCGGACTGGACCAGGCCAACGGGTTCGCCGTGATCAGCGAGGCCGTATGGTGGGTCACCATGGTCGACGCCACCCTAATGCGCTACCACCCCGACACCTACAGCGACGTCCTGGCCCGCCAGGATGCCGCCCGGCGTCCGATCACCGAGGACACCTTCGGCGGCCTGCGGTTCGTCCGGAACCGGATGGGTTACGACACCGAT
>Ga0302184_10002055_pt1 | contig 12878 bp, 13 predicted proteins | sample I_Palsa_N3_3_FD_200233 | JGI IMG/M metagenome (GOLD analysis project Ga0302184, IMG submission 200233) | Peat permafrost microbial communities from Stordalen Mire near Abisko, Sweden - I_Palsa_N3_3 | ecosystem: Environmental > Terrestrial > Soil > Palsa > Peat permafrost | place: Sweden...
CCGGTCCTAGTTGTCGTCACGCGATTGCTCGCCTGTCCGAGGGACCTAGGCCTTTAAATGGCTAAGACCGCGGACCCTGTGTACGGGTCCGCGGCCTCAAGGGGAACTTGGCCGGTCTTTGCTTAGACCGGTTTCCTATCTGGAGGCTCTGGCGGCGGACCCGATGCGCCCTCACCAACGGCGTAGGCGCGCGTCATGTAGTTGTGGATATTCGTCTGGCCGAGCAGGGTCGCGACGACGTCCGGCTGCGGTGGCTGGGCCGCGAACGCGGCCTTGCCCCGGAGACGCGGAACGGCGTGCGCGGCCGCAGAATTGAACAGAGCAGCGCACGGCCCTGTGCCGCGAGTGGCACCGGGCACACTGATCCCCGGGAAGCTGACCGCCAGCGGGTTGGAAGCACCCAGGCGCGACGGCCACGTCAGTTCGGACTGAACGGATGCGTTGATGTTTGCCACGTCGGGGCACCTCCCTCCGGGAGTGGTCGACAACTAGCCCGCGGACATGCGAGAAGCCTAAGTGTTGCCCCCTGAAAGGGGCAACAGTTTTTTGACCTGGGATTTTGTGATCATGGAGCCCGCACAGGTCTATGGGGGTTCTCCGCGGGTCAGGACTCCGGCGGGCCGGACCGGATCAGGCCCTCTTGCGTGACCGACACCACGAGCTCGCCGGCCTGGGTGAACACCTGGCCGCGGGCCAAGCCCAGGGCGCCGAAGGCCACCGGCGATTCCTGCGCGTAGAGCAGCCAGCGGTCGGCCCGGAACGGCCGGTGGAACCACATGGCGTGGTCCAGGCTGGCGCCCGAGGTGCGGCCGTCGGACCAGGACAGGCCGTGTCCGGTCAGCACCGAGTCGATCAGCGTCATGTCCGAGGCGTAGGTCATCAGGCACACATGCAGCAGCGGATCGTCGGGAAGCTCGCCGTCCACCCGCAGCCAGATCAGGTTCGAGGTGGTCCGCAGCGCGGGATCAAGCGCCGCCTCGGCGGACAGCGGACCGACCGAGCGCAGGTCGAAGGGATGGGCGAACAGCCGGGACTGGGCCTCGCCGGCCACCCGGCGCAACCGTTCGGAGGTCCGCTCGACCGTCTCGGGCGGCGGCGCAGCGGGCATCGGGTCGGCGTGCACCGGACCCGATTCGGGGTGGTGGAAGGACGCCGACAGGGTGAAGATCGTCTTGCCGTGCTGGATCGCGGCCACCCGGCGGGTGGTGAAGGACCGCCCGTCCCGGACCCGGTCGACGGCGTACACGATCGGCACCAGCGGGTCGCCCGGCCTGATGAAGTAGGCGTGCAGGGAGTGCACCGGACGGTCGGACGGCGCGGTCCGCCCGGCCGCGACCAGCGCCTGCCCGGCCACCTGACCGCCGAACACCCGCTGCACCCGCTCCTTGGGGCTGCGGCCGCGGAAGATGTTCACCTCGATCTGTTCCAGGTCGAGCAGATCGAGGAGCCGGTCGAGCTCGGAAGACATCTGCCCTCATCTCGTCAAGAAGCGCGGCTTCGCGGTATCTGTCACCGGCGCAGTATCTCGCATCACCGCAGCCGGACCTCATCCAGGAAGCGCGAACGCGGCCTTCCGGCGCCGCGGCCGCCCTGGGCCGGGGCGCGGGCCGGGGACCAGGACAGGTACAGGTGCTCACGTGCCCTGGTCACCGCCACGTACAGGAGCCGCCTTTCCTCCTCGATCGCGTCCGGCGTCCGGGCGTGCACGATCGGCATGAGCCCTTCGACCAGGCCCGGCAGCAGCACCGCGTCCCACTCCAGGCCCTTGGCCGCGTGCATCGAGGTGAGCGTCACGCCGTCGACGGCCGGCGCGTGCCCCAGCTCGGCGCGCTGGGCCAGCTCCGCGGAGAAGTCGGTCAGCGTCGCGTCCGGCCGTCGGGCGTGCATGTCGTCCGCGAGCTGGGCGATCGCGGCCAGCGACTCCCAGCGTTCGCGGGCCGCCGCACCGCCGCCGGGCGGCCCGGCCGTCAGGCCCATCCCGGTCAGCACATGCCGGACCGAGGACGGCAGCGGGTCGCCGGCCTTCCTGTCCCGGCCAACCCCGGCCGCGTCTCCGCGCGCCGCGCCGCGCAGCAGCACCAGCGCCTGGCGCACTACGGGCCGCTCATAGAACCGCTCGGCGCCCCGCACCACGTACGGCACTCCGGCCTGCGCCAGCGCCAGCTCGAAGCGCTCGGTGTCGGCGTTGATCCGGACCAGCACCGCCATTTCCCTGGCCACGGTTCCCCCGGCCAGCAGGGCCTGGATCTGGATCGCCAGCCCCGCGGCCTCGGCGCCGTCGTCGGGGTAGGCGGTCAGGACCGGCCGCGGTCCGGGCGGCCGCTGCGCGATCAGCGCTGCCCCGGACCGGACAAGCTGGTTGGCCACCGCCACCACCTGCGGCGTCGACCGGTAATCCCGTACCAGCCGGACAACGGTCGCCGCCGGGAACTCCGCGGTGAAACCGGTCAGGTACGACGGCGTGGCCCCGGTGAAGGAGTAGATCACCTGGTTTGGGTCGCCGACCACGCACAGCTCGTCGCGATCGCCGAGCCAGGCGTCGAGCAGCAGTTTCTGCAACGGGTTCACGTCCTGGTACTCGTCCACCACGAAATACCTGAACGTCTGGCGGACCTGGTCCGCTGCGGCCTGGTTCTCGCCCAGGATGGCCGCGGTCAGCTCGAGTGAGGACTCGAAGTCGATCAGCTGCCGTTCTCGCCTCAGCTGCTCGTAGGCGGCGTAGACCGAGGCCATCGGGGCGATCCCCGCGGCAGGCGACCGCCCGGCCGCCGCCGCGACCCGCGCATAACCGTCTGGGCGGACCTGGGTGACCTTGGCCCACTCGATCTCGGCGGCCGCGTCGGACAGGCCGGCGCCCCGGTTACCCTTGCCCGCAGAGCCCTCCAGCCGGACCTGGGCCAGCTTCGCCGCCTCGCGCACCAGGACGGCCTTGGAGTCGACCAGTTGCGGCGGCCGTCCGCCGATCACCCGCGGCCAGAAGTAGTTGAGCTGGCGCAGCGCGGCCGCGTGGAACGTGGACGCCCGCACCAGGCCCAGGCCAAGCTCGCCGAAGCTCTGCTGGCCTTCGGGGCGCAGGCCCGCCCCGAGCTGCCGGAGCCGACCGCGCAGCTCGCCGGCGGCCCGGACGGTGAAGGTCAGCGCCAGCACGTGCGCCGGGTTCACCAGGCCGGCCGACACGGCGTACGCGATCCGGTAGGTGATCGCCCGCGTCTTGCCGGTACCCGCGCCCGCCAGCACGCACACCGGCCCGCGGGTCGCCAGGGCCACCTCGCGCTGCTCGGGGTCAAGCCCGGCCAGCAGCGCGTCGGAGGTTCCCAGCACCGCGTCCGCCACCTGCTCATCTTGCCGTATCCGGGCCCAGGCCCGGACCCGCCCGGGCCGCGAGAACGCTGCCGGGAAGCTGGGGGTCTCCGCCGGTGTTACAAGAATCGGTAATTTCACCACACTTAAGGAGGCTGCGGGTGCCCGGTCAGCTAACTATGTACACCACGACTTGGTGCGGTTTCTGCCGGAACCTGAAGAAGCAGCTGGCCCGGGAGGGCATCGAGATCGCCGAAATCGACATCGAACGTGACGAGGCTGCGGCAGAGTTCGTGATGTCGGTCAACGGGGGAAACCAGACCGTGCCCACAGTGGTGTTCCCAGACGGCACCGCGCTGTGCAACCCGTCCGCCGCGCAGGTCAAGGCGCAGCTCGCCGCCAGCACCGGGTGAGACTTCTTACTTAGGGCTGATACCAGGATCGTTCCGGAAAATAGTTACTAAACGATTCGTGGTGCACGTGACAAGAACAGGTGAGACAGTGACCGGGGAGACGCCGACCGAGGCTAACGGGCTTGTGGTCCGCCGCAGCGAGCAGGGCTGGCAGGTCGGAGACGAGCAGGCTGCCGACCTGACCAGCGCCATGGTGCTCGCCGACCTGCTGGCCGCCGAGCTCGGCTCGCCGGCCCCTCCGCCTGCGAGCCCGCCCCGGTCCGAGCCGGTGAGCGAGGAAGGCGAGGCGGCGCGGCTCGCCGTCACGGTCGCCCAGCTCGAGCACGCCCTGACCGCGCGGGTTCGCGTCGAGCAGGCCATCGGGGTGCTCGCCGAACGGCACCGGCTGCGGCCCCGGCAGGCGTTCGACCTGCTCAGAAACGTGGCCAGGTCCGGTGGCAGGCGCGTCATCGAGATCGCGGAGACCGTGGTGGACAGCGCGTCCAACCCGCTGCTGACGCTGCCCGAGGAACTGGCACGCAAGCAGCCTCCGGCCCGCAAGCGCGGGCGCTCCCCCCGGCACGCCCGCGCCGCCAGCGAGCGCCTCGCCCGGCCTGCGCCTTAGCGCCTCGCGCCATAATGTCGGGGGGCGACGCTAGGGTCCTGGCACAGGATCGGCGAATATGCCATCGGGCAACTTCCGACACGTGAGTGACAGCGCGCGCCTTTCCGCCCGCCGGCGGCCGCGCTGCGGGAAGATGGTCGGTGAGCTGGCCGGGCTGTACGTCAGGCGGCTGGAGCGAAGGAGGCCTAGGTGGCAGATCTTGACGTGGTCGAGATCTGTGCCGGGGCGGGCGGGCAGGCTCTCGGGCTGGAGCGAGCCGGCTTCGAGCATGCCCTGGCCGTAGAGCTCGACACCAATGCCTGCGGTACGCTGCGGGCCAATCGCCCGGGCTGGAAGGTCGCCGAGGGCGACGTGGCCGACCTCGCGCTGTGGCGGCCGCGGGACTACCGCGGCGTGGCGCTGCTGGCGGGTGGAGTGCCCTGCCCGCCGTTCACCGTGGCGGGCAGGCAGCTGGGCGCGACCGATGAGCGCGACCTGTTCGCCTGGGCGGTGGAGCTGTGCGAAATCGTCAGGCCGCGGGCGCTGCTGCTTGAGAACGTCAGGGGGCTGAGCACCAACCGGTTCAGCGCCTATCGGCAGCATGTCCTGGACCGGCTGCGTGAGCTCGGGTACGTTCCGGGCTGGCGGCTGCTGCAGGCCTCGGACTTCGGCGTGCCGCAGCTACGCCCGCGGACCGTGCTGGTGGCGCTGCGCCCGGCCGACGCGCCCTGGTTCCGCTGGCCTGCGCCCTCGGCCCGGCCGCCAGCGACCGTGGGCGAGACCCTGGCCGACCTGATGGCGGCGCGGGGCTGGCCCGGGGCTTACGCCTGGGCCCGGCGAGCCGACCGGATCGCGCCTACGATCGTCGGCGGCTCGAAGAAACACGGCGGCGCCGACCTGGGTCCGACCCGCGCCAAGCGGGCCTGGGCCGAACTCGGCACCGATGGCATCGGCATCGCGGACGCCGCGCCGGGACCAGACGCGGATCCGGCCGTGGTGCCTCGGCTGACCTGCGAGATGGTGATCAGGTTGCAAGGCTGGCAGGACGAGTGGGGCTGGCGTTTCTGCGGCCGCAAGACCGCGCGGTACCGGCAGATCGGCAACGCCTTCCCGCCCCCGGTGGCCGAATCGGTCGGGACGGCGATCCGCCGCGCGCTGGAGCACGCCGGCCCGCCGGAGTACGCCGGCCCGGTGGAGTACGCGGGAGCGCCGGAGTACGCGGGCCCGGTGGAGCACGCCGGCCCGCCGGAGTACGCGGGAGCGCCGGAGTACGCGGGCGCCGCTGGAGCCTCGGTGGGGCCGCTGCACGATCCGGTGTTCCGGGTGCTCCGCTCCCGGCAGGACTTCCTGACCGCCGGGCAGATCGCCGAGTTGGCCACGTGCGTCGCCGCGGAGACGGTCACGCCCGCCGTAGTCCTTGGCCGCCTTCGCCACCTTGGCCAGGACTTCGAGCTTGACGTCGCGGATTCCCGCGACGGACCCGCCTACCGGCTGGGCAACTTCAAGGCGTTTCTCGGCCAGCGCGAGCACGACCGGCACCAGCGTTTCGCGGCCAGCCGCGCCACGGTCAGCTGACCCGCGCTGCCAGGTCCTTGAGCGGAAAGGTCTTGGGCCAGCGGGCCGGACTCGGCGTTGTACTGATCGCCGTAATGCAGTATTTACTGCATTACGGCATGGTTTTCGGTAGGGCCAGCGGCGGGGTCGCTGCCCTGTGGTCGCGCCCTGACTGACCGTCATGTCGCGGACCAGCTACCGAAACGCCACAGACGCTGCGATAATGCCTGGATGACAGGGCTGAGCCTTGCCCTGGCCAACTTGAAGCCGGGCACCGGTAAGACCACCTCCGCGGTCTGGCTGGCGCATGTGTTCGCGCAGGCGGGGAACAGGGTGCTGCTAGTGGACGCGGACCCTTCCGGCAGCGCCCTGGAGTGGTCTGATCTGGCTGCCATGGACCCCCGGCTGTCGTCGCCACAGGCGGCCTTCCCGTTCCGGATCGTGGCCCTGCCGTCCCGCGAACTGCACCGGCGGCTGCCTGAGATCGCCAAGGACGACGACGTGGTGATCATCGACACGCCGCAGATCGAGGATCACGCCGCCATCGCCCGGTCGGCGCTGCGGCATGCGGACGAGATCCTGATCCCGTGCGCGCCGAGCCCGATCGAGATCAACCGCACCTCCCCGGTGCGGGACGAGATCGCCGAGGTGCAGGCGATCCGTGACGCGCCCATGCGCTCAGCGGTGCTGCTGAACCGGTGCGTCGCCCGCGCGCATTCCACGGGCGACGCCCGGGAGGCACTGGAAGGACTCGGCTACGACGTGCTCGGGACGGTGGTGCCGCGCCGCGAGATATACGCCCAGAGTTTCGGCATGCCGATCAAGCAGACGGGCCGCGACGTGTGGCGACTGGTGGCCCGCGACCTCATCGAGCGCTGCGCTCCGCTGACCACGGTGCGGTCGTGAACCCGCGGGAGCAGCGGAAGGCCCAGATGGCGGCGGCCGCGGCGCGGCGCACCAAGCCGGGCGCGGCGCCGGCCGGACGGACCGCGATCCGGTCCAAGCCGGTCCGGATCACCCTCGACCTCAGCCCCGAGCTCTACCGGCAGCTGACCATGTGGGCGGACTCGGCCGCGATATCGCTCGGCGTGCCGCGCGTCTCGCTGGCCGACGCGGTACGCGCGATGATCCGGGTCGCGACCGAAGACCCCGACGACGTGCTCGACCGGCTACGGCGCGACCGAGAACAGTAACGCTTCAGACGGGCTCGGATTACCAGGTTGCGGCTCGGGTCCTCAGATGGCGGCCCGGGAGGCGCGGCCGCGGCCGCGACCGCGCTCCTTGGCGTCGAGGACGGTCTTGCGCAGCCGGACCGCGGCCGCGGTGACTTCGACGCACTCGTCGTCGGCGCAGAACTCCAGGGCCTGCTCCAGGCTGAGCAACCGCGGCGGGACGAGCCGCTCCAGTTCGTCGGCGGTGGACTGGCGCACGTTAGTGACCTTGCGCTCGCGGCAGATGTTGACGTCCATGTCGTCGGTCCTTGAGTTCTCCCCGACGATCATGCCCTCGTAGACCTCGGTGCCGGGGGTGACGAACAGCGATCCGCGTTCCTGCAGGTTGAACATCGCGTACGCGGCTGCGCTCCCGGTCCGGTCGGCGACCAGGGAACCGTTGGCCCGGCCACGCATGGCACCGGCCCATGGCTCGTAGCCCTCGAAGACGTGGTGCGCGATACCGGTGCCGCGGGTCTCGGTGAGGAACTGGGTGCGGAAGCCGATCAGGCCGCGGGCGGGGACGATGAACTCGAGCCTGACCCAGCCGGTGCCGTGGTTGGTCATGGACTCCATCCGGCCGCGGCGGACCGAGATCAGGGAGGTGGCCGTGCCCAGGTATTCCTCGGGCACGTCAACGCTGAGCCGCTCGACCGGCTCGAAGACCTTGCCGTCGATCTCACGAATGACGGCGGAGGGCCGTCCGACGGTCAGCTCATAGTGCTCCCGCCGCATTGTCTCCACCAGGATGGCAAGCGCGAGCTCACCGCGGCCGCGCACCTCCCAGGTGTCGGGACGGTCGGTGGGCAGCACGTCGAGCGACACGTTGCCGACAAGTTCGCGGTTCAGCCGGTCGCGCACCAGCCGAGCGGTGACCTTGGAGCCCTGCGCCCGGCCGGCCAGCGGCGCGGTGTTCACGCCGATCGTCATCGAGATGGCCGGCTCGTCCACCGTAATGAGCGGCAACGGCCGCGGGTCATCCAGATCGGCCAGCGTCTCGCCGATCATGATCTCCGGGATGCCGGCGATCGCCACGATGTCCCCGGGACCCGCGGAGTCGGCCTGGACGCGATCGAGCGCCTCGGTCAGGTACAGCTCGGAGATCTTGACCTTCTGTATCGACCCGTCCCGGCGGCACCAGGCGACCTGCTGGCCGCGGGAAATCGTGCCGTTGCGGATCCGGCACAGCGCGATCCGGCCTAGGTAGGACGAGGCGTCAAGGTTGGTCACGTGGGCCTGCAGCGGCGCGCCGACCTCGAACGCCGGGGCCGGGACGGTGGCCTTGATGGTGTCGAACAATGGCTCCAGGTCCGGCGAATCGGGCATCTCGCCGTCGGCGGGCCGGATCAGCGAGGCCCGCCCGGCCCGGGCCGAGGCGTACACGATCGGGAACTCGATCTGCTCCTCGCTCGCGTCCAGGTCGATGAACAGCTCGTAACAGGCGTCCACCACCTCGGCGATCCGCGCGTCCGGCCGGTCCACCTTGTTGACCACCAGGATCACCGGCAGCCGGGCTTCGAGCGTCTTGCGCAGGACGAACCTGGTCTGGGGCAGCGGTCCCTCGCTCGCGTCGACGAGCAGCAGCACGCCGTCGACCATGGAAAGGCCGCGCTCCACCTCGCCGCCGAAATCGGCGTGGCCAGGCGTGTCCACGATGTTAATGGTCTGGCCGCCGTGGCTCACCGCGGTGTTCTTGGCCAGGATCGTGATGCCCTTCTCCCGCTCCAGGTCGCCGGAGTCCATGACCCGCTCGTTCACGTGCGCGTTCGCGCGGAACGCGCCTGACTGCCAGAGCATCGCGTCCACCAGCGTGGTCTTGCCGTGGTCGACGTGCGCGACGATGGCGACGTTACGCAGGTCGTCCCGGGTCGCGATGACGTCCTGGGGGCTGGCGATCTGATGCTGTACGGGCATGCGTGATTTCTCGTTCGTTCGGTGTCCGGGATCTACCACCCGACCGGGTGATCCCCTCCAGTGTAGTAAATGCAAGAACGTAGTTTCCTGAACGGGCATTCCGTGCGCTGAGCGGGTGATCCGCCTGACCCACCTAGATCCGCCTGAACCCACCCGATCCGGACACCCGGTCGGCGACCCGCTACCCGGCTTGTGATTCGCCTGCGGTAGCTTCGCAGCGTGGGAAATTCGGCATGGGGGTACGCGGTCGCCACGGTCGGGCGGGACGAGGTTCCGCTCAGCTTCTGGTTTCCCGCGCCCCAACTGGGAATGCCCGGCGACGGCGGGGAACATGCTCTCCCGGAGGAGCAGGAAGATCCGGTTCGCGCGGTACGGATCCGCCGCCAGCTGTGCGTGACGGCTGACCTGGACCTGCCCCCGGCGGATGGCGCTGATGCCTACCTGCGGCTGCACCTGCTCTCCCACCGGCTGGTGCGTCCGAACGCCATGAACCTGGACGGGATCTTCGGAGTCCTGCCCAACGTGGGCTGGACGTCGCTGGGACCGGTCGCCGTCAGCGAGATCGGCGCCGCCCGGCAGCGGGCGCTCGCCCGCGGCATCCATCTCGATGTCCGCTCCGTTGATAAGTTCCCGGCGATGCTGGACTACGTCGTACCCAGCGGTGTGCGAGTGGCGGACGCCGCCCGGGTCCGCCTGGGCGCCCACCTGGCGGAGGGGACCACCGTCATGCACGAGGGTTTCGTCAACTTCAACGCCGGCACGCTCGGACCCTCGATGGTGGAAGGCCGCATCAGCCAGGGCGTGGTCGTCGGCGCCGGAACCGACATCGGCGGCGGGGCGTCCATCATGGGCACCTTGTCCGGCGGCGGCACCCAGGTCATCTCGGTAGGCCAGCGGTGCCTGCTGGGTGCCAACTCGGGGCTGGGGATCTCCCTGGGCGATGACTGCATCATCGAAGCCGGCCTGTACCTGACAGCCGGCACGATCGTCTCGCTCCCCGGCGGCCGGCAGGCCAAGGCGCGGGATCTGAGCGGGCAGCCGGGGCTGCTGTTCCGCCGCAACAGCGTCACCGGATCCGTCGAGGCCCTCCCCCGGCCGGGCCGGTGGGGCGGCCTCAGCACTGACCTGCACGCCAGCCAGTAGCGCCAGCACACTCGATACCATCAGGCTTCACTGCGTCGTGGAGTAGAAGTCGGGACGTTCGGGCAGCGCCACTGCGATGCGCTGGCCGGTCCGTAGAGCCGCCACCGCGCCGTCCGCGACCACCGCGGCTGCGTAACCGTCCCAGGAACTCGGGCCGGTGGACGTCCCGGCGGCGACCGCCGTCAGCCAGTCTTGCAGCTCCGCGTCGTAAGCCCGGATGAACCGTTCCCGCCAGTCGGCGGGGACGCTGACACTCCGCCGGCCTGCCGCGCTCACGCTCACCCCGGCCCCGTCGCCGAGGGCCACGGTCCCGCTCTCGCAAACAACCTCCCCGCGGATGTCGTAGCCGTACCCGGCGTTGACGAACACCTCGTCGTCGACCAGGACGCCGCTGACCATCTCAAGCACGATGATCAGAGGATCTTGCACGCCGTCGGCAGCCTTGCTGGTCCTTCTCGGCTTCAGGACGGTCACCGCCGCGATCTCCTCGTCGAACAGCCAGCGCACCAGGTCAATCTCGTGCACCGCCGAGTCGGTGATAAGCATCTCGGTGGCGAAGCCGTACGGCGGCATCGACGGGTTGCGGTGCACGCAGTGCATCAGCAGCGGAGCGCCGATACCGCCATCGGCCAGGGCCGCCTTCATCGCCTGATAGCCCGCGTCGTACCGGCGCATGAAGCCGACCTGGACGCACCTGCGGCCGTGGGCCATCTCGGCGTCGATGATCCGCAGGCAGGCGCCCTGGCTCGGCGCGAGCGGCTTCTCGCAGAACACCGGCTTGCCGGCTGCGATCGCCGCGAGGACCTGCTCCTCGTGCGCCGCGCCCCAGGAGGCAACGAGGACCGCGTCCACGCGGGCGTCCGCGATGAGGCCCTGGGCGCTGGCGTGCACCGTTGCGCCGCGCAAACCAACACTGGGCAAACCAACACCGGCCAGGCCCGCCGCTACCTGCCCGGCGCGGGCCTGATCGACGTCGTTGACCGCCACGACCGCCCCGCCGGTGAGGACCTGGGTGATCCGGCGGATGTGGTCCTGGCCGATCATGCCGGTGCCGATGACGCCGACCCCGATGGTCATCGCGGCCCGCCCTCGGCAGCCTCGCTACTCCCGGTTCCCACGCCGCTCCCTATGCCCACAGAGCGCAGGTAGTCGTAGGTGCGCTGGGCGATCGGCTTGGGTTTGTCGAAGTCGGTCGGGTACATGTCCTGTTCGACCACTACGAACAGGTCCCGGTCCAGGCCGTGCAGGGCCTGGCTCACCGCCTCGACCTCGGGCTCGCCGGCCGGCGGCTCGCAGCTGGCGCCCATGGCCACGGCCTGGCCGAACGCGAGGCCCTCGCGGTCGGCCCGGGCCACGATGGCCGGGTCCATTTGCTTGATGTGCACGTACCCGATCCGTTCGGCGTAGTGCCTGATAATGGCCACGTTGTCGGCGTGGCGGTAGGCCAGGTGACCGGTGTCCAGGCAGAGCGATACGTAGTCCGGGTCGGTCTCGTCGAGGAACCGCGTCGTCTGGTTCTGGGTCTCCACGTGGCTGTCCGCGTGCGGGTGGAACTGCAGCCGCAGGCCATACTCCTCGCTGACCAGGTGCCCCAGCTCGTTGGTGGCCCGGATCATGGTCCGCCACTGCTCGTCGTCGAGTTCGGCGGGCTCGGTGTAGGCGCCGGTCTTGTCGTCACGGTAGCCGGGCACCGGGACGAACACCACGTGCCGGCCGCCCACGGCCGCGGTCAGCGCGCTGACCTGCCGGGTGATCCGGACGATGTCCGGCCAGTCGCCGGGGCGGTGCAGACCGCTGAAACCGTGCACGGTACCGCCCGCCACCTTCAGGCCGCGCCCGGCGAGCTCGTCGGTGAGGCGGGACGGGTCGCTGGGCAGGTAGCCGTAGGGCCCCAGTTCTAGCCAGTCGTAGCCCACCTCGGCGACCTCGTCGAGGAAGCGGTGCCACGGAGTCTGCAGCGGGTCGTTGGCGAACCACACTCCCCAGGAGTCGGGGCAGGTGCCGAGCCGGAGGCGCGCGTCGCCGCGCGCCTCCGTCCCGGTGGCGGCCCTCGTCAGTGCTACAGGTGGCGCGGGATGGGGGCGTCGTTGAGCTGCTGGTCGATGTCGACGAGAATCGCGTCGCCCTCGACCTTGCAGGCGTAGACGGGCAGCGTGGGCACCTCGGGAATGCCGACCGACTCGCCGGTACTCAGGTCGAACCGGGAGTTGTGCGACGCGCAGACCAGGGTGTCGTCGTCCTGCACGGTGCCCTCGTGCAGGGGCTGCTGCTGGTGGGTGCAGGTGTTGTGCACCGCGCGGACGTCTTCGCCGTCTAGGCGGACCAGGCAGATCGGCTCTTTCAGCCCGTCCACGAACAGAGTCTCGCCCTCATCGAGGTCATCGAGGTTGGCGACGATGACAAAGGCCATGACTATTTCCTTCCGTTGACGGACCGGCGGGGGGCGGGCTGATTACCACGCACTTCGATCCAGCCGTTGCGGACCCGGGTGCGTATCACGGGTTGCGGCTGATGTGACGGGCCGCGGCGGACGGAGCCGTCGGCCAGGCAATACTGCGATCCGTGCAGCGGGCAGGTCACGATCAAGCCCTCGACAGCGCCGCGGCTGAGCAGGCCAGCGGCGTGGCTGCACAGGTTGTCGAGCGCGTAGAGGGTTCCGTCGTGCCGGTACAGCAGGATCTGCCGTCCGTCGGCCTGCACGCCGGTGGGCACGTCGTCCGGCATCTCGGCCTCCTCGACCACCCGGACCCAGCGCCGCGG